>OEKQ01000013.1_pt1 | contig 47690 bp, 68 predicted proteins | sample 1503141 | NCBI WGS metagenome assembly OEKQ01 (sample SAMEA104379568, study PRJEB20068) | metagenome | isolation source: 1998
GCCCATCGAACCACGTGCCGTCGAGGCTACAGTGAGAAGGTATGCGATGCGCCGCGACAAGGGCGAGCTGCGGTGGATCCGCACGGTGCGCGCCGCCGGATGCAGCGCCTACCCTGTCGGGCCGCCGCTCGAGTTCGACGTCCTGGTGGGCGCAAACGACGTGACGTACCTCGTCGAGTTGAAGAACCGGGAGCGCGTCGAGGCAAAGAACCTGAACCTCGCGCAGCGCGTGCGCCGCGAGCGTCAGGCGGAGTGGCGCGCGAAGTGGAAGGGCGGCCCGGTCATGGAGGCGTGGGACGACGACCCGATCGGGTTCCTCACCGCGATCGGCGTGCTGGCGGTGGGCGTCACGCCGAAGGAGGGGCCGCAGAGCATGATCCACCTCACCGCGAGCCAGTTCGCGAGCTACGTCGCCGAGTCGCCGGAGTTCCAAGCTGCGCGCGAGAAGGCGGCGCGGGATCACCTCGTGATGGGCCGCGTGGTCGGCGACGCCTTCGCGCCGTCGGTGGTGGCCGCGCGGCGCAGCGCGAGGCGGTCGGTGCCGGAGTGAGCCGCGCGTTCTACAACGAGCTTGAGCCGTACCCCGCAGCGTGGCTGCGCAACCTGATCGCGGGCGGCCACATCGCGCCCGGCACCGTGGACGAGAGGAGCGTGATCGACCTTGCGCCGAAAGACCTCGAGGGCTTCGAGCAAGCCCACTTCTTCGCCGGCATCGGAGCTTGGTCCCACGCCCTGCGCCTTGCCGGGGTTCCAGACGACTTTCCTGTCTGGACTGGATCCTGCCCATGCCAGCCGTTCTCGGCTGCGGGCAAGCGAGCGGGAGCCGACGACGAACGGCACCTCTGGCCCGCATGGTTCGATCTCATCCGCGAGTGCCGCCCTGAGCTTGTCTTTAGCGAGCAGACTGCGGACGGCCTTGGCATCGACTGGCTCGACGCTGTTCAAGCTGACCTGGAAGCCGAAGGCTACGCGGTCGGGGCGACCGTACTACCTGCTGCGAGCGTCGGAGCGCCGCACCGGAGGCACCGCATTTTCTTCGTCGCCCACGCCCACGGCGAAGGACGCGGCGAGTTCGGGCGCGGCCTACGAGCGGACGGAGACGCACAATCCGGGGCTGACGCTGACGGATGCGGCGCAACTGAGCGCGGTGCCGACGCCGGACACGCCGAACGGGGGCCGCTCACTCCCGGACGGGACGACGATCACGGGCATGGCTCCCAGCGGGCGCAAGGTGCAGGTGGGGCTCGAGAACGTGGCACGCCTCTCGGGAGTGCCGACGCCGACGAAGGCTCTCGGCGACAAGGGCGTGAGGACGGAGGCGGGCGCGATCATCGAAGCGTCGCGCTCCAACGACCCGGACTTGGCAGCGATAGCGGCGCTGGCGGGCATCGCGACGCCGAGTTCGCGCGACTGGAAGGACACGCCGGGCATGTCCGAGACTGGCGTGGACCCGGATGGCTCGACCCGCTCTCGGCTCGATCAGCTTCCGAGGCAGGCGCAACTCGCGGGGCCTGGTCCGGCTGCGACTGGTGGTGGGGACGCGACGGCAAGTGGCGGCCGGCTGGACCCGAGGTACAGCCTTTGGTTGATGGGTCTGCCTTCCGCCTGGGCAGCGGCAGCGCCCTTGAAGGCCGCTCGCGCGCGGGGATGCTCGCCGGGAGCGGCAACGCGATCGTCCCGGAAGCGGCCGCCGAGTTCATCCGCGCCGCCCTGCTCGTCCTCGGATTCGCCCCCATGACGCGCAGGGGCGCGGCGCAGCTCGCGCTGGAAACACCCCCTGCCGGGAGTCAGGCCCCCTAGGCGATCGGGGCTACACGGGCAAGCCTGAGCGCCTCCGGGGCAGCGAAAAGGCCCCGGGAGCCGAAAACGCTCGCCGGGGCCTCCGCTCCGCTCCGATTCTACCGCATCAGCCAGCCTATCAGCCCGACCAGCAGCACGCCGCCGACGAACGCGCAGGGGGCGACCGTCACCAGCAGCAGGAGGCCCAGCAGCAGGCGCCTACGCACGGGGCCGCCGCTCGGCCCTGCGGCGCCGATCCTCGCTCGCCCTGACCACGAGCTCGGCCTTGGCGCGGTCGCGGCGCCTCAGCGCAGCCTTGAACGCCTGCCCCGCCTCGGAGACTGCGCGCTCGGCGTCCTGCCAAGTTCCGAGCGCTGCGGCTAGCTTGCGCGTCATGGCCCTTCTTCCCGCGCGCGCTGCGCCTCGAGCAGCTCGCGGATTTCCAACGTGAGCGTGGCGGCGAGTTGGCCGGCGTCTAGGATGCCACCGCACTGGTCGCAGTCCTCGCGCGAGCGCCAGAACTCTCCATCCCGGAGCGGCTCGAACTCGACCACTGGCGTCGGCTCCCGCTCCTCAACCTGCAACAGCAGCCGCGCCCGAATCGGCCTGTAGGCCGGCCCTGCGGCGCCTGCGCCCTTGTGCTCGCTGCCCTCCGGCAGCCCGGCGTCGCGCGCTTGCTCCTCGCGGTTCATCAGTAGCCCCCTCCCTTTGCGTGTCGTTCCAGCGCTTCGAGAATGTCGCGCAGCGCGAACAGCGCGCGGCGAGCCTGCGCGGGCATCGTGTGCGACACGGCTTCGGCGAGCTGTTCGCGCAGGTCTGACGGCGTGACGCCGTGTTGGCCGAGGATGCCGGCCGCGATGAGGTGTAGATCCTTGGGCGTCACCATGACGCCCGACCCATCCCGTAGCCGCGCAGGTCCATCTCGCGCAACCAGGCCTTGAACCGCCGCGCCACCCGGCGCAGCGCGAGCGCACGCCTCCGCGTCGCGCTCATGGCTCCCACACGAGGTTAGCGCCCGCGCCCGGCGTGGCAGACCCATCGGCGGGTGCGGAGCCTCCTTCCAAGGAAACTCCGGCGTTTCGGAGCGCATCCCGGGCGATCGCCGCACACGCGAAGTTCGCGTTGGAGTAGCCATCGTCATAGGCGGCTTGCATCGAATCCCATTCGTTCTCGTCGTCGTGTCCGTTGCGGTTCGCGATGGAGCGAAGCGCGTCAATGAGCTGGTCCACGTTCACACCCTCCGCCGGCGTTGGAGCCCCGCGCGCCGCCGGCAAGCGCGCGGGGCGTTGGAGCTACTGCGCGGCCCTCGCGTCCCACCAGGGCACGAAGGCGAAAGGCACGTCGAGCCAGATAGCGCCCGTGACGGCGTGGACGAACGGCCGCGCGTTGTCCCGGTGCTCGTAGCGGCGCAGCAGCGCGCGCGCCTCGGGCGTGGCCTCGATGTATAGGTCGGATTCGTGGTTGTCGTAGGCGATGCCAGCCGCCTTCACGGCCTCGAACAGCCCGCGCGCGTCGAGCTTCCCAGCGCGGATTGCTGCGAAGTCGATCCGTTGTCCTGTGCCCTCGCAGTCGGGGCAGTTGTCGCGTTGCACGCCACGCCGACACCCGCAGGCGTAGCCCGTCTTCGGCTGCCACCCTTGGCCGCTCACTGGCCGAACTCCTCGACGCCGGCGGCCTTCGCCGCGTCCATCAGGATGCCGTCAAGCGTTCCTCCGTCCAGCCGGCCCAAGTCCATCGAGAGCAGGCCGCGCAGTTGCTCGCCCCAGGTCTGCCAGTAGGGCGCGGCGTAGCCGTCCGTTCCGATCGGATCGCCAGCGCCGACGCCCGCGGCGTACTGGTCGCCGTAGTTGAGCCACGCCTTGATCGCGCCGACGATCGCGACCTCGGAGCCGCGACGCGGGTACAGCCAAGCGGCGCTATGGCGCTCCTGACACTGGCGCCACGCCGGGCCGTATTTCTCCTCGTGCGCGATCGCCTTGTCGAGTTGTTCGCGGTTCTTGTTGATCGCGAGCGCGTACAGGCTCGCGGGTTTCGTGGTGCTCATCGTGTTGCCCTCCGCGGCGCGGTTGAAGCCCCGGAGCGGCGCCGCGCGCCCCGGGGCCGGGTTGCTACGTCTCGAGATCGCGGAACAGCGGCCCGAGCTCGACGACACGCGCAGCGCGCGCGGCATCGGCCGGGAACAGGTCCACAGTCGGCGCCGCGACTCCGGCGCGTTCCAGCTCGCGCAGGGCGGCGGCAGATTTGGCGCGGGCGTCCGCGTCGAGGTCTTCAACGAGGCCGGCCGCAGTCAGGTTCGCGAGGCTGTGCCAGCAGCGGCGGCAACGGCCGTCGCGCCAGGCCGCGCGCTTACAGAATGGAGAGCAGCAGCGGGCGGCGATCATGCCGAGAGCACCGAAACGCCGAAGCCCTCGGCGGCGCGCTCGTCGGCATAGGCGTAGGCCGCGTCGCACGAGCGGAAGAATTGAGGCGGGCAGGCGAGCATCCCGCGCTCGTCGAAGACGCGCACAACCCATTCGGGCGCCCTCACCACGCACCCCCGGTCAACGCGCGCCCGAGAGCGCACAGGGCCGCGAGGCCGAGCCACGCGAGCACGCAGCAGAGCGCGCAGGCCACGGCCAGCGCGTAGCCGCAGAGCGCGGCGCACAGGTCCAGCAGCGCGGCCCTCACTGGACCGCCCAAGGCTGGCGCGGATCGTCGAGCGCGAGCGGGCGCGTTCCGACTGACGAGCAGGACGAGCACAGCGGCCCATCATCAAGCGGCGGAGGCTCGCACAGGCGACCACAGCAGCGGCACGGGGCAGGCTCCAGTTCGGGCAGCACTTCGCGGCTCGCGAACTTCAGCCAGTCGCGAGCGGAGGACACGCGCCCTTCCGCCAGCTCAAGGCGCGCGGTCGCCAGAAACTCGACACCCGCGCCCGAGAGCCTGCCAAGCTCCGCGCCTTCGTCGTAGTGCTCTAGGAGGGCTTCAACGTCCATGCGCTCGCGCTCCGGCAGACACGCCGAGCACAGCCGGACACCCTCGACTATGGAGTCGGTGTAGGACTCGGCGGCGATTGGCGCGCCCGAGTCTCCCCCGCACCACCAACAGGCCGCGCTCACGACGACACCCGCGCGGTCAGTAGGTCAGCCAGCAACGCCGCCTCGTTCGCTGCGTCTACGCAGTCGCGCTCCAACGCTCCCCGAAGCGCGTTCTTGAGCCAGTACGACGCGCACGGATCGGCCAGCACTTCCGCAACGCTCGGCAATCTCTCTGCCATCTCTCGCCCCTCCCTATCTTCGCCCCTCGCACCATGCTAGGAGCGCGCTACACCCGCAAGATACACCCTCGCTCCCCCTCTGTCAAGGGTAGCACGCAAGACTTTACAAGTTATTTCGCGTGTCATTTCCGGCCCTTTCCGCGTCATTCTCCACGGACAAGGATCGTGCCAGGTCCGCTCCGCCCTACGCCAGCGCACCCGCAGCCGCTCTCGCGCCTCTCCCCTTGACACGATTGGTACACTGGTGTCAGCGCAGGGTAGGGCCTCGGCAGGCCGGCGGAAGCGCCCTCACACCCCGCGCAGGTTCGCCTCGGGCGCAGCAGTAGGCGGTGCCCACCCACCAAGCGCGATCCCCTCGCGAGTTCCCGACCTCCGCACACCACCAGCACCGCCAGCGCCTCAACTCCCGCGCGCGAGCCTCCGAAGCGCGAAGCGCGAAGGGACCAGCGGCGGGCGGAAGCCCGCGGGGGTAGAGAGGCAGCGCGAGGGGCTGAGAGGCGGGCCGCAGGGCCGAAGGGCGCGAGGCGGCAAGCGCGCGAGAGGCGAGAGCCGGGCGAAGCCCGGGCGAGCCGAGCGGGCAGGGTGAGGCGCCGCAGGCGGAGCGCCGGTGCCGGGGTAGAGGCCGGCGCGGCTCAGAGGCCACAGCCTGCTGGGAGCGCTGCGCCGGGTGCGGACCTCGGAGCGCTGGAAGCGGTAGCCTCTCGCGGTGCGCTGGCCCCCTGCGCCGACCTCTCGGCCTGCCGGGGCGTCAGCCTGCCGGGGGCGGCCCGAGGGCGAGCGTCCCCACCTGACGGGGCCATAGGCCGGGGGGCCCCAGCGGCTTCAGGAGGGGGGCGTCGCGAGGTGAGCCTCGGGTCCCATCGCGGAAATCCTTGCGGCGTCGGCCACCCTGTGACAAGGTGATAAGCATGGGGAACGGGTACGCGCAGGGGGAGATGCCGGAGTGGCTGCGGGAGGCGCGGGAGAAGGGGCTGCCACTGGAGCGAGCGCGGCACCGGGCGCTTCAGGCGATGCGGGCGTGGGCTGGGGAGTGCGAGGAGCCCGGGGACTCGATCGAGAAGGACGAGCGGCTGGACGACCTGATGACGGAACTGTACGAGTCGGCGACGGCTCTGTTGCGGCTGGACCCCCTGCCGAAGATGGGGCGACCGCCGGACTCGACGCCGGCGAACTACCGCTGTGGGATCTGCGGCTCGACGGAGCACAATCGGCGCCGGTGCCCGGATCGGCCGACGGCGCTGGCGAACCAGGCGTAGAGCGCGGGACTCCTGTGGTGGGCCCCCCCGGTAGAATTGACGTGACGGGGTGGGGGACCTGTGGGAAGGTGGGCGGCATGAGGGAGCGGGTGGTCGTGCAGAAGGGTCGGAGCGTCGGGACGAGCGAGGGCGGATCTCGGTGGGCGAGGCCGCAGGCTTGCGCGCGGTGTGGGGCCGAGCTCAGGGACGGAGCGGAGTACCTGGCGCACCAGCGTGAGTGCCTTGGGGACCGCCGCGCGACGCCTCGCGAGGCCGTGGGCGCACCGCGGGTGGACGACGTGGCGGGGCGATGAGCGTGAGCGGGTGGATCGGGGTGGACTTCGACGGTACGCTGGCGGAGTACCACGGCTGGGAGGTGAGCCACGGCCGACTCGGGCCTCCGGTGCCGGCGATGATGGAGCGGGTCAAGGCGTGGCTGGCGGACGGCGTGACGGTCAAGATCGTGACTGCCAGAGCCGCGGACCCAGCCGAGCGGCAGCGGGTCGAACAGTGGTGCATCGAGAACGGCCTGCCGCGGCTCGAAGTGACGGATCGGAAGGACTTCTCGATGATCGAGCTGTGGGACGACCGCGCGGTGACGGTAGAGTTCAACACGGGCCGGATGCTGGCCTTCCCCACCCAACGATGAGCGACCCTGACGCGATGGAGCGGCGAGTTGCCGAGCTCGAGAAGTACGGCCAGTGGGGCGTGGTCACGCACCAGTACTTCAGCCAGCGCAGGATGCTGCACATGGTCGCGAGCCGAAGCCGTGGGCCGGCGTTCTGCGGGTGGCGGATCCACGAGTCGGAGAAGGTTGGGCCGGTGACGACGCCGGTGCTGCTCGACACCTCGATCCAGTGGTGCGGAGACTGCTGCGCGGTGGTGGCCGAGATCCGCTCGATCACGAGCCCGGTGGGCGGGCTGGCGCTCGGGCACGACTGAGGTGGCACGTGGAACGGGGGAGGTCGCGATGGCCGAGACAGGCGTGATGGGCGGGAACGCGAGAGCAGCGGCGGTGAACGCTGCCGCCGACACCTACGGAGCGGAGATCGAGACTCCGACGACGCGGCGGGTGGTCTTCAGCGGCGAGTACCAGGCCGGCCTGCTGCGGGCGGTGGAGTTGCTGCGGGAGCGGGCGCGGCTGCTGACCAACGGCGGGCGGGCGCGGATGGGCGCTGCGTGGGCGAAGGCGTCGGCGCTGGAGGTGGCGGCGCGCGAGCTGGAGCGCGAGGCCGGAGTGGGCGCGTGAGCCCGCAGCCCGTCGCTGTCCGCGAAGTCAACCTCGACACGATCGCGCGCATCTGCCCGATCCGGCCAGACGTCGAGGTTCACTGCTGGCACTGGTCGCGCGGCGGTCAGGTCCACGAGCGGCGCTCGAACGGCCGGCTCGAGCAGGAGGTCCAGTGCTGCTTCTGCGGCCGGATGGGACTCCTTCAGCAGCCGCTCGACGGGGTGGACGGCCACGGCCACTACATTCCCCGGAGCTTCGGCGAGAAGCTGCCCGACGGCACCGAGGTCTACTCGTAGAAACCCCTTGACGCAGGGCGTCGACCACGGTAGCGTGCGGGCGTGGCGGTGCGTGCGGCAACGCTCGCGGCGCAACGCGACGGTCACGAAGCCGGGTACGATTGCGAACGTCACGAACCCCGGTGGATCTGACCGGCCGCCGCCACACTACTGAGGAGGTGCCGATGGCCGACGGATGGGGCCCACGCGAATTCAAGGTTGGAGGCGGGAAACTCGAGGTGTGGATCGGCGCGAACAACGGCGCCTGCGTCGCGATCAACGACGGCAAGAAGCGCCTCGAAGTCTCGATGGGCCCGGAGGGGGCAAGAGACGTCGGACTGGCGATCCTCGGCTGGCCCTCGAAGGAGGAGATCGTTGAGCGGATGTCGGACCACGACCGCCGCGCCCGCGCCGAGGCCAGCATGGGAATCGACGCGCAGCGCGATGCCAACCGCGCGCTCAACGAGTCTCTGGACAGGCTGGAGCGTGCTGCCGAGCCTGAGTGGCCGACCGCCGCCCATCAGGGCCTTCGCCCCGTGGATTGGGACGCGGTGAACATCATGGTGCTCGAAGCCTACCTCGCGAATCATCCGCGCACCGACTTGGAGAAGATCTGTCACGCTGCGGCGCGCTGTCAGCTCGACGAGTTGCGACGCAAGCGCGCGGTGAAGGCGTAGGAGGATCCGATGGTTTCCGGCATGAGCGCTGGCGCGGTGATGCGGCAGGAGCGCGCGAAGGAGAAGGAGCGCGAGAAGGTCGTGTCGCCCGCCGGCTCGCTCGAGCAGCGGGTGGTCGGTGCGCTCCGCGTGCTCTGGTCGCTGTCCAAGGACGGCGAGCCCAAGGCGATCGTCGCCAAGCTCGCGACCGAGTTCAAGGGCTCGATGGGCCGCCCGCGCGTGACGCCGACCCTGATGCGGCGGCTCGCCTCTGCCCAGGCGCTCGTCGGGCTGATGAACGCGCAGCCTCGCTCGCTTCGCGACACCGAGCTGCTCGGGCGCTTGGACAAGGCGCTCGACGACATCCTGACGGAGTGCGCGGGGTGAGACGGTGCATCGTGAATGTCATCCCGGCTAAGGCCGTCGATGGGACCAGCGCGCTTCTTTACGCGCTGTGCGGAGACGGTTCGCTGTGGGCCCTTGCACGAGACGTGACCGCTCCCCATGCCGAAGGCGATCCGGTCGTGATGAATTGGGTGCTGATGCCGGAAGTCCCGCAGGGCAAGATTCCCAAGGGGAGGTAACGGTGCCGCAGACCACGAACGTCTATCACGTCCTGCACGATGGCGAGCACTCCACGGAGTGCGCGGGGTAATAACCCTTGACGCAGGGATTCGCGCGGGGTAGCTTTCCTCCGTGGCGGGCGACCGCCGACACTTCGCAGGAGGGTGAGTGGAACCGAGACTGGTGACGCTGGCGGGACTCGCGGAAGGTGCGGCCGAGGAGAAGTTTCAGGACGCGCTCTCGCGCGTGCTGCTGAACATCGACGATCCGAACACGAAGCCGGATGCGGTGCGGCAGATCACGCTGCTCGTGAGCTTCAAGCCCGACGACTCGCGGCGCAAGAGCGCGGTCCTGGTGGAGTGCAAGACCAAGCTCGCGCACTCGCGGCCCGCCGGCGCGATGATCGCACTCGGCTACCACAAGGGCGTGCTCTCCGCAGTCGAGCCGATGAAGCAGGAGGAGCTGTTCCCGACTCCCACCGCTCGCCCGCAGGCGGTTCCCGCTGCTGCTGAGGAGGTGGCGTCGTGAGCCTCGACGGCACGGCGGTTCAAGCGCTTCGCGCGAGTTTCGCGCAGCCGCTCCAGTTCGAGCAGAAGCCCGGCTCGGCAGCGATTCTTCCGGCGGGATGGACCGCCACGACCAAGCCTTTCTCGAAGGTCGGCGGGCTCGCGCTCCACACGCTCACCGGGCTCGCCGATTTCGTGAGCGCGGGCGTGGACGAGCTGCCCAGCAAGAAGCAGATCCTCGTGAAGGACGAGCGTAGCGTGATCCTGTTCGGCGCGCTCGAAGGCGAGGACGTGGAGTTCCGCCGGCAGAGTTTCGCGTGGTGCAGCGCCGACGAGTGTGGCTTCCCGTTCGGCAAGATGCTCGAGCACGAGCAGTTCGTGATCGCGCTCCAGACTATGTTCGCGCGCGATCCCGTTCGCGATGAGCTGCTCGCGCTGGTGTCGAAGATCAGCGAGTCGCAGGTCCGCGAGTCGAACGACGACGGCGTGGGGCAGCAGGTCGTGGTCCAGCGCGGAGTCACGACGGTCGGAGCGGTCAAGCTTCCGAATCCGGTGACGCTCAAGCCGTGGCGCACGTTCCGCGAGGTCGATCAGCCGGCGTCGCTGTTCGTGCTGCGCGCCAAGGCCGGCGGCGAGATGCCGAGTCTCGGACTGTTCGAGGCCGACGGCGGATCTTGGAAGCTCGAAGCGATCAACTCGATCGCCGAGTGGCTTCGCAAGAACGCGGCCCTGAAGGGCATCCCGGTAATCGCCTGATGGCGACCCGTCTGCGCCTCACGTCGAAGCTCCACCCGGGCGAGGTCATGGTCTTCGACTGCGCCACGTTCTTCGATCGCTTCCGGCCCGGCGCCGACACGCGCGGCATCACGCTCGGCGCCGACGCGATCGAGACGGTCGAGGTCGTCTCAGTGCCCGACGAGGGCGTGGCGGTAGAGGCCGTCGAAGCTGTGGACGCGGCTCCCGCTTCGGGAGGTGCTACGCCCAGCGAGGCTCCGCCCGCGCAGGCAGAGGCGTCCGAGGCGGGTGCCCCGGATCTCGATGTCGCACCGTAGAGGCCGCAACGAAGTTTCCGATTTACGGCGCTCTCGCGAACGCGATAGTCTGCCGCCCGTCGGTCCACCAGTTCTCGAACAGGGGGTGAAGAAGATGGCGGAGGTCACGTTGGCAGCGGATCAGGGAGTCGAGCTCAAGGCGCGCGCGATCGGCGTGGACGGATCGGATCAGACGGCGCAGTTGGCGAGCGGTGTCTGGAGCGATCCCAACGCGCTCGTACTGCTCGCGGCTCAGGACGCGCAGGGACTCATCCAGGAAGCGATCACGCAGGGCATCCCGGGAGTCACCACGGTGACGCTCGTGGCGACGGACGCGGCCGGCAATCAGTTCAGTGCCGACATCACGGTGACGGTCACGCCGGTGGCGCCTCCGCCTCCGCCCGCGATCGCTTCGGTCGAGATCGTGGCGGGCGAGCCTCACCCGATCCTGTAGCGCAGAACGCCGGGGGCGAGCGGCTGGATGTCTCGCCCACCCTCCGTTTTTCGGGATGCCACACACAAGAGAGCCGGGTTACAGCTCACCAGTAGGGTCCAGAGTCCACCGAGCGAGCGAATGTGGGGATCCGAAGGCAAAGTGCGTGAGCCGAGAGTACCGGCATCGAAGCAACCCGGCGCGATCTCGCCAGCGCCGGGAAAGATTTCGCGGGCGGGAGGTCTGGCGATCTCACGGCGCTCATAACGCCACCAACGGGGTTCGAGTCCCCGGCCCGCTACCAATGTGCGAGTCCGTGAAGCGGTGCTCGCGCTCACGCGAAAGGCCCCGGAGTCGCAGCCGGGGCCTCAGCGTTTTCAGCGGTAGATCAGCACCGCGCTAGGGAATGGCGCGCGATCGGTGCTCGGCGGGAACACGAGTCGGCCCTTGATGAATCGGATCTCGTCAGCCTTCAGCGCGTGATCGTGCCACCAGATCGTGTCGGTCTTCGCTGGCACGAGGTAGACGGCCACGGCGGCTTCGCGAGCACGCGCCAGCCACGGCCGGATGTCAGAGTAGGGCGGGTTGCAGAACACGCGACGGCCCGCCCACGATTCTGAGAGCCCGTCGAGAAGCGGCGCTTCAGACAGCGGGCACGGATCAAGGTCGAACCGGAACTCCGCGTCCAGCGCCGCGTACACGTGCCTCGGCGTTCGGTAGTGGTCGCGTTTCTCGCACGGGTAGGCACCCAGCGCCCAGCCGACCATCCTCACGACAGGAAATCCAAGTCCGCGTCGAGGTCGGCCGGCGCTTCCGGTGGCGGCGGGACGTCCTCCTCGATGACGACCGCGTAGGATCGCTCCGGCGCGGGGTAGCCCATCGCGTCGAGCGACGCCGCGATCTCGGTCTTCACGAGGTCGGGCGAGACGCCGAGGATGTGGATGCGGTCGGCCGCCGCAGCGAACAGGCGCTCGCGCGTGCGATGGTCCGAGACGCCGCGCGCGGCACACTCCTCCGAGATCCACTGGACCACGGCGAAGCCGTCGAGCATGAGGGCGCGCGGCACGCTACTTCTTCGGCCAGCAGAGCACCCGCTCGCACTCCGGGCACTGGAACGGAGGCTCGGTCAGCGCCGGCGCCACGGCCATCGTCTGACAGCCACACGCCGCGCACTGAACCGGCGTCTCGACGTAGCGCGTGAACTCGAGCGCGTAGCCCAAGAAGATGAGGCGGTAGCGGAGGAGGACTCCCGAGTGGCCCTGATTCGTCACCGCGCGCGTCTCGGCGGTCGCCCGGTACAGGTAGCACGCCGGCTCGTTCTCCGAGTGGCGCTCACGCGCGAGCGACATGATCTCGCCGTCCAGCTCGCCGACGTCCTTCACCGGCAGCGGGAACACGGCCCCATCCTGCGGGCCGCCGAACGCCTCGATCGGCACCGTGTTCATTGGGACTCGGGCTCCGGTTCGGCAGCGTTCACATCCTCGTAGGCGGCGATGTGGGCTGCGAGTCTCTCTCGCGCGTGCTCATTCAATACCGAGTTGAGCCGCTCGGCGGAGAACTTCTCGCGCACGATCCGCTCCAGAAGACCGGGAAGCTCGAACTGGACCGCGAGGTGCCCGCCACAGCCGGGGATCTTGCACCGCGCGAGCGCCCCGTAGCGCAACGAATCCCATTCCGCCGGCCGCCGCGGTTCCAGCACTTCGATCTCACCGAGCTGGTGCGGGCCATTGTGAGTCACTCTCGCCATCAGTCCTCCACCAGCGCCTTCGCGCTGTTCGCCGCCGTGTTCACGTCGCGACACTCCTCGCGCCAGTAGAAGCCGCACCCGCCCTCTTGGAGTACACACGTCCCGTGAAGGTGGTGTCCGACGACCTGGCACTGGTCGCCCGAGTGGCGCTCGTCGTAGCCCGGGCACCAGCGCTTCTTGAGCGCCTTGTCCTCGCCGCACTTGGGGCAGCCGCGCTTGTGGACGTCGCGCACGAGCACCGGCCCCATCTGATCCTCGGCCATCTCGCGATCGAGCACCGCCTGCTCCGCCTGCGTGCGCTTCGCTGCCGCGTTCCGCCGCGCCGCCTCACCCACTCTGAACCTCCTCGCCTGTCGGCCCAAGCACGCGACCCGCACGCGCCAGATTGATCCTCGCCTGCACCTGCTCCTCGGCCAGCGCTGCGTTGCGCGCCGAGTCCTCCGCCTGCTCGCGCTCGGCCGCCGATGCGAAGTAGCCGGCCGCCTTCAGCGCGTTCACCGTGTCGGTGCGGATGTCGTTCACGCCCACGTTCGCCGCGGCTTTCCTGCGCGCGTCGTGCATCAGCCGCATCGTCACGTTCGAGTCCGTACAGCCGCGCGCCGCGCACTCGTCCCGCACCCATGCCATCAGATCGAGGAGCCCGTCGCCGTCCATGCCCGGCAGTCTCGGCGGAAGGCGTCCCCGCGTCAAGGTTGATTTCGGTTGCGGGCCCGCGCCGACTGTGCTTTCCTCAGTGGGCCATGAGCACTCCAACGCGAGGGACCAGCGATGCAAGCCGAGAACCGAAGCACTCTGCGGCAGGGCATGGGCATCTGCGATCGCCACGGCGACGTGTGGCTCTACAACGGCGAGACGTTCGAGCCGGACGCAACCGGAATGTGCGGAGACTGCCTTCGTGAGCTCCACGCGGTCGATGAGAACGGCAAGCGCACCCACACCTCCTGTGGCGAGCACGGCATCGTCCCGGTCAACGGCGACGGCGGCTGCGAGAAGTGCGCCGCCACCCTCCGCGCCCTGGAGGGTCGTGGTAGACCGCGTGAAGCCCAAGGCCCTCCCCCTCTGCTCGGTGTGGGAGGCGGCGAAGCTGTCGAACGGGGGCCTCGAGTCAGCCCTGAAGCTGCCGGACCTCCGCCTCTCCAAATTGGTCGCGATGGCCGACGCGATGCGGGTGTCGCGCCTGCGGTTCCTCAAGCTGGTGATCGAGGAGACGGAGCGGGCCGGGCTCCTGTCGCCGCGAAGACGGTGCCAGAGGCCGGATCGCCGGGCGCCTCGCTGAAGGCGAAGTGATCTTCAGGCTGTTCCTGATCTGCCTCGGCGTCGTCGCGATCATGCTGCTCGTCGATCTCGCGCGCTGGCTCATTCGGAGGTACTGGTGATCGCGCTCTGGCTGGCGCTCACGCTCGTTCTCGCTGCCGGCGCGTTCTGGCTCGGCTGGTACTGCCGCCGGCAGGCCGACAAGGACACGATGGCGGCCGCGCAGACCATGCTCACGGTCGGGCGCGACGAGGCCGACATCGCGAAGCGCGTCGAGGCCAGCGCCGAGTCCACGGACCAGCTCGCGCACGACTTCCGCGACTTCGCCGCGCGCTTCGCCACGGTCGAGCAGCAGGTCGGGCAGGTGTTCGGTGCCCTGAGCCAGATCATCAAGATCGAGCGCGGGCCGGCGCCGGGCAGTCGCTCCCGCGCGCGCACCGATGGCGAGGACGAGCGCAAGGCACCGCCGCTCGGAATCCGCCGGGGCGAGCCCTCCGAGAACATGCTGAGGTAGCGCGTGTCCCCTTGGGGCAGCACGCGCCGGAAGGCGATCCTGCCGTCGGGCGAGCGCGTCCCCGCGTTCGTTCCGTGGGACGGCGCCGATCCCCGCTTCACGCGCGAGCACATGCGCGAGCACCGTGACGACTTCCGGGCTCAGTGCCTCTGGATCCGCACGAAGAAGGACGGGCTCCGCCGCTACCACGAAAACTACACGCAGCGCTTGATCGACAGCGTGATCCGCGAGGAGCGCGAAGCGGGCCGCCGGCCGCAGATCATCTGCCTCAAGAGCCGACAGGTCGGCGTCTCCACCAAGGCCGTCGCCGAGGGCTTCGAGGACACCTTCCTCACGCCGGATCGCGAGACGTTCATCATCACCGACACGCTCGCCCACTCGAAGCTGATGATCCAGATGGCGCGGCGCTTCTTCCGCCACCTGCCCGCCGCGATCAAGCCCAACGCGAAGGACATGCGCCTCGAGAACGTCCACGGCATCCAGTTCCCGTGGGACTCCCGCATCCAGGTCGAGGCCGAGGGCGACGCTCACTCGATGACGGCGAACATCCTCCACTTCTCGGAGTTCGCCTACTTCAAACGCCCCGACGACACGCTGAAGGAAGCCATGCCGGCGGTGCCGAACGACCCGTCGAGCCTGATCCTGATGGAGTCCACGGCCAACGGGCAGGGCAACGAGTTCTACGACATCTGGTGTCGCGCGATCGAGGCCGAGCTGACCGGCAAGCACAAGAACGAGTCCGGCTGGCGCGCGGTGTTCGTGCCGTGGTGGAAGCACGAGGAGTACCTGATGAAGCCGTGGTTCCTCCCCGGCGACACGACGGTGCGCGAGCGAGAGCTGGCCCGGCGCTTCAGCCTCAACATGCGCCAGATCGCGTGGCGCCGCTACACGATCGAGGCGATCTTCAAGGGCGACGAGGACGAGTTCGAGACGCGCTACCCGACCACGTGGGAGGAGGCGTTCAAGCGCTCCGGCCGGCCCGTGTTCGACCCCGAGCAGATGGATCGGCTCTTGGACCAGGCTCCGCCCCGCAAGAACGAAGGGTCCGTGTGGGTGCTGTCGAACCCGTGCGAGATCGAGTGGGACGAGGCGCAGAAGAAGCCGAAGCTGGTGGACGCCTCGAACGGGCGGCTCCGCGTGTTCAAGGACTTCAACCCGCGCCACACCTACGTGCTCTCGGGCGACCCTTCCGAGGGCGATCGCAAGTCCGATCCCTCACCGCTCGAGCTGATCGACGTCGTAGGCACGTGGACCAAGGAGAAGCGCGGCTCGATCGACCAGGTGGCCGAGTGGTGGGGCAGGACGCCGCCGGATGTGCTGGCGAAGTACGCGGCGTGGTTGGGGATGCTCTACGGCGACGCGATGATCGGCGGCGAGTCCACGGGCGTCGGCCTCCTGTTCTTCACCACACTCGAAGCGATGGGCTACCCGAACCTGTTCATGCGCCAGACGCACGAGGAGGACGTGTCGGGCGCGATCACGCTGAAGCCCGGGATTGCGGCGACCAACAAGGCCAAGCACGCGGCGATCGGCACGTTCCGCGCGTGGCTGCGCGAGTGCCGTGGCGAGATCTACTCGCCGATCCTGCTGGGCGAGATGGGCACGGCCGTCTACTTCCGCCGCGAGCAGACCACGATGGGTGGCGCCGGGCTCGTCACGCAGATCACCAAGCCCTCGAACAAGCACATCGACACCGTGATGGCTTTCGCGTGGGCGCTGTGGATGTTCCGGGGCTCCGAGGCCAATCCGCTCTTGCCGCTGCCGGAGAAGGTGCTAGTCTCCGCCGCGGCGCAGGTCATGCTCGCGCGCGAACGCGGGGCCGCCGACCACGAACAGATCGCGATGGACCTGACGGGCATGAGCGGAGACGACCTGATGCACGTCTTGGACGTCCGCCACAAGCGGCGAGCGAAACTGGAGGCCAAGACCGGATGGGCGCGGTAGGGCACGGAATCGACCCGACGCTGGACGCCGCCGGAGTCACCGGCCCCGAGTGCTTCCTCTGTGCCAAGCGCCGCAACCACGGCCACGAGTGCGACGCCACGTTCGGAGGCGTCACGCCGGCCTCGTTCGACATGCTCGGCAGGGACGTCGCGCGTTCGATCGACACGCTGCCCCAGCTCGCGCTCCACAAGGAGTGCCTCGAAGGGCGCGACCCGCAGGCGGTCGCCTTCGAGTACCACGTGCGCATCGTGGACGCGGTGAACCTCCCGCGCTTTGTCGCCCGCAAGATGTATGGGCCGACGCCCGCTCCCAAGCCCGGACTGTGGGACTGATGGCGCGCTTCTACTGCTCCGAGGCGAAGTGCCCGCGCCGCTGGGAGACGCGCACGCTCAAGGCCAAGCGCCCGAAGTGCTGCGGCGTGCCGATGACGCCCGCCAAGCGCGTGAAGCCCGGCCACGGAGTCCCGCAGGTCACGCCCGACGTTCCCGAGCACATGAACGTCTCCTTCGGCTGCGTCGTCCGCTCGCGCCGCCACCTGCGCGATCTCCAGAAGGCAACCGACTCCGTGGACTACGAGCCGTCGAAGGCTCAGAAAGAGCGCGACGCCTACGCTCGGGACAGGATGCGGCATGAACAACAGCACCGCTAAGCTCCCGATCTTCCAGTTCCCCGACGGCTCGAAGTTCCTGCCCTCCTACCAAATCCCCATCACCGAAACCCCGTGGGACGGCTGGGAGGAGGAAGACCTCCGCGCGTGGGTCACGCAGAGCTGGGCGAGCGCTCTGGACGCGCGCCGCCCCGAGATCGCGCGCTTGAAGCTCAACTCCACCTACTACGACGGCTTCCACTACAGCAGCGCGTGGCTCAATCGGATCATGCCGATCGAGAACCGCATCTACGAGATGGTCGAAGCGCTGGTGGCGAACACGATCGCCGTCAAGCCGCGCCCCGAGATCCAGCCGCTCCGCACGATGGACGCGAGCCGCATCACCGACCTCTCGGAGTTCGCCACGTGGTACATGGACCAGTCGGAGTGGGACCACGCCGAGGAGCTGTCGGCGCGCGACAAGAAGATCTACGGCTACTCCATCCGCATCATCACCTTCGACTACGCGACCGGGATGGCGTATCCCAAGCCCTACTCCGTCTTCGACTACTACCCGGACCCCTCGGGCACCCGCGACGACGAGCGATCGTTCTGGTTCCTCGCCGGCCCCAAGAACACCAACCGCCTGCGTGCGCAGTACCCCGAGCAGGCCGAGAACATCCTGCCCGACAACTTCGCCTCGCCCGCCTACGCCGCCGTCGATCGCAACTGGTACGGGTTCCTGGAGACGAACGCCGAGTACGACCACCCGGCGATGGCCGACGGAGCGCTCGCCGTCCACCGCGAGGGCGACACGCCCGAGGGCACGACCACGCTCGTCATCTCGCCGGCCGATCGCCGCGACCACGGCACCACCACGTTCACGCTCCAGATGGTCGTGCGCGACGACGCGATGGTGGACGCGACCTACTGGGGCACGAAGCAGTTGCCCGACGGGACACAGGTGCCGGGCGTCAAGTACACCGTGAAGGGCTTCTCGCGGCGCTGCGCGAGCGGCTTCTGGCTCATCACGATGACTTCCAACGGGACGTTCTGCCACAAGCCGAAGCACCTGGATGAGTGCTACCTCGGCCTCCCGTGGGTCGTGGACGCGGAGGAGGAGCGCACCGACGCCGCATGGTCGCGCACGCCGATCGACCACGGCATCCCGATCCAGCGCTCGCTCAACGTGACGAACGAGCAGTTGGACCGCGGGCTCGAGCTGGGCGCCAACCCGCCACTGAAGACCACCGACCCGAAGCTCGACCAGCAACTCCAGAACGGCCCCGTGGCCGGCGGCGATACGCTGTTGCTCCAGCAGGGGCGCGACGCCGAGTGGCTCTCGTTCACCGGCCCCGACACGAAGCAGTTCGAGCGCGTTGTCGAGCGCCGGGGTGCCATGCGCGACATCGTGGGCGTGCAGGGCGCGATGGAAGGCTCGCGGCCTCCGGGGATCGAGGCGGCGGCAGCGCTCCGGCATCTCGACAACGCAGCGATGCGGCGCGTCAAGGCCAAGGAGAACCCGGCCTCGCGCGCTCGCGGCCTGCTGCTCAGGAAGTGCATCTACGCCACGGGGAAGAAGCTCCAGCCCGAGGTGGTGTTCGTCGCCACGAACGGCGAGTCCAAGGCGATCTCGTCCGACGCGCTGACCGACCTGTTCCGCGTGCGCTTCGCCGAAGGGACCGGCACCGTCGAGGGCCGCATGGACCGCCAGGATCAGGCGTTCGCGCTCTACGACCGCGAGGCGATCGACGAGCAGGCGTTGCTCGAAGAAGTCCAGTGGCCCAACTCGCAGGAGATCGCGAACCGGATGGTCATGCGGAAGATGGAGGAGAAGATCATGATGGCGGCGAGTGCCGCGGCGAACGCCCCGCCCGGTGGTGGCGGTGGCGGAAAGAAGTCGCAGGCGCGGGCCAAGAGGTAGTACGATGCCGTCGGTCACAGAACGCGAGCGCAGGTTCATGGGCGCAGAGCTTGCCCGCAAGCGCGCCGGGAAGCCGACGCGCACGGGTATGTCGGAGGAACAGTTGCGAGACTTCGCATCGAAGAAGGCGATCCCGGGCAGCCCCGCGAGTCGCGGCCGTGAACACGGCAGGCGCCTCGCGCTCGCTGCCTACTCCCGCCGCAAGGGCGCGAGTGCCGCACACCGTTCGACCGCCGCGCGCAAGAGCGCCCACGCGGGGAGGAAGTAACCCATGTCGATCATGCCGGACGCCGGCAACGCCCCGCAGGCCGTCGGGAACGCTCCCCCGGATCGCGTCTCCATGACGCCCGAGGAGCACATGAACGCGACGCTCGACTGGTTCCGCTCGGGGCTCGAGAACCAGACTCTCCAGCCCGAGGACATGCAGACCGTGCAGGCGTTCATGGAGGGCATGACGCAGTTGATCCAGGGCGCGCTCGGCGGGGCTCCCGAGGAGGCGACGCCGACGGTCGGCTCGCTCAACGGTCCCGAAGTGCCCTACGGCAGCTCGCCCGACGACGTTCCGGCTCCCACGCACGGGTTCTAGGGGGACACGATGGCCGACGAGAAGACGAACATCTTCGAGGGTGATCGGCTGCTGCCGGAAGGCGCGGTCGTGGAAGCTCTGCTGGAAAAGGAGGGCGAGGGGCCGCTGAAGCCACTCGACGACGCGCAGGCCGAGGAGGACGAAACCGGCCTCGACGAAGTGCAGCGCGTGGACGACGGCATGAAGCCTGGCGAGAAGCCCGAGGCGGAAGCGAAGCCCGACGAGAAGACCCCGCCCGGGGAGAAGCCGGAGGTCACGAAGACCGACGCCGTGCTCTCCGAAGTGGACGCCGTGCTGAAGGAACTCGCCGAGGCCGAGAAGAAGCCGGCGCCGGAGCCCGAGAAGACCGCCGAGCCCGACGAGGCACCGGCCCCCGAGCACATCCAGGCGCTCCTCGATCACGACGACCCGGCGATCCAGGCCACGGGCAAGGCCCTGCTCACGATGCACCGCGAGCAGGAGGCGAGAATTGCGCGGCTCGAGGGAACGGTGCAGGGGCGCGAGCTGGACGAGCGCGCCGCGACCTTCGACGCCGCGGTGAACGAAGTTGCCGGACGCTGCGAGCCGCCGCTCACGGAAATGGAGCGGGACTGGCTCGTGGATCGTCTGGTCGAGGAACGGAACGGCGACGAACCGCTGATCCGACAGTTGATGCAAGCCGCCGCCAAGAGCGGCGCTACGGGTAAGAACATCGCTCCCCTGACGGTTGCAGCCGGGATCCAGAAGCTCATCCCCGGCCGACTGAAGGCGACGAACGGCAAGCCGGACACGGCTCCCAAGAAGGGAGCGGAGGACGAAGACCGTCCCGTGATCGCGGTGACGACCGAGCGCCCGGAGAAGCCCGCGACTATCGACAGTCGTGGTGGCTCCGCAGGACCCAAGCCCACTCTCACGAAGCCACCGGCGGATGAAACGCTGGAGCAGGCGATCAAGAGAGGTGCGGACAAACTGAGGTTCTAGCGCGTCTGTGCCTTGACGATCGCCCCAAAAGGAGAGTGATCGCCAATGGCAGTCCAGAGCTTTCCGTGGAACACCGTCAACACGCTGGTGGGCGACTTCGTTGCGCCCAACGCGCGTCGGCAGATCTACCAGTCGAACGCCCTGCTCAACCGGCTGAACGCTCGGAAGAAGTCCTATCCGGGCGGCCGTGAGATCCAGCAGCCGCTCGTCTGGAAGCAGGATGGGCTCGGTCAGTGGTTCACCGGCGCCGACATCCTCAACACGGCAATCACCGACACGGTGCAGATGGCGAAGACCACCCCGAAGGGTTTCGCGATCCCCATGGTCATCGCGAAGACCGACGAGTGGACCGTGCGCGGCAAGAACGCGATCATGTCGCTCGCCGAGCTGAAGGGCGAGGAAGTGATGGCGACCGCGAAGCACATCATGGCCGGTGACCTCTACAACGACGGCACCGACCAGATGAAGCTGACCGGGCTCCAGTACATCTTCAAGGACTTCACCGGCACCGCCCCCGGCGTCCTGCCGGCGCAGACCTACTGCGGCATCGCGCGCCAGGGTCGCTACGACGGCTCGGGCGGCGGCACGCAGACGAACAACTGGTGGATCCACGCCGGGGACGACACGGCCTACACCGACGTCGCCGGTGGTGGTGGCGGATTCGATCCGCTCCAGCCCGGTGCCGTGATGAGCACGCTCGGCAAGATGTGGGCGACCATCCAGCTTCAGGCGGGCGCCAACCGCACGCCGACGCTGATCCTCTCGAACGTGGGTGCCTTCACCGTCTACACCAACATGGGCTTCCTCAACGACCGGAACCTGCGTCCGCAGATGGACGGCAAGGCGTTCGAGGCGGGCTACGACAACGCGAAGTACAAGCGCGCTGTCTGGATGGTGGACGAGAAGTGCCCGCGCAGCTCGGCCAAGGTCGAGAAGATCTACTTCATCAACGAGGACACGCTCCGGCTGTTCGTTCACCCGGAGGCCGACTTCTCGTTCGAGCCGTTCCGCAAGCCGCACAACCAGATGGCGCGGGTCGGCTACATCCTGTGGTACGGCGAGCTCATGTGCATCGAGCCTCGCTGCAACGGCGTCATGTCGTCCGTCTCCGTCGCGACCTACAGCTAGGTCCATCCTTCGAGGGGGTGAGCTACAAATGCACACTTCGCACATCGGCTACGAGCAGCAGTACCAGGTCAAGGGACCGGATGGCACGATCCTCTGGCAAGGCGCTGCGATCGTCGGCCAGTCGTTCCGGCTCATCAACGCGGGGGCTGCGTTCCTCGCCGGCCACTGTGTCGCGCCGCACGCGAACATCGTGGTCGCGGGCAACTACAACCCGGGCACGAGCGATGCGCTCGTGGCGGCTCTGTACGGCGTGATCGCTCCGGCGACGACCGGCATCGGATACCTCGGTGTCGCTCTGACCCCGGCGGCGGTTTCGACGACCGTTCCGGCACCGCAGGCGCTCGTGGCGTCGGAGGGCTCGATCGTTCCGGTGCAGATGACCTCTGCGGCCGGGGCGCTCGGTGACGTGATCGGCATTTCTGGCACCGCGGGCGTCTGTGCGGTCGTGGCGGCGATGGGTGCCTCCACGGTCAGCCTGTGGGGCCGGACGATCGGAACCTGCATCAAGGCGGGTGCCGCGCTCGGTACGGCGGCGACGCCGACGGGCTACTCCGGCTTCGTGGCCGGCGTGATCGTTCGCCCGATCTAAGACTCATCACATCGGCGTGGGCGGGGGCCTCCGGGCCTCCGCCACCGCTCGACACTGGAGGAAACGATGGCGGTTCGAGTGAGCCAGGTGGACCTGGTTCTGCGCGCGGCGGCGACCCTCTCAGGGGCCGCCAACTCGGATTGGATCCCGTGCCGCGGCGCGTCGCAGGTGGTGTTCACGCTGGCCGCGACCGACGCCGGTACGCTCTCGGCGATCACGTTCGAGGTGAGCGACGACAAGGTGAACATTCTCGCCAACGCGACCGGAGTGGCCGGAGCTGGCTGCACCGGGGTGACCGGGCTCGCCTCGGGATCGGTCACGTACAACGCGGCCCCCGGCAAGGCCATCGTCGTGTCGGCCTCGAGCCACCGCGGCATCTTCTGGAACTTCATGCGGGTGGTGACGACCCCGACCACGACCATCGCCAATTTCTTCATCACCGGCACGGTCTACGACTACGAGTAGTTGGTGCGCGCGGCGCACCTGAAAGGACGGCCATGAAGAAGCTGATGCTGCTGGCGACCATGCTGCTGCTGGCGATCGCGACGCTGCCCTTGCAGGCGCGCGCGACCACGTTCTACGTCAAGTCGAGCTATCCCGGGAACGACAACAACGCGGGCACCTCGGCGCTCGCGCCCAAGCGCACGCTCACCGGCGGTACGGTCGCCAATCCGTCGATCAAGGCCACCGCTCGCCCCGGCGATGTGGTCCGCGTCTACCCCGGAACCTACACGTGGTCCGTGATCGACTCGGCGGGGTCGAACCCCACCGGCAACGGCTACATCACCGTCATCGGCACGCATCCGGCCGCCGATCCTCTCTCGGACTCGCTCGCGCGCGACCAGATCCAGATTACCGGGAGCACGGAGCCGCCCGGGCAGTCCTACATCTCGATCAAGGGCGTCACGATCGGCCCGGCGCTGCACTTCGGAGAGTCGAGTGACCGCGACTCGATCACCTACTGCACGCTCGAGCGACAGGTCGAGTTCTACGGCGGCGACTACAATGTGGTCCGCTTCTGCATCGGCCGTGGCGCACGCATCAACATCGCCTCGCTCGCTGACGCGCAGATCCTCTCGTCGGTCGGGAACACGATCGACTACAACCACTTCTGGAAGCTCGGATTCGGCATCACCGCGCAGCCGCACATCATCGAGTTCGGGAAGAACCCGGACCTGAACGCGGGGGAGAAGGCTGCCTATTGCGAGTCGCTGACCTTCACGCGCAACCGCCTGTTCATCAACTTCGACCCGAACGCTGGCGACGTCTCGCCCTGGTATCTCTACCGGACGAAGAACTCGACGATCCTGCACAACTACATCCAGATCAACATGCTCCGGGCGGCGGGATGGGCTGCGGCACCGCGCCTGCGTGACTCGACGTTCAACGTGACGTTCCGGGGCGACACGCTGATCGGCTACGGGCCGGGCGGGCTCGTGGCGATGCTTTCCTCGCACGGGAGCGAGAACCAGACGGGGCTTCAGGTGTGGGGCAACACGCTCGACTCCTGCTTCATCAACTACTCGGCGTGTCAGGGGACGAGCGACATCACGTTTCAGGAGCACATGAACAACTGGACGATCACGAACAACGTGATCGCGACCAACGGGCGCGCGCTCCAGCCGAACCACCAGGTGAAGGGCCGCACGACGATCGACCACAACACGCTCGTCGGGAATGCGGCGAATGGCGTGGTGGACTTCATCAGCGACGGCACCTACACGGCATGGCCTGACAGCGCCGTGACCTTCACGAACAACATCGTGGCGACGTGGGATGCCGCAGTCGCGGGCGCCGGCCCCGATGTCGCGCTCGTGCGCTACGACGCGGCGGCGTTCGACTCGGGCTCGTCCATGCGCTCGCAGGACAACCTCGTCGCACGGAACAACCTGTTCGCGATCGGGCCGTACTCTGCGACTCCCGGCGATCGCGCTGTCGCGATCAAGAACGGGGCGAGCTGGCTCTACTCGACGCCCGGTGACTCGACGAGCGCGAACCCCAAGGGCCTCTCGGAGAACCGTTGGAACATCGACTCGCTCTCGGTGTACGGCTCGGCGCAGTTCGCAGAGGGCAGCGAGGACTCGACGCGATCCGTGGAGTTCAGCGCGCTGCTCGGCTACCTGTCGCGAGCGCGCGGGATCGGCACGTCGTCGTCCGACGCAGGCGCGCTGGCCTACGTCGCGAAGCCCCTCTCATCCGTCACGCCGCCCGGGGCGCTCGACTTCTACTACGGCGTCGCGGACACGCAGACCGTGACGATCCACAACTCTGCGGCGGCCGACGGCGACCTCCTGCTCTCGACGACCCGCCACGACGGGATCTACTTCTCGGGCTACGACTACGTGGTGCAGGTGCCCTACAAGCCCGCGAGCGCGACGCCCGGCGGCCCCGGCGTCTACTGCAACTTGTCCGACGTGAGCAATCTGGACGTGCCGATGCCCGTAGACTCGGACTATCCGATCGTCGTGTGGTACGACGGCACCGGCGCCCTCGGCACGCGCTACATCCGCATCGCGTGCAACGACCCGCTGGTCCCGCTCTCCACGCCTCCGGGATGCGCCGAGGGGCACTGGATCACCATTCCGATCATCGTTCACTAGGAGGCTGCCGTGGCGAACATCGGTTTCAACGAGGCCCGCAAGTCGGCAGCGGACGCGATCGCTGCGCTGACCGGCTGGAAGTGGATGATCGTCGCGGGCTACACGCCGGACAAGGACGACACGGTTTCGACGATCGCGGCGTCGGAAATCTCGACGACGACCGGCTACACCTCCGGCTTCGGCAACCGCATCGCGATCGGCAGCGTGGCTGCGACCTCGCAGGACAACACGAACGACCGCGCGGGCGTGGACGCGGCGGACCTCGTGGTGGCGAACATCGGCGTGCCCGCCGGCGTCAACGCGAGCCACCTGGTTGCGATCCGCGAGATCACGAACGACGCCGGCTCGAAGGTCTACGCCGTGATCGAGCTGAACAGCGGGTCGAACCGCTCGCTGAACGGCGGGTCACTCACCGTCACGCTGGACGCGCGCGGCTTCCTCGAGTTCGCGTAAGGGGCGGCCGTGTCCGCAACGCTGGTCGCCGAATACTCCGGCCAGACGAAGGCCGCGACCGACACGCTGACGATCGCGAACGTGGTCGCAGCGGACGGCGACTCGATCATCTTCTGGGTGCTGAACGACACCACGATCGGGGCGATCGGTTCGGTCAATTGGGGTGCCGCGGCGTTCTCGGATGGGATGACGTCGATCAGCCCGTCGTCCTCCGAGATGCACTGCTACGTCATCCACAACGTCACGGGCGGGACTGCCGACGTGAACGTGTCGGCGGCGGTTCTCGCGACGATGGCGGGCGTCGTACAGGTCTGGCGCGGGCTCAAGTCGAGCCCGACGGATCAGCCCAAGTCCAACTCCAGCAGTAGCAGCAGCCCGACGACGAACGCGAGCGCGACGCTGGCGCAGGCGAACGAGCTTCAGATCGCGGCGATCGGCACGGTCGGGCCGGATGGCGACGCGGCCGGGACATGGGGCAACTCGCTCACGGGAACGACGCGGCTCGGCACGACGGGCGGAGTCGCCAACACGAACCGCACCATCGCCACGGCGTACCGCATCCTCGCCGCGACCACGGCCGTCACCGCGAGCAAGACCGGCATCACGTTCCGCGCCTACGGAGCGATGGAGCTGACGCTGAAGCTCGCCGACGACATCACCGTGACGGCCGGCGCCCCGGGTGCGATCGCGGCGGGCATCCCGGCGCCGACGGTGGACTCGGGCGGCGTGACGGTCACGGCTGACCCGCCGGGCGCTGCATCAGTCGGAGCGCCGACGCCCACCGTCGCGTCGGGCGGCATCACGGTTTCGGCGGATGCGCCGGGAAGCGCGGCCGTGGGAGCGCCTGCGGCCACGACCGATATGGGCGGCGTCAGCGTCACGGCGGGAGCGCCGGGTGTCGTGGCGGTCGGAGCACCGGACGCGGCTGGCATCGTCACCTACTACGACACCAACGCGAACGGCGTGCTGGACCCGCCGACCACGCTCGCCGACGGCGCCTCGTCGATCGCGCAGTCGCGCGGCATCCGCTCCTTCGGCCTGCCCTACTTCGCGATGTGGATGCAGAACCCGGGCGCCTTCACGCAGTTCGGCGGCGGCGAGAACACGCTGCTCCTGCTCGCGGCGATCAACACCATGCCGACGCAGATCCTCGACCCGGACGAGCCGCACTACCTCGCGAGCATCCATGAGATCGGCGGCGTCGAGCTGTTCTCGATCGGCGTGACGCCCTCGGGGCGACTGGTCGCGCGCACCTACTACGGCGGGACGCTCCAGAGCGCGCCCGGCATGGTCGTGCCTGACGGGGTGGCGCGGAACTACGCCTTCTTCTTCGGCGGTGGCTCGCTCCGCCAGCTCTCGATCGACTCGCTGATCGTGGCGGCGGATGACCAGAGTGGCATCACTGGCGCCGGGCCCTACTCGCCGACGGGCATCCCGGTGCGCGTGATGATCTTCAACGGCGTCGCGGCGCGCACGCTCTGCGACTGCACGATCTTCGCGCTCGGCCTGTCGGGCGAGAACACGCCGGTCGTGTGGCCGATGACGCCGATCGTCGGGCTCACCACGCCGGGCTACGAGACGGACGGTTCGTGGGTCGGCGAGCCGATCGTTCCGCACGTCCCGCCGGATTACGAGGGCGCCAACTTCGACCTGACCGCTGGCTTCTACGATCCGCGCCCGCTCTACCCGGCGCTCGCCGGCACGTTCCCGGGCGGCTCGGTGCAGGGCGCCTTCCGCCGCGCGCTCAACACGCAGTACCGTCGCCGCAACGTGGTCACGCCGGACTACCGACTGGTGGGCTCAACATGAGCGTCCTCGTTTCGAGCCTGATCGACCGCGCGCTGGTGAAACTCATGGACCCTGGCGCTCGCCGCTACAAGCGCGAGGCGATGCTCCAGTACTTCAACGAGATCCAGCACGAGTTCGCCACGTCGCTTCGCTGCTTCGAGGACGACTACTACTTCAACCTCGAAGCCAACGAGGGCGCGTACAGCTACCCGCCGAACCGCGTCCAGTTGAAGAAGGTCCGCATCACGCAGAACCCCTCGCCGACGAGCCTCGCCGACTACTACCCGCTCGATGAGTGGTTCGAGGAGGAGTTCACCGGGGCCACGGCGCTCTCTCGCCCGTCCGGCTACATCCATCACTACTTCGCGCGATCCGGCTGGTTCGAGCTGATCGAGATGCCCGCTGCCGACATCATCAACGGCGGCATCGTCACGACCTACCGCATCCCGCTCTGGCTCGACACCGAGGAGCCGAACACGCTGATGGAGCTTCCCGACTTCACTCAGGTCGCGGTGCAGCACGGCATGGAGATTCTCGCGCGCTACGCCGGGCGCGACCGTGCGGCCGGCAACTCCGATTGGGAGCGCTGGAAGCTCGAGATGGCCGACATGGACGGCAAGATCTCCGACCCCTCTGTGGACCGCCGGGCGTCGGTGCGCCCGCCGCGTGGGTACTACCGCGGAGGGATGCGCTGATGTCTCCGGCCTCCGACCAGCAGGAAGTCCGCATCGTTCAAGACGACTGCTCGGGCGGGATCGGCTCGCGCGTTTCTCTCGTCGGCGCTGTCGGCCGCAACCTCACGAGCAAGTTCGTGAAGGACGCGATCAACTGGTGGTTCCGTCCGAAGCGCGCGATCTCGCTCAAGGCGGGCTCGCGCGACATCTCGAGCGTGGCGCTCGCGGAGAAGCCGACGTCGATCGGCAAGTTCTACGCGAGCGGCGGGAACAAGCTCTACGTGGCAACCGACGACGGCCTCTCGGGCGGGAAGATCTTCCGTCTCACCACGAGCGGCAAGACGCAGCAGACGCTCGCCCCGGGCTTCACCGCCACGGCCGCCAAGTGGCGCTTCGAGATGGCGAACGGCATCCTCGTCGCCACACAGATCGGCAACAGCGGGGCGCCACAGTTCTTCATCGGCACGAACCCGTCCGACACCTGGCACTCGCTCGTGCTCCCCAAGCCCGCGAGCGCGATCACGTTCAACGCCGACAGCGCTGGCGGGTTCCTCACTGACACGAAGGTGTACTACTGGCGCCACCGCTACCGCTACCGCGACGGCTCGTCGCTGGCTGGCCCCGTGAGCGCCAGCAACACGATGAACACGCCCAACCTGACGGCGAACCTCATCATCCCGCTCCCGGGTGCTGCGCGCTCCGACTACCTCGGCTGGACGCTCGAACGCACGGACCAGAACGGGAGCGCGACCGGCCCGTTCTACTTCGTCGCCGACGGCACGGCCGCGACCTATGCCGACGGCCTCGCCGACTCCTCGCTCGGCTACCGCGCGGACGAGACGCTCCACGGCGAGCCCGTCGCGATGGACGGCGTGATCTTCCACAAGGACCGCCTGTTCGGCTGGCGCGGCTCGACCGTTTACCTGTCGAACCTGATCGTGGACGAGGAGGGCACCGGAATCGCCAACTGGATCGGCGACCAGACCTTCTCGCTCGACAAGGACGACGGCGACTCGATCCAGGGCGCGATCCGGCAGGGCGACCGCCTGCTGTTCGGCAAGCGCAACTCGGTCCACGTGATCGAGGGCAACGACGTGGACTCGTTCGTGACGCGGCGCATCGCCGACGGGATCGGCTTCTGCGGCCCGCGCTGCGCCTGCTCCGTGGGTCCGACCGTGTTCTTCTGCGCCGGCAACGGCCGGCTGTTCGTCGCGCGTGGCGACTCGATCGAGCCGTGGCTCGACGAAGCCTTGGGCGACCAGCTCGAAGCGATGGACACGACCTACGACGCCGACGTTCTGGCCGTGAACTACCGGGGCGAGGCCGTGCTGTTCTGGCATCGGCGCGTGGACTCTCCATCGCAGCGCGACGTGCTCGGCTGGGACTTGCGCTTCGGCACGCCCATCCGCTTCCAGAATCCCCCGGCGATCGACGCGCTCACGCCCAAGGACGGCTCGGACTTCGGCAGCGCCAAGCTCCTGCTCGCCGACCCCGTGATCCGCGATCCAGTCGTGACGAGCGATCCCGCGAGCAACCCGAGCTTCATGTTCTGGCGCGACCCGCGCGGGGCCTCCACGCAGGTCTACGGCCAGTCGCTCGCCAACGCCGATGGCTTCCCGCTCTGGAGCCTCAATGGCAATCAGGAGAGCTTGAGCACCGGAGCGAGTCAGGCTCTCTACGCGGCCTGCTGCGGGGACGGCACGGGCCGGGTCTTCGTGGCGTTCGGGGACAATCGCGGTGGCTCGCGCGTGGACGTCTACATCCAGCTCCTCGCCGCCGACGGCACGCCGCAGTACGCGGCTGGCGGCGTGCTCATCTCCTCTGGCACGCGACCGTGCGACCAGATCCGGGTCTGCTCTGACGGCGCTGGCGGAGCGATCGCCGCATGGATCGAGTACAACGGGGCCTCGCTCGACTACGTTTACGCGCAGCGGGTGAACGCAGCCGGGGTGAAGCAGTGGAACGCAGGCGCGCCCGTGAAGGTCTTCGACCGCAACATCAGTGGCTCGGGGATCATCACGACGCTGCGAATCCTGCCGCGCCCCAGCTCGAGCTGCTGGATCGTGGCCAACAACGCGAACACGGCCTTCGGGCTGCGCTATGCCCGGCTGGACTCCAGCGGCGCGGCGCTCGGCACCTCGATGGGCGACTACATCGCGAACGCGCAGCAACACCTGGCTGTGGCGCGCGACAGCGCGGGCGCGATGTTCGTGGCGTACCAGACCACCGCCTACGGCGACATCTTCGTGCGGAAGATCAACCTCGACGGCACGACGGCGTGGACCACCAACGCCACGACCGGCCGCGTCTCGGCGACGACCCCGGCCATCGTGGGCGACGGCGCCAACGGCGTGATCTTCGCGTGGCACGACAGTTCGGGCGTGTTCGGCTCGGGCTCGTCGCACATGCGCGCCCAGCGAGTGACGAGCGCGGGGGCGCTTGCGTGGATCACGGGCGGCGTTCCCATGAGCACCCCGGCGGCGAACTCCTTCACGCTTCGTTCGGCGGTCATGGACGGCTCCGGCGGCGCGATCTTCGCGTGGGAGAACTTCACGAACAGCTTCTCCTATGCGAACCGCGTGGACCCGACCGGCCAGATCCAGTGGGGCTCAGGCGGCGTGCAGGTCGGCCCCGCGAGCAGTTTGCTTCCTGAGATCGTGACGGACGGCGCGGGTGGCGCGCTCGCGCTCGTCAGTTACCTCGGCACCGACCTTCGCGCAATCCGCGTGGCGACCGACGGCACCTACCCGTGGGGCCAGAGCGGCGTCGTGGTCGTAGCCGCGACCGGGATTCAGGAGAAGCACGTCATCGCCTTCACCGACACGCCGCAGGGCGAGTATCCGCCGACAGCGACCGCCGGCTACCACGTGTGGTCCGGGCTCGAGGGCCTACGCGAGTTCCAGGCGGTCGATGGCAGCGGCGGCTCACCGATCCGCGGCGAGATCGTCTCGCACCGCTACGACGCTGGCCTGCCCGAGCACATCAAGGACGCCGAGTGGTTCGAGCTGATCGTGAACAAGGGCGCGGGCGAGTTCTCCGTCACGGTCGAGGGCGACGCTGGCGCGTTCGCGTCGATCTCGCTGGAGTCGGAGGTGGCCGGGTTCCGCTGCGATGACGGCACCCTGCTCGATACGCCAGAGTGCGCCTGCGCGCTGACCGGCGAGGACACGATCGACTCGGGGCTCCCGCCGAACACGGAAGGGCGCGGGCTCAAGGTCACGGTCATCGGCGAGTTCACCGATCAAGTCGAATTGGGCGGCTGGGCGATGAGAGCCTTGGCGCTGCCACGGAAGGAGTACTCGAGCACATGAGCCTGACCTACACGCAGCCCGACTGGCTGCCCGGCGACTTGGTGACGGCCGCGCGACTGAACAGCGACCGCACCAACATCGCGCAGAAGTTCGGCAACATCGTGGATGCCGACGTGGCGGCCGATGCCGGAGTTCAAGGCTCGAAGCTCGCCGCGGGCTCGACACCCGGCGACCGCATCGCGGCGAAGACCGTGGCGCAGGCCCAGCTCGGCCTGCTCTCGGTGGGAACCGCCGAGCTGATCGACCTTGGCATCACGAAGGGCAAGATCACGACGACCGCCGGCTCGCGGCCGACGCTGGCGCAGCTCGAGATCCTCGTCCAGACCGCGTCGTTCTCTGGCTCCGGGGTCGGCACGATCTTCGCGGTGCCGGCGACGGCCATCCCGACGGCGACGTACCAGATCCTGAGCTACCGGCTGAGCAACGCGCCCACGCACGGCGCGGGCTCGGCGCTGACGCTGTTCACGAGCGTCTCAGGAGCCAACTACATCTTCGGCGTGGACCAGTCGAATCCCGGCGGTGCCTTCAGTGGCAACGTCGAGATCGTCTACATCGCGAAGACCTGATGCCGCGCCCGATCCTCGGCAACGGAGTGGCGGACACGCGGGGCGACGAGTCGCTCCGGCAGGGGCGCGCGGCGGAGTTTCAGGACCGGGCACTCGGCCAGGGCTCGACGCGCCCGGGCTCGCTCGTCGGCAAGGCGAACGCTGTGTGGGCCGAAGTGAACATCACGGGGCTCGCTTCGCTGACCGACGTTCGCGTTCCCCACGCCCTCGGCGCGGTGCCGGTGCTCTGCGAATTGGTCGAGGCGCGCAACGCTGGCGGGACGCCGTTCGTCGTGGCGTCACCGATCCTGAAAGAGCGGTGGGACAAGAGCCAGTGCCGCGTCGCGGTCAACATCGTCTCTGGCACGCAGGCGGGGACTGTTCTAAAGTTCCGCGTTGGAGGTGAATGATGCCGCCGATCTGGAAGAAGATCCTCAAGTTCGGTGGGCGCGTCAATCCGGCGTTCGCGGGCTACTCGCTCGCCACCGGCTCGGACACGCCTCGGGCCCTCGGCCTCCGCCTCGCCCAGGGTGCCGCGACGGGAGGGGCGATCATCGGCGGGCCGGTCGGCATCGCTCTCGGCGCTGGAGGACTCGCCGCCGGATCGGCGCTTGGCCACGGTGGTGGCGGTCACGGCGACGAGCTGGACTGGAACACGCTCACGGGCATGTCCGACTCGCTGAAGCCCACGGGCTACATCACTCCCGAAGACATCGCCACGGCCGAGGCCACGAAGACGCGCCTGCGTCGGGGCGTCTCCGACACGGCCGGGCAGGCCCGCCAGATGGTGCTCCGGCGCGCGGCCATGCGCGGCACGCTCGGGAGCAGCGCGCTCGAGACGTCGCTCGCTCGCGTCGAACAGGGCGAGGCGCTCGGCAACGAACGCGCGGGCGCCGTCGGCGAGGAGCAGCTCGCCAACATGCGGATCGGCCGCGAGCGCTTCGGCCAGCAGAAGGCGCTGACGCTCTTGGGCGGCAAGCTCACCGACATGGGGCTCGCCCGCAACGCGCGCACGCTGCGCCACACGGCGTTCCTCAACTCGCTCCTCTCGCTGGCACAGTCCGGGCTCGCGGTCTACGGCGGCGCTCACGGCGGCGGAGCCGGCGCTACGAGCGGTGGCCTGATGGACTCACCGATCGACGAGGACTATCTGACGGGGGACGCCTAGAGGTGGCGACTTCGTTCTCGGCGTCCCGCGACTTCGCGCGGTCCTTCTCCAGCGGCAGCCGCATGGCGAGTGCCGCCTACCAGGATCTCGCGCCCGACCCGTTCAAGCCCGGCGAGGCGTCGCCCGAGGCGGCCGTGGTCAAGTTCGCGCAGATCGTTCTGACGGCCAACGCGCGCCGTCGGCAGGACCGGCTCCGCGAGGAGTTCCAGAGCCAGCAGATCAGGAACGCGGAGATGACCGCCGCGAAGCTGACGCGCGAGGCCGACCCCAACTACATCTCGCCAGCGCTCCGCGAGACGATGCGGCACAACCTCGCCACCGAGGGGAACGCGGCGGCGACGCAGGACCGCCTCAACGAGCCCAAGACCGCCACGCCACGCGCCCTGATGACGCTCACGAGGCCATTCGGCGAGTGGAAGGCCGGCGATCAGGTCGATCCGGCCGAGTACAGCCGCGTGGCGGCAGCGGCGCGTGCGCAGCAGGCCGCGAAGGAGCGGGACACGCGCAAGAGCCACGTCGCCAATGCGCGCTATTCGATCGACCAACTCAAGGCTGCTTCGGTGGCCGGACAAGATGCTGCGGAGGCCGTCGCGCGTACTACGTTCGATGGACTCATTCGCGCTGCCTCTGAAGGCAAGGGTTCGACCAGGCGCGCGGCGCTCGCGAATCTCAAGTTGCCTCAGAACACGCGCATCGACCCCTTGCAGGACCACGCCGCGATCGAGAAGCTCCGGCAGGACTGGATCGCCACGGCCCGCAAAACTTGGGCGACCCGCTACGAGCGCGAGACGGCCGGCAAGCGCGCTACGTGGCAGCGCATCGTGGACGAGGAGGCGAACGTGCCCGCCGATCTGACCAGCGGCCCGGATGAGGTCGAGGAGAAGATTCGAAGGGCGCTCGAAGAAGCGGGACGGTAGCCCGTGCCCGCCCGCCTCTACGACATGCTGCCGGAGCCCACCCGGCGCCGGTTCCCCGTCGAGACGATCAGCCCCAAGGGCCGCGCCGTCTTGGACGTCGAGATCCCCGACGGCTACCCGCCGGAGAAGGCCGCGCGCCTCGCCGCACTGGTCGAGTCGAAGCTGCCCCACCTGACCATCGCGGCGACGAGCGGGATGCAGTCGGTCCACGGGCTCGAAGCGGCCGAGGCGGATCGCAAAGCGATCGAGCACCAGCGCTTCATCGAGGGCGAGTACGCCCGGCAGCCGGCGCCCATGCGCATCGCGCTCCAAGCTGGCGCCCACATGGTCCGCGGGCTCCCGAGCGTCGGCGGCTGGAGCACCCGACAGACCGAGAACATCCCGCCCCCGCGTACGGCCGGCGAGCGCCTTGCTGCGGCGGCCGGCGGGATCCTGCCCTACGCGGTCGAGGGCGGCATCATCGCCACGGGCGTCGGCGCGATTCCTGGCGCTACGGCGCTGGCCGCTCCGCTGGCCGCTGGACTGCCTGCGGCGGCTCAGGAGGGCACGCCGAAGGCCCGGGTGGCCCGAGGGGCGGCTATGGCTCTGGCGGGCACAGCGGGCAGCCTTGCGGGCGAGGCGCTGACCGGGGTGGTGACTGGCGGGGCTCGAGCGGTCGAGTCTGGTGCTGCGGCGGCCGGCGAGCGGGCGCTGGCAGCCACGGGGAGCCAGACCATCGCCAGGGAGGCGGCGAAGGCCGCCGCCGAGCGCATCGCTGCCGAACATGGGCCGATCGCCGCGGCCGTGGCTCACGCGACCGGGCTCGGGGCCTTCGGTGGCGTCGCTCCATACGCCGAACACGTTGCCATGAAGGCCGTTGGCGAGCCGACCGAGTTCCCGCATTGGGACGACGTGGCGCAGGGCTTGGGCGAGCTCGGCCTGATCGGTCTGGCTCACGGTGGGATGAACCGGAGCGCCGAGCTGACTCGCCGCGCGATGGACCGTGGCCGCGCCGAGGTTCCGGCGACGCCGGAGCAGCCGACGCCGACCACCGCGCCGCCCATCGAGACGCGGGAGGGCCAGGCCATCGCGCGTCGGCCGACCCCCGTGGTGCGCCCGGCCGGGCCGTCGCCCGAGTTCCCGGCGATGGACGAGCCGACCAAGATCGCGGTATTGGGCATCGCCAAGGGGAACGGGCAGGCTGGCCGCAAGGGTCGCCTCGCGAACAGCGAGCCGAACCCGATCGACGGCAACCGCACGCCCCTCAAGGGCTTCGCCGACCGCCTCGGCGAGTACGTGAAGCAGGGCGTGGCACCTGTCGAGGCGGCCAAGCGCGCGCGGCGCGAGGTGGTGGGGCTGAAGATGCTGCACGACGCGGTGACGCCGCCCTTCGGCGGAACGCCGGACGAGATCGCCACGGGCCGCCAGATGTCGGTCCAACTCCTCAAGGCTGCCGGCGGGAAGCCGCTCACCCTCACGGACGAGGCGGGCAAGCCGATCGGCGGCGAGGTGCTGACGATCAGCGTCTACCCGTGGGCCGAGGAGCAGGTGCGCGTCGTTCTGCGTGACGCTCAGACCGGGCAGGTCGTCCCGCTGTTCTTCAAGGACTTGGCGGAGTTCGAGTCGCGCACTGTGGCGCGCGCGGCGCAGCTTGAGTTGGAACCTTCGACGGTGGACACCCAAGTGGCCAGCGAGAGCATCGGCAGCGGGCCCGCCGTCGCAAAGCCTTCGGGGCGCGGCTCGGCCGTCGAAGTTGTAGAAGCGCCGCCCAAGGGGGGCCCGGCACAAAAACCGGAGCCTGGCACGCCCAAGGTCCAGCCGGAACGGGAGCCTACTCCCGCCCCCCAAGCGGCGCCCGAAGGTGTTGAAGCGAAGGTGGATCGCTTCTTCGACAGGCGCGGCGGAGATGTGGAAGACGTCGTTCGCCGACAGAGTGAGCCGCCCCGGTCCATGCAGTCTGACATTCAGAGTCCTCGTGCTGCTGCGAAACCTTCCAGTGAGAAGAACGCGACGACCGTGAGCACTCGGGAAGCCGAACAGCGAGGGTCAACCGGGGCGGCGAGTTTCAGCGACGCCATGCTCAAGAGCGCCGACAGCAAGGTTTCCCGCGCAGCGAATGACCTGCTCTCCGGGCGCGAAGGTGCCGCCGAGAGGTTGGCGCTGGCGCGCGAACAGCAGAAGATCGTCTACGCCAAGGCGGGCAGGCCGTTGCCGACGTCCGAAGGCGAGCGTGCGCGGGCCCGAGCGGAGGTTCCACCTGCGTCTTCGGCCACGCGGGAAGCCAAAGCGGAGGTCCGCGCGCCTAAGTTCCAGCCGAAGCAGCAGGTCCGCGTCCCGCCGAATCCCGAGTGGAAGCGCGCCAAGCGCAGCTACCGCGGCACCGTCGTCAACTACCAGCCGCCGGACGCGAAGGGCGAGCCGCAGGTGCTCGTCCACGTGGTCCGCGGCGGAGGCAAGGGCGCTCGCCAGGAGTTCTCCAAGGTCACGGGGAAGTCGTCTGTCCCCAAGGGCCGCGCCTACACGTACACCGTCCCCGAGTCGAAGATCCGGCGCGTGCTGTCGCCCAAGGAGCGCGCGGCCAACGCCGCAAAGGAGTACGAAGGCCCGTACCGCCGCATGACGTTGCAGGCTGGCGGCGACCCCGAGGCGGCGCGCGAGATGGTCGCCGAGTTGGAGGCACGCCAGCGCGAGATCAACGATGCCGGACCGAACTTCGGAGAACCGGGATACGAGGCGCGCGCGCGCCGCTATCGCGACACTGGCCGCCAAATCCTCATCGCCGAACAGGTGCTCCGCGAGGCCGAGTCCGGGCCTTCGGAGGGCAGCGGGCTGCGCGAGGTGGGTGCTGCGATCCGGGCCCACTTCGACAAGGCGCCCGACCGCGCGCAGGCGACCGAGCTTGCCGCCGAGCACGAGCTGACCGTGCCCGATGTGGCGGCCCTCTCCGCCTCGCTCAAGCGCGTGCGGAGGGTGGCCGAGGCCGTCTCGCCCAACACGCTCCACCGCGTCGCCGGCCGCGCTGTGATCGCCGAGTCGCGCTTCGCTGATGAAGCCCGCGCGCTCGCAGCCGAGAAGAAGGCCGGGCTCCAGTCGGCAGCGCCCGAGGAGCGGAACGCCACGCGCTCGCTCATGGAGAGCCTCACGCGCGACCTCAAGACCGCCAAGCGCATCCGCGAGGGCGCCGAGGAACAGATCAAGGCCGCCCACCAGCGCTACGCGGCGGACAAGCCGGAGCTGCTCGCCGACCTGCTGTTCAAGACGCAGGAGTGGGTGGATCAGCAACTCGCAGCCTCGCCGCTCGGGAACGAGCGCGGAGCGATCACCGTGTTCTCGGACATGGCGGCTGCACCGGGCTCCGCTGCGCGGTGGGTGTCGCGCAAGGTCGGCGCCGGCATCGCACGCGCCGTGCGGAAGCAGATCGCCAAGGGCGGCCGAGGATCCAACGACGCGCGCATCGTGGACCGCGACGGGCGCACGCTCGACCGGATGCCGATGAACGAGTACCTGGACGACCCCTACAGCAACTCCGCCTCGACGCGGATCATGTCGAAGCTGCTGATGACGGGTGGTGCGAAGTTCCTCACGCCGCGGCTGCGCGACTCGTGGCAGGCCAGCTACGCCTCGCACCCGATGTTCGAGGAGCACTTCGGGCAGATGTGGATGAAGGCGATGGGCTCGCCCGAGGCCGCGCGCTACTTCGCGGCCTACGGCACGGGCTCGATCGAGCTGGGGCGGGCACTCAGGGGCGAGACGCATTCGATCCCGTCGCAGCACCGTGGTGCCGTCGCGCGCGTGAAGGCCATGCTCGACGACGTTCACAAGCTGCTGGTCGAACACGCCGAGGCCACGGGGCAGGAGCCGCCCGCCTACCGCAAGGACTACGCGCACCCCCACATCATCGAGGGCCAGCGCTCCTCGCGACTCTCCAAGCTGCTCGAAGCGATCGAGCTGCGGAAGACGCACGAGATCGGCGACCTCGAGCTGTCCGAGCGGCACAACCGCTTCTACGAGCGCCGCGAGGGCGACCCCAACTTCCTGCGCGACGCGACACTCTCGATCGACACCTACCTCGCCGAAGCCTCGAAGAAGCTCGCGTGGGACAGTTTCCTCAAGCACGCCTACGACTACCTCAAGTCCGATGTCGCCAACTTCCGCGAGAAGGACCGCGCGAACCTGGTGCGCGACTTCGTGCGCGCCACCATGCTTCGGAAGAAGAACCGCTTCGAGTCGTTCTTCGACGACGGGCTCAGGCGGCTCTACTTTGCGAAGACCCGCGAAGGGATTCAGGACGCCCCGCTGGATGTCGTCCAGAAGGCGCTCAGGATGTCGGAGTCGGACCTGGCGCTGCGCGGCGCCGATCAGGTGTCGTGGGTGCCGCCCGGCGTCGCCTACCGCGCGCCAGCTGATGCCGTCGAGCTGGGCAAGTCAGCCGACGGCGGCACCTACGTCGGCTATTCGCGCGGTGGCGTGGTGTTCTCGAACGAGTCGCCGATGCCGCGCAAGCTCGTGAAGAACTCGATGCTGCTGTTCACCGACAAGATGAAGACGCTCCTCGGCCAGATGCACGGCGAGAACGACTTCCGGCGCCGGGCCAAGGTGGACGACGCGATCCTGCGGCTTGAGCGCGACCCGTTCGCGATCACGGTCGAGATGCTGCGCGGCGGCATGTCGCGCGCCGTGATGGGCTACAACGTCCGCGCCACGAACGTGAACGCTGGCGGTACTCTCGTCACCACGCTGCCCGAGTACGGGCTCATGCCGTTCGTCGCCGGCGCCGCTGGAGCCGGGAAGGCCGTGGCGGCGCGATTGCGGCGCGCGGCCTTGAACGCCGCGATCAACCATGCCGAGCGCACCGGCTACCTGCGCGCCGAGGACGCTGAAGCCTCGCGCAAACTCCTGCCGCTCTTGAAGGAGGAGGTCTACGCCGAAGCGGCGGGCTCATCGCAGGGCGAGGCTCAGGCCGCGCGTCAGCGCATCCGCGACGTGATGGAAGGGCGCTCGCCCAAGCTGATGGCCGTGCTCCGGGCGCTTGGCCCCTTCGGCATGTTCGGAGCCGCCGAAGGCTGGAACCGCACGCTCGACGTGATCGCGGCCGACCACTACGCGCGCAACACGCTCGGGCTCGAGGGCAAGGCACCACAGCTCTACGAGTCGCTCCAGCAGGCGCGCGAGCAGATGTTGAAGGCGATGGGCGAGCCGGGCTCGGCCGAACGCTTCTCCGCGGGCTCGGTCGCCACGACGCAGTTTGCCTACAACGCCTTGGGCCAGCCGATGTGGGCCAACAACCCGGCCGGCAAGCTGATCTTCCACCTCGGCACGTGGCCCCTGAACTACGCGCAGAACTACGTCGTGCGCCCGACCGCCGGGGCGTTCCGCGTTGGCATGGCGGCGGCGCGTGGTGCGATCAACGCGATGACCGGCGATCGCCTCGGGGCCCGCAGCACGCGGCGCGAGGGCAAGAAGTTCATCTTCCGCGGCTCACACCCTGAGCCGAAGAACTGGTTTGAACAGTGGCTCGAGTACAACGGCGCGGGCCACGCCGAGCGGCACGCCAGTGCCGTGTTCGTGCGCCAGATGGCCGTCTCCTCGGTGCTGATTGGGCTCTCCCAGGCGCTCGGCGCCAACGTCGCGGTCTATGGCGTGGCGCCGCAGGCCGTCGCCGCGCTCTGGATGCTGCGCCAATTCTTCCCCGACGACGACGCGATCGCCGAGTGGTACAAGACCGGCAAATACGGCGCGGCGTGGGGCGCCTCTCGCGGCCTCCCCGTGGGGCCCACCGTCGGCCTCGGCGTGGACATCGGAACGAAGGCGTGGCAGCGCATCCAGCACGCGGGCAGCGCCGAAGGCCGCGAGCGCGAGAACATCGGCCCCGCGACCTACTTCCCGTGGGATCTCGTGCTCCACGCCGTTCGCCGCGAGCTGGTCACGGGCGACGTCGAGCTCCAGCGGTTGATCCGCGAGAACCCCGAGCGCTTCGAGAACGTGCCGTGGGTCTACAAGGCGTTCGGCATCAAGCGCGCGGAGTACGATCTTGAGCCGGGCCAGCGAGTCCGGCATCATCTCGGCCTGACCTCCCCCAGCGAAGACCGCAGCGCAGAACGGAGGGTGCCCGAGCCGTGACGACTGGACCCGACAGCCTCGAGCCGATCACCCGCGGCCTCTACGACGCCTTCATGCGGGCGTGCGAGATCCGGGGCCTGCCGGTGAAGGGCACGCAGTTCCGCCGCACGATGGACGAGCAGGGCCACCTGTGGGCGATCGGGCGCACGCACGAGAACGGCGTGTGGGTGAAGGTCGGCTCGACGGTCACGAACGCAAAGCCTGGCGAGAGCGCCCACAACTACGGCATGGCGTTCGACATCGCGTTCCGCGGGAAGACGCTCGAGGAGTGCTACCCGCCGAAGGATGACCCGCGCTGGCTCGAGGTCGGCGTGATCGGCGAGAATCTCGGGCTCTCGTGGGGAGGCCCGCTCGGCGATGGCGACCGCTTCACGTGGGATCGGCCACACTTCGAGCGCCCTGATTGGAAGGTCGCCGCCGGGCGGTTCGCGTGACGCCGAACATCTCCGAGGCGTTCCTCGAGAAGTGGGTGCGGGCGCTGGCCGAGTCGGCGCAGGCTCAGCAACGCGGCGCGGACACGCTCGTGGTGGTGAGTTCAGACCTGAAGGCGCAGGCCAGCGCGATCATGGCGTTGCGCGACACGCAACTCTCCATGCACACGGAGAACGAGGCCGGCAGGAGCGAGGCGGTCGAGAAGGTGCTGGTCGCCTTCCGCGCCGACGCCGACGAACGCTCGCGCGGCGAGGTCTGGTACAAGCGCGCCGTCATCATCCTCGGGCTGCTGATCTTCCTCTCGAACTTGCTGTCGGCGCCCGTTGGGCAGGTCGTCGAGCGGCTACTGAAGCTGGGGCACGGGTGACGTGCCCGACGAGCCCGCAAAGCCCGGCCGCCTCGCGTGGCTCGGAAAGCTCGACACGAAGGCCGCCGCGATCCTCGGGACGCTGCTCGCCTCGGCGTTGACCGCGCTGCTCAGTTGGGTCGGTTCGTGCCACACGAACCAGCGCGTTGACGCGACGAACGAGACGCAGAACGCGGTGCTCGACATCGCCGCCGACATGGGCTCGCGCATCTCGGAGCTGGAGCGCGGGCGCGACACGACGCGGCGCGACATCCGCCTGCTCAAGAGCCGCCGCGCCAAGGTGCTGATCGTAGACACGCTGAAGGTCACAGTGGTACAGAAGCCGCAGAACTGGTGGAGCCGACTGTGGGCTCCCACCACAACGAAGCCAAGGAGGTAGAACGTGGACGCGATCGTTGGTCTTTTCAGCAATCCGCTCATCCTGCTCGCGGGCGGCTACGCCGTGAGCCACGCTCCGGGAATCCGCGCCGTCATCCCCAACAAGATCATCCCGCTCCTTCAGGCGCTCGTGGCGTTCCTCTCCGCGATCGTTGCGCCGCAGGCGGCTCACGCGATGGGCGGCCCGCTGGCGCTCCCGGTGGCCGTCGCGATGCCGGCCTTCGGGCTCGCGTGGCTCGGGAGCCTCGGCACGGCCATCGGCTCGGCCCTCTGGCAGAGCACCCAGTCCTACCTGCTGCACCGGATGTTTGGGAACAAGTTCGTGCCGGAGCCGCCCGGAGACTCGAAGTAGCCCGGCAAGATTCACCTTGACACAGGGCCACTCCGGCCTCATCCTGCTGTTGTCGGAGGGGCGAGGGAATCGCGGGAGCGGAAGGCAGCTCAGAGGTTCGCCCCTCCGGCTGCTGGAAGCTCCCGCTACTTTTTTCACCGGAGGGGCACGATGAGCACAGCAGCACCAGGAACCGCCGTCACACTCCACACGCCGCAGGCGACCGCGATCAATCCGATCGGCGGCTCGCTGCCCGAGCGCCTCATCGCGTTCAAGGAGATCGCCTCCGCGATCGCGCAGAGCCAGATCGCGCCGAACGGCTGGGACTCCGCCTCGAAGGTGATGACCGCCTGCTGGGCCGCCGACGCGATGGGCGTCCACCCCTACACCTACATGGAGAACGTCTACGTCGCCGACATGGGCGGCGGGAAGAAGCTCCAGCAGCCCAAGTGGGAGTTCCAGCACGCGCTCCTCAAGTCCCGGCTCCCGGGCTACCGCTTCAGGGTGATGGAGAGCACGAACGAGCGCGCGGTGCTGTGGGCGACCGACGGCATCGACGAGCACACCGTCACGTACACGATGGCCGACGCCGTGACGCAGCGGCTCGCGCAGAAGGACACCTACAAGGCGAACCCGAAGCAGATGCTTTTCAAGCAGGCGTTCCACCTGCTCGCGAAGCTCGTCGGCGCGCACATCCTTCACTCGCTCCCGGCGCCGGATGCCGCCGACTACGAGGTGCCAGCGCGGCTGCACGAAGCGAGCGCGGTCGAAGTGCTGGACGCGGCCGTGAGCGCTCCGGCTCCGACGCCCGCGCTGCCACCCGCCGCGCCGCCCGTGAAGCCACACGCGCGCCTCGGCAAGAACCTGGAGCGCGTCTTCGCGCTGAAGGAGAAGGACCACGCCGGCAAGCTCCGCCGCGCCTCGCTCGTGATGACGCAGATCCGCGGCGCCGAGGTCGTGTTCACGAAGGCCGAGAACATCTCGCCGAGCGACGCCGACGAGATCAGCGCGTTCTTGGAGAAGAAGTACCCGCTCGGCACGACCGAAGCGGCGGCTCCTGCGGCTCCTGCGAACGGCGGTGGAGCGACGGAAGGCTCCGAGGGCAAGGACGCCCCCGCCGCCCGTACTGGCGTCGCGTGCGAGTTCCCCGAGTGCCCCAACGACGCGACCACGCTGGTCGGCGATCAGGCGTGGTGCGACGACCACACGCCGCCGCCACACGCGGAGGACGAGACTCCGCCGCCCGCAGCCGAAGCACCCACCGCGATCGAGCAGCAGGGCGAGGACTTCATGCGCGAGCAGGACGGCAAGCTCGCCACACTCATCCAGATTTGCGCGCTCGCCGAGAAGCAGATGCCCGGGCACTCGTTCCTCAAGGAGTCGCCCAAGGGCTCGAAGAAGTGGTGGTTCATCTACCTGCCGATCCTGGCGGAGATGGGCCGCACGGGCGACCGCGCTTCGATCAAGGTGAGCGACGCTGGCGAGCAGAGCGTGGACGCCGACACCTGCCGGCGCCTCGTGGTTGCGGTGCGCTCGCTCGGAGTCGCGCCGGGTGAAACGATGGGGCGGATGGCGAACCGCAGCGGAGGTGGCCATGCCTAAGTACGGAGTTCGCTACCCCTCTGTCTCCAAGGGCCCGGTCGAGATCGAGACGATGGCCGACAAGCACCTGTGCAACGCGCTTCGCAAGCTCCAGACGGACCCGGACGCCGACCCGATCCTGCGCGAGTGCATGGAGCAGGAGTGCGCCGATCGCGGGCTGGACCTTCAATGGCCAAACGGCAAGCCGCCGGAGCAGGCGCCGCCGCCGGCCGACGAGACGACGCTGTGAGCTACGCGAGCGGGACCGCCGTTCCTGTCGAGCGCAGCAAGGCCGAGATCGAGCGAGCGCTGGCCCGCTATGGATGCTCGGAGTTCGGAACCGGGTGGGCAAAGCACAACGGCATGGACTTCGCCCACGTCACGTTCAAGCACGGCAACACGAGCATCATGCTGGGCCTGCCGATGCCGCCGGCTGCTGATTTCATGTACGACGCCCGCGGTCGCGAGCGCGGCCAAGCAACCGCCGAGGAGTTCTATGCGGCCGAGAAACGCCGCCGGTGGCGCGCGCTGCTGCTCGTCATCAAGGCGAAACTCGAGGCGGTGTCGAGCGGGATCTCGACGCTCGAACGCGAGTTCCTCTCCGACGTGGTGCTGCCGAACGGCCAGACGCTCGGCGCGTGGGCGGTCCCGATGCTCGGCGAGATTCAGTCCGGGCGCCTCGCGCTGCCCGCGCACACGGAGGCCACATGACCGAAGCCCTCCAGCAGCAGAGCAAGTTGGTCGCGCTCGCGCGCGGCCTCGCCGTGCAGGGTGCCGAGCACGCCGACGTGAAGGCCGGCCTCGCCGCCGCCGATGGCGTCAAGGGCCTCGTGATCGCCGACGAGAACGCGCTCGTGGAAGTGAACGATCGCGGCGCCAGCGTCACGAAGGCCCTCAAGGCCCTCAAGCGCGCCGAGGACGAGGTGCTCGCGATCCCGAAGGACATGGTGGCGGCCGTGCGCGGCGTCACCGCTCCGCTCAGGGCGCAGCTCGAAGCCGCCCGCGACGCGCTCGACGACGCCCAGCGCGACTGGAACCGGCGCCAGCGCGAAGCCGCCGCCGCCGCCGAGCGCGAGCGCCTGGCGAAGATCGCCGAGGCCGACAGGCTCGAGCGCGAGCGCGAAGCCGAAGCCACGCGCGCCGCCTTCGAGGGCCGCGAGCTCGAGACGCCCGCCGAGGATCTGCCGCCGCCGCCCGAGGCGCCTCCCATCGTCGCGCCGCGCGCCCTCGTTCGCACCAGCTCCGGCGCATCCACCAGCGTAAAAAGACTCAGTTGCGAGCTGGTGAACCCGCACGAGTGCGACGTCGCGTGGCTCGCGCTCTCGCCGCCAACCGCGCCGGTCGCATGGTACGAGATGGAGATGAAGCGCGGCGACGCGGCCAAGCCAGGTATCGGCCGCGAGAACGGCATCGTCGTGCGCGGCGTGCGGTTCTTCTACGCCGAGAGCATCTCCAGGAGCACACGATGACCGCCCCGCTGACGCCTGATGAGGAGCGCGAAGCCCGCGAGCACTGGAAGGGCGAGGGGCACGCCCGCCTGTTCGCCACGCTGGACGCAGAGCGCGTGCGCATCACGGAACTCGAACGGGAGCGCGATGAGGCCAAGCGTGACCTCGCCGCCCGGGACGCCGGTGACGAAGCCGTGGCGCAGGACTTGGGCGGCAGCACCCTCGTTGGCGTGGCCTACGTTCTCAAGGACAAACTCGCCGCCGCCACGAAGCGCGCCGAGGAGCGTGAGGCCGAGATCGCCAAACTCATGGGCTCGCCGGACTACGAATCGGCCTGCGACATGGGGAAGCTGCTCGACAACGAACGGGAGAGGTCTGCCGTCATGGCGAAGCGCGCCGAGTACGCGGAGGCCGAGCAGGACCGGCAAGCCGCCTTCGCCGCCGAGAGCCACCGACGCGCCAAGCTTCGGCTGGAATCTCTGCGTGCCGCCCGCCGCGAGTCGGCGCAGCTTCGCGAGGCGCTGCGGGCTGTGGAGTGGGCCGAGCGCGACAATGATGGGACGTGCGGACCGTGCGCGGGTGGAGAGTTCTGCCCGGAGTGCGGGGGCTCGCGGCAGACGTGCGGCAACTCGCGCTGTCGTTCATCGCGCAAGTCGGGCCACGCGCCGGACTGCATCGTGGGCCGCGCCCTATCCGTCGCGGGCGGGGCAAGTGGAGGTTCCGAAATGACGCCGCCTCTACCGGACCGCGCAGCCATTCTCGCCGACATGAGCAAGGCCTTCGGCGCACAGGTAGACGAGAACACCGCGATCAACGGGCTAACCGCTGGCAGAATTGCGGAGATGATCGCGATGGCGATTGCGCTTGACCGCGCGCGGTTCGCCGCCCCCGACGCAATCCGTTCCGCGCGGATCGAGGGAGCCGAGGCCTGCATCGCGATCCGCGACGAGGCCAGCGGGAGCGACCTCGACCGAGCGCAGGTTCTCTGCGACGAGATCGGGCTATCCAGCGACACGCTGAACCGCATCGCCACCGCGCTCGCCGCCGCCAGACGCGAGGAGCGCGAGCGGTGCGCGAAGGTGGGCGACGTGAACGCTGGGATGCTCCGCACGCTGGCGGCCGACAAGGAGCGCCACGGGCGCGACGATGGAACCGATCGGCTCGCCGCAGATTGTTGGGCCGAATACGCCCGCGCCCTGCGCTCGCTCGGCGAGGAGGGCGCGTGAGCGCACAGGCGTGGTTCGCCGTGATCGTCGTCCTGTTCCTGTTCGTGCTGCTCGTGATCGGCTGGTGGACGTTCATGGATTGGGTGGAGTCGTTCGTCAACGGATGGGTGCGCCGGTGGGTACTCCACCGCGAGCGCCGCACAGGAGCCGAAGCCATGACGCCCGCCGACCTTGCGAACGATCTGGAGCGGCTCTCGGCGGCGGCGACCAAGGGGCCGTGGTATCCGCAGACGTTCGACTATCCGACTCGCGAAGAACAGGCGGCCAAGCTGCGCAAGCGGCTGGACTTCTCGGAGAGCCTGTCGAGCACGTTCATTCGCAAGGACGAGCCGAACGTAGATGTCGGGACGACTGGGAACGGGCCAACCTCAGAGGCAAACGCCGCCCTGATCGCCGCGCTCCGCAACAACGCGGACCTGCTCATCGCCGCGCTCAGGCTCGCGGAGGTGACGAGCAACAGCGGAGCAGGACACGACAAATGGCTGGCTGAATTGCGCGCCTACCGCGCCGCACGGGAGGACCGATGACGAAGGCCGAAGAAGCGCGGGCGCTGGTAGTCGAAATGCGCGAATGGTTCCGCCAGCACTACGGCGAGGCTGCGCTCGGCGGCAGAGTGGACGCCCTGCTGGCGCTGGCGGCTGCCGGGGCCAGCGTGGAGGGGGCGACGGAAGCGTGGTGCGCGCCGGAGGATGTGGCGCGCGTCTCGGCGTTCTTCGTATACCGAGGCCACGACGAGGCAGAGCGGGCGAGACTCGGCGTGACCACGCGCGTCCTGATCCTCGCAGGAGCCGACCGATGAGCGACTTCGAGTGCTACGTGGGATTCAAGCCATGCGGCTGCGCGATCGCGTGCGTCGTGATCGAGCCGGAGCACCCGAAGGACACCGCTCGTGCGGTCAAGCAATTCATCGAGCACGGCTACCGCGTGGAGGGAAAGAGCGTGGAGTGGGCGCGGCAGAACTTGAGCCGGTGCCGGTGCGGAGCCGACCGATGAGGGGGCGATGGGCCAAGACGGATCGCACGCGCTCGGCGCACTGGTGGCGTCCGATGGACCCGACCGGCAAGCATCCGCTGCTCTGGCTGACGGCCTGTTGGGCGTGGAGCGCGGAGCGGTATCGGTTGCGCCCACCGGGAAAGGCCCCGCGCTGTAAGCGGTGCGTGAGCCGGGGCCGCGTCGCTCGGGGGAAGAAGTGAGCGAGAAGACCGCGATCGGCTGGACGGACGCAACGTGGAATCCCTGGTACGGCTGCCTGAAGGTGAGTCCGGGCTGCAAGTCCTGCTACATGTATCGGGACATGGCGAAGTACGGGCGCGATCCGCTGGTGGTGGCGCGCTCGAAGACCACGTTCCGCGATCCGCTCAAGTGGAAGGATCCGCGCCGCGTGTTCACGTGCTCATGGTCCGACTTCTTCATCGAGCAAGCCGATGCGTGGCGGCCCGAGGCGTGGGAGATCATCCGCGCGACGCCGCACCTGACCTATCAGATCCTTACTAAGCGGCCGGAGAACATCCTGGATCGGCTGCCCGACAACTGGCGCGGTGGCTGGCCGAACGTGTGGCTCGGCGTCAGCGCGGAGTCGCAGCCCTACTACGACCAGCGCGCGGCTGCGCTGCTCGCGATCCCGGCCGCCGTGCACTTCGTCAGCGCGGAGCCGCTGCTGGGGCCGATCGACCTGCGGAACGCGCGCGGCCTCGATTGGCTGATCGTGGGCGGCGAGAGCGGGCCGGGCTTCCGGCCGATGGCGACCCGCTGGGTGGAGCTGATCGCGGAGCAGTGCGACAACGCTGGCGTGCGGCTGTTCGTGAAGCAGGACAGCGGGCTTCAGCCCGGCCAGCGTGGCATCCTCCCGCCCGAGCTGTGGGCGCGGAAGGAGTTTCCACGATGATCGCGCTGCTACTGCTCACACTGACGTGGCACGCGCCGCAGTACGCCGAGGGCTCCACGATGCCGGGGAGCGCCGGCTGCACGGAGTGCGCGGTGCTGTACTGGCGCCAGCGCACGGGGCCTGAGTGGTGGCGCGACCAGTCGCCGCCGGACACGCTGGCGAAGCTGCCGGCGAGCGACGGCGCCGCGATGGGCTACATCACGCCGCTGTGGGCGAGCTGGGGGACGTGCAACGTCGTGTGCCGCGACGCCGCGGGGAACTTCTCTCGCCCATCGAACCACGTGCCGTC
>OEKQ01000168.1_pt1 | contig 29172 bp, 25 predicted proteins | sample 1503141 | NCBI WGS metagenome assembly OEKQ01 (sample SAMEA104379568, study PRJEB20068) | metagenome | isolation source: 1998
CCTTCCTGCCGGTAGGTCTTCCCCAGCGTGAGCGCGAGCTTGGCCTTCATGAGCTCGCGGCCGAGATAGAACGCGTGGGTCGCCTCGTCCACACCAAGTCGGTCGAAGATCTCCTGAATGTCGGTCCCCCGCACGAACAATTCGTTGTTGAAGACGGTGATCGCCTCTCGATCGGCGAAGATCCGGAAATTCGGATCGGTGACGGCCGCCTGGAGTTGCCGCAGCTCGGCTTCGGAGTACGCGAGCACCTCCGGATCCTTGACCGTGACGAGGCGGTCGTCGATCCCCTTGGGCACCCGCTTCTGCTCAACCGCGTAGTGCATGAGCCGGCGGGCGACGTCGATTTCGCGCACGGCGCCGCGTGCCCAGGGGATCACCTCGGTGGTGAGCACCGCGCGGACACCTACTTCCTCCGCGATCGCGAGCAGGACGGCGTTGACGCCGGTAGTGTCGGCGGCGGTGAGCTCAGTGATGTTCCCGACGCCCATCAGCTGTCCTGCAGTCGGGCAGCGTCGGTGCGTGTCCGCGTAGCGCTCGAGCGAGGCCATGAAGCCGAACCCGATCGGCTCGAGCACCGGATCGATGAGATACGGGACGCCCCACGCCTCGAGGCGCTCGATGTTCCGATCGAGCGATTCGGGGCCGGCCCCGAAGTCCGGAATCACCACTACGCGGCCGCCCCGTGCGGCCACCTCCCGCGCCACCTCCAGGTTGGAGCCGTTCACGCTCAGCGCGAGCTCCGCGCCGGCGCCGACGGCCCGGCGAATCTCGTCGGGGTCGAAGGAATCCACGCTCACGCGGAACCCGTCCGCGCGAAGGTCGCGCACGACGTCGCCGAGCCCGGGGAAGGGCACGCCCGGCGTACAGCCGAGATCGATGAGGTCGGCCCCGCTCGTCCGATAGGTCTCCGCTGCCCGCCGGAGGACCTCGCGGGAGAGCTTGGGGGCGTCGTTGATCTCGGCGAGGATCTCGATGGAGTAGCCGCCATAGTCGGGCGCGGCGGCGGCCTGGCCGAAGTACCGGGGGATCTCGCGCAGGTCCTTGGGCCCCTTTTCCGTCCGGACGCCGACCTGTTGCTCGACGACGGACGCCTCGCCCTCACACAGGCCGGGGATGAGGACGAGGTCCGTCTCCGGAGGGACCGTGAGAAAGCGGGCGATCCACGGCGTCGTCATCAGCGCGGCCACCGTGATCTTGAGCACCGCCACGTCGGCGGCGAACGAGGGCGCCATGCCGGCCAGCGTCCGCCGGAGCGCCGGTTCGGCGAGCTTGCCGGTGACGAACAGGACGCGGCGGGGCGGAGCCGCGACTGGCCGGCCTATCGCGGGTCTCCGGGCCGGACCCACTTGTTCGGCGTTCCCTCCAATGCGCCGCCGCTCGGCCGCCAGAGCACATGGTCCTCGATCTTGCGGGCGAGCTCGAAGTCCTTGTCGGAGATGCCCCCTGCCGCGTGGTTCTGCAGCTTCACGACGACCCGTCCCCAGGTGACGGTGAGGTCCGGATGGTGGTACGCAGCCTCGGCGAGATACCCGATCGCGTTCACCAGCATGAGCGTCGTCGGCCAGCCGTCGGTCTTGTAGACCCGGCGGATCCACCCGTCCTCGTAGTACCAGCCCGGCAGCGCCTGCAGCCGCTCGGCGATTTCCGCATCATTGTACGTGCGTTCTTTGGTCGTCGGCATCGGAAACCTCCTCGAAAACGCTGACCTACATCACCACGCCCCCGTTCACCATAATCACCTGTCCCGTGAGAAACGCGGCTTCATCCGAAGCGAGGTAGACCGCGGCTCCCGCCACGTCCTCCGGCGTGCCCCATCGGCCGAGCGGCGTGGCGTCGATCACCCGTTGGCGCCAGCCGGCCGGGGCCTCCTGTTCGAACGCGGTCGCAATGAAGCCGGGGGCAATCACGTTCACGCGGATGGCGGGCGCAGCATCGCGGGCCAGCGACCGGCTGAAGCTCAGGATGCCGCCCTTCGCCGCCGAGTAGAGCAAGGGGTTCTCGCCGGCCATTCCCTGGCCCACATGGTCCCAGGACATGTTGATGATGACCCCGCCGCCAGCTTGGGCTCGCATGAGGTCCACCGCCGTCCAGGAAGCGAGCACCGTGCCCCGGAGATCCACGTTCAGGACCAGGTCGAGCTTGTCGCGCCGAGATAGGTTCTTGAATTCGCGGGTCAGGATGTCCGCCCCCGCGTTATTGATCCAAACGTCCACTCGGCCGAGTCGGCTGCGGAGGTCGGCCGCCAGGGCATCCAGCTCCTCTGCATGGCGCAGGTCCAGCGGGCGGACCTCCGCGAGGCCCCCTGCGGCCCCCACGAGTTTCGCGGTCTCCGCCGCTCCGACGGCATTCTCACGATAGGTGAACGCCACCCTGGCGCCGGCCCGAGCGCAGGCCACCGCGATCGCCCGGCCGATCCCGGTCGACGCGCCGGTTACCAGCACGACCTTGCCCGCCAGGCGCCCGTCCCTCGGCCCTCCGTCATCCGCCCGCTGCGCCATCCGCACCTCCCGCCGAAGAGCTCGGAGGAATAACTTCTAAGCGCTAACATATCATTGTGTTAGCAACTCACAAGGGAGACCGCCGATGGAGCTCTTGATCAGTGTCCGAACCCCGAGCGAAACGGCTACCGCTCTCGCCGGTGGCGCCGACATCATCGACGCGAAGGAGCCGGCCCACGGAGCGCTCGGCCCCGTGGCTCCGGAGATCCTCATGGCGATCGACCACTCGGTGCCGATTGACCGTCCCCTGAGTGTCGCGCTGGGCGACGCACGGTCCGTGGCCGGCGTCCGGGCGGCGGTGTCCGCCCTGCCGCTGCAGCTCCGGAATAGGGCGTACGTCAAAATCGGTCTCGCCGGAGTTAGGGCGGGGCCGGAGCTCCGGATCCTTCTCGTGGCGGCGGCGGACGCCGCGGCCTCACATCCCGCGGCGCCTCGTCTCATCCCGGTGGTCTACGCGGACGAGGAGGGCGGCGAGGGGCTGGGGCGGGAGATTCGCGTGGAGGCGGCGCGGGTCGGCGCCGCGGGTATCCTGGTGGATACCGCCCGGAAGGATGGTCGCACGTTGCTGGACTGGTGGCCCGAGGCGCGCCTGCGCGAGTGGGTCCGGGCGGTAAGAGGGGACGGGCTCCAGGTTGCCCTGGCAGGCAGTCTGGGCCTCGCGGAGCTGAAGCGAGTGGCGGTGCTCGAGCCGGACGTAGTGGGCGTGAGGGGGGCGGCCTGTGCCGGCGGGCGGTCCGGGTCGATCGAAGCCGCGAGGGTTCGGGCGCTGCGTCAGGCTATCCACCCCCGAGCGGGCGGTGATCGCCGCGAACCACAAGACCTGAGAGCCCGCTCGGGTCTCCATTCCATTTCTAAATAGCGCTTGGACTTAGGCTTGCTTGCCCAGGCCACCCGGGCATGTCATTTGCCGCTTCGCCTGCCTGCCCCGTTAGCCAACAGCGAGCGCCGCTAAGTGCCTCTCCGATCGAGTCTTCTTCGCAGCCGATTCGGGCGCCGCCTCCTCGCGCTCTTCGTCGGCTGTGCCCTGGCCCCGATCGGGCTGTTGGCATTTCTATCAGTCCGCCACATGACCAGCCAGCTCGAGCACCAGAGCCAGACCCGGCTCCTCCAGGCCAACCGGGCGCTGGCTCGAGCGGTGTTCGAGCGGCTGCTGCTGCTCGAGGCGACCCTCAAGAGCATCCCGCCGCGCGCCGTGGCGGAGCTGGTTGCCGCGCCGAAGCTCCCGATCGAGGGGCCGGCCGCACCCGGCCGTTCCGCCCGCCCCGGCAATCAGATTCAAGGCGCTCGGCTCGACGGCCGAATCGTTCTGGGCGGGGTCATCATGGATGACGCCCAGAAGCGGCCCGCGCGACGCCCGGCATTGCCACCCAAGGATCCCGAAGCGACCGGCACGATCATCGCCGGACTCGACCTGTTGGCCCGGAGCCGATTCACAGCCGTCGAGTTCCTCGGAGACGACGGCAAGCGCGCGGCGATCTTCGGCGGGCTCGAGGAGCTCCCCTCGCTCACGGCGGCGGACAGCGAGGACCTGTTGGCCGGGGATACCCGCGTGCTGGCCCGACGGGCAAGCGGCGCGACGCGGGTCTACCTGATGCTCCGGTTGGCGTCGCGGGTCGGCCCGACAGGCACGTTCGTTGGCGAAGTGAGTCCGGATTATCTCTGGGGCACGCGGGACCAGACGATGCCCTCGCCCACGACCGAGATGGCGGCGTTGGACGAGTCCGGCCATCTGCTCACCGGTTCCACCCGACTCAGCGGCGCGGCCGCCACCCGGATCCGCGGTCTCGCGAGTCACGCCGCCTCGGGCGCGCTCACGTCCACGATCGACGGCCGTCCGTACCTCTCGACGTACTGGCCCGTGGTGCTGGAGGACGCGTTCGGCGGTCCGAACTGGACAGTGGTGCTGAGCGAGGCGCAGGCGACGGTTCTCGGGCCGATGACCGATTTCACGAACACCTTCTTCGGCATCGTCGCCGGGTGCACGCTCGCCGTGCTGCTGCTGAGCGTGAGCCAGATTCGGCGCAGCCTGGTGCCGCTGGTCCAGCTCCAGGACGGCACCCGGCGGATCGCACGCCAAGATTTCGACTGGCGCGTCGCCGTCAGCAGTCGGGACGAGTTCGCGGAGCTGGCTCAATCGTTCAACACGATGGCCGACCGCCTCGGCCGGCAATTCAAGGCCCTCGCCACTGCGGCGGACATCGACCGCGCGGTGCTCGGCGCGATGGACGTGTCGACCATCGTGGACGCCGTTCTGGGCCGGATCTGCGATGTCTATCCCTGCAGCGTCGCCAGCGTCACCCTCCTGCCGGCGGACCGCGGCGCAACCGCCGTCAGCTGGGTGCGGCGGGAAAGGGACGGGGGGTGGCGGGAAGCGGTGCGCGTGGACGTGAGCGGGGCGGATCTCCGCCAGCTCGGCGGCGGCGACGTCATCGAGGTTCGGGCCGGCGACCGGGTGCCCGGCTATCTCCGTCCGTTGACCGACCGCGGCGTCGGCGCCTTCGTGGTCCTCCCGCTGTCCTCTCACCAACAGCTGTCCGGGGTCCTGGCGCTGGGGACCCCGGCGGACAGCCACCCGACGCACGACGACCTCGTGCAAGCCCGGCGCCTCGCCGATCAGGTCGCCGTGGCGCTCTCCAATGCGCGGATGGTGGAGCAGGTCCGCGTGCTTGCCTATTACGACAGCCTGACCGGGCTGCTGAACCGGCCGTCGTTCAAGGACCGGCTGGCGCACGCGCTCACGGACGCCAAGCGGGAGCGGCGCATGGTCGCGGCGTTCTTCATCGACCTCGACAACTTCGGGCGGATCAACGACACCCTTGGGCACGAGCTGGGCGACCAGCTCCTCCGACACGTGGGCGAGCGACTCCGCGCCTGCTGCGCTCGCGCGGACGAAGAGAGCGAGCATACCCTCGGCGCCGCCTGCCCGGAGGTCGCCCGCCTCGGGGGTGACGAGTTCACTGTGCTGCTCGCCGGCATCGTGAACCCGGGCGACGCCGTGGCCCTCGCGCGCCGGATTCTCGCGACGCTCACGCCACCCATTCCCCTCGGGACGCACGAGCTTTTCGTCACGGCCAGCATCGGCATCGCGATCTATCCGGGCGACGGCCAGGACGTGGAGACGCTGCTCACCCACGCGGATACGGCGATGTACGAGGCCAAGAGCCAAGGTGGGAACGGCTATCAGGTGTTCGCCCGGGCCATGAACGCGACCGCCATGCAGCGCCTCACGCTGGAGAACGACCTGCGCCGGGCTCTCGAGAGGGAGGAGCTCGTCCTGCACTACCAGCCGATCGTCCGGGCGGATAACGGCCGGATCACCGCGGCGGAGGCGCTGATCCGGTGGCGGCACCCCTCGTTGGGTCTGCTGCTGCCGGCGGAGTTCATTTCGATCGCGGAAGAAACCGGCCTCATCGTCCCGTTGGGCGAATGGGTGCTTCGGACGGCCTGTGCGCAGAACCGGGCCTGGCAGGACGCCGGGTTCCCGCCGATCCGCGTGGCCGTGAACCTCTCCAGCCGGCAGATCCGTCAGGGCACTCTGGCCACGACGGTGCGCGCCGCGCTCGAGGCCGCCGGACTCGAGCCGCGCTGGCTCGGCCTCGAGCTGACCGAGAGCGTCCTCATGGAGCGCCAGCACGAAGCCGTGGCCGCCCTCCACCGGCTGCGCGCACTGGGGCTCCAGCTGTCCATCGACGATTTCGGGACCGGCTACTCGTCGCTCAGCTACCTCAAGCATTTCCCGGTCGATACGCTCAAGATCGACCGCACGTTCATCCGCGACCTGATCTCGGTCCCCGACGACGCGGCGATCACGGCCGCGGTCATCGCGATGGCTCACGCCCTGGAGCTCAAGGTTGTCGCGGAGGGGGTGGAGACGCACGAGCACCTGGCGTTCCTGCGGGGCCAAGGGTGCGACGAGGTGCAGGGCCATCTCGTCGGCCGGGCGGTGCCGGCCGAACGGTTCGCGGAATGGCTCGCGCGGGGCCAGCCGGGCAGCCGCCTCAGCCATCGGGCGCGCCGGGCCGGCCGCGTGATGGGTTAGCCGGCGGTCGCAGGCTCCTGCCGATCGCGGACGACGGTCACGAGGCGGTCGAGCTCCTCGGCTCCCACGACGGCCACCCGCAGACCCACGGGCAAGACCTCCCTGAAGCAGGGATCGACCAGTGCAGCCAGCGGACCGCTCACCGGCTTGAGCAGGACCAGCAGTGCCGCGTCGAGCGCGCCGGCCACGAACGCCGCGATGCTGTCGCTGGTCACCTCCCACCTGTGCGGCAGGGGGTCGGCCGCGACCATCCATCTATACGGCGCCAGCACCGGGATCCGGCTCTCGTCGAGCGCCGCCCGGATCTCCATTCGATCATGGACGACGACGGCATCCGGCGTGTGAGCGGCGATAAGGTGCGCCGACTGGTCCATGCCCAGGATCGCCATCCAGTGGGCCGTCGTCGCCGGAAGCGCCAGCATCCGGTCCACCGTGCGCACCGTGTTCGCGAAGACGCCACCCCCCGGTACGACCACGAGTCGTCCATGCCGCGCCGCGCCACTGACCGCGAGGCCGGCCTCGGCCAGCTTGCCCGGGTTCTGCGCCAGACCCCCACCCAGCTTCACGACGACCAGATTGGTCACGTGGCTTGCCCGAGCAAGATGGCCACGGCGGCCGCGGGCGCCGTGCGGGCCGGTCCGTCCCCGAGCCGCCCGGCGAGGCGCACCACCTCGAGGCCAGCCCGGCGGGCCGCGGCCGCCGCCACGAAGTCGCCGAGCCCGGTCACGACGGCTGCGCCGATCTGAGGGTGTCGGCCCGCCACCCGCCGAATGGCATCCGCGACCGCCGCCACCTGCGCCTCCGCGAGCGCCCGCGCGATGGCGTCTACCTCGCCTTCGGCGAGCATCTCCCGGTCGCCGCAGACCACCCGCGCCAGTCGCTCACCGGCGAACGCGCGGGTGGCTGGACGTCCATCTGGCGGCGGAATCGTGTAATCTTCAGGCGTCAGCGCACCCAGCCACAGGTGTACATCGCCCATATTCGCGAATCCCTCGGCGGAAACGCCGGTAGAGGCCCCGCGGAAGGGGACGTGATGGGCGACGGCCTCAGCGGGGGTCCGCAGCGCGCCGGTGTACAGCAGCTCCGAGGAGGCGAGGCGCTCGGGGTCCGTCCGCCCCCGGGCGGCGACGGCCCCATCGACGATGGGGACGACGTCGGTGGTCGTAGACCCGACGTCCAGCAACAGGCAGGTAGGCACCGATCGGGCGACGAGGGTCGCTGTCGCCATCCAGTTGCCCGCGGCGACGCGTAACGGATCCCGCCGGGCTGCGTCCGCCGAATGGAAGGTGCCGTCGGTCCCGAAGACGTGAAGCCGGTCGGTCCCGAACACAGTCTCGAGGGCGCAGAGGACGAAGTCGACGCCCTCCCGTTTGGTCCTGAAAAACTGCGACAGCTCGGCCGTCATCGTAACGGCGTGCCGATCGGCAGGCGCGGCCCCCAGCCTCGCGGCAATGGCCGCCAGCGTCGGCGCGAGGCGGTCCGGCGCCCGCTGAAGCTCGAAGGGCTCCGACACAGTCCGGACGGGAGCCCCGGCGGCCAGGCGGGCCGCCTTGATGTTGACGCCGCCCACGTCCCAGCCGATGATGCTGGACATCACCCCGGGACCGGTAAGGGGATGAGGCTATGGAAATCGTTCCTGTGCTGGACGTGACACAAGGCGTCGCCGTGCACGCGAAGGGCCGGGTGCGCGCCGATTTCGCTCCGGTCCAATCGGTGCTGGCACCGGACGAGCCCGGCGACCCGCTGGCGCTCGCCCGGGCGTACCGCGACGTCCTTGGCGCGCAGGCGTGTTACGTTGCCGACCTCGACGCGATCCTGGGCGGTCCGGTCCAGCGCGGCCTGATTCGCGACCTCGCGGAGTTCCAGACCGGATTCACGGGCGAGCTGCTGGTCGACGCGGCCGCCAGCGATCCCGACGGCGCGCTCGAGGTGCTCTCCGCGGGCGCCTCTGATGCCGTTGTGGGCATGGAGACGCTCAGGTCCTTCGCGATGCTCGCGGACGTCGTGGCGACCGTCGGGGCCAATCGGGTGGTCTTCAGCCTCGACCTCCAGCTCGGCACCCCCATCCTGCACCCGCTGATGGAGGACGCCGCCGGTGCCGTGCCCGATCCGCTGACGCTCGCGGCGCAGGCGGCTGACGCGGGGGTCACGTCGATCCTGGTACTCGATCTCGGGCGCGTCGGGACGGGGGTCGGCGTCGATCTGGGGCTGCTCGAAAACCTGCGCCGGCGCCATCCGGCCGTCCGCCTCTTTGCGGGCGGCGGCATCCTGACGCGCAAGGATCTGGAGCGGATGGAAGACGCCGGGTGTGATGGCGCGCTGGTGGCGAGTGCGGTTCATGCGGGCCGGATCACCGCGGAGGACGTCGCCGCGCTCCGCCATACGGCAGGGGCGGGTCAGTCGGGAACCAGCGACTCGCGGTAGGTCGCCGACTGGCCGTAGTTCTCCTCCACCTCGAGCTCGAGCAGCGCCAGGTGTGTGTATCCCTCCTTCACCAGCTGGTCGCGGGTCGCCCGACCGAGATATTCCGCCAGCATCTCGGCCGTCGTGTTCGGGATCGGGAGCAGGGCACAGTCGGTGCGGGGGAACGCGTACGTCGGCTGGCCGAAGTAATCCACCGCGAGCGAGCCGCCCGTCTCACGAAATGCGAGCTTGGGGTTCTGCGCGGGCAGCAGGACCTTGTGGTCGATCTCGTCCACCAGCTTTCGCACGATCCGCTTGAGCACGCTGAAGTCCAGGACGAACAGGCACTCAGCGTCGACCGCGCCCTCGACGGCGACGCCGACGCGGTAATTGTGGCCGTGGAGCGACTCGCACTGGTGGCCGCGGAACGTGATGAAATGGGCGGAGGCGAAGACCAGATAATCCTTGTTCACCTCGACGCGGAACTTACTCTGCACGGGCATGTTCTCCGGATCGCTGCCAGCCACCCTCCAAGATAACTACGCAGATCGCCGCGGTCGTTAGGTCGGCACTGGTACCCGGGTTGCGGGTATTCCGCGCGTCGCGCAGCTCGCCGTCAAACGCCTCGAGCGCGACCCGCCCCGGGGCGGTCCGTATTCCGCCCAGCGCCTGCATTTCGCGCGCGCGGCCCGAGATTGCCTCGGCCGCCGGCAGCCCGAGCTTTCGGGCCACGTGGCTGTCCGGGACCGACGCGAGGATGCTAAGGTAGGCGTCGACGACGGCGTCCGTCCAGACGAGGCCGTCGGCGAGGGCGGACCGGAGCGCCGGGACGGCCAGCTCGAAGGTGACGCGAAAGTCGGTGACGTACTCACCGGCGACGCGGTCACGCTCCGCGGCGAGGGCCATCGCCTCTCGTAGGGTCACCGTGGGCGGATCGGCGACGTCCTGGGCGCCGGCGGCTCCGAGCCCGCTCGGGGCCGCGAGACGAATGGCCTCATAGACGGCGCCCGCGTCCGCGACCGTCGTCTCGGCGAGAACCCGACCCAGCCGCTCGCGCAAGCCAGGACTCCCCACCTGGCGCGCGGCACGACACAGGGGGGCGAGCAGGAGGACGATGCCGAGATTGGTGTTCCTGGGCGTGAGCCGCCGGGTGGCGGCGACGGCGGCGCGTACCGTCGCGCCCAGGGATACGTCACCCGCTGCGGCCATCGCGGGTCCGATCGCGACGGCGCTGGCCAGGAAGTCCTCGTAGCGGGTGTCGTGAAAGGGCCGTCCCGGAGAGACATTCCCCGGTTTGGGGGCGCTGGCCTCAAGGAGGCAGGCCAGCTGCGCGGCGGCCCCGACTTCAGCCGGCGTCACGCGGCGCCCGCCGCTGGGCCGGACGCGAGATGGTCCACCAGCGCACCGGCCACGTCGATACCGGTGGCCTGCTGGAGTCCCTGCCAGCCCGGAATCCCGTTGATTTCGAGCACGTAGACGCTCCCGTCCCGGGTCGGGAGAAGGTCCACGCCGGCGTAGATCGCGCCCACCGCGCCCGCCGCGCGAATCGCAAGCTCGGCCCACAGGGCCGGAAGCGCGATCGGCTTGGCCCGCCCGCCCCGGGCAAGGTTCGTGCGCCAACCCGGCGCGCTCCGCTCGATCGCGCCGAGCACTTGGCCCCCGAGCACGAAGACGCGGATGTCTCGACCGTCGTGCTCGACCGCGCGCTGCAGGTAGAAGACACCCCTGATCGTGTCGATAGCGCGGAAGACGCGGAACGCGGTCTCCTCGTCGCTGACCCGCACCATGCCGAGCCCCATGGAACCGAAGAGCGGCTTCACGATCACGTCTCCGCCGAGCCGCGCCCACTCCGCATGCGCGGCCTCGAGCGATTCGCAGACTGCGGTCGGGGGGGTCGGCAGACCGTGCCGGTCGAGCGTGGCCGATGTCCAGAGCTTGTCCACCGTTCGCTCGATCACCCGGGCGGGATTCACGATCCGGATGCCGCGCTCCTCGAGCGCGTGCAGGGCGTCCACTCGGAAGATGATCTGTTCCAGCGACCCGTTGGGAATGATGCGGGCCAGCACCAGGTCCGCATCATCGAGGACGGCGACCCCGCTACGGAGGGCGGTGCCGCCGCCCACCGTGGCCACCAGGTCCTCGTAACGCGCGAACGCGGCCGTGTGGCCGCGCTCGCCGAAGGCCCGGAGCAGCTCATCCGTGTGCCAGCCCGAGCGGGAGGCCAGGATGGCGACCCGCATCGACTACGGCCCCGCCGTCTCCCTCACTTTTGTTCCCCGATCATTCCGGTGAGCCCGCCCGTCGCGAAGTTCTTGAAGTCGTCGCCGACCTTCTTGAACGCCGGCGAGGCGGTACCCTTCTTGAGCGCGTCCAGCGAGGGGAAGCAGAGCTCGGCCTGACGGTACTCGGTCGGCGGGCTCCCGTCCAAGTTGGAATCGAACTTGGTGAGATCCGCCCGCACGAAGCCGATCTCCGCCCCCCCGTCGCCCACGATCTTGAGGTGCGTCGGGTAGTACTTCTCGAACGCAGCGGGGCTCTTGGGCCACTTGTAAATCACGGTGACGATCGCCTGGTGCTCCGGTGGGGCGGGGGCCGGCGCGGCGGGCGCCGCGGTCGTGTCGGCCATCTGCGCGGGCTTCTCGGCCGGCTTGGAGCAGGCGGCCAGGGCGGTCAGGGCCGCGAGCGCGAACGTCGAGCGTGGCATGGCAGTCTCCGGTTGGGGCTATGCGAAGCACGATTGCATGAGCACGTCGGGGTTTACCCGTCCCGCGCGGAACGTCTTCCCGGTTGTAGCGCTGGTGAGCCACACTTCCGCCGGGCTGAACAGGAGGGGGTCGATCTTGTAGAAATCGCCTTCGTACCGCTGGAAGATCTCATAGAACGGCGTGCCGTAGTCGCGGGACGCCGATGCCGGGACCTTCTCGGCCAGGGCCGCCAGCTCCTCGTCGGCGGCGCGAATGGTAAAGCGCGCCTGGCCCCCGTACAAGATGCAATCGTTCGTGCGCCCGATCGCGCGGAGGTCGTTCTTGGCGACCGGCGCGATCGGCGCCGTGCCGATACCGCTCACCACTTTGCGAACGTCGAACCCGAGCGTCTCCATTTTGTGCAGCCCCGTTTCGAGAATCCGGGCCGAGATCTGAACGCCGCCGGCGAGGCTCGCGGTCGGGGCGATGACGAAGGTGAGTTGGCCGGGCGCGAGCTTCGCTTTGTCCGCCACCCACGCCGTCACGTCCTCGGTCGGGGGCGTCCGGCCCTCCAGGACCAGCACGCCGCGCTCGGCGGTCTCGGCGTAGCCGAGCTTCTGGAACAGCTCCCTCTCCACCCGGGCGTGCGCCCGCAGTGGTCCGGATCCCATCGCGAAGTACTTCCCGTGGGAGATCGCCCAGCCCGCGTACTGCGACGCCATGCACGACACCGCGGGATGGTCGGTCCAGACCGTCACCCCGGGCCAGGTCTCGCCGCCCAGCAGGAGGGGGGCGTACGTGACGGTCCCGAGGCCGCCCATGCAGATCTCCGACAGGGCGAGGCCGGCGTCCAGCCCGCCGTCGGTTTCGATGCCTGCGTCGATGATCCTGGCGCTGTTGCCGAGCGTATGCGCCCGCACCCGGAACAGGGCGGCGTGCTCCTCCATGCCGTCCGCGATCTCGGCGGCGGCGGCGTTCAGGTTCGGTGGCGTCAGTCCCGTGTCCATACGAGAAGTTCTCCAGCGCCCAGCTCGGCGAGATCGCCGCTGTAGCGTCGATAGGAGCCCGTGAGGTGCTCGTGGGTCACCGGCAACCCGCGGCGGCTCGCAAGGTGGCGGAGGAGGATGCCGACGTACTCGGGCCGGTAGGTGCACGCGTAGCGGTATGTCGCCGGCGGGCTCGCCGGACCCAGGGCCAGGACGGAGCCGCGCTTCGACCACTGGCCGGGGTTGGGTCCGGTCGTACCGAATACGACCACGGTGCCCGCGAGGGTCGCGCGGCCCGCGCCCTCGGCCACGTCCCCTCCGACGGCCACCAGCCCCCGCCGCATGCCGGCGCCGGCCTCGGGGCCGGCCGACCCGCGGACGATCACCTCGCCGCCGGTCATTCCGCGCTTCGCGCCCAGCGACGCGCCGCCCGCGCGGGGGCCTGCGTTGCCCGTGACGTCGAGAACGCCGCCGCTCATCTCGAGCCCCGCACCCCATCCCGCGTTGCCGGTCACGCTGATCCTGCCGCCGCGCATCCTCGCGCCGACCTCGCGCCCGACGCTTCCTTCGATGACCACCTCACCGCGTTCGAGCCCCGCGCCTAGCGCCTCGACTCTGGAGAAGTCCCCGGCGAATCGCGTGCGGCCCCCCTTGCTGCCGCGCACGTCGAACAGATCGCCCAGTGCCACCAGGCCCGCGCCGGCCACTCGCACCTCGACCCGGGCCACGGCGGCGGGCGCCAGATCGGCCCAGGCGTGGAGCCGCAATGCGGAGAAGTCCACCGCCGCCGCGAGCGGGGCCCGCAGGGTCAGGACCAGCTCGTCGCTCACGCGGGACCGCCCTCGCCCATGATCTTGCGGAGATAAAAATGGTGGGGTCCCAGCTTGCCGCCGTAGTTCCCGGCGCTGATCGCGACGACCCCGTCCCGGCACGCCGCGTCGATCCCGGCGCGCATCGCCCGGGCGATGGCCGGCGCGTCGATCCCGTTGATCACGATCTCCAGCACAGAATTTACGCCGTCGGGGATGTCGCTCTTCGTGATCGCGCGGAGCGTGGGGCAGAACGCGTCGTTGGTCGACGCGATCATGGTCTTCGAGCGACGCGAGCCCACCTTGCTTCCGCTGCGGACCACGCCGCCGGGGAAAGGAAGGAAGACGCCGGTCATTCCCGCCATGGCGTCGACCGCGGCCTCGGCGGCGGCGAGGGCTGCCGCGGCGCTCCGTGCGAGAATCAGGAAGTTTCCTCCCCCGACCGCCTTCAGCATGCCGAACTTTTCCTGCACCAGGAACTCGCCCTCCATGACGGGAATGCGCCAGTAGCGCTCGCCCGCGATCACCTTGCTCGCCTGAAAGCCATCGCCGAAATACCGGAGCGCCGAGCCGACACCGACCCGGTCGGGCGCGTCGGGGAGCCCGTCGAAGCACGCCGTGGTGGGGCACGTCAGGACCGTCTGCCCGACCCGTTCGATGAGGCGCTTGGGCAGGTCGTCTTTGCTCATCGTCATGAACAGCACGCTTACCCCTGTGCGTCCGTCCGGGGTCTCGGTGGTGGCCAGCTCACGCTCGATCCCGGCTTCGCACTTGCACCCGATCACCGACGTCGCGAAGCCGGTCAGCTTAAGCGCGGCGGCGGTCGCCCACCTTGGGCTCGCCGCCGTGATGACGAGGCGGGCCGCCCGCATGGTGAACGCCTCGGCGAACGTGTCCTCGATGAGGACGCCACGCACGTTCAAGGAGCGATCCTCACGGGCTCGTCCGGAACGTGGCGTACCGCGTAGTTGTCGAACGCGACCGTCCCGTAGGCGTCGAAATGGCGCCGCACGTCCCGAAGCACGGCGTCATCGAACCCCGGCCGCAGGTGGAGCCGCCGTCCCTTCGGGGCCCGCCGGAGCTGGCCCTCTTCCACGACCAGCTGGCCGGCCTTCAGGACGTAGCGGGGGCTGGCGAACATCTTCGCGAGGTCGGCGTCCGGCGAGTAGATGGTGACATCCGCGTCCGCACCGACGCCGAGGTGCCCCTTGTCGGCCAGACCGAGCAGACGCGCGGGCCCGGCCCGGGTCACGATGGCGATCTCGTTGAGGGTGTACTCACGCGCGAGGCCGTCGGCCAGCGCGCTCCCGGCCAGGAGCTTGGGATTGGCGCGCTTGAGCTGCTCGTCGCGCGCCGAGCGATCCATCAGGAGCTGGATGAGCGCGGGATACGAGAGGAAGGAGCCGCCGTTCGGGTGGTCGGTCGAGAGCACGACCCGCCACGGATCCCTGGCCAGCAGGAAGAGCTCGAGCCCGACGGCCCACTGGAGCGTGGCGACGGCCGCCTTCTCCTTGTAGCTGTACGGCACGATTCCGCATCCGGTCTCCAGCTCCACGTCGATGTTGACCCACTTCCGGCCGCTGGTGGAGTAGAGCAGGTACTCCACCGGGCCGTCCGCCGTGACGGTCGTCGCCGGGCCGAACATCACCTGACCGACGTCTGCACTGTGCTCGGGGTGGCTGTTCACGTGCTCGATGACGCTCGCCGCCGCGGAGCTCCAGGGCGCTCCCCCGCCGCCCCCGTAGCAATGGAACTGCAGATGCGTGAAGTGCGCCCGCCGTCCGGCCAGCGCCTGCATCGTGGCCAGGGTGGTCGCGCTGTTGCCCGCCTGGCCCAGGTTGTTGCCGTGGATGTGGATCGGGTGCGGCAGGCGAAGCCCGTTCGCGGCGTCGGCGAGCGTCTCCAGGATGGCCCGCGGCGTCACCTTCGAGTTGCCCAGTGCCTGATCTACGTTGGTCAGGTTGCGCTGGCCCGATTTCCACGCCTCGATCCCGCCCGGGTTCACGACCTTGACCGCGTAGGCGCCCGTGGCGCCCAGCAGCCACGCCACGTAGTCTCCCACGCGGCCACGCTCGCCTGCCGCGATCTGGCGCAGGAGGTACTCGTCGTTGCCCATCAAAGCGAAGCAGCCCGCGTCGAGCACCGGCGTATCGTCGAGCTCTGCATGGGTGTGCCGGGCCATGAGCGGCGCGACGGCCGCGTCGAAGGCCGTGGTATAGCCGAGGCCCGCGTAGCGGTAGCCCGTCGCGAACGTGCTGGGCAGCGTCCCACCTGTGCCCGACCGGGCCGGGCCTTCGCTATCGAGGAGAACCGGGGCGGGGACCGGATCGCCGGCATGATCCTCGGGCAGCAGCCGGCGCGCGTGGTTGCAGGACGAGCTCGCGAAGTGGGCATGGATGTCCACCCCCCCAGGCATCACCACCATTCCGCGCGCGTCGAGTACGGGCGCGCCGGCGGGCACGCTGGCGACGATGCGGCCGTCCTCGATGCAGACGTCGCGCACCTCGCCGTCCGCGCCGTTGGCCGGATCGTGGACCGTGCCCCCGGCGATTCGCAGCCTTTCCCCGGTCATCGGCGCGCCACCTTCGCGAGCGCCGCCGCGATCGACCGGATGATCGTCGCCGCCTCGGCCGGCCCCGGCACGAGCCGGTCAACTGGCAGCGGCACATCATCCATCCGGTACGCGACCCCCGCTTCGTGAATCCCCGCCACCCCGGTGTCAATCGCCACGTCGGTGGCGAACGGCGCCTCACTCGCCCGCGGACCGACCACGGCGCTCCGGCGCCCGACCAGTGCCGCCGCGACGGCTGCGGGGAGCCGGTTCGCTGTGCCGACGATGAGAACGCTGGCGACGGTGCCCAGCACGACGGACGCCGGTTCGTCCGGTCGATAGCGCGGGAACCCCGGACTGAAGTCCACAGCGAACGGGAACCCGGTCTGCCAGGTCGTCGCCGCGTCGGCGCCCGACCGGTTACCCCCGCCCCGGAGGCTCGAGAGTGCGCAGCGCGTCGGGCCGTTGAGAGCCTGCGCCAGACCCACCAGGCCTTCGGCCCGCTGCGGATCGGCGGCCTCGGAGCCGGACTCCGCGTCGTGCACGATGGCGACGTAGCGCGCACGGGTCATCTGGCGGGCGAGATCGCCCGCCGCCCTGAGCTCCGGAGACAGCCCGGAAAGCTCGCGGCCGGAGACCGTCGCCCGCATCACGCCAAGCGCGGCCGCCTCGTCGCTCGGGGTGAGGACCACCCGCGTGGTCGCTTCAGCAGGGCCGCGGGACGGGCCGACATCCACGGCCACGACGGTCCGGCCCGAGCCGCCTGCCGGCAAATGAGTGCCGGTCGGATTGAGCGCGTAGCGAGAGAGATATCGCGGGTAGCGGACGCCCGGGTCCACGGCCCAGAACACGAGCAGATCCGCACGGTTACGAATCTCGCCCAGCGTCGCGGTCGCGCGGCCGCGGCGCTGGCCGGCCAGGATGCCGGGTGCTGCGGTGTCGGACGTCACGCTGTCCAGGCGCGCGCCCGCCAGGTCGGCGAGCGCAATCGCCTCCCGTTGAGCCTCGGTGGTGAGGTCCGGAGCCAGGTAGACGAGGGAAGGGCCCTTCACGAGCAGCTCCGCCACTCGGCGGACGGCGGTGTCCAGCTTGGCGGCGGCACCGGCCACCATCACGCGTGCCGGGACCACTCCGTCGCCATACCAGGCGACGCCGAGCATGCAGGCGTTCGTGGCCGTCGTAATCCTTGCTCCCGCGACGGTGACCACGATGTCGTCGCAGGCGCACCCGCAGCCGAGGCAGACCGCGTGCTCGCTGGGAGCCGCCGTCACGCCGCCCGCTCCGTTCGGATTGCCGCGTACACCAAGGCCGCTCGCGCGGCGAGCGCTTCCCGGCACCCCGCTTCCGTCGCGCCCTCCGCGAAGACGGTGCAGATCGGCTGGCCGGCGGCCATCCGCTCTCCCGGATGCGGCACGTCCCGCACGTCGGCGTCGCACCACCAGCGCCGCAGATGCCCCATGATCACCTCGCCGGTCGCGTACACGATCGCTTTACCCGCTACCCTTGCCGACGGCCTACACAACGGCCCGGCCGCCGGCAGGCGGCCGCCGCAGGCCTCGGCGTGGAGGTCGAACAGCGAAACGCCGTGGACCCGCTCCACCAGCTCCATGGACGCCGAGTAGCGGGGATTGACCTCCACCGGCCAGGGCACGCCGTCGCTGGCCACGAAATCGATCCCGTTCAACCCCATCAGCCCGAACGCCTCCGTGGTCACCGCCGCCAGCGCCTCGGCCCTCCGTGCCAGCTCCGCCTCATGAGGGAACAGCGGCGCGGGTCCGCCACACAGCAGGCTCCCGCAGTATCGGAAACCCGAGATGCCGAACGCCGGCTCCCCCACCAGCTGCCGCGACAGCCCTAGCGGCACTGCCCGTCGGCCGTCCGCCACGAACGTGATCGAGCCGGCGATCCCGGCGACCCGCTCCTGCAGATACGCAGCGCGCGGCACCGCCTCGCCCGCTGCCCAGGGGCGGATGCCCCGGCCGCCGCCCGACTTGCGCGGTTTCACAAGCCACTCGGTCTCGCTGCGGCCCGGGGCGCGAGGCCCGGCGCAGACCCGGGGCGCGTCCAGGCCCCTGCGCGTGAGCTCCCTGGCCAGCCGAATGGGGTCGCGGACCCGCCGCACCACGTCCGCCGCGTTTCCCCAGAAGCGCCGGCCCGCGGCGAGCCGCGCCAGCGAGGCCGGATGGTTCTCCAGGTTCGACACGTATGCCGCGGCAGAGCACGGAACACCGGCCAGCACCCTTACCGCCGCCGCCGCCGACCATTCCACCCCGAGGTCGCGAGGCAGCGCGATGGAACGGGCTCGGACCAAGAGGTCGAGGTCACCATAGGCATCCACAGCGAGGACAGGGAACCCGGCCGTCGCCGCGGACTCCGCCAACCCGCGGGCCGACGCGCCCACGATCATCACCTCTCCACCTGTCTTACTCATGCGCGTCCAGTCCCAGCCGTCGCCGGGCGGCGGCCGCATCCACCACGAAGAGGTAGTCGAGCACGCTGCCCCCGGCGTGGCGGATCCGCAGCGTGTCCACCAGATCGCGGTGCCGGCCGCCGGCGAGCCCATCCGCGAGGATCGCGGCACCCTGAGCGCCCTGCTTGGCCGTCACCGCGAAACCCCGAAGCGCGACAACCTCGGCGGTTCCGGCGAAACGCGCTCGGAGGCCGTCGCGCACGTCCGCAGCATGACGTCCCGACAGAACGATTTCCCGCGCCGACGGCGCCGATGCCGCGAGAGCCCGGACAGCCTTCTCGGCTCCTTCGATGTAGGCGTCCAACGCCACGCGGCGCAGGGCGGGGCTCCTCGCGCCGACCGACTCCACGCCTCCTCTGAACAGCAGATCCTTGCTGATCGTCCCGGCCAGGAAAGCCACCTCGCCGTCTAGGCCGCCCGACGAGCGCCAACCGAGCGGCCCGCTCGTGCCGCCGAGCCCGTCCACGACGCGCCCACCCTCGACCGCGACCGCCGCGCTGAACGCGCCACCCAGCTCGAGCAGGACGAGCGAGGTGTCCGCGGGGGCCCGGTGCAGGCGTTCAGCCTGCTCCGCGATGGCGAGGGCGGCGGTGCACAGCTTGTCGGCGGTCCCCAGGTCGACCCGATTGAGCTTCCGCTGCGGGGGCACCGTGTCGAGGTGAACGACCCCCGGCAGGAAGAGCGTCCGAAGTCCCGCGTGCGCGATGCTCCTTGCGAGTCGGCGCAGGCCGCCGATGCCGCCCTCCTCGCCGGGCGGGGCGAGGAACGCCAGCCGCCAGTCCTCGTCGGTCGCCTCGTCGGCCGAGACAAGAGGCAATCCGTAACCGGACGGTCCGGCCACCAGGTCGGGCTCGCCGGCCGACCGCAAGTATCGGATGAATTCGTCCGGCTCCGCCAGCGCCTCCGCCGTGCGCCAGGATTGGTCGAGCACTAGCCGTCCGTTGTCCAGGCCGCAGACGTCGATCGAGACGGTGCCGGGGTCGATGCCGACGACCCTCGGCATGCGGCCTCAGCCCTGCTTCTCGGTGGCGAGCCCTCGGGCGACGTCGGCGATCGCCTCGGCGTCGAGGACCAGGTCGTTCCGTTGGAACAGTTTCGCCACGCAGGCCTTGTGCAGCTTGGTCTTGAAGTTTCCTACACCGAACGCCCCGAACACCTTCACGCCCTCCCGCTGGACGCCCGCGTCGTTGAGCTCGACGCCCTCGATGCCAAGAGGCGGAACCGCATTCAGGTCCACGGCCACTTTGAGCGTCTTGCAGTCGGCCCACGCCGATTTCGGCGCCATGAGGACACCGGCTGGACCAGAATTGAGCAGGATATCCGCGCCGGCCAGAATCTCCGCGCAGTGGGTGGGGTCCGGCATCCCGGCGATGCCGACCTCGACCCGGAAACGCTCCTGGATTGCCCGGCGCGCCCGATCGCCCTGCTCCGGCTTGCGCGACGTGATCGTCACCTGGGCTCCGCCCAGCGCGAGGAGTCCCGCGGCCCGCTGGCCCACGGGGCCCGTGCCGGCGAGGATGACGGCTTTGCGACCGCGGACATCGCCCACCGCCTGCTCGATCTTCACCACCGCGGCCACCGCGGTCGTGTTCGACCCGTTGGAGTCGAGCATGAGCGACACCGTGTACGGCGCGAAGAGCGAGTCCTGGGCGATCGCGAGCAGCTGCTCGCCCGCGGACATGTTGCTGCCGCCGATCCAGACGGCCGTGTTCTTCAGGTCCTTCGGTGCCCGCGTGAAGATGCAGCCGTGGATGAGGTCGCGGACGTCGCCTTCGGTGACCCCTCCGTAACTCATGATCTCATCGGCGCCGGCATCGTAGGCTACGACCTGGTCGAACACGCTCGGCAGCCGTGAGCTGTCGAGCTGAAGCAAGAGCTTGCGCATCGCGGGTGTTGCTCCTCGAGAGAAACGTCGGCAAACGACGAGGGGCGCCCCATCCGGGCCGCCCCTCGTTGGACTGTCGGCCGGGCCGGCGTCGGCGATCAGCCCTCGGCCCCGCCGGCGAACGGATGGCGGGCGGTCTTGTACTTGGCGAGCACCTCGTCCACCGTCGGCTTGCCCGCGAGGGCGCGCTGGATGGACTCCTTCACCGCCTGGTAATTGAAGTCGAAGATCTTCTTGTCGCTCTCGGCCTGCCAGTGGATGAACACGCCGACGAGGATGCAGTAGTCGTTCGCCTTGTCCTTCGGGATCACGCCGGAGGCGACGCTGTCCACCACGGCGCGCGCGACGGCCGCCTGGGCCGGCCCGAACATCTGCACCGCCTGCTTGGCACCTTTGATCGTCACCTTGTTGAAGAGCAGAGTATCGGGCTTAGCAGGGAGATTCGGGGTCACGAGGGCAAGCAGGGTGCTGAACCCGTCGGTGTTCCGGGAAAGAGCCTGCGTGAAGGCAAGCCCGGCGGGCCCGGACTTCGACCCGATGATCAGGTCGACGTGGGCGACTTCGTTGCCGTCACCTACGAGGGACTCGCCAATGAAGAAGTCCGCGGCCATAGCTGCCTCCAGTCTCGGTTTATTGAAGAAGGATAGAATTTGACGAAACATGTTTGGATCGGCGCGAGTGGACTCGGGTGCAGGAGCAGCGGGCCGAGGGACCGGCTCCCGCAGTCCCGCCAAGGCGGGTAGCTCTCAACTGGTACAGGCAAATCGCGCGACGAAAGCGGCCCATAGTATGGGGTTGGCTCTCTGCCCTGTCAAGCTGACTGCTTCGGTGTATCTTCGGCTTAACGGCTACGGTATCGTCCCGTCCCCTTCTCCGGACGGCCGGGTTGGGTGCTGGCAGATGACCGGCGGCCACGCAATGACTTACGCGGTGGCACGTGGGTCGCAATGCGGACTCACCGCACCGTTGCAAACTCATACCGAGGTTTTTATGAAAGCCAGCATCGTGGTCGGCGGCATGGCGCTCGGGCTCTCGCTCGCAGCCCGCCCGGCGCCCGCCCAGATGGTTGAGGCAGGCGTGGTCATTCACAGCGGGCCGGTCGTCGGGCACGTGGTCGTGGGTGAGCCCCCACCGGTAGTTGTCTACCGGGAGCCGGTGTCGCGAGTGGTGGTGGTGGATCGGTACGCCCCGCAGGTGATCGTGGTGGAGACGGCGCGTTGGCCGAGGGGCCGCGCCTACGGTTGGTGGCGCCATCAGTACCGCCCCATCGTGGTGTACTACGACGGCGCTCGCTACTACGACCGGTGGTTCGGGGGCCGGCCGGGGCTGCGGCGGGTCGAGGTCTACCAGCGCGCTGGGCGGTATTACCGCTGGGACGAAGACCGCTATCGCCAGCGCGACCGCGACGACCCTCGCTGGCGGCACGATTGGGACGACTGACCTGCTCCATGCGCCTTCCCGGCGCTAGATCTCCCAGATCCGGGTAGTCGTTTCCAACTCTGAACATCCCCGTGTCTCACGGGGATGTTCGTTTTTGCCCGTGCCGTTGGGCTTGCGGTCCTTATCTTCTTGCATGCCGCCCGCACGGGACCACCTGCTCCCCCCTGATCCGGAAGCCTACCGCCGCGCGACGCCCGCCCGAGGTCGGGTGATCGTGATCGCGCCGACCCGTGCCGCCTGCGAAACGATCGAGCTGGCGCTGGGCCTCCACGTGGACACGGTGCTGGAGCGAGAGCATGGCGAAGAGCTGCGGGCCTGGGCGGCCGACGGCAAGGGCTTCGGAATCGTGGCGGGAACCGGCGTCGGTAAGACGCTCGGTATCCGGACGATCGCCGAGACCGTCTTGGGCGAGCCGTTGCGGGTGGGCGTGGTCAACCGGGAGCGTGAGGCCACGCCGGAAACGCCGAGCTGGAATGTCGTCATCGTGACGACCGGGATCGCCCGCCGCTGGTTCGAGGACGACCTGATCACCGCGCGCGACACTCTCGTCGTGGACGAGATCCACCAAACGTCCGCCGAGCTCGAGTTGTGTCTCGCCCTCGGGAAACGCGCCGGATGTCGCTTCATCTGGCTCAGCGCCACGGTCGACCCGGCGTTCTATGCCCGGTACCTCACGAGCGCGAACGTGCTCGTCACCGAGGCCTTCGACCCCGATCTCAAGGCGAAGGTGAAGGTGCTCCCCGTCAAGCCGGATGAATTTCTCGACGAGCGTTTCATTCGGCACATTATCAAGCAAAAACGGGGTGTGGCGGTCTTCGTCCCGACCCGGGCGGAGGTCGAGCACCTCGCGCGGGGCCTCGGCGAACAATGGAAGCGGCTCACCACCGCGTTCTACCACGGCGGCGAGCCCATCCGGGTGATCCGGCCGTTCCTCGAAGGCGAAGTCGGCCATCCATGGCTACTCGCGATGACGGCCGCCGGGCAGTCGGCGCTCAACCTGCGCGGCCTCGACACGGTGGTCATCTACGACGCACGCTACGGGAACGTCGTGGATCGCGGACGCAACGTGCTCCACCGCCTCTACCTGGGGGCGAACGAGATCCTCCAGATGGCGGGCCGCGTGCACGGGCGCGTGGCGGGTGGCGAGGTCTTCATCCTCAGCGACCGTGATCTCGCGTTCGACGAGCTCCGGCCCGGGCCACCCGAATTTCAGCTCGCGGGCGACGCCGAACGGGTCGCCATCACCTGCGCCGCGCTGGGGGTGGACGCACGGGATCTGGACCTCCCGGTACCGCTGGACCGCGCGGCATACCGCCGCGCGGTCGACACGCTTACCCGTCGCGCGCTGGTGGAGGACGGCCGACTCACGGCTTACGGCCGGGCGGTCGAGGCGATGCCGGTCGAGCGGCCGTGGGGCGAGCTCCTGGTGCACGCGGACGCGGACCTCGTGCCGATCGTCGCGGTCTGCTCCACGATCGAGTCGCTGCACCGGATGACGCGGGAAGAGCGCGACCTGCACGGGGCTCTGGTCAACGGAAGCGACCATCTGACGGCGTACAGCCTCTACGCGGAAGCGGTGAACCACCACGGCTATGTGGGCGAGGTCTACGGCCTGCCCCGTCATCTCTTCCAGGATGGACTCGAAGCATGGGCGGAGCGGCGGGGCGTCCTCGTCAAGGCGATCGAAGACGCGGCGCTCGGCACCGCCTCGGTGTACCGGTCGCTCGAGCTTCCTCTGCCGGCGCGGCTCCCGCACGCCTCGCGCGAGCTGCGGCAGCGGTGGAGCGAGCTGCTGGCGCGGGTGATGCCCTTCGATCTGGTCATCGACGAGCGCACCGCCGACGGGCAGGAGGCTCGGGTATCGAAGACGTCGGTTGCTGGAAGCTGGGGTGCCGTGGCCGGCAACCTGCGCTACTTCGCCGACCGGTTCGGTGTGCCCCGCGCCGGCATCGAGGGGACGACGCTACCGTATGAGCTGATCCGTCGGTTCGCCGTGTGGGGGCCGCCTCGTGTGTCGGTGGGTGGCCCGCGCCGGCATCAGCGCCTCGCCGTCTCCCGGGACCGCTCCTACTTCGGTTTCCAGCTCGAGACCGAAACCGACGTGCTCGAAGGTGACGTCCCGCCGGCACTCCGCGCGGCGGCCGCGGACGCGCTCACCGAGGCCGTCCTCGGGGACGAAACGGTGCATTCCGACCAGGGCCGACTGCGGCGCGCCGTCGCTGAGCTGGACGAGCTGTGGCGCCGGTCCGGCGGAACGTTGCCGACCGCGGGCCGGCCCCACGTCCACGACCTGATCCGCGCCCAGCTCGATCAGGTCACGAGCTGGGAGTCGTTCCTCGGAACGAGACTCAGGCTCGAGCCACGCGAGCTGGTGGACGAAGCGACGACAACGGCGCTCCAGGCTTTGCCGTCCGCCGTCCGCGTGAAAGGGGACACGGTCGCGCTCGACTACGATGTGGAGGGAAGTGAGGGGATCGTCCGTTTGCGGCTGCGGGAGGGGCAGGCGCGGCGGCTGGAGCCGGGGGACCTGCCTGCGGTCGATCGGCCGCTCCGCTTCGAAGTCGGCAGGGGGAACCAGCCCCCCCTCCGAGCGAGCACCCTGCCCGGCCTCAAGGCAGAGTTGGGCCGGGCGGTGCGCAGGGAACCGCGAGACCGCAGGCGTGCACGACGCGCCCCGGGGCGTTAGTCGCGCGGCTTACCGCAGCAGGCCGGTCAGACGCCCGCCCACCTGGGCGAGCTCTTCGCCCGCGGCTCGGAGCTCACCCAGCCTATCGAGCTGCTGCTCGATGACGGTCGCCGAACCCTCGGCCCGCGCCTGCTGCGACCGCGCGGCCTGGGCGCTACGGGCGAGGGCCGCCTCGATCGCTGTGGTCGTCTCCCGGAGGCGGTCCGCGCGGTCCCGGATGGTCCCGGCGGCGTCAAGCAGCGAGGCGAGCTGCTGATGCGCGGCGTCGAACAGCGAGCCACCCGCCCGCCCGCGGGTCGCTGCCTGACCCATGTCGTCCAGCACGCGCGCCAGGGCCACCACGGCGCGCTCCACCTCCTCCCGGATGCCGGTCACAAGCCGCCCGATGTCACGGGCCGAGTGCCCGGTGTCCTCGGCCAGCTGCCTGACCTCCTCCGCTACTACGGCAAATCCCTGACCCTCGGCGCCGGCGCGCGCCGCTTCAATCGCCGCGTTCAGGGCGAGCAGGTTCGTCTGGAACGCGATGCCGTTGATCGCGCTGGAGATCTGCTGGATCTCCTCGCCGCGAGCGACCAGCGCGTCCACCTCGCCGCGAACGAGGCCGAGGGTGCGCATGCCGCGCTCCATCTCATCCGCCAGGGTTTGCGAGCTCCGCGCCAGGGCTTCACTCTGGACCTCCACCCCGCGGCCGACCTCCGCGCTGCGGCCCGCCTCCGCACGGATCTCATCCGCCACGGACGCGGCGGCTCGCGTGGCGTCCTGCACCTCGGCCAGGTGAGTCGCCTGGAGGCGGGCCCCGGCGACGGTTTCGAGGACTCCGGCGCTCGAGGAACGGGCTGTGGTCTCGAGCTCCCGCCCGGCGTCGGTGAACCTCCGCGCCAGCCGGGCCAGTTCACCGGCGGCGAGCCGCAGCTCCTGGTCGGCGAGCTTCGTGCGCAGCACCGGGGCGATCGGTCCCGCCAACCGCGCGAGGGAGCTGATCTCGCGGGAGCCGAACGCCCGGCGGCCGGCCCCCGCGAGCCGAATCTCTCCTACCACTCCCACCTCATCGACGAGTGGGTAGGCGACGGTCGGCGGCTCCGCGGTCACCTGGACGCCGGCGGCAAGCGGTGCCGTCGCCCAGCCGGCGGGCTGCTCCCCGGATGCAGCCAGGACCCGGGGCGTCCCGCCGTCGGTCACCCGGACGAGGACGCCGGTGGCCCCGAGCGTGCGGCCGAGCTGATGGACGAGATCCTGCGAAGCGGTCCCCAGATTCGGCTCAAGCAGCAGGCGAACCTGGAGGTCGCGCGCTTCCCGCCCGAGGCGGCTGTCGTCGAACAGCCGGTTGCGGAGCAGCGCGACCGCGCAGCCGATCGGCAGCAGGGCGATGAGAGTAGCGGCGAGCGGCAGGTCGGGCACGATCGGATCGCCCAGCCAGGGGACGAACGGGGCGAGCCACTGAGGCCCCAGGCCCAGCAACATCCCCGCGGCGGCGACGTCGAGACTGCGCCGACGCTCGTTCGTGAGGGCCAGAGCGAATCGGGCCCAAAGCAGCGAGCCGACCGCAATGAGGAACGCTGCGAAGTCCAACGAGGAGCGTGCGACGACGTCGATGAAGGAGAACGGGGGCTCTTGGCCGCTGAGGACGCCCGCCAGCGCCACGACGAGCAGGACCCCGTGGAGCGCGTACCAGGCGAAAACCGGCGTTCTCCAACGATCCTCGCGATGCGGCCACCCCAGCGCCAACGCCAGATGGACAAGGGACGGGGCGCGCACGTACGCTCCCGGGCCATAGGCGCCGAACAACACGCCTGACGGGAGGCCGGACAACGGCAGCAGGGCCAGCACACCGAAGTAGGTCGCCCAACCGGCGCATTGGAAAAGCAAAGGCAGGGCCGCCGGTGAGCGGCGCGCCCGGAGGAAGCCCGTGAGGCCGACCCCCCAGAATAGAGCCCCTTCGAGCGTGAGACAGAGAAGCGCTCTGCCCTCGACCCCGGAGCGCACGCGCCCGGCGCTCAAGGCGAGGCCGGTGACGAGGATGACGAGGCTGGCGGCGGCGACGGCGAGCGCCAGGGGCAGATGTGCACCCCGCTCGGAGGCGCGCGTCCTGCTAAAGGAGGAGGTCGTCACGGCTCGAATTCGGTGCTGGGTGATGAGGGTGCCAGGTGACTGAATGGTAGTCACTTGGGCCGAAGGCGAAAGCGGGGCTTGCCAGCGGACGTGCCGGATTGAAACTTTCGGTTCCTGAACCCGTATCTTCTTACATGACAGAGACTCTCTCGCTCGACCGGCTCCCCGGAGTGTTCTCGCCGCTTGCCAAGGCGGTGCTCGACGGATTCAGCGAAGGGGTCGTGGTGTTCGATCGCGACGCCCGGATCCTCTACGCCAACGAGCCGGCCCGCGAGGCCCTCAAGGATTGGGACCTTTCCGAGGGGGCGCCGGATCTTCAGCCCCGGTTGGCGGCGTTGGGTGGTCGGCTCCGGACGCTCCGCATCGGGGCGATGGAGCTGGGTGAGGCAATGTTCGTCCCCGGTGTCGCGGGTCCGACGACATTGGCGGCGAAGGAGAAGGAGGCTATCGTCAAGACACTGGACGCGCACGGCTGGAGGCTGGCCGAGACCGCCCGGCATCTTGGGATCAGCCGCACCACTCTCTGGCGCCGCCTGAAGGCGTACGGACTGCACCGGGACGGAAGGAGCAAATGGTCGCAAGCGTCCTGACGCTCCTTCTTCTCGCCCCGCCGATCGCCTCTTCCGACACCACGCCTCCATTCGATTCGCCCCTCACCCGCCAGATCGTCGAGCGGGCGATGGCGCGTCACCGCTCGCAGGACAGCGCGGTCAGCGACTATCGCGCCCGCATCCGCTATCGCCTGTCGGCCAGCCTCGGCCGGCGCCGTTGGGCTCAGATCCCCGTCACGGCGGTGGAAGAGCAAGAAGCGCTGGTGGAGTGGCAGCTGCCGAACGACCTGCGGATCGACGTCGTCGGCCGGCGGTTTCGCACGCGTGACCCCGACTGGGATCTCTCCAGCGTGTTCTACCGTCCGTGGTTCGTGCCCCGCGGTGTCGGCGATTCCGTCCGGATCTTCAGCGACAATTTCCCCGCGACCGGCGCACTCCATCCGCTCGCGTCCACCGGTCCGGACTGGTACCGCTACGCGCTAAGAGACAGCGTCACGGTCGCCACGCCGGGAGGCGAGCCGGTCCGCGTCTTCGTGATCGAGGTCGTGCCGCGCCAGGTCGGGCGGGCGCTGGTGGCGGGACGGATGTGGATCGACGCGAGGTCGTCCGAAGTCGTGCGGCTGACCTTCCGCTACGTCGGGACCGGGCTGTTCGTGCGACCCAGGCCGGGCCGCCGGAGCGAAGCGTCCGCCAGGCGGCTCAACGCCATCGGGAACCGAATTCTAAGCGTGGATGCCGACCTGGAGTACGCGCTCCAGGAAGGGAAATTCTGGATGCCGTACCGGCAGTCGATCGCGGGACGGGTGCAGCTCCCCATGCTCGGGGATCTCGTCATCCCGTTCGAGGCAGTGACGACATTCAGCGACTACGAGCTCAACACCGGGCGATCGATCGCGTTCACGCTCCCGTTACCCGACACGACGCTGCCATGGGACTCTCTCCGGGTCCTGCGGCGCATGCGCCGGGACTCCGTCCGCGCGGAGCGGCAGCGGCGGAACGTCGAGGCGACGCGAAACCGGTTCTGGAACTACGCCGACCGCTGGCCCGGGGGCCGCTACGAGCTGCACCGGCCCCCGAACGACTCGCTCGCCCGGTACGCCGCGTGGGACGACTCGCTCGAGCTGGGCGTGGGCGACGAAGACCGGGCCCGGCTTCGGGACGTGACCGCCGCGCTCGCGCGCATGAGCGACACGCTCCCCGGAGAGCTGACCGGGGTGCACGGAAGCGGGTTCGGATACGAGCGGCTGACGGATGCGGTGCGCTACGACCGTGTGCAAGGCTACTCGCTAGGGCTCGGGTATCATGTCCGCGTCCCTGGTCTCGACTTCACCGACCTCCAGGGGACGGTGCGGTATGGATTCTCGGACGAGCGGGTCACCGGCCGGCTCTCCCTCATCCGCGACGCTCCCGGCGGGCTGCTGCGGCTCAGCGGCTACCATGAGGTGGCCGGTGTGGATCCGATCGGCCGGGGTCCTTCGATCGCGAATTCGCTGAACGCGATCTTCGCGGCCCACGACGACGGCGACTACGCGCTGGTCACCGGCGGCTCGGCGTCTTTCGAAACGTCGCTCGGCGTCGGATGGGAGCTCACGCTGACGGGGCGGGTCGAGCGGCAGCGGTCGGTGGCCGCCCAGGCGACGTCGGGCGTCAACGACTTCCTCGGCGGCGATGGCACGTTCCCCGGCAATCCCCCGATCACGGAGGGTACCTTCGGCGGCGGCACCGTGCGACTCGGGCACGTGGGGCGCACCCGGTGGGCGCTCACCGCCGACCTGCTCGGCGGGGCCGGGACGACGACCGTGCGGGGTTGGGCCGAGCTCCGTCAGGACGTGGGTGGAAAGGCGGGGGCGACACTTCGGGCTCGGGCGGGGGTCGCGTCGCTGCCGCTATTGGCTCAGTCGGCTTTCCGGCTGGGCGGGTTGAACACGGTGCGTGGCTTCGACTACGGAACGCTTGTCGGCCAGGCCTTCTGGGCGACGCAGCTGGACATCGCGCCCCTCCCTGGTCGCATCCGGCCGGTGCTGTTCGTCGATGCGGGACAGGCGGGACCCGCCGACGGGC
>OEKQ01000039.1_pt1 | contig 25139 bp, 21 predicted proteins | sample 1503141 | NCBI WGS metagenome assembly OEKQ01 (sample SAMEA104379568, study PRJEB20068) | metagenome | isolation source: 1998
CGAAATTGATCCTGCCATTCTCCTGGCCGGTAAGGTCAACCATCCCGAGCGGCCGTACGGCGACATGCGGGTGCGCGCAGTGGTCGACGATGCGCGGTCATACCTACGTACCACCAAGAAGACCTACGACGTGATCGCATATGGCCTCCTCGACTCGCACACGCTCCTCAGCCACGCATCGAGCGTCCGTCTGGATTCCTTCGTATACACTGTCGAGGGCCTGCGCGAGGCCCGCGCCCGTCTCAAACCGGGTGGAATTCTCTCGCTTTCATTCGCCGTGTTCAGGAAAGACGACCTCGGGCGGAAGATCTATCTGATGATGCAGCAAGCATTCGATGGCCATGCGCCGCTTTGCGTGGAGGCGGGCTATGACGGGTCGGTCATCTTCATGGAGAAAAAGGAGAAGGAGTTGGTGGCGCCAACGCAATTGCTGGAGCAGGCCGGCTTTCACGATCAGACCGCGCTCTACGGGAACCCCAACCTGAAGGCAGATCCTTCGACCGATGACTGGCCGTTCTTCTACATGGCCCGCCGAATCTATCCCCTGTCGTATGTAGCCATGATCGCACTGGTCCTGATCCTTTGGCTGGTGGTAAGCTCAAGCTTTCTTGACGAGAAGCCAGCGTTCAGCGGACTCCCTTTCCTCCTATTGGGCGCTGGTTTCATGCTAGTGGAAACCAAGGGAATCACCGAGCTTGGGCTGACGTTCGGCAATTCCTGGCAGCTCATAGGGATCGCCATCTCTGGCATTCTGGTCATGGCAGGTCTCGCCAACTTGGCTGTAAGTTGGTTACGCATCCGACGGTTAGTCGTACCGTACGTCTTGTTGCTGCTTAGCTTGGGCCTCGGCTGGTTAATTGCGCGGGGTGGTGGTCTTTCCTCCACGCCAGCGGGCCATATTGCGACAGTCGCCGTATTGACGTGTCCGATTTTCTTCTCAGGTATCGTGTTCTCAACGCTCATTTCTTCGCGTGGGAACATGGCTGCGATTATGGCAGTCAATCTGTTGGGCGCGATGTTCGGTGGGGTGCTTGAGTACAATTCCATGTACTTCGGATTTCAGTCGCTCTATTTGATCGCCATGTGTCTGTACGTCCTGGCTATGGGTTGGGAGCTGCTGATGCGGAGGTGGGGGCGCCTGCTCAGCCTTGCGGGTTCGGGCCTGCAGCCCACCAACGGGGCGGCGGTATTGCCAGAGACGAACGAGACGAGTGCGCTGAACAGCGTAGCAGTGAACCGGCGCGTGGATGCTTGACGGCGCCCGCCCGTCCCCAACGCGCCGCGCTGGGGTGGCAGTAGCGGGAGCGCTTTGGGCCGGCACGGTTGTCTGGCTGTGGCACCACCACCTCCCGCCGACCGCAACGAGCGACTTCGATGCCGCGTGGACCGCCGCCAGGGCGTTGCGTGCCGGCGCGGACCCGTACGCCGCCATACAGTCGCCGCCCTGGCCGTGGACCTTGCAATACCCTCTCCCGGCGGTGCTCGTCGCCGTGCCATTCAGTTTCCTTTCGCTGGAGCTCGCGCGGCCGGCGTTCATGGCGGTCTCGGTTGGCCTGCTGGTGCTCGGCCTCACCAGGCACGCCTGGTGGCCGTTGATCGTCCTGCTCGGCGGCCCGATGCTGATCGCCCTGGTCTCGGTACAGTGGACTCCGTTGCTGACGGCGGCGGCCCTGTTTCCGTGGCTAAGCGCGGTGTGGGTGGCGAAGCCCACCACGGGAGCCTCGCTGTTCGCGGCCTACCCCAACCGCCGAGCGGTAATCGGTGGCCTCCTGCTCGTCGCGCTCGCCTTCCTTGTCTGGCCATCCTGGCTCGCAGGGTGGCGCGACGCCCTACACGGCGCGCCCCACCGAGCCGCGATTCTTCGTCCGGGTGGCGTACTCCTCCTGCTCGGCCTGCTTCGTTGGCGGCTGCCGGAAGGCAGGCAGCTCGCCATGCTTGCCCTGGTTCCGCTCAGCCCCCATCTCTACGAAGCGGTGCCGCTCGCTCTCGTCGCCCGATCCCGCCGCGAGATGCTGGCGCTCGCAGTCTGCGGAACGGTGAGTGGGCTGATCGGATACATCTTTCCGCCCCCCCATCTGCCGGACCATGGACCGCTCCAGTGGGCGATCGTGTTCCTGGGCGGGTACCTGCCGGCCCTGGGCATCGTGCTTCTCCGCCGCGCGCGCGACACTGCGCCGGGACTCGTCGAGTCGCCAGATCCTGCGCCGGCCATCACGACGACATGACCGGCGACCCCGTCGCATCGCACCAGTCGTGGCGCAGGTCGGCCTGGCGGGTGTGCCTGGCGATCGCCTGGCTCCTGGCCTCCGCGTACGTCTTCCACCGGCTCGCTCGCAATTGGGTCCCGCACGACGAGGGTGTTCTGGGCCAGGGGGCTGAACGCGTCCTCTCGGGCGAGATACCCCACCGGGACTTCGCCGAGGTGTATACCGGGGGCCTCGACTACCTGCACGCCGCTGGATTCAGACTCTTCGGCGTCCGGCTGATATCCCTGCGGTACGTCCTCTTCGGATTCGTAGTGGCATGGATTCCCGCCCTGTACTACTGCGCTTCGCGATTCGTCAGACCGCTCGGCGCGGCGGCGGTCACCATCCTGTCTGTCCTGTGGACCGTGCCGAACTACCCCGCCGCCATGCCGTCCTGGTACAACCTGTTCTTTGCGACCTTCGGAGTAGCTGCATTGCTCCGCTTCGCGGAGGTCGGAGGACGTCGGTGGCTCTTCCTCGCCGGGTTGATGGGCGGTTGCTCGGTACTCGCCAAGATCGCGGGGCTCTACTACGTCGCGGCGTGTCTGCTCTTTCTCCTGGTGCACGAAGCGGTAACTCAACCGACGCAGGAGCGCGCGCGGGCGGCCTATCGCTGGCTGATCGGCCTCGGCCTGCTCGCGTTCGCCGCGGCGCTGGTCCTGCTGGTGCGTAGGCACCTGACTCTGGAGAACGGCTATCACTTCCTGTTCCCGGGTACTTGCCTGGCGGCCTTCGCTTGGTGGGTCGCCGCTCATTCCGGAGACCTGCCTGCCTCGGGACGCATCTGGAGGCTCGCGGGCCTGGTGGGTCCGTTTGTCCTTGGCCTTGCGATCCCCGTCGCGGCGTTCGTGCTGCCTTTTCTCACGAGCCACGGCATCGACGCGCTGCAGCGCGGCGTATTCGTCAGTCCCACGACGCGGCTGGACGCCACGAGCGTGACTTCGCTGGGCTGGCCGGCGATCGTCCCCGCGGTAATGTTGGCCGTCGCCTTCCTGCTCGGCATTCGTGCCGGGCACAGTATGCGGGCTTGGATCGCCGCAACTCTTTGGGCGGTCCTGCCGCTCGCCGCGGCGGCGACCGGCGGCGGCGAGTATCTGTACCGGATCAGCTGGATACTGGTGTCGCAGGTCACTCCGTTAGTGGTAGTGGGGGGGCTCATGGTCCTGGCCCGAACCCGACGGGCGCTGCGAGTCGCCGACTGGCAGCAGAGTTTTCTCTTGCTTGCCGTCGCCGGCCTCACAAGTCTGATCGAGTATCCATTCGCTGCGCCAATCTACTTCTGTTATACCGCGCCGCTCGCGTTGCTCGCTCTGATCAGTGTCCTCCGCCTGGTGGGCGGGCCGCCACGGCCGTTGGGGGGGCTTCTGGTGACGTACTATGTGGGCTTCGCGTTCGTCGCATTGAATTACCAATCGCTGAACCAGTTGGGCATGACGGCTGCCCGCGGCCGTCCGTTGGCACCGCTCGACCTGCCGCGTGCGGGGCTGCTCGTGCCTGCGAGCGAGGCAAGGGAATACCACGCCGTGGTGGACACGCTGAAGGCCCACGCCCGCGGATCGTTCACCTATGCCGGCCCGGATGCGCCGGAGGTCTACTTTCTGGCCGGCCTACGCAATCCGACCCGCACTTTCTTCGATTTTCTGGAGCCGACGGAACAATCGCCGGATCGGGTGCTGGCGGCCGTGGCCCGCCACGGCGTCACGGCCGTGGTGATCAACCGGTTTGTGAAATTCTCGGCTCCACTGAGTCCGGAGCTAGAGGCGGCCTTCGCTACACGGTTCCCCAACTCCACCACCGTCGGGAGATTCACAGTGAGGTGGCAATGACTGCGTCGGCGGTCTTCACCCGCCCGGCAGCGGTTGGGGGGGCGTGCGCGGCCGTGATTACCTTGGCGCTTGCGGCCGAGCTCGCCAGGCTGCCTACGCCCGATATGGGACTCTTTCTCTACGATGCTGGTCGGGTCCTCGATGGCGCCAGACTGTACCGGGACGTCGTGGAGATCAATCCGCCACTAATCATCGTCTTGAACCTGCCGGTCGTTCTCCTGGCCCGGGCCACGCATGTGTCGGAGTTTCTGCTTTACTCACTCGGGAGCGCAGTGCTGGTCGGCACCCTGCTGGCCTACGCGGTCCGGTTGATTCATCGCTATGTGTTCCCCGACCAGCCCGGGCGGGCCAATTATCTGGTCTTGCTGATCTGCATCGCGCTCTTTGCCCTCGTGCGGTTCGACTTCGGCCAGCGCGAGCACTTCGTACTGGCCCTGCTGTTACCGTATATGCTACTCGTGGCAGCGGAGCTCCAGGGACGACGACCCGGCTCGATCGAAGCGGGAGGAATCGGGGTTCTGGCGGGCGTCGCCATCGGGCTCAAGCCGCATTTCGGCCTGGTCTGGTTGGCACTGGAGGGCTTTCGGCGCTTGCGCCCCGCCGCGCCTGAGCGGTGGCGCTGGACCCCGGAGACGGCGTGCACGGTCGGATTCCTGTCGGCATATGCTCTGACGATCTGGTTGCTCACCCCGGACTACTTCGGCGTTGCTACCCTTCTAGCACCCGCCTACGCCCGCTACATGCGAGAGCCGTTCCTCGACTTGCTCCTGGTGGGCCCCGGTGTGCCCCTGGTCTGGTTCGTTCTGCTCGCGCGAATCGGGCTCCGACGCCAGACCCGCAGTCCTGAGCTCGGTGGGTTGCTCGCCACGGTGATCGTGGCCTGTTTCCTCGCCGGCGCTCTGCAACAAAAAGAGTTCCGGTATCATTTCTATCCGGCACTGGCGCTTGCTTTCGTCCTCCTCGGTTTACTCGCGGCCGACGCCCAGGGGAAAGGGCAGCTGGCCAGCGAACGGATCTATGGCGGGGCATCGCGGGCGCTTCTCGTCACTATCGTTGTCGTGGTGCTCGCTTGGGCGGGGTTCCAGGCGACCGGCGGTGGGACGGAAGGACGAAGACAGCGCGCGGCCCTTTTCGACCTGGTCGAGGCGGTGCGGGCGCGGGCGGCCGGACGCCCGGTCGGCGTGCTGTCCTACACCATCGACTCCGCCTTCCCTCTGGTGAACTACGCTGGAGTATCCCTCGCCCTTCGATTTCCCGGTCTTTGGCCCTTCGCGGCAAGCTACTGGGACTCGCTCAAGTCGGGAGGCCCTCTCCGCTATCACGCCTTGACCGAGATGGTGCCGTTTGAGCGGTACTTCTTCGACGCCGTGCGGGATGACCTCTCGGCCGCCCAGCCGAAACTCATCCTGATACTACGCCCGGCCCGTGACGCGGCAATGAATGGGCAGCGGCGGCTTCACTACGTGCAGTACTTCGGCCGCGATCCGGAGCTGAAAGCGTTTCTGGCCCGCTACCAGCTGGTTGCGCAGAAGGGCGAGTACCTGATGTACGAGCGCGGGGAGAGCGACGCAAGCCGTCTCGGCCTGGCACCCTCCGCCGAACCGGCGATTCTCGATGCCCGGCGAGGGCCCGAGCTGCGGGAGGTCCGCCTCGGCCATCTGGACCCTGAGTCCGTCGTCGGCCTCGGGGTCTTCATCGTGTGCTGGACGCTGATTGCGGTGGCGGATCGCCGCCGCGGCACGCTCGCCATAAGGGCGGCACGCTGAAAGCCTCCGTCCGGGTGGCTGAGAGCCGAGGCGCGGCCTGGGGCGCGGCACTCGCGCTCATTGGCGTGACGCTCGGCGCCCAGCTCATGAGGCTCGCGGAGCCGGACATGGCCTTCATGCTTTACGCGGCCGGCCGGATGCTGAACGGAGCGAAGCTCTACCGCGACGTCGTGGACGTTAACCCACCGATGATCTTCGCGTTCAACGTGCCGATCGCCTGGCTCGCGCGAGTCGTGGGCATCTCCGACATCCTGCTCGGGCGATTCGCCACGGCCTTCCTGGTGGGGAGCATGCTGCTCCTCGTACGGCGGTTGCTGAAGCGGTACCTGCTTCCGACCCGCGCCACGGCCCGTCGCTATGTGCTTCTTGTGCTCTGCTTCATCCTATTCCCTCTGTCGCGGGAAGATTTCGGTCAGCGCGAGCACTTGGTGTTGGGGCTGCTGTTGCCCGGCTTCGTCATCGCCGTTGCTCGATCGCGTGGGGAACAGATCGGCACGGTCGATGCGATCGCGAGCGGGGTCCTCTCGGCCATCGGGTTGGCCGTCAAGCCGCAATTCACCTTGGCGATGCTCGGGGTCGAAGTGTGGCGTCGGCTCCGGGGCCGTGCAGGCCGCTGGCTCTTCACGCCGGAACTCGCCGCCTTGCTGGTGACGTTGGCTGCTTACGGTCTGGCTCTGGTCATACTGACCCCTGACTTCTTGCGGCTCGGGGCACAACTCGGGCCGGCCTACACGACGTATTTGCGGATACCGCTCCTGAATCTCGTGCTCTTCAGCCCCGGGGCAGCGCTGACGGCGTTCGCTTTGCTCGCGGCGGTGGCTCTCTGGAAGCAGCCGGATGGCGGGGTGCGAGGAGCTGTCGCGGTGGCGACCATCGGTTGCTTCCTCGCCGGCGTCACGCAGCAGAAGGGACTCCGATATCACTTCTATCCGTCGTTCGCGCTGGCCACCCTGCTCTTGAGCCTCGTTGCGGCTCAGTCGGAGGGGCTGCTTGGACTCGGCGAGCGGCTGTATGTGCGGGTCTCGAAATGGCTGCTCGCGGCAATAGCTGTCGTCATCGTCGCGAGCACCATTCTCGGTGCAATCGGCGGTCGGGCCGACAAGCGTCGGCGGGCGGAGTTCCAGGACCTGGTCGAGACCGTTCGCGCTCACGCACACGGTGAGCCAATCGGCATGCTCTCGTATTACATGGGGTCCGCGTTCCCTTTGGTGAACTACGCGGGCGTCGCCCTCGCCTCACGGTACCCTTGCCTCTGGATACTCCCGGCCAGTTACTGGACCGCGTTGTGGGAGAAGCCACCGCTTCGGTACCATGCGCCGGCCGAAATGCAACCGCCCGAACGCATGCTCAACGACGCCGTTGCGGGGGATCTGCTTCAGGGACGGCCTCGGCTCATTTTGATACTCCGTCCGCTGCCTGACGTGCCGCGCTACGGCTTGCGCCGGCTTAACTACATGGCCTACTTCGACCGGCGGCCGGATCTGGCTAACCTTTTCGCCCAGTATCAACTGATCGCTACCAAAGGGCAGTACGACGTCTACGAGCACCTGGACTCTGGCGCCGCCCGCTCGGGCAGCCCGCCTTCATCAATCGTAGTTCCGCCTGAGGCTCCCCGCCGCGGTCAGACGCCACTGGCGCAGCCATCCCCTGTCGATGCCGAATTCGCGGGTGGCGCTGCGGCATTCGTCGCTATCGCCGCAGCCTCTTTGCTGTTGCAACGGCGGCCTCGGGCGCCTTCCACGCCAGCCTGAGTTTCTGGGGAAACTGTTTCGCAGTGGACTTCGTCGTTGTGGTCGCATCGCCACAGTGGAGTGTTGCCTACCACAGAGGGTCCCGCCCGGTTGGGCCCCGGCCGTGGGCAAAGTTATTGTGCTACGGCGAAGTACCCCCTGGTATGTCAGTTGCTGAATTGAGCCTACCATGCGCCCACAGCCCGATCTGTCCATCGTCGTCCCCGCCTACAATGAGCAGGACCGGCTCGAGCCCACGCTCCGCGCCTATCTCGGCTACTTCGGTGACCGGGGGCGTGACGTGGAAGTCATCGTCGTGGACGACGGCAGCACCGATGCAACCACCCCGTTGGTCGAGCGCCTCGCCGGCGAATTCGCAGAGTTGCGCCTCATCCGCCTCGCCCAGAACCAGGGCAAAGGGTACGCGGTCCGCTCCGGCATCGTGAACGCTCGCGGCCGCCGCATTCTCTTCGCCGACGCGGACGGCGCCACGCCGATCGAGGAGATCGAGCGGCTCGACGCCGCCCTCGATGCCGGCGCGGACGTTGCCATCGGCTCCCGGGCCTTGACCTCGGCCGAGGTACGCGTCCGCACCCGGCTGCACCGGCGGCTGGTCGGTCGCGCGTTCCATCTGCTCGTCCGCCTAACCGGTGTGGACGGGATCTCCGACACCCAGTGCGGGTTCAAGCTGTTCCGCGGCACCGTCGCGCACCACCTGTTCTCCCGCATGCGCACCACGGGGTTCAGCTTCGACGTCGAGGTGCTGATGATGGCCCGCCTCTGCGGATTCCGGATCGCCGAGGTTCCGGTCAACTGGGCGCACCAGCCGGGGTCACGCGTCAACCTGGTGACCGACTCCGCCCGCATGGCGGGCGACCTCGTCCGCATCCGGCTGCGGCGAATCAAGGGACGCTATGCCGCGCCGCACCTCGCGCCGTGGGCGCCGCTCGAGCCGGGGGCAGGGGCCCGAGCCGCGTCGTAATAGAATCGCAGCCGGCGCGGGCTTTCGCCCGGCGGCCGGCTCTGTTCTTTTTGCTCTCATGCGCCCCGCCGTGTCGGCGTCCGCTTTGCCGGCTCACCGGATTTGACCACTTCGCCCGCGTCCGGGCATCCGCGGCTCGAGCTGCTCCAACGGCGGCCGGTCTTCACCGCCGCCGTCTTCGCATGCATTGCCCTCACCCTCGCCGCCGAGCTCGGTAAGACCGCTCCGCCGGACATGGCGTTCCTGCTGTACGCGGCCGGCCGGCTGCTGGACGGGGCCACGCTCTATCGCGACGTGGTCGAGATCAATCCTCCGCTGGTCATCTGGCTCAACGTCCCGATCGAAGGCCTGGCCCGCGCCATACACGTCTCCGACTTCGTGATCTACCGGCTCGTGGCGGCCGCGGGAGTCGGGGCGCTTTTCGGGCTTTGCTATCACCTCGTCCGCTGGTATGTCCTGCCGGACCGGCCGGCGTACGGACGCTACCTGCTGCTCCTCCTGTGCTTCGCGCTGTTCCCCCTGGCCGCGGGCGACTTCGGCCAGCGGGAGCACTTGGTCCTGGCGCTGCTCCTCCCCAACATCCTCCTCGTTGCCGCCCGGCGGCGAGGGGCACTGCTCCGGGTGGAGCCGCCCCGACGCCCCGACACGATCCTCATCGGCCTGTTGTCGGGAGCGGCGCTCGCGCTCAAGCCGCACTTCGCGCTGGCGTGGCTCGGGCTCGTGGCATTCCACCCCGCCCGGGGCCGCTGGCGACTCACGACCGACGTGGTCTGGACCCTCATCTTTTTCGGCGGCTATGCGATCGCGGTGTTGCTCCTGGCGCCGGCCTACCTGCCGATGGCCGCGGCGCTCGGTCCGACCTACATCCGCTATCTCCAGGAGCCGCTGTTGAGCCTGGCGCTGCTCGCACCGGGGGCGCCGCTTGTCTTCGTGAGTCTCCTGGCTGCGGGCGTGCTCCGGCGCTACTCCCGCGATCGGGTGCTGTGGGCCCTGCTGGCCACCGAGGTCGTCGCCTGCTACCTGGCCGGGGTGGCGCAGCAGAAGGGGCTTCGCTACCACTTCTACCCCGCGTTTGCGCTTGGCTTCGTGCTGCTGGGTCTGGTGGCGGCGGAGGCCCCGGTCGCAGCCGAGCGGTTGAGCGAGCGGCTCTATGGACGCGTGGCCCACGTCCTTGCCGCGACGATCGTCGTGGTCACGGTCGGGACTTGCCTGGTGGATGTCATCGGAGGGAGCCCGGCTGAGCGGCGCGAGCGCGCCGAGCTGGACGACCTGGCGAGCTTCGTCCGCGCGCACGCTGGCGGCCGGCCGGTGGGCGTCCTCTCCTATCACATCGAGGGGGCGTTCCCGCTGGTGAACTACGCGGGGGTGCGTCTCGCCTCACGGTTTCCCCACCTCTGGCTGCTCCCCGCCTCGTACTGGGATCCGCTTCATGCGGCTGCGCCGCTGGTCTATCACGCGCCCGGGGAGATGGAGGCGCCCGAGCGCTATCTGTGGGACGCGGTCCGCGAGGATTTGTCGGCAGCGCAACCGGGGGTCATCCTCGTACTCCGCGCCGCCCGCGACGTTCCCAGAAACGGGCTCCGGCGGCTCAACTATATCGGGTACTTCGACCGCGACCCCGCGCTGGCCGCCCTGTTCCGGCGATACGAGCTGGTGGCGGAGAAGGGGGAATACGAGGTCTACGAGCGGGTGAGCGACGCGAAGAAGCACGCGGGGCCGACGCCTTCGGGGGCGCCCGGAACCCAGGATGTGCTGCAGCCGCAAATGGGGCAGGTCCGGCTCCAGCTCTTCGAGCCGGGCTTCCTCGTGAGTGTGATCGTCTTCTTGATCTTGTTGGCGGTCTCGGTCTTCGACGACCGGCGCCGGCTCCGCGAGGACGCCTCACTTCGCTAACGGCTTTCGCGGTCCGGCACATTGCTCCAGCCGCGCGTGGGCGGGCGCCCCCGCCGAGTCGGCCGCCACTCCCCGCTCCAGCATCACCGCGACCGAGTCGCAGTACCACACACCCCAGTCCGGCTCACGCACCAGCTCGTGCGCCACGCGCGCCCGGGGATCCACCAGCACCCAGCGGATCTTCCACCTCGCCAGGATATCCCGCCAGCCCGGCTCCAGATTCCAGACCTGGATGTACTCGTTGAAGAGCGCCTCGCCGTAATGGTCGGTGCCCCCGTCGATGAACACGGGCATCTCCGGCCACTCGTGCATCATCCATCCGCCCCAGGTGAACTGATTGAAGATCGGCCCCGAGAGCCCCGCGGCCCTGGCCCGCTCGGTGGCGGCGACGGGAAACGCGTGCGGGTCGAACCGGTCCTGGACCAGCTGCACCCCCGCGACCCGGCCGTGCGCCAGGCCGAGGCCGACGAGCAGCGCCGCCACGATGCCAGCGCCGAGCCCCGAGTAGGTCCCCTGGTACTCGCGCTGGAACACCGCCCGCGCCCGGCCCAGGATCGGGAGGCCGCGCCACTCGCGGTCCACGTGCAGGGCGGCGAGGGGAAGCGCGGTGAGCGCGAACAGCTCGATGTTTCGCTGAGACACCAACGCCATCGCCACCGTGCCGAGGATCACCAGGAGCCAGGCCCAAGGGGGGCGCCGCTGGCAGAGGGCCAGCGCCGCGACGACGCCGAGCAGGGCCAGCAGGAAGAGCTTCCCGTTGATCGTGTGGAAGTCGGGCGACTGGAATTCGTTCGTCTGGCGCAGGATCGCCTGCTGTCCGAAGAACCCGCCCACGTGCACCAGCAGACCGATCCCGTGGGGGTTGGCGAGCGTAGAGAGAACGGCGACGCCTAACGCCATGCCCCTGCGCCGGGCCGAGGCGAGCCAGGGCAGTCTGTCGGCGGCCTGCCAGGCCTCGAGCAGATCGCCCGTCAGGAACGCGCCGATCAGGATGAGCCCGAAGGAAAAGCCGCCGTGCATGTTCGCCCAGACGGCGAAGAACGGGGCGTAGACCCAGAGGGGAGCGGGACGGGTGCGGTCGCGCTCGAGCAGATCCAGCAGCACCACCACGAAGAGCAGCGTGAACAGATGCGGCCGGGCGAGCCAGTGGCCGGCCGAGAGCACGGCCGCTGCCATGCTGATCAGGTAGGCCAACAGCGGGTCCCCGCCGCGGCGCACCATGAAGCGCGCGAGCAGGGCGAAGGTGAGCGCCAGGACGAGGCCCGCCAGCACCGAGACCATCGCGAGCCCGCCCAGGCGCTCGGCCGCCGCGTAGGCCACCTCGCTGCCCCACTCGAACGCGAGAAACGGCTTGCCGGCCGCAGTGTGGGAAAAGACGTCGCTCCTGAGGATCCCGTGCCGGTCCAGCATCAGCTCGCCGAGCCGCAGGTGGCGAGCGAGGTCCCCGTCGCTGTTGATGAGCCGCCCGCTGAACCCGATGGGGACGACGAGCGCCCAGATGAGGAAGACGATGTCGAACAGCGAGGGCTTCGGCCGTGCGCGCTCGCCCGTCATCGGCTTAGGCCGATCAGGTGACGTGGGCGCGGGCCCAGCGCGCCCACCCGCGCGCGGTAGTCGGCGTAGGTGGGGAAGGCGCTTTGGAGCACGCGCTCCTCGTACCGGATCCTGAGGGCCAGCAGCAGCGCCCAGGCGGCCAGGACCGTCCCGAACGGCAAAGTCGGGTGCCGGAGCAGGAGACCGGCATTGACTAGCGCGTACGATGCGTAGATTGGATGACGCGCGAAACGATAGGGCCCCGACGTCACCAGTTCCCGCGCCTGGGGTTCCACGCTGAACGCCCGCCGAAGCTGCCACAACGGCCACAGGGCCAGCAGGGCTCCGCCAAGCCAGAGCACCGCCCCGGTCGTGGAGAGAAGCCGGCTGGTGGTGCCGGCGAGCCATGCAGGCCGGTGGGCACCCGCCAGCTCGATGAAGACCATGGGCAGGAAGGTGTGGGCGTAAGCCACGGCGCGGGGCATCCAGCCGACCGACGTGCGCTGGAGCGGCCGGCGCAGGATGAAGCTGGCGGCGACCAGCAGCTCGGCCGAGAGGGCGGGGATGACCGCCAGGCCGAACTCGGGGGCGCGCCTCCACAGGGCCACGGCCAGGCCGGTGAAGGCGACCAGACCTAGCCAGTCGCTCCAATGATGTCGGTTCAAGTCGGGCGTCGGGGTGATGGTGCCGGCGGACCGAGCATCATTCGGGCCGTCCCCGGGTGTCGCGAGTGGTGCGGGAAAGCGATGCGTTGGCACCGTGTTTGTGGTATCCTTGCCTCAATCGGGGCCAGCGGGCTTGGGGACGCAGCGCCACGATTTGCACCGGAGGGGGCGCGGTGGTCCGGTGGCGTATCCGGCAGCGGCCGAATGGGTTCCGCAGCTGGGAGTGCAGGCACGTGCATTGCTCCCGTGGTGCCGTCGCGACGGGTTCGCCCCGTCGGAACCGCCTGGGGAACCGCTGCCCAGGGGCTCGGCTGGCCCGCGATGCCATGTCCCATCGCTTTATCATGCATCAGGTTGGGTGTTTGACGCCGAGCCGGGTTCTACGGGGCACATGACTTGCTCAGGCCTGGTGTCGGAAGTTGCGACACGCTTGAATCCCTCAGAATCTGCACGGTCGTTGATGGTGGGCCAACGGTGGCCTGCCTGCGAGGGGCCCCGCCCCGATGTTCGGGTCCCGAATTTCCCACCTGCCTGGCCGGGAGGCCGAGGAGGCTGCATGCAGTCGTTGTGGCGGACGTTCTGGAGCGATGAGTCCGGTCAGGGCCTCGTGGAGTACGCCCTGATCATCGCGCTGGTCGCGGTGGGGCTCATCGCGATCCTGCTGGTCCTTCGGAACAGCATCGGCAATGTGTTCAACAATGCGGCAACGCAGTTGAACAACGCGCCGGCTTCGCCCTACCCGTAAGTCGGGGGGCAGCGTAAGGCCACCGGCAGCGGGGCAGAGCCGGCCAGTCCGGTTCTGCCCTGCTGACGGCCTCACGCCGGATGCGTATCTTACAGGGAAACACTTTCATGCTCGCGAGCGGGCTCCTGGTCGTGGTGCTGCTCGTCGCAAGCTGGACGGACGTGAAGTCCCGGCGCATCCCCAACTGGCTCACGGTGGGCGGGATGATCGCCGGACTGGCGGTGCGGGCCTGGATGGGTCCGGGGCCGCTGGTGGACGGGGCGCTCGGGGTCGGCCTCGGCCTGCTGCTCTCGGCGCCGTTTTTCGCCGTAGGCGCACTGGGCGGGGGGGACGCGAAGCTATTGATGGCGGTCGGCGCCTTCATGGGCCCGGCCGACTTGGCGCGGGCGTCGCTGGTCATCGCGGTCGTGGGCGGCCTGATCGCCCTGCTGGAGGCGGCCCGCCGCGGGGTGCTGCTCCCCACCCTGGCGTCGTGCGGGTTCCTCCTCCTCAGCTGGGTCACCCTCGGCCGGCGGGGGCGGGAGCGGATGGTGGTCAGAGGGGAGCGGCTTGCGGTACCCTACGGGGTCGCGATCGCGGCGGGCAGTCTGCTGTGGTGGTTCGCGGGAGGGTTGACGTCATGAACATGCGCGCGCTTCGGAGCAACACGCGGGGGCAGGCACTGCTGGAATTCGCGCTGGTGCTCCCGATCCTGCTCCTGCTGGTGCTGGGCATCGTCGAGTTCGGGCGGATCTGGAACGTCAACCAGATGGTGAGCGACACCACGCGCGAGGGTGCCCGCCGTGCGGTAGTCTTCGACCAGCCCCCGGCCACGCAGCAGACGGTCCACGACTTCATGATGCAGCGGCTGTGGGACGCGCACGTGGACACCAGCGTGGTCACGATCACCTTCTCGCAGACCGGGACGGGCAACTGGAAGGCGACTGGGAAGGACCAGACGGTGACCGTCCAGTTTCCCTATTCCTTCATGTTCTTCACCCGCGCTTTCGGCACGGTCCAGATCACCAGCTCGTTCACCATGCGGAACGAGTGAGGGAGCCCTATGGCACGCAGGAGTCGTCCGTTCATCTTGCTGGCGCTCGCTCTAGTCTCGGGCGGAGCGGCCGCATACCTGGCGATGCAGTACATCCGCCAGCAGGCCACCCCGCTCATGGCCTCGACCCCGAAGAACGCCCAGGTCGTAGTCGCCGCGCACGCCATGCCGCTCGGGAGCGTGCTGGGTGAGCGCGACGTGAAGACGGTCGAGTGGGCGGGCGGAGCGCTGCCGCCTGGCTTCATCGGCAGCGTCCCCGAGGCGACGGGCCGCGGGCTGATCACGCCGGTGCAGGAAAACGAGCCCATCCTGGAGGCCAAGCTGGCCCAGAAGGGCGCCGGTGGCGGGCTCCCCGTGATCATCGACCCGGGCATGCGGGCCCTGAGTGTGGCGGTCGATCAGGTAGTCGGGGTCGCCGGCTTCGTGACCCCCTCGACCCGGGTAGACGTGCTGCTCACGATGACCGACGCGGCCGGGTCCAAGGAGCCAGCCACCCGGGTGATCATGCAGAACGTGAAGGCCCTGGCGGCGGGCCAGTCCATTCAGCAGGACAAGGAGGGCAAGGCGCAGTCGGTGCCGGTGATCACGCTCCTGGTGACGCCGGAGCAGGCCGAGACGCTGGCGCTCGCGTCGGGGCAAGGGAGGATCCAGATGGCCCTCCGCAATTCGCTCGACACGCTCCACATCGAGACCCGGGGCACCCGGGTGAGCGCGCTCATGGGCGGGCCCATCGGTCGCGTGCCGGTCGCCCCGCGGCGGGCCGCCGCGGTGCGGGAGCTGAGCGTGCCCGAGCCGTCCCAGACGGTCATCGAGGTCTATCGCGGTGGTGTGCGCACGTTGCAGAAGTTCTAGCATTCCCGGCAGGTCCGACGTCAACCCCAGCGGATGGGAGCGCCGTGAGCCAGCGTCTGCGTGGTGGGATTCGATCCTCCCTGTCCCGGTGCCTGCCGGGTCTCGTTCTTCTGGCGGTCGCCGTCGCGCCCGGCCTCCGGGCGCAGCAGGTGTTCAGCCAGCCGGAGCGGGTCATCTCGGTGTCCAAGGGCGCGTCAGTGCTGCTGGTGAACCCCGTCGCGCTCCAGCGTTTCTCGGTGGGCGATCCCAATATCGCCGAGGCGACGATCGTGTCGCCCACCGAAGTGGTGATCAACGGCAAGGGGCTGGGCTCTACCACGCTCCTGATCTGGGACAACTCGACCCAGGTCAAAGTGTACTCGGTCGAGGTGACCGCCGACGCCCCGGCGCTCGAGCGGTACCTGCGGCAGGTGATGCCGGATGAGCAGATCGCCGTGACGGCCAGCGGGAACTCGGTGACCCTGAGCGGCACCGTGAAGGACCCCAACTCGGTGCAGCGGGCGATCGAGATCGCGCGCGGCTCGGGGGCGACCATCATCGACAACCTGGTGGCGCCGCCGGCGGTGCAGGTGCTGCTCAAGGTCCGCTTCGCCGAGATCAACCGGACCGTGCTGAAAAGGTGGGCCACCCACCTCTCGACCGTGAACCCGCAGAACCTGAGCGACAACGGCAACTACACGGCCTCGACCGACCCGAGTTCCACGGCCACCAGCATCAGCTTCCTGCTGGACAACCTGCCCGGGAACCCGAACTTCCAGGCGCTGATCAACGCGGCCGAGCAGCGGGGCGACTTCCGCGACCTGGCCGAGCCGAACCTGATGACGCTCCCGGGCAAGGAGGCGTACTTCCTGGCCGGCGGGCGGTTCCCCTACCCCGCGGTGCAGGGGGGCGCGACGTCCGGGGGGATCGGTATCACGTTCGAGGAGTTCGGCGTGCGGCTCCGGTTCACCCCCACCATCACCCGGAGCGGGGCCATCCGACTCAAGCTCCAGCCCGAGGTGTCCGCTCTCGACTTCGCCAACGGCCTTGTGATCAGCGGGTTCACCATCCCCTCGATCACCGCCCGCAAGGCGGAGACCGAGGTGGAGCTCCGCGAGGGCCAGTACCTGGCCATTGCGGGCCTGCTGGACAACACCGTCACCGACAACGTCGCCAAGATTCCGTTCCTGGGAGACATTCCGATCCTGGGAGCGCTGTTCCGTTCGAAGAACCTGCAGCAGAAGCGGACGGAGCTCCTGGTGCTGGTCTCGCCCCAGCTCGTGGTGGCGAAGGACCAGCCCGCGAAACTGCCCACCGGCGAGCCGGGTGACTGGCCCTGGTCCAAGGCGCTCCAGAAGGCCGCGCCCGGGACCCAGCCGGCCCAGCCGCCGACGCCGCAGGAGCAACCGCCACAGCCGCAGGAGAAACCGCAGCCGTAGTGGCCCGAGGAGGCCGTATGCGACAGGAGCAGGGGAGACTGGGCAGGCGCGGCGCCACCGCGGTGTTCGTCGCGGTGGCCCTGGCCTCGTTGCTGGGCATGGTGGCCCTGGCGGTGGACGTGGGCATGCTCATGAAGGTCCGGTCGGACGCCCAGCGGGCGGCCGACGCCGCAGCGCTGGCGGGCGCACAGGACTTCCTGACCGGCACGCCGCAGGCGCAGAAGACTACTGCGTTGTACCACGCGCTCGAGTACGCCAGCCGGAACTACGTCGGCTGGAAGTACGTGGACACGAGCGGCGTCATCGTCACGGACTCCGGCACCGTCCTCGTCGGCAACTCGCCCGAGGCCTACGTGCAGGTGATCCCGGCGGATTACAAGGTGCGGGTGTTCATCCGCCGCAGCACCACGGCCACCTGGTTCGGGCACATGCTGGGCATCGACTTCGTGCCGATCACGGTCAAGGCCGCGGCCCAGGCGATCAACGCCGGCACGGGGAAGTGCGTCAAGCCGTTCGCCGTCCCCGACATGTGGGCGGATCCGAACGACGACATCAACCTCGCCAACCGGCTCCAGGACCTGAACCCGCAGCAGGGGAAGAAGAGCCCGGAGTCATGGGCGTACGGCCCCGAGGACTCCTACTCCCGGTATGAGGACCCGAACCAGGCCGACAGCACCCGCTGGACCGGCTGGGGGAGCCCGTACCGGAACGGCAAATTCGACGACTTCAGCGACACGACCTATTGGAACGACTACGGCCGGCCCATGGTCATCAAGATGGCGAACCCGCAGACGGCGCCCTCGCCCGGGTTCTTCTATCCGTGGACCATGCCCTACGACAGCAGCAATGCCGCCGCATACAACGGCGCAACGCCTAATGGCGGCGCCCAGTGGTACAAGTGGAACATCGCTAACTGCAACCCCGTTCCGGTGTCCATCAGCACGCCGCAGCAGCAGGACACGACGTACCTGAACAAGCCGGGCAACATGATCGGCCCGACCAAACAGGGCATGGACTCGCTCATGGCCCAGGACCCGAACGCGTGCTGGCTGCCCGCTAAGGATCTGAGCCATCCGGGGTACGGCAACGTCTGGGGCGGGGCCGTCGGCAAGAAGGTGAACGGGACCTGCACCAACACGTACACCGACTGGCAGAACAGCGCGCGGGTCATGATGGTGCCCCTCTTCAACCCGAGCCAGATCACGAGCGGACGCACGTCGCTCACGTTCAACAACCTGGCGTTGATCTTTCTGGAGGGGCAGGACAACGCCCACTCGTCGGTCAACGCGCGGTTCCTGTTCTTCGCCCGGGCCACGGGGCCGCTCGCTCCGGTCACCGGCTCACTGATCAAGAAGCTCCAACTCGTCGAGTAGACGGGAGAGACGCGTCACGTGACCGAAAGCCATATCCGCGTCGCGGTCGTTTCGACCGACGTCCGGTTCCGTGACCGTCTCCGCGAAGCGCTGTCCGAAAGCGGGAGAAACTTCCGTATCGTGCTGGAGCTGTCGCTCCGGTTCGCGGACTTCGGCGAGGAGCAGATCCGGGCGCTGCGCCACGCGGGCCCGGATCTCCTCGTCGTGGATCTCGAGGACGATCCCGAGGTCGGCGTCAAGCTGGTGCAGTTCCTGGCGGAGTCGCACCCGGGACAGCGGGTGCTGGCCGTGGGTCCGGCACTCTCCCCGGCGATCCTCCTCGCGGCCATGCGGGCTGGCGTCTCCGACTACCTCCAGAAGCCGGTCGAGCCGGATGGCCTGGCCGAAGCCCTCCAGCGGATCACCATCCTGCTCGGGCGCAGCACCGAGGGCGCCAGGAAGCCGGGGCAGGTCTTCTCCATGTTCGGCGCCAAGGGCGGCACCGGGTCCACGACCCTGGCGACCAATCTCGCCATCGTGTTGCACCGGCTCACCGGCAAGCGGACGCTTCTGGTGGACCTGGACCTCGAGCTGGGCGAGGTGGCCGTGCTCCTGGGCGTGCGCCCGCGGTTCAACCTGGTGGACATGGTGCAGAACTTCCACCGGATGGACGCCGGGCTCCTCGCCTCGTTCATCGAGCAGCACCACTCCGGCGTGCATCTGCTCTCGGCCCCGTTCCATCCCGAGCGCACCGAGGTGACGTCGGCGGAGGAGATCCGGAAGATCCTCCAGTTCCTGAAGCACCACTACGACTACGTGGTCGTGGACACCGCCAAGTCGTTCTCGCCGATGACGCTCGCCGCGTTCGACCAGTCCGACTTGGTATTTCTGATGGTGGCCCTGGATTTGCCGTCCCTCCGGAACATCCAGCGCGGCCTCCCCCTGCTCCGGCGCGTCCTGCCGCGGGGGCTGGACCAGACCCGGCTGGTGGTCAACCGCTACCAGCCGGACGAGGAGATCGGACTCAAGGAGGTCGAGCAGACCTTGGGGCTCAAGGTGTTCTGGACGCTGAGCAACGACTACGAGGCGGTGATGCGCTCGATCAACGCCGGCAAGCCCATCGTGCTCAACGGCAACTCGAAGTACACCAAGGACGTGAAGGCGCTCGGCGCGCAGATCGCCGGGCTCGGGGCGGGGAAGGATCGCGGCGCCCGCGGCAGCGCGAGCCGGATCATGGGACAGCTCGTGGGCAAGATCGTGCGCAAGCCAGGAGACCAGCGATGACCGAACCCGCCGAGAAAGACGGCGCTGCCCCGAAGCCGAGGAGCACCACCGAGACCCGCTTCAAGCTCCCCTGGGAGCGCGCCGCCGACGGCAGCGCGCCCCCCCGGACGGAGCCGGCGATCGTCGTGCCCGGGGCCAAGCAGCACTTCTTCCAGGAGATCAAGGGCCGGGTCCACCGCAAGCTGATCGAGCGGCTCAACCTCTCGAACCTCGACAAGCTGTCGCGGGAACAGGTGGTGGACGCGATCCGCAAGGTGGTGCACGACCTCCTTGCCCAGGAATCGGCGCCGCTCAACTTCGAGGAGCGGGAGGAGCTGGTCCGGCAGGTCCTGGACGAGATCTTCGGGCTGGGGCCGATCGAGCCGCTGATGCAGGATGCCGAGGTGTCGGACATCCTCGTCAACACCTACAAGCAGGTGTACATCGAGCGCCACGGCAAGCTGGAGACCACCGACGTCCGCTTCCAGGACGACAAGCACCTGCTCCAGGTGATCGATCGGATCGTCTCCGCAGTGGGCCGGCGCATCGACGACTCCTCGCCCATGGTGGACGCCCGCCTGGCCGACGGCTCCCGCGTCAACGCGATCATCAAGCCGCTGGCCATCGACGGCCCCCACCTCTCGATCCGCAAATTCAAGCGGGACGCGCTGAGCGGCGAGGACCTGATCAACAAGGACAGCCTCACCGACCCGATGCTGGAGCTGCTCAAGGGCATCGTGCGGGCGCGACTCAACGTCATCATCTCGGGCGGCACGGGCGCCGGCAAGACGACGCTGCTCAACATCCTGTCGTCGTTCATCCCGGTCAACGAGCGCATCGTCACAATCGAGGACTCGGCAGAGCTCCAGCTCAAGCAGCCCCACGTGGTCCGGCTGGAGACCCGCCCCGCGAACATCGAGGGCATGGGCGAGGTGCCTCAGCGGCTCCTGCTGATCAACTCCCTCCGCATGAGGCCCGACCGCATCATCATGGGCGAGTGCCGCGGCGGTGAGGCGGTGGACATGCTCCAGGCCATGAACACCGGCCATGACGGGTCGATCACCACGGTGCACGCCAACAGCCCGCGTGACGCGCTGAGCCGCATCGAGACGATGGTCTCGATGTCGAGCCTCGACCTGCCCGAGCGGGCCGTGCGCCAGCAGATCGCGAGCGCGGTGCAGGTGGTGATCCAGGTGAGCCGGCTGAGCGACGGCACCCGCAAGGTGATCCAAATCGCCGAGATCTCCGGCATGGAGGGCGACGTGATCACCATGCAGGACATCTTCGTGTTCGAGCGGCACGGGATCGGCGAGGACGAGAAGGTCCTCGGCAAGTTCCGGGCGTCGGGCATCCGGCCCAAGTTCACCGAGCGGCTCAAGGCCTACGGCATCGATCTGGGCTCGCTGCTCTTCATGAACCGGGAGAGCGGGCCCCGGGCCGCCGGCGGAGGGCGCTGGTGAGCGGTCTCGGCCTGTCCGCGTCCTGGATCTCTGCCGGCTTGATCTTTCTCACCGTCGTGCTGGGGACCGTGGGGCTGGCCCTCATGCTCGAGGGCGTGCAGGAGGCCCGCCGCCGCCGCCAGGTGGTCAAGCAGCTCCAGACGTTCGGCACCCTCGACAGCGAGATCGCGTCCGGCGCCGGCGGGCTCCTGCGCCGGCCGATCGAGCAACAGCCCGCCTGGGTCCAGTCGCTCTCGGCGTACACCCCGCGCCTCCGCGACCTGAGCTTCCTGATCCAACAGGCCGGCCTCTCTTGGAGCGTCAACACCTTCGTCCTCCTGACCCTGGGCTTCGGCTTCGGGCTCGGGGCGGCTGTGATGGTCCTGACCCGCTTCATCCTCTTCGCCGCCATCGGGGCGGCGTTCGGCGCCTACCTGCCTATCTGGTACATCAAGCGCAAGCGCACGAAGCGGTCCGACGCGTTCGAGGGCGGCTTGCCGGAGGCCATCGACCTGCTGGGCCGCGCGATCCGCGCCGGGCACCCGCTCTCCGCCGGCCTCAAGATGGTGGCCGACGAGGCCAACGAGCCGATCGCGGGCGAGTTCCAGCGCACCTTCGAGGAGCAGCGGTTCGGGCTCCCCTTCGACGACGCGATCATCGCGATGGCCGACCGGGTGAACCTGGTGGACGTCCGGATCCTGGTGACCGCCATCCTGATCCAACGCGAGGTGGGCGGCAACCTGGCGGAGGTGCTCGACAACCTGGCCACCGTGATCCGGGCCCGGTTCACCATCCGCCGTCAGCTCCGCGTTTACACGGCGCAGGGGCGTTTCACCGGCTACACCCTGGCGGTGCTGCCGATCATCGTGGGCTGCGTGATCTACATGCTCAATCCGCCCTACATGAAGCTCCTGTTCACCCATCCGATCGGCAAGCTGATGGTGGCGATCGCGGCGATCATGCAGGTGATCGGGTACCTGTGGATCCGCAAGATCGTGGACATCGAGATCTGAGGCCGTCGTGATCCTCGCCGTCGCCATCGCCCTGATCGCTCTCTCGGTCACCTTCGCCGTGCTCTTCATTGGCGCGGTGGCGCCCGGCCGCCAGGGCCCGCTCGGCGCCCGGCTCGCGGAGTTCGAGGGCGGCGATCCCCACGCCGCCGAGACGCTGCGCAAGCGCCGCCGGCAGCTCCGGGCGGAGCGGCTGGCCTCGCTGGTCCAGGCGCTGGGCGAGCGCATCGAGCCGGGCCGGAAGGACATCCCGGCCATCCGGCTCCGGATGCTCCAGGCCGGGTTCCCCAGCCCGTCCGCGGTGCCGGTGTTCCTCGGCTCCCGGATCGCGCTCCCCATCGCCATGGGCTTCAGCGCCGTGACGATCCTGGGCGTCCTCGGGATGACGAGCCTCGTTGGGATGATCGCGACCATCTGGTTCGCGGCCCTCGGCTACATCGCGCCCGGGGTGTACGTCAACGGACGGATTCGCTCCCGCCAGAAACAAATGCAGAAGGCCCTGCCGGACGCGCTGGACCTGCTCGTCGTCTGCGTCGAGGCGGGCCTGGGCTTGAACCAGGCGATGGTGCGGGTGTCCGAGGAAATCGAGCGGCTGAGCCCGGTGCTGAGCGAGCAGCTCGCGCTGGTGAACCTCGAGATCCGCGCCGGCACCGCCCGCGAAGAGGCGTTCCGCAACATGGGGGAGCGCACCGGGCTCGACGACATCAAGTCGCTGATGGCGATGCTGATCCAGACCGACCGGTTCGGCACCTCCATCGCGCAGGCGCTCCGGGTGCAGGCGGACACGCTCCGGACCAAGCGGCGCCAGCGAGCGGAAGAGGCCGCGGCGAAGACCACGATCAAGCTGGTCTTTCCGCTGGTGCTCTTCATTTTCCCCGCGATGTTCGTCGTGATCCTGGGCTCGGCGATCATCCAGATCTTCGAGGCCCTCGGGCGCTCGTGATGCGTCTCGTCCGCGCCGCGAATCGCCGGGGCCCGCTCCTCGGCGATCGGATCGCCGTCGCCGACCGCTGGTGGCCGCGGTTCCGAGGCCTCCTGGGCCGGCCCGGGCTTACGCCCGGCGAGGGACTGCTGCTGGAGCCATGCCGCGCAGTCCACATGCTGGGGATGCGGTTTCCGCTGGACGTGGCGTTCCTCGACGGAGACGGCACCGTCGTCGCGGCCTATCCGAATCTGTCTCCGGGCGCCCGCACCGGCTGGCACCGGCGGGCAACGCGCGCGCTGGAGCTGCCGGCCGGCACGCTGGCCGCCAGCGGGACGCGCGAAGGAGACCAGATCGTGTGCACCGAGGAGGCGAGTCCATGACCGCGAGCACCGCACCCGTGGCACCACCCGCCGGCGAGCCGACCCGCCCGCCGCTCCCCGAGACCCTTGAGGCTACCGGGCTCTCGGAGGAGTTCGTCGTGGATCTGCTGCTCAAGACGCTGTACATCCAGGGTGCCCGGACCGGCCAGCAGCTCATGGAGACGGTGAAGCTCCCCTTCCCGTTTGTGGACGACCAGCTGCTGAACCTCCAGCAGCGGCGCTTCGTCGAGGTCCGGGGCACTAGCGGGGCCGGCCGGGGCGGGTACATGTTCGACCTGACCGCGGAAGGCCGCACCCGGGCCCGCGAGGCCCTCGAGTCCAGCCAGTACGTCGGCCCGGCGCCCGTGCCGCTCAAGCAGTACCGCGAGTGGACCCACCGGCAGTCGATTTCCCGCGTACACGTCTCGCGCGACACGGTGAAGAGCGGCTTCCGCGACATGGTGATCGCCGAGCCCATCCTCGAGATGCTGGGGCCGGCGATCAACTCCGCCAAGTCGCTGTTCCTCTACGGCGGCCCGGGCAACGGGAAGACGCTCATCGCCGAGACGATCTCCCGGCTCCTGGGCGGCGCGCTCTTCATTCCCTACGCCATCGAGGTGGACGGGCAGATCCTGGTGCTCTACGACCCGGTGCACCACCACGAGGTCCGGGAGCCCGAGCCGGTCCTCACCGGCGATCATCCCGCCTGGCTCAAGAGCCTGCCGGAGCACGACCGCCGCTACGTGCTTGTCGAGCGGCCGGTGGTGCTCACCGGCGGCGAGCTGACGCTGGACCAGCTCGACCTTCAGTACGACACCTACACGAAAATGTACCAGGCCCCGTTCCAGCTGAAGGCCAACGGCGGCGTCCTCATCCTCGACGACTTCGGGCGCCAGCGGACCCCCCCGCGCGACCTGCTCAACCGCTGGATCGTGCCGCTGGAGAAGCGCATCGACTTCCTCACCCTGCACACCGGCGGGAAGTTCCCGGTGCCGTTCGACTGCCTGCTGATCTTCTCCACCAACCTCTCGCCCCACGAGCTGGTGGAAGAGGCCTTCCTGCGCCGCATCCATTACAAGCTGCACGTGTTCGGGCCGACGCAGACCGAGTACGGGGAGATCTTCCGGCGCTGCTGCGCCGAGCGCGAGATCGCCTTCGAGGACTGGGCGGTGCCTCACATGTACAAGGAGTACTACGGGCGGCGCCAGATCATTCCGCGGAACTGCCACCCGCGCGACGTCCTGGACCACTTCCTCGACATGGTGCGCTACCTCGAGGCGCCGCAGCGGCTCACGCCGGACCTGCTCGACCGGGCCTGCAACTCGTACTTCCTCGACGCGCCCCAGGAGGTGTCGTCGTGAGCGGCACGCCGTCGCCCGACCCTGCCCGCGCCGCCGAGGAAGCCCGGCACCGGCCCGAGGTGGTGTTCCTCCACCGGCTGGAAGCGGTGGAGCGAGAGCACCGCCGCCTCCGCCGCTACAGCACCTACGCGTTCGTGGGACTGGCCATCCTGCTCGGGCTCATCGTAGCCATCGTCTGGGTGAGCGGTCGGCAAGGCGCCCCCGGTACCGTCGCCGACCAGGTGGCCGCCCGGCAGTTCGTCCTGCGGGACAAGACCGGCGCGATCCGCGGCGCCTGGGGACTGGGGGACGACGGCGCGGTTCGGCTGGTGCTCCAGGACGCGGCCGGCCGCCAGCGGGTGAAGGTGAGCCTCCTCCAGGACGGCACCGCCGGCCTCTCCTTCGCCGACACCACGGGGCGCCCGCGCGCCGTGTTCGCCCTGCTGGCGGACCAGACCGGCTCCCTCGCCTTCGCGGACGAGGGGGGGAAGACGCGCAGCGTCCTCGGCATCTCGGCCGACGGCTCGGCCAACCTCGTGTTCGCCGACCGGGCCGGATCGACCCGCGCGGGGCTCGGCGTGGACGGTGCCGGCAAGAGCACGTTCACGCTGGTGGATCGCCCGCCCGACACGGCCCCCGCGCTGACCGAGACCGTGGGAGGCGAGGCGGCGGACTCGGCGGACGCGGCCAAGGCGCGCGTGCCCCCTAAGCGCAAGCGTTAGCTACCCCTCAAGGCCTATCGCCGGCGGGCCGGCGGACCTC
>OEKQ01000366.1_pt4 | contig 24751 bp, 21 predicted proteins | sample 1503141 | NCBI WGS metagenome assembly OEKQ01 (sample SAMEA104379568, study PRJEB20068) | metagenome | isolation source: 1998
GTCGCTGCGGCAGCGCTGATGGCGGCAACCGTCGCGCTGATGAGCGAGCCGATAAACGCGTGGACACTAAGGCGGCTTGCCCTGGTGGGTCTCGGGCTCGGCCTGACCGTGACCACCAAGCTCGTACTGCTACCCTGTGTGGTTGTGCTCGGTGCGTTCGTCGTCGGTGGCATCCTATGGCAGGCTGGCCGACGCCAGCCGCGGCGAGTCCTGGCCGGACTGGCAGCGGTCGTGGGGGCGTGTCTCCTCGTCGGCGGCCCCTGGTGGATCCGCAACATCGTGCGCTACGGCAACCCGTTCTTTCCCGCCGGCATTCCCTTCTTGGGGCGCGGCATTTTCGTAAGCAACTTCGGCCGGATCGATACCCAATTTGTCCCCGGTGCCATGGCCTGGCCCCTTTACCCACTGGTTGAGCCGCAGGACGACCGGTCTGGCTTCGGCGCTCTCTTCGCTGTGGCCACGATCCCGGGGCTGGTCCTGGCAGGCCTGCGGCTCCGGCGCCGTCTGCCCTTGGCTCTATACGTGCTGATCCTGGCGGCGATGATTCCGGCATGGTGGCTGCTGACGCTGCACGAGCCGCGGTTTTTCCTGGCGATGGCGGGGCTGAGCTTCGCCTTTGTGCCATGGTCGCTCCTCGCGCTGCCGCGCCGTTTAAGGGGGCTCGGAAGCCGGCTGGTCGCTGCGGCGGCGATCTTCTCAGCGCTGGTGACGATCGACCAGGCCATGCTGCCGCTCGCGCGCCAGCCTGCGAACCGGCTCGAATTCTACGACCGGGTATGGGGCATTGACCCTGCCGTACTCTCGCTGCCCGAGAAGGAAGGCGTCGTCCAAAACACCGGCTACGCCACGGGCTATGGTCGCGTGATTCTGCAGGAATACGCCGCGTATTACCCGCTGTTGGGCGAATCGCTGTCGCGCCTTGTGATCCCAGTAGACTTGGAAGGCACGACCAGCTCCATCGTAGCCGAGATGCGTGCAGCGGGTGTCCACTACGCCTATGTGGCCGCCGCACCGGATAACGTCGCGGCCGTCCAAGCGCTGTACGACCGGCGCTTCTTCGATCTGGTGCATGCGTCGGCAATCGCGCGCGGGGAAAAAGTCGGGCAGCGCCGCCATGCTTTCCAGCCGGCGAGTGGAGCTGCCGACCAGCCCGTGATCCGGCGCTTCCTGTTCCGACTGGAGGACACCGCTGGCGTGAGTTCGCCGTGACGGCAGCAGCTAGGGAGCGGCCGGCATGAATTCCGCGGCGGAAATCTCGGTCACTGTAGCCACCATGGACCGACCAGCGGCATTGGCGCGTTGTCTTGATGCCCTACTCACGGGCCAGCGGTTGCCGGCCGAGATCATCGTCGTAGACCAAGGGCACGCGGGCCTGGGACGCAGCGTAGTCGCGGAGCGTCAGATCGCAGGGATGCTACCGGTCTACCTGCCTCAAGAGCGACGAGGACTCTCGGCCTCGCGCAATCTCGGCGTGGCCCATGCGCGCTGCCCCGTCGTGGCCGCCACCGACGACGACTGCGTCCCCGATGTGACGTGGGTGGCTGAGATCGAGCGTGCGTTTGGGCAGCCTGGTGCGCCCGACGCACTCACGGGTCGGATCTTGCCGCTCGGGCCGGAGACTCCGGGGACGTATGTCGTGTCGCCTCGGGAGAGCACGGTCCGCACAGATTTCTTCGGAAAGGCGGTGCCCTGGCTGGTCGGAAGTGGTGGCAATTTCGCGGTGAAGCGCGACTGGTACACCCGCCTCGGCGGCTGCGACGAGCGGCTGGGGGCGGGCTCGCATGGCCAATCCGCAGAGGACATGGATCTCTTTTACCGGTTGTTGCGAGCGGGGGCGCATATCCGCTACGAGCCGGAGGTGGTGGTCTACCATGAGCGCCAGGACAAGGCTCGCCGACTCGCCTCTCGTTGGACATACGGGTACGGTATAGGTGCTTTTTGCGGCTTGTGGCTCCGGCGAGGCGACCTCTACGCCTCGTACATTTTGGGTCGCTGGTTATTAGACCATCTCCGCGTGATGACGGGTGCCCTGATCAATCGAGAGTGGCTGCAGGCTCGGCAGCGGATGCTCAGTCTGAGCGGGACTCTGCGTGGACTGATGTACGGGTTACGCGTACTCCCATGCTCCAGGGCTGCCGGAGTAGGCAGATGACGACAGGCCCAGATCGCTCGTCGCACGATGTGGACGTTCGCAGACGCGCAATGCTCCCCGCCACGTCCTTGATCATCGGTTCACGGAACAGGCCGGACATGCTCCTCGCGACCGTCGGCTCGGTTCTCGGGGGTGAGGAGGTTCCGAACGAGCTGATCATAGTCGACCAGAGCTCGACGCCTCATCCTGTCCTCTCGAAGTTGCCCACGCAACGGGAGTGCGAAATCCGCTATCGGTGGACGCAGTCGGTCGGTGTCAGTCGAGGCAGGAACGAAGCCATTGCCGCAGCACGGCATGACGTCATGGTCATCATTGACGATGATATCCTGGTGGCCCCGGACTGGTTCGGCATGTTCGTCCGCGCTCTGCGTAGCGCGGGGCCGGACGCAGTGGTGACTGGCCGAGTTCTTCCCGCGAAACCAGAGGCGCCGGGCGGATTCGTGCCCGCGCTCGTACTCAGCGCGGTTCCCGCGGTGTATCAAGGCCGCATTGGCACGGAAGTGTTGACGAGTTGCAGCATGGCGGCGTTTCGCTCGGCCTTCGAGAACGTGGGCGGTTTTGACGAGCGCCTGGGGCCCGGCACGCCGTTTTACGCTGCCGACGACAATGACCTCGGATTCCGGCTCCTGGAAGCGGGCTACCGCATTGTCTACGTGCCGGAGGCAGTGGTCTATCACCGTGCTTGGCGCCCGGGCCGTGAGTATCTGCCGATGCGCTGGAAATACGGGGTCGCGAAGGGCGGGTACTATGCCAAGTATCTGAGCCTCAGGGATGGCTACATGCTCCGGCGCATGGTCTATGATATCGGCCACCGCGTGCTTGGGTTCCCGGTACGGCTATTCACCGATCGCCGTCTCGTGTATGGCGACCCAATGTACATCGTGGGCATCCTGTACGGGGCGATACGCTGGCTGCTGACTGAGCATCGTGCGGAGCGGTGACCGTGCGGTGTCACCGCATTACTCGTTTCACACTTTCATCCGCCAGCTCATCGGAGTCGTCGGCCATGCAAGAGCTGCATCAAACCGGGACACCCGACCCGGGCGCCGTCCCCGCCGAAGCAGGGGTCGCGCCGGCCAGCCGCGGCGCGCTGCCTCCGACTTCGCTCATCCTCAGCTCCCGGAATCGGCCGCACTTGCTGGGCGATCTCGTGGACTCGGTTCTCAGGGGCGAGGAGGTTCCCGGCGAATTGGTCATCGTCGACCAGAGCTCGGCCCCCCATCCGGTTCTCTCGACCTGGAAAAGGGAGGGGCAGTGCGATCTCCGCTATCTGTGGACCAAGTCGGTCGGAGTCAGTCGGGGCAGGAACGAAGCCATCGCCGCCGCGCGGCATGGCATCCTGGTGATCATCGACGACGATATGTTAGTGACCCGGACCTGGTTGGGCACTCTAGTGCGAACGCTGATTGCAGCCGGGCCCAAGAGCGTCGTAATCGGCCGAGTCTTGGCTGGCGCACCGGAGGATGGGGGCTTCGCCCCGCAAATGGCGCCGGCACTTGCAGGAGAAAGTCGGAAGGTCTATCAGGGCCGCGTTGGTGTCGATGTGCTGGCGAGTGGCAACATGGCAGCCTTTCGCTGCGCCTTCGAGGAGGTGGGTGGCTTCGACCCAGAGCTAGGGCCGGGAACACCATTTCCCGGCGGCGAGGATAACGACTTGGGCTTTCGGCTACTGGAGGCAGGCTATCGGGCCATTTATGAGCCCGGCGCCGTGACGTACCACCGGGCCTGGCGTCCTGGCGGAGGCCGAGGCTGGGCCAAGGTGTGTTGGAACTACGCGCGCGGCCATGGCGCCTTCTACGCCAAGCACCTAAGGCCGCGCGATCATTACATGCTGAGCCGTCTGCTCGCGGACCTGAAGAGGCACAGCATCCTCCTTGTGAAGCGGTTGGGGCGTGAGAATGGACTAGCGTTGGGAAACATGGCCTGGATCGTGGGATTGCTCTATGGCGCAGTGCGGTGGCGACTGACCCAACGGACGGAGTAGTCGTGGTCGAAGCGAGCGTGGTCATCCCCACTTACAACCGGGCTGAGCGACTGCACGCCTGCCTCACAGCGCTGCAGCGTCAGACGCAGGCAGCGTCGCATTTTGAGGTCGTCGTCGTCGTGGATGGCTCGACTGATGGGACGGCCGAGATGCTGGCCGGTCTCCGGCCCCAGTATGCATTGCGGGTCATCGAGCAACCCAACCTTGGCCAGTGCGTAGCGTTGAACCGAGGTGTGGCCGAGGCGCAGGGCGCCCTTTGCATCATCCTAGATGACGATATCAGTGCCTGCCCGGAGCTGGTGGCCGAGCATCTGCACCTGCACCGGGAACGTCGGGACGTCGTGGGTATTGGTCAATTAGCGCTCAGGCTCCCGCCGGACGCGGATTGGTTCGCGCGGCACTTTGCCCGAGACTGGGGTGCCCATTACGGGGACCTCAACCGAGGCGAGCGGCAACCAGATTGGGAAGACTGTTTCAGCGGCAACATGTCCGTCGCTCGGGCGGCGCTCCTGGAGGCCGGGGGATTCGCCGCCGATCTGAGGCGCAGCTTCGATGTCGAGCTCGCCTTCCGGCTCAAGGCCCGGGGCCACGCATTCGCATATCTGCCCCGTGCGCTGGGCTACCAGGACGAGCGCAAGGGCTTCACCGAGCTGGCCGCCGACTCGGAGAAGGCTGGAGCTGCCAGCGTTGAGCTATACCGGCGGCACCCGGCCACGCTGCCGACGCTCTTGGGCAGATTCGCGGCAGCCAAGCTGCGGTGGAAACTGTCGTCCCGCTTGCTTCTCACATTTAACGTCTCGCCGGCGAGCGTGAAGCGTCTCGCCAGGCTGTTCGGCCAACGCGGGCGGACCTATGCCTGGTATCGGGCCCTGCATCGCTACTGCTTCTGGCGAGGCGTGCGGCAGGCATTACCGGACGACGATACCTGGCAGCGCCTGACGTATGGCGTTCCGATCCTGGCATATCACGCCTTCGGGGCGGACGGCGAGGCTCCCAAACGGTTCATCGTGCCCAGGCGCCGTTTCAAGCGGCAGATGACCTGCCTCAAATGGATGCGCTACTGCGTCCTCGGTCTCGACGAGTATCTCCGTTGCCTGCGAGAGCATCGTCTGCCGCCGGCCCGCTCGGTGGTCATTACCATCGACGACGGCTACGCGGACAATTGGTTCGTCGCCCACCCCGTCCTGCGGCGCTATCGCTATCCAGCGACGGTCTTTCTGGTAAGCGACTACCTAGGTACCGATAACCGCTGGGATCAGCAGAGCGAGCTGACCGGGCGGCCGTTGTTATCATGGTCCAATGTGCAGGAGATGCTTCGGAATGGGATTCAGATCGGCGCGCATACCCGCACGCATCCACGGCTGACCACGCTCTCTTCGGAGACGGCTCGGACCGAAATCGAGGGCTCGCGAGCGGCTCTGGAACAAGGACTGGGCGTGCCCGTCCTCGCCTTCTGCTATCCGTACGGCGATCACAACCCTGCCATTCTGACCATGGCGGACCAAGCAGGCTTTCTGGGGAGCTGCACCGTACTGCCGGGCTTGAACTCGCCAGTCACGCCCTTGCACGCCCTCCGGCGTATCGAGATCTACGGTCGGGACTCTTTGCTTCAATTCGCCATCGCCGTGCTATCAGGAGAGCGGCTCCAGACGCTGTGGAAATCGATCCGAAGATGGCAACCCTCTGCATGAATTCCGCCATCATGAGCCGTTCCTGACCGAACGCACGATCAGCCTTCGACCGCCACGGCGCTGCCGACACGGTCGCGGTCTCCGTAGTGGCCCACGCAGGTCGAGCGATCCACCGACGCGATGGCCAGGTCAGGCTCGAGACGCTGATGGGCGGTCCGGGCACGCCCGGTGGGGTGTCGCTAGCGGGCATCGTCACCGAGGAGGCCCTGAAAAAATCCCTCCTGGTACTGTACCCAGGCGGCCAGGCGATCGAGGCCCAGATCGACCACTGCGGGCATCTCCTGGGCCAGACTGTGCCGCTCCTGAGGGTCGGTCGCGAGATCGTACACCTCGACGCGCCCCGTCGTGCCATCGAAGAGAATCTTGCGCGAGCCCTCCCGTAGCCCGAAGGCGAAGGTCGAGAACGGTTCGAAGAAGTAGACCCGGTTGGTGCGGTCGCGCGCGAGCAGGCTGCGACCTTGCCACGTGGCGGCGTCGGGAAGACCGAGCAGGTCCGCTACCGTCGGCGCGAGGTCTATAATGCCTCCGAGCGCCGAATCAACCTCCCCATGAAAGAGCCGGGGATTCACCAGCATCAACGGGATGTGCACCTCTTCTTCATAGACGGAATTGCCGTGCCCGAGTGTTCCGTGTCGCCCGAACGCCTCGCCATGGTCACCCAGCACAACGATCAACGTCGAGTCGAGCAGGCCCCTCTGCGAGAGGCCGTTGAGTATGGCGCCAATCGCGCGGTCGCCCTCGTAGAGCGCTGCCAGAAAGCGCCGTAGCCTAGGGTTGCTGACCTCCTCCTGTTGTTTCCCTGCAACGGCGAAGTAAGGGAAGTGCGTCTGCGCGGTCCACAACACGGCAAAGAACGGCCGCTCCGGTGACCCGATCACCCAGTCGCGCAAGGCGGCGGCGCCACACCCATCGGTCGTCGCGTCGAGGTATTGCCATTCTTTGGTCGACGCGAGAAAGACTGGCTGGCCGCAATGGATGGTACGGTGATCGGCGATGATGTCGAACCCCCGCGCTGCCAGGAATCGGTCCATGTCCTGAAACCGATTGTCTGACGTGGAGAAGAACGCCGTCCGGTACCCTCGACGCTTGAGTTCGCCGCTCAGCGAGGGTAAGCGGACTTGCGGGTACTCCAGCGTCAGCGTGCGGTAAGACAGCGGCGGATAGACGGATAGCAGGAGCGAGACAAGGGAGTGATCCGTCGATGGCACATGCGCGTAGAAGCTGCTGAAGAGCCGGGCGTGCGGTCGGAGCGAGTCGAGCGTCGGGGTTGCGCCATACCGGCTGCCGAAGGCGCCGACGTATTCGGCTGGCAGTGACTCCAACACGATCATCACGACGTTGCGCACCCCCCAGTGCTGGGCCAGCGCGGGAGTGGGCGACGCGGGATCACCCGCCGCACGCGGACTCCGCCGGGCAGCCGGGAGGAAGTCGTCTGGGTCGATCGCGGTAGCGCGGTGCATGAGAGTCGGGTTTCGGTCCGCAGTGACCACGGAGACGAGAAACGAGACGATCGGGTTTTCGAGCCGGGCGGATGGGATTGGCGGTCGCGCGCGAGGACTGGCGATCACGAAGTAGGCGAGGACGGCTACGGCGGTCAGCGCCGTCAGCCGGCTGCTTCCCAGGCGGGTGGCCGCCAGCGCGATGACCGATCGGGCGAATCGTGCGCAGGCAAGCAGGAGAAGGCTGAGAGCAGCCGCGGCGGCGACATGTCGCGGCGACGCCAGGGCCCGGATGGCATTGTGCGAATCAAAGCTCCTAAGGAAGTGAGAGTAGTACAGCCATTGGTAATTGATCGGCCGCCCGAGCATTTTCAGGGCCGTCACGTTCACCAGCGCCAGGACAACCGAGACCACCGCCAGGCCCGAGTACACGTACGCAAGCAGCCTGACCGCTCTGACACGTCCGCGCAGTTGGAGCGCCGCTAGACCGAGGACGATTGCAAGCGCCGCGACGTAGGCCCAATCGTAATAGGCCACCGCCCCCAGGTTCCTCACTAGCTGGAGCGGATGATGCAGATCTTTCCACCCATACAGCGAGCGTGCCCTGATAACGAGGAGGAAGACTGCGAGGACCGCGCTGATGCTGGCGATGGGGGCAAGACACGCCTCGACGCGCTCGCGGGGCTCCGATGTCGTGCCCGGTTGCGCCGCGCCGAGACGGCCCGAGAAGCTGTTGTTCGTCGGCAATGACATGGCGCGTATCGCTCGCCGTCCTGGGATCAGTCGCGGCCGCCGCATCGGCCAACGAGCATTCGGGGTCCAGAATGAGGACGTGGCGCCGTGCCGGCGGCTAGTACGCGGGCTCACTAGTACGCCGGCTCAGGGAGAAAGGCAAGCTACGACTTCCGTGATATCGCGCGAGCGGCCCATGCAACCGGGTCCACAGGGTCTGGGACGGCGCGAATCGACTCGGCCTCCAGCGCATACTCGCGTTCGGGCAGGTCGTGTTGTTGAGCCCGATGTTCGGCCTCTATGCGAGCGTGCGCAAACTCCGCTGGCATGACCGCGACAACGCCAGCCCGCCAGAGCCGACGCCCGAGCGCCAAGAAGGCGGCTTCGAGTGAGCCAAGGGCCCGTGTCAGGACGGTGTCGAAGACGTCTTACGAAACGATCTGGGTCCTAGAGCACTCCCACGCCGATGGCCCGGCGGGCAGAGCATCGGGACTCTATTCGCTCGACGGGCCGAGCAGCCGGTCGTACAGCTCCTCATAGGCCCGCAGCGATGCTTCCCAGCGGAGGTTGGCCAGCGCCCACACGCGGGCCCGGGTGGCGAGCGCCACCCTGTCCTCCTCCGAGTCCAGGAGTCGCACAATCGACGCGGCAAAGTCCTGGTCAGTCTGCGCCACGATCAGCTCGAGTCCGTCGCGCACGCCGAGCCCTGCCACAGCGAGCGGCGAGGCGACGATCGCCTTCCCTGCGGCGAGGGCGTCGAGGACTTTGATCCGGACGCCGCCGCCGTGGGACAGCGGAACCACCACCACCGCCGCCTGCTCCAGCTCGGGGGCGAGGTTCGGGACCCGCCCGGTTACGCGGACGCTGTCGTCCGCGAGGGCGCGAAGCTCGGCTGGCGGCTGGTCGCCGACGAGCGTGAGCACCGCATGGGGATAGCGGGCCCGGACCAAGGGCAGGATGTTGCGGGCCAGCCGGAGCGCCGCGTCTGCGTTGGGTGGGTGGACGAAATTACCTACGAACAGCAGGCTCCCCGCGCGCGTGCCGGCCGGATGTGACGGGTGCTCCGCCAGGATCGTTCCGCGCCGGATCGTGACAACCGGCGTCGCGCCGGCAAGCTTGGTGAGCACCGCCCGGTCGGGCTCCGTAAAGGCGACCACCGCCTGCACCCGGCTTAGGACGCGCCGTTCGAAACCCCGCCACGCGAGCGCATCGAGCCCCAGCACCGGGCGGGACCGGCCGCGGGCGGCCTGCCACGCCTCGCGGGCGGTCTCGAACCCCGGCTCGTATTGCGTGAGAATCCGCGGTGCGGGGCACGCGCGGAGGGCAGCGAGATACTGGCCCATGACGTGGTATTCGAGGTGGACCAGGTCAGGTTTCCAACTCCGCGCGATCTCGCGGAGCCGGCGGGCGTACGCTGGCGCGGCCCAGCGGGTTACCCACATTGGGCGGCCGGCCAGCACACCGACAAGGAGGCGCCCGCGACGCCAGACCCGGCCCGCGGGCGACAGCCCCACGACCGGCCGACGCACCTCCTCGGTCCACGAGCAGCGTGCCGCCACCGCGGGGTCGATCTCCGGCTCGTCGGGCGCCCGAAAATGGAGCAGCCCGACCTCCTGCCACGAGGCGAGCCAAGAGACAAACTCCGCCAAGGTCCGGCTGCCGCCGTGAAGCGCGTCGAGGCGGGGCGCGAACGGTGCCAGCACCAGCAGCCGACGTCGGCGTCGGGGTCCGCTCATCGCAGGCCCTTGACCACCTCGCCTGTCTCACCGCGCAGCAGTTCGCGCCACAGGACAACGTCCTCCGAAAGGCGCCGGCGGGTTCCTTCGGCATGGCTCAGCGAGAGCCGGAGCGTGTCTCTTGCTAGCCTCGCCAGAGCGACCCCCCGGAGCACCGCCCGAAGCCAGGCAAGGCGCGAGGCGGAATAATGGTGGAGATAGAACAGGAACATGCTCTCGTAATAGTGGGCCAGCATGGCTGCCCGGCGCTGCTGCGTGCTGGCGCCCGCGTGATGCACCACCGTGGTGACCGGAGCGAAATGCACTTCCCACCCGGCAACTCGGCACCGGTAACAGAGGTCCACCTCCTCGAAGTACATGTGGAACCGCTCGTCGAAGCCCCCGAGCCCCTCGAACGCGTCGCGCCGGATCGCGAGCGCCGCACCCCGCACCCACGGCACGGCCCGAGTTCGGTCGTGAGGCCAGGTACGCAGGTATCGGTGACGAAGCACGGGAACGAACCGGAGCAGGTAGCTAAGATCGGTCTCGCTCAGGAACGCCGTGAGCGGGGTGGGGAAAGGGAAACAGGACGGTTGGAGCGTGGCGTCGGGATTCACCATCCGCGGTCCGATCAAGGCAGCTTTCGGGTGGGCATCCATGTATGCCGTGAGGCTCGCGAGGGCCCCGTACTCGAGGCCGGTGTCGCTATTTAGCAACAACACGTAGGGCGCCTTGCAACGCGCAATCGCCCGATTCGCAGCCGCCCCGTAGCCCCGGTTGGCGGGAGCCACGTCCAGCTCGACCCAGGAATGACGGGCGCGCACCATCTCGATGCTGCCGTCGGTCGACCCGTTGTCGACCACGACCGTCTGGGATGGAGCCTCCTGCCGAATCGTTTGGAGGCAAGCGTCCAGGTGGTCGCGCGTGTTGAAGTTGACGATGGCCACCGCGATAGACGTCATTTGACCGAGCGCTCTCGAGTCCGGGAGCAAAGGTAGCGGTACCCCGTGGTCGGCGTACAGCGGCACGAGTTGTGCCGTGACGGAGGCGTGCAAATTGGAGGAGCCCCGACCGGCTAAGTCTCGAATCCACGGGATGTTCTGCGGGTCGCTCCGGCGTCCGGGGGACCGAAGTCGTACGAAAGTCACAACCCCGCCGACAACGCGAATCCAGCCGGGCGCTTGAATCTTTCGGAGGACACCGACTCCTGATGACTCCCGCCTCGCCGAGCGCCGCCCCTTCAACCGTCGGGATGCGTTCACTGCTCGCCGCTCTCCGGGTGCGGCAGTGGGTGAAGAACCTGCTGGTATTCGTTCCGGTCATGTTGGATCACCAGCTGTTCAATCTGCCGCTGGTTCTCCGCGCAGGCGCGGCGTTCGGGGCGTTCTGCTTGGCCGCCTCTGGCGGCTACATCCTGAACGACCTGCTGGACCTGGAGGCCGATCGCCGGCACCCTGACAAGCGGAGACGCCCGTTCGCCGCCGGGGAGCTGAGCCGCGGCCTCGGGAGAGCATTGGTCCCTTTGCTTTACGGTGCGGCGCTCCTTCTCGCCTTCCTGATCCCGACCTGGCGCTTCCTTGCATTGCTGTTGCTCTACGTGATGCTCACAACGGCGTACTCGGCATATCTAAAGCGCATCGCCGTGCTCGACGTACTCCTGCTCGCCTGGCTCTACACGCTCCGGGTCCTCGCGGGCGTAGCGGCGACTGGAGTGCCCCTCTCGCCTTGGCTACTCGCGTTCTCGATGTTTCTGTTCCTCAGCCTTGCATTCCTGAAGCGGTATGGGGAAGTAGGTGGGCTCGAGGGCTCGGCCGAGGAGGCGGTCGTGCGGCGTGGCTACCTGCTCGGCGACCGCGAGTGGCTGGGCTCCATGGGAGGGGCCAGCGGATACCTGTCCGTGATGGTGCTCGCGTTGTATATCAGCAGCGAGCAGGTGGTGGCCCTGTACCGGACGCCGACCGCCCTCTGGCTCATCTGCCCGTTACTGCTCTTCTGGATTAGTCGCATGTGGCTACTAGCCTACCGAGGACGCCTTCACGAGGATCCGATTGTGGCCGCGGCGCGCGATCCACTCAGCTACGTCGTCGGCGCGCTGGTGGGCGTGGTCCTGGTGGCCGCACTCTGATGGTGACACGCGAGTACCGGTCCTGGGGGCACACCGCATCGGGGCCTCCCACGACCATTGTACCCGTCCACTGGCGGTCAGACCCGCCCGCCCTGGCCCGCCTCCCAGGTAGCGTCCTCCCTTTTGCCTGCGGACGCAGCTACGGTGACAGCTGCCTCAATGGAGGCGGCGCCCTGCTCGACGTGGCCCCTCTCAATCGCTTCATCGCGTTTGACGCCCAACGGGGACTGCTGCGATGCGAGGCCGGCGTCACCTTGGCGGACATCCTCGCGCTGGTCGTGCCGCGGGGATGGTTTCTCCCTGTCGTTCCGGGAACAAAATGGGTCTCGATCGGCGGCGCCATCGCCAACGATGTTCACGGCAAGAACCATCACCGGGTGGGGACGTTCGGCGCGCACGTCGCCGGCTTCGAGCTGCTTCGGTCGAGCGGCGCACGCGTGCTGTGCTCGCCGCTGGAGAATGCTCACCTGTTCGGGGCGACCATCGGTGGCCTGGGCCTCACCGGGCTGATTCTGTGGGCGGAAATCCAGCTGAAACGCATCCGGGGGCCGGCCATCGCCATGGAGTCTGTCCGGTTCCGCGGCCTGGAGGATTTCTTCCAGCTCTGCACGAGCGACAGCGACTTCGAGTACACGGTGGCGTGGGTCGACTGCCTCCGGCGGCGCGGTCCATTGGGCCGCGGACTTTTCCTGCGCGGCAACCACTCAATCGGCTCGAGACCGGCGTCACGTCAGACGGATGCATCGCCCAACTCACGCTTGCCACTCGACCCGCCACGGGCCTTGCTGAACCGACCTATGGTGTCGGCCTTCAATGCCTTCTACTACTGGCGGCAGCTCCGATCCACGGTGAGCAAGACGGTCCCGTACGACCCGTTCTTCTTTCCGCTGGACGTCGTTCCCGGCTGGAACCGACTCTACGGACGGCAGCGATTCTTTCAGTACCAATGTGTTGTGCCGGACGACGCCGATCACTACCACGCCCGGGATGTCCTGACGCAGGTACGCCGCTCGCAAGAGGCTTGCTATCTGGCCGTGCTCAAGAAGTTCGGCAGTACCCCCTCGCCCGGTCTCCTCTCCTTTCCAAGACCTGGAATCACCCTCGCCATGGATTTCGCCTTTCGAGGCGAGTCAACCTTGCGCCTGCTGGAGCGCCTCGATGGCATCGTCGCCGACGCCGGCGGCGCGGTCTATCCGGCAAAGGACGCCCGCATGAGCGGCGCGAGCTTCCGCCGGTTCTTCCCCCAGTGGGAGTCGTTCGCCGAGCAGGTGGACCCTAAGTTCTCCTCCTCGTTCTGGAGGCGTGTCACTGGACGCTGAGCATTCGAGCCGGGTGCTGATCGTCGGCGCTACATCGGCGATCGCCACCGAAGCGGCCAAGGCGTTCGCGAATCGCGGCGCGCGTCTCTTTCTTACCGGTCGAGATCTGGCCAAGCTCGGCGCGGTCGCGGACGACCTTCGGGTTCGGGGAGCGAGCCAGGTCGAGACCACCGTCCTCGATGTAGTCGATGTCGCCCGACATTCAGTCGCAGTTGACGAAGCGATGACATGCTGGGGCGGCCTCGACATCGTGCTCATCGCGCATGGTACCCTCCCCGATCAAGGTCGATGCCAAGCGAGCGCGGCCGACGCCCTCCGTGCGCTCGAGGTCAACTTCACCGCCACCGCCGCCCTGCTTACCGTGGTGGCCAATCGCTTCGAGAGCCAGCGTCGGGGGTGCATTGCGGTGATCACGTCGGTCGCGGGCGATCGCGGGCGGCGGAGTAACTACGTTTATGGCGCCGCAAAGGGCGGCCTCCACGTGTTCTTGCAGGGGCTCCGCAGTCGGCTGTATCCGGCGGGGGTGACCGTCGTCGAGATCAAGCCGGGCCTCGTGGACACCCCCATGACGGCTCACCTAGTCAAGCATGCGCTGTTCGCCAGCCCAAGGCGGGTCGGGGATGCGGTGCATCGCGCCATCCTGAAGGGTCGCGACATCGCGTACGTCCCCTGGTTCTGGAGATTCGTCATGTTCGGCGTCAGGCTCCTGCCCGAACGGGTTTTCAAGCGGCTGAAGGCATAGGGCAACGGAATCGCACTCAGCGGCATTCGGCGCGTCTCCCGCGCGCCTGTTATCTTTGCCGAGGCCGGGTGTGCGCGCGCTCCGGCCGATCGCCAAGCCACCCGAGGACCAGCGGTGAGAAAAGGGATCATTCTGGCCGGTGGGCACGGCACCCGTCTCTGGCCGTCCACCCGCGTCGTGTGCAAGCAGCTCCTCCCGATTTACGACAAGCCGATGATCTACTACCCGCTGAGCACACTCATGCTCGCGGGCATCCGCGACTTGCTCATCATCGCCAACCCCGACGACGTGCCGCGCTTCCGCGGGTTGCTCGGCGACGGGGCCGACCTCGGCATCTCGCTCCGTTATGCCGCTCAGCCGCGCCCCGAGGGTCTGGCCCAGGCGTTCCTCATCGGGGCCGACTTCATCGGCGACAGCCCCACGGCGCTCATCCTGGGTGACAACCTGTTCTTTGGCCACGGGATGCCCGAGCGTCTCCAGCGCGCCGCCGCGGCGGCGACCGGGGCGACTGTGTTCGCCTACCATGTCCGCGACCCCCAGCGCTACGGCATCGTGGAATTCGACGCGGGCGGGCGGGCGCTCAGCCTCGAGGAGAAGCCGGTCCGGCCGCGCTCGTCCTTCGCCGTCGTGGGGCTCTACTTCTACGACGCCGACGTGGTCGCGCTGGCGCGCACGCTACGCCCCTCGGCCCGCGGCGAGCTCGAGATCACGGATCTCAACAGCCTGTATTTGCGGGCCGGGCGTCTCTCGGTGGAGCTGCTGGGCCGCGGCGCCGCCTGGCTCGACACCGGTACCCACGACGCCCTGCTCCAGGCCTCGCACTTTGTGAGCGTCGTCGAGGAGCGCCAGGGCCTCAAGATCGGCGCGCCGGAGGAGGCCGCCTACCGGATGGGCTTCATCGACGCCGCGCGCCTCGCCCGCCTCGCCGAGCCCCTGGCCGCGAGCTCGTACGGCCAGTACCTGCTCCAGATCGCCGAGGAGGATCGGCCCCGGTGAAGGTCGAGGCTACGGCGCTGCCGGGCGTGCTTCGCGTCACGCCGACCGTGTTCCGGGATGATCGGGGGTTCTTCCTGGAGTGGTTCAACGCGGGCGCGTTCGCGGCCGCCGGCCTGCCGACCGCGTTCGTGCAGGACAACCACAGCCGGTCCGCCGCGGGGGTAGTGCGCGGGCTCCACTACCAGCTCGAACAGCCGCAAGGCAAGCTGGTCCGGGTCACGCGCGGCGCGGTCATCGGGGTGGCGCTGGATATCCGTGTGGGCTCGCCCACCTTCGGCCGGTCGGCGACCTACGACCTGAACGACCAGAACTTCGGCATGGTCTGGATCCCGCCGGGCTTCGCTCACGGGTTCTGCGCGCTGGCCGACGATACGGACGTCGTGTACAAATGCACGGCGCTCTACGTCCCGGGCGACGACCATGGCGTTCTCTGGAACGACCCCGGGCTGGGCATTTCCTGGCCCGCAATCGCGACCCGGGTCTCGGAGAAGGACGCGCGGTACCTGCCGCTGCGCGCCGCGCGCGCGGATCTGCCGGCTTACCGGCCGTGATCCGCCTCCTTGTGACAGGCGCAGCGGGCATGGTGGGCCGGGAGGTGGTCGAGGCGGGCCGCGGCCGGGGATGGGACGTCGTGGGCCTGGGCCGCGCCGAGCTCGACGTGGCGGACCAGGCGGCGGTCCGGGCCACGGTGGCTGCGGCTCGGGCCGACGCCGTTCTGAACGCCGCGGCCTACACGCGGGTGGACGAGGCGGAGGCGGACGAAGAGGCGGCCCGCCGAGCGAACGCGTACGGCCCGGCCTGGCTCGCCGAGGCGTGCGCGTCCTGCGGCATCCCGCTCATCCACATCTCCACCGACTACGTGTTCGACGGCCAGGCCCGGCGGCCCTACCGGCCCGACGATCCCGCGCATCCGCTCGGGGTCTACGGCCGGACCAAGTGGGAGGGCGAGCAGGCGGTGCGCGAGCGGCTTGCACGCCATGTGATCGTGCGGACGTCCTGGGTGTACGCGCCCCACGGGCGGAACTTCCTGCGGACGATCGCCGCGCTGGCGCGGGAGCGGGAGGAGCTGGCAGTCGTCGGCGATCAACACGGCGGGCCGACGCTGGCGGCGGACCTGGCCGGCGCGCTCCTCGACAGCGCGGCCGCCGCGGTCGCCCGCCCCGACGTCGTGGGGACGCATCATTTCGCCAACGCGGGCCAGACGACCTGGCACGGCTTCGCCTCGGCCATAGTCGAGGGCCTGGCCCCTCGCGGGGGCGTCGTGTGCCGGCGAGTCGTCCCGATCTCGACCGCGGACCGTGGCGGGCCGGCGCCTCGGCCGGCCTACTCCGTGCTCGATACGACGTCGTGGACGGCCACCTTCGGGAGCGCGCCGCGCCCGTGGGAGGCCGCGCTCGCCGATGCCCTATGCCGGCTGAACTAACCCCGTCGCGCACCGCGCCGCGCCATGTTCCGCACCACGTCCTCGTCACCGGGGGCGCGGGGTTCATCGGCAGCAACTTCGTCCGCCACCTCCTGGCGAGCGACCCGGCGGTCACGATCGTGACGCTGGATGCGCTCACCTACGCGGGACGGGCGGCGAATCTGGGGACCACCCTGGCCGACCCCCGGCACACGTTCCGGAAGGGCGACATCTGCGATCCGGCGCTCGTGCGCGAGCTGCTTCGCCGGCACGGGATCGACACGGTGGTCCACTTCGCCGCGGAGTCGCACGTGGACCGCTCGATCGCCGGGCCGGCCCCGTTCATCGCCACGAATCTGGTGGGGACGTTCACGCTCCTCGAGGCCGCGCGCGATGTCTGGGCGGAGCGGGGGCTCCAGGATGTGCGGTTCCACCAGGTGTCCACCGACGAGGTGTTCGGGAGCCTGAACGAGGGCGATCCCGCGTTCACCGAGAGCACTCCCTACGCCCCCAGCTCTCCGTACTCGGCGAGCAAGGCCGGGTCGGACCATCTGGTGCGGGCGTACCACCACACCTACGGGCTCCCCGTCACGGGGACCAACTGCTCCAACAACTACGGTCCCTGCCAGCACCCCGAGAAATTCATCCCGACCGTGATCCGGTCGTGTCTAGCGGGCCGGCCGATCCCGGTGTACGGGACGGGGATGAACATCCGCGACTGGCTGTACGTGGAAGACCACTGCCGCGCGGTGGATCAGGTGATGCGGACGGGCGCGCTGGGGGAGATCTATCTGGTCGGCGGGGGGAACGAGCGGCGCAATCTGGACATTGCGCGTCTGCTGTGCCGCCTTGTCGCGGAGGCACTCGGGGAGCCGGCGACGCGGTATCTGGAATTGATCGAGCTGGTGGTGGACCGGCCGGGCCACGACTTCCGCTACGCCATCGATGCGAGCCGGCTTGAGCGCGAGGTCGGGTGGCGACCGCTCGAGAGCTTCGAGACCGGGCTGAAGAAGACGGTCGATTGGTACCTGGCGAACCGGCCCTTCCTCGAAACCGGTGCCTGACGGAATCGCGTCGCCGCGCGCGACTCAGGCCGGTGCGTGGCGGACGACCACCCAATCGCCCGCCTGCGGCGGGAAATCGAACGGGCGGTCCAGCCGCACCGTGTCGTGGTCGAAGTCGATCTCGAGGACCTCACGCGACTCGCCGTGGACCACCACGGTGTCGCCGGGGAGCACGCCCGCCCAATGCCGGCTGGCGACCCGGGGCTCCGCCGGGAAGGCGAGATACGCACCGGCGACCAGCAACGCGAAGCAGAGATAGAGCCCCACCGAGACGATGAGTCCTTCCATGGGGCAATCCTCCATGTGCCGAGGGGACGGAGGGGAAACCTCGGCTCCAACATGCGGCGCGGACGGGCCGCCCCGCAAGCAGGGGTGGCCCGTCCGGCATGATGGCGTCAGCGGCCTCGCGGCCGCTTGAAGACGGGGCGCCGGGGCTCCGCGGACGCGCGACCGGGGGGCGGCGCCGCCGGAGCCACAGGCTCGTGCGGGCGGGCCGCCGGGTCATCCCGGGGCACGTCGTCGCCCAGTCGCTGACGGACGATCTCGGCGAGGTTGACCGGCTGGTCCCGCTTGGGCGCCGGGGCCGGTCGGGACGCCGGAGTAACGGCCGGCATCGGGGCGGTGGCGCCCGGTCCTTGGGTGAGGATGGTGAGCGCCTCGCGCGCCGCATCCTGAATGCTGCGCAGGCAGCTCGCCGCGGCCTCGCGAGCCCGGCGGTCCAGCCGGCCCGACTCGATGCCGAGGACGATGCGCAACAGATCCCGGGTGGCGTCGTCGGTCAGCAGAAATCCGAGCGCGCGGAGGCGCTCCCGCGCGGCCTGCACCGCTTCGGCGCTGGGCTCCATGCCCGCCGTGTTTGCGCGTGTCGTCATGCCGCATCCTCCTTCCGTACCCTAAACTACATGGGCGGCGGAGTCGCAGGTACCGGGCTCCCCGGCCACCCCACCCCGAGGCGCGATGGCACCACAGGCCTTCCTGCGCGATCTCGCGCTCGTCCTCTGCGTCGCGGCGGTCACGTCCGTCCTGTTCCAACGGCTGCGGCTGCCGGCCGTACCCGGGTACATCGTCGCCGGGCTGGTGGTCGGCCCCCACGTCCCGGTGCCGCTGGTGGCCGACGTCGGCACGGTGCAGACGCTCGCGCAGCTCGGCGTCGTGCTCCTCATGTTCTCGATCGGGCTCGAGTTCAGCCTGCGCCGCCTGCTGCGGATCGGTCCGCGCGTGGGGCTGGTCGTGCTGTTGGAGGTCGGCCTCCTCCTTGCCGCGGGATCGCTCGTGGGGCAGCTGTTCGGCTGGAGCCCCGCGGTAAGCGGGCTGGCGGGCGCCATCATCGCGATCTCGAGCACGATGGTCGCGGCGAACGTCTTCTCCGAGCTCAGAGTCGAGGGCCCCCTCCGCGAGCTGGTGCTGTCCATCGCGGTGGTCGAGGACCTGGCGGCGATCCTGCTCATCGCCGGCGCGACGGCGCTCGCGACGAGTGGCGAGGTCTCCGGCGCCGAGCTGGCCCGGACTCTGGGACGCCTGCTGGCCTTTCTCGCCGGCGCTCTGGCGCTGGGCCTGCTGGTAGTCCCGCCTTCCATGCGCGCGGTCGCCCGCCTGCGCCGTCCCGAGACGACGCTGGTCGCGAGCGTGGGGCTCTGCTTCGCCGCCGCGCTGCTCGCCCTGTCGGCGGGCTACTCCGTCGCGTTGGGGGCCTTCCTCGCGGGCTCGTTGATTTACGAGTCGGGGGCGGGCCGGTCCGTGGAGCAGCTGGTGCGCCCGCTCCGGGACATGTTCGGCGCGATTTTCTTCGTCTCGATCGGCATGCTGCTCGATCCGGCGATCGCGCTCGGGAGCTGGCCGGTGATCCTGACCCTGGTGGCGGTGCTGGTGATAGGGAAGACGCTCGGTGTCACGGTCGGAGCGTTCCTCACCGGGCACGGCACCCGGCTCAGCCTCCGCGCCGGGATGAGCGTCGCGCAGATGGGCGAATTCGGCTTCATCATCGCCGGGATCGGCGTGGGGCTGGGCGGCCCCGCGACGACCTTGCCGCACGTCGCCGCCGCGGTGTCGGTCATCACCGCCTTCGCCTCGCCGTGGCTGGTTCGAGCCTCGGAGCCGCTGGCGCTCTACGTGGACCGCCGGCTGCCCCGGTCGCTCCAGACGTTCGCGAGCCTCTACGGCTCGTGGGTGGAGCTGGTGCGCGCGGCCCCCCGACGGGGCACGCCGTGGACGCCGGTCCGGCGCGCGGCCCGCCTGGTCCTGCTGGACGCGGTGCTGCTCGCGGGTCTGGTCATCGGCGCGTCCGTCAACCTGCCCAGGCTGCTCGCCGCGCTGGGCGACCAGGGGGTCTCTCCCGCGTCCGGCCGCTGGCTGGTGATCGCCGCGGCGGCGGCGTGCGCGGCCCCGTTCGCGATCGGCATGGTCCGGTCCTCCCGCCGTCTGGGGAACGCGCTTGCCGATCTTGCGCTGCCGAGCCGGGGCGCCGACGCCATGGACCCGGCGGACGCGCCGAGGCGCGCGTTCGTGGTGACGCTTCAGATCGCGATCGTGATGATGGTCGGCATCCCGCTGGTCGCGGTGACGCAGCCGTTCCTGCCGCGCTATCAGGGCGTGGTGATCGTGTTGGCGGCCCTGGCCATTCTGGGCTGGCTGTTCTGGAGGACGGCGACCAACCTCCAGGGCCACATGCGGGCGGGTGCCGAGATGATGGCGGAGGCGCTCGGCCCGCGGCATCGCGGATCGGAGGCGGTGACCTTGGAGCACGTGCAGCAGCTGCTCCCCGGTCTCGGAACCCTGGTACCGGTGCGGGTAGTGGCGGGCAGTGCCGCGGCAGGGCTCACGCTCGCCGAGCTGAATCTGCGGGGCCGGACCGGCGCAACCGCCGTGGCGCTGGCGCGGGGCGGCGGCGACGAGCCGATGGTCTTCCCGACGGCCAAGACGCTCCTGCGCGAGGGCGACCTGCTCGCCCTGTCCGGCAGCCACGACGCCATCGAGGAGGCGACCCGGCTGCTCACCACGCTGGCCTGATCAGTCCAGCTCCGCGGCTCTCCACAGGTACCAGCTCGCTACACTGCGGTACGGCCGCCACCGCTCCGAGCGCCGGATCATGGTGACGGAGGCTGGCAACCGCCGCATGCCGAACGCGCGGCGAAACCCCTTGCGGACCCCCAGGTCGCTCACCGGCAGCACATCGGGACGCCCCAGCCGGAAGATCAGGATCATCTCCACGGTCCAGCGACCGACGCCGTGGACGGCGGTGAGCCGTTCCGCCAGCTCCTCGTCGCTCATAGCATGCGCGCGGGCGAGGGAAGGAACGGTGCCGTCCAGCGTATGGCGCGCGAGATCCTTGAGCGCGGCGGTCTTGTTGCGCGAGAGGCCCGCCCTGCGAAGGCGGGCGTCGGGCATCACCGCGAGATCCTCGGGCCTCGGGAAGCGGCGGGGGCGAAAGAGGGCGACCACCCGACCGAGAATCGTCTCCGCGGCCTTGCCGCTCAGCTGCTGGTACACGATCGACTCGAGCAGCGCCGCGAAGAGGCTCTGCGTCCGCGTCGGGCGGACGGAGAAGGGCGGACTGCGCTCTATGATCAGGCCGAGCGCGGGGTCGGCGGCGGCGAGATGGCGCACGGCGGCGTCGGGGTCGAAGCGGAGCCCGTCCGGGCGGACTGTCCGCTCGACGTGCAGCAGTGACTCGGCCAAGGGTGTGCCCTCATCGGCAGGGACGGGGAACATCGCAGGGCCGGGGGACGAAGGGTAGGTCCCGGCAGACGGCGGGCCCCCCGGCTGTATCTTCTCCGCATGACCCCAGAACAATTCCGCAGCCACGGGCACCAGCTCGTGGACTGGATGGCCGACTACCTCCGGGACGTCGGCCATCGGCGCGTCGTCCCGGAGACGACCCCCGGCGCCGTCACCCGCGCGCTCCCGGAGCGTCCGCCCGAGCAGGCGGAGCCGTTCGAGCAGGTAGTGGCGGACTTCGAGCGCCTGATCCTGCCCGGGATGACGCATTGGAATCACCCCGGGTGGTTTGCCTACTTCGCGGCCAACAACAGCCCGCCGTCCATCCTCGCGGAAATGCTGACCGCCACGCTCGGCGCGCAATGCATGTCGTGGCAGACGTCGCCGGCGGCGACCGAGTTGGAGCAGGTCACGATGCGCTGGCTGGCCCGGATGCTCGAGCTTCCGGCCGGCTTCACCGGGGTCATTCAGGACACCGCGTCCACGGCCACGCTCGTCGCTCTGCTCTCCGCGCGCGAGCGTGCGAGCGGGTTCGCGGGCGAGCGCCTCGGCGTGGGACCGGAGCAGGGGTTGCGGGTGTATGCATCGGCGGAGGCGCACTCGTCGATCGCGAAAGGCGTCAAGCTCGCGGGGTACGGGGCGGAGGCCCTGCGGTCGATACCGGTGGACGAGCGGTACGCGCTCCAGCCCGATGCGCTGGGGGAGGCGATGGCACGGGACGCGGCTGCCGGGCTGGTGCCGGCGTGCGTGGTGGCGACGGTGGGGTCGACATCTTCCACGGCGATCGACCCTCTGCCGGCGGTCGCCGAGCTCTGCCGGCGGCACGGGGCCTGGCTGCACGTGGATGCGGCCTGGGCCGGCTCCGCGGCGGTGGTGCCGGAGCTGCGCTGGATCCTGGACGGGGTCGAGCACGCCGACAGCCTGGTGTTCAATCCGCACAAGTGGCTGCTCGTGAATTTCGATCTGAGCGCCTACTTCGTCCGGGACGTGGACACGCTGCTCCGCACGTTCACGATCACGCCTGAGTTTCTGCGGACCGCGCACGACCCCGACGTCGTGAACTTCCGTGACTGGGGAATCCAGCTCGGCCGCCGGTTTCGCGCGCTCAAGCTCTGGTTCGTGATCCGGAGCTACGGGGTCGAGGGACTCCGCTCAATGGTGCGGCGGCATGTCGCGCTTGCTCGGGAGTTCGCCGGGTGGGTCGAGGCCGATTCCGAATTCGAGCTGCTCGCGCCCGCGGCTCTCGGCCTCGTGTGCTTCCGCTACCGGCCGGCCGCGATGGCGACAGACGGCCCCGGGCTCGACGGCCTGAACCGGAAGCTGCTCGCGCGGGTAAATGCGAGCGGGCGGGTATTTCTCACGCACACGGCCCTGCGTGGCCGGTACGCCATCCGGCTCGCCGTGGGTCAGCGTTGCACGGAGCGGGAGCACGTCGAGGAGGCGTGGCGACTGGTGCGGGCCGCCGCCCACGACCTGGCGCGGCAGCCGCCGTCCGACGGGCCGGCTCGATGACCGACCCGCCGGTGGGGTGCGACGGCGAGTTGTTCGCGCCCCGCTAGAAATCGAAGGCGGCAGTCAGGTCGTTCGCCCCGGCATCGCGGTCACTGAGCGGATCGAGTTCGAAGCGGCGCTCCAGGGACGCCAGGATCGAGGTGGTGTCGTAGAACGCGTGATCGATGGAACCGGACCGGGCGAACGGCGAAATGATCAGGGTCGGGACCCGTGACCCCGGCCGGCCCCGCGGGAGGAGCCCCAGGGGGTCGGAAACGCCGGACCGACGATCGGGGGAGGACGTCACGAGCCCGGCAGCGGTGTGCGACGGCTGGGTAACCGTGTGGCTACAATCGTGGCGGCGCCTCGGGCCGGCCGACCGCCGCCGGGGCCAGGCGCTCCGCGGCCGGCACTAGGAAGGGCAGGAGGGCGCCGCCCAGGATAAGGAGGCCGCCGAGCCACTGGGCGGGCGTGAGGATCTCGCCGAGGACGATCCGGCTCGTCACCGCGGCCGCGGGGGCTTCGAGGGTGAAGATGATGGCCGTGGCCGCCGGGCTCACGACCTTCTGCGCGCCGAGCTGAAGATAGAACGTGAGGGCCGCGGTGCCGCTCAGGAACGCGAGGGCCAGGAAGAGGGGCGGCGCTGGATTGAGACGGGGAGTCTCGAAGACCGGGGCCGCCAGGAGCGAGAGCACGCCGGTGAGGCCGAGCTCGAGAGCGAGAAGCCGGGTGGACCGCGCCGCCGGTGCGTAGTGACCGACGGCGACGATCTGGAAGGCGAACAGCGCGGCGCACACGAGCGTGAGCAGGTCGCCGCGGTTGAGCCCCTCGCTCATCCCCCCGGGCCGGGTGAGCAGGTACATCCCCAGCATCGTCACGAGCACCGCGAGCACCACGGCTACGGTCGGCGGCCGCCGATAGACCAGAAAGAAGGCGACCGGCACGAGCGGGGTGCAGAGACTCGTGATGAACGCCGACCGGCTGGGCGTGGTGTACTGGATGCCGACCGTCTGGAAGACGAAGCCGGCCCAGAACAAGAGGCCGAGGACGATCCCGCCGACCAGCTCGCGTTGGGTCAGACCCCGGAACCAGGGAGCCACGAGCGCCGAGGCGAGGAGGAACCGGAGGGCCAGGAAGACGAGGGGCGAGACCAGCCCCAGGGTCTGCTTGATGATGGTGAAGGAGCAGCCCCAGACGATCGCGATGAAGACCAGCGCCGCGATCCCTTGGCGCCGGGTCATCCGGCCAGCGCGGGCGCGGCTGGAAGCAGCAGGGGCCGGAGATACCGCCCGGTGTGGGAGGCCGCGACAGCGGCGGCGTCCTCCGGCGTGCCTTGAGCGACGACCCGGCCGCCCGCCGCCCCGGCCTCGGGCCCCAGATCCACGATCCAGTCGGCCCGCTTGATGACGTCGAGGTGGTGCTCGATGACGACTACGGTATGGCCGGCGTCCACCAGCCGGTCGAGCACCTGGATCAGCACCCGCACGTCGTCGAGATGGAGGCCGGTGGTCGGCTCGTCGAGCAGGTAGAGTTTGGTGCCGTCGCGCTTGCCCGCGCTCAGGAGCTCGCGCGCGATCTTGAGCCGCTGGGCCTCGCCGCCGGAGAGCGTCGTCGCCGGCTGGCCGAGGCGGAGATAGCCGAGCCCGACCTGCTGGAGCTGCCAGAAGGCGGCGCCGAGCCGGGGCTGGTGCCGGAACCGGGTGATGGCGTCGTCCACCGTCCACTGGAGGACGTCGCGGATCGAGTGGCCGTGGATCTTCACGTCGAGCACGGCCGGCTTGAAGCGGCTCCCGCCGCAGGCCTCGCAGGGCACGAAGACGTCGGCGAGGAAGACCATCTCCACCTGGACGTGGCCGGCGCCCTCGCAGGTCTCGCAGCGGCCGCCCGGCAGATTGAAAGAGAAGGTCGCGGCGCTGTATTTCCGCTGCCGCGCCAGCGGCTGCTGGGCGAACAGCTCGCGGATCTCGTCGAACGCCTTGACGTAGGTCACGGGGTTCGAGCGCGGCGACCGGCCGATCGGCGACTGGTCCACCAGCAGCACGTCCTCCAGCAGCTCCCATCCCGTGAGCGTGCGAACCCGGCCGACTTCTTCGCCGAGGTGCGCCTTGGCCGAGTGGCCGCCGTGGAGACGGGCCTCGAGGTTTCGATAGAGGACGTCGTACACGAGCGTGCTCTTTCCCGAGCC
>OEKQ01000372.1_pt1 | contig 23361 bp, 43 predicted proteins | sample 1503141 | NCBI WGS metagenome assembly OEKQ01 (sample SAMEA104379568, study PRJEB20068) | metagenome | isolation source: 1998
GCCGGGCGAAGCGCCGACGCCCACGCCGCCCCTGATCAGCCGACTGCCACCCGGCGCCGACGAACAACCGCCACTAGAGCCGATGACCACCGATCGCGTCACCGCCGCCACGCTGGCCGCAGTCGAGCGCTTCAACGAGGCGTTCAATCGTCATGACGTGGACGCTGTCATGGCGGCGATGACCCCCGACTGCGTGTTCGACAGCACCCGGCCCCCGCCGGACGGCGAGCGGTTCGAGGGGCAGGCTCGGGTCCGCGCGTTCTGGGAGGATTTCTTTCGCCGGTCACCCGCGGCCCGCTTCGCCACGGAGGAGATGTTCGCGGTGGGTGACCGGTGCGTCGTGCGCTGGAAATACCACTGGGTCCGCGACGGCGCGCCCGGCCACGTGCGCGGGATCGACGTCTTTCGCGTGCGGGACGGCCGCGTGGCCGAAAAGCTGTCGTACGTGAAGGGCTAGTCCGCCGATGGCCAACGAAGTTATCGCTCGCTACCTCGACGGCCGCGTGGTGAAGGGCATCTGCCTGGACGTCGATCCTGCCCGGCCGGTCTGCCACATCAAGACGGCCGGGCAGGGGATGGTCAAGGTGAAGCTCGCCGATCTCAAGGCGCTCTTCTTCGTCAAGGACCTGGTGGGTAACGCGGCGCACCAGGAGGGGAGCGCGGTCGGGCCCGAGGACACGCGCGTGCGCAGCTTTGCGGGTATCGCGCTCGAGTTCAAGGACGGGGAGCGGGTCACGGGACTCACCGCCCGCTATCCGCCGGTCCGTCCCTTCTTCTACGTGCTCCCGGCCGACACCGGGAGCAACAACATCAGGATCCTGGTGAACCGGGCCGCGATCGCGAAAGTCAGCCAGCCGTGAGGGGCTGATGCACCGGCGGCCTTGCCTCCGTGCCTGCTCGACAACTGGGTGGCGGGCATGGTCGGCGGCATCGAGGTCGAGCTCGAGAGCTGAAGCGCCGCCACAAGGGGGTCGCTACGCCTTCGCATCGGCCTCCTTGCCGAGGTGCCGGTCGAGGAAATAGATCGCGGAGCTCGAGGGACCGATCATGCGGACCTGCGCGAGGATCGCCTTCGCCGTCTTCTCTTCCTCCACCTGCTCCGTGATGAACCATTGCAGCATCGTTTGCGTCGGATGATCCTCCTCGTCCCCGGCCAGGCGGTACAGGGCGTGGATCAACGACGTCACGTGCTGTTCCTGTTTCAGCACCGCCTCCCACACCGCCAGCGTTGACGCGAACTGCCCGGTCGGCTGCGCGACCGCCGCCAGCGACACCCGTCCGTCCCGGTCGTGCACGAAGTCGAAGATCTTCATGGCATGCGACACCTCCTCGCGGGCCTGGCGTCGCATCCACCGGGCCGACCCCTCGAGGTTGATGCCGTCGAAGTGGGCGGCCATGGCCAGATACTGGTACGCGGAGCCGAGCTCGGCGTTGATCTGGTCGTTGAGGGCCTTCAACACCTTCTTTCCCAGCATGCTGCGCTCCCGTCGGCGTGTCGGGAGAGGCTACCGCCTCACCCGGCGCCGGGCAAGTCGGCCTCCGGGCGCAGCCTTCCCCGCGCCGTTGCCTGGTCCGTGGCCGTCGCGAGCGCCATAATACCGAGCGTCGGTCGCACGGCGCGTGACCCAACCGGAGGAGCACCGGATGCGGGACGGCGGGCGAGGAACCCGTGCAGTCGTGCTCGACGGCGGGCTCGCTACCGAGCCCGAGCGGAGGGGTTGGGACGCCACCGGCCCGCTCTGGTCGGCACGCGTGATCGCCGACCGGCCGGATGCCATCGGCGCCGACCGGGGAGGCACGGCATGGTCAGCACCCGGGGACTGACGCACATCGCGCTCGCGGTCCGGGACGCTGAACGGTCCTTCCGGCTCTACGAGGAGGTGTTTGGGACCGTCGCCGTATACCGGAAGCCCGGCTTCATCCAGGCGCAGACCCCTGGAAGCTGGGACGTCCTCGTCTTCGAGGAGAAACGGACCCGGAGGGGCCAGTCCGGGGGCATCGCGCACTTCGGGTTCCGGCTCGTGGATCCCCGGGACATCGACGCGGCCGTCCATGCGGTCGAGCGGGCCGGCGGCCAGGTGGGTGACCGCGGCGAGTTCTGCCCGGGGGAGCCGTACGCGTTTGTCGCCGACCCCGACGGGTACGAGGTGGAGATCTGGTACGAGCGCCCGACGCCGGTCGACCCGAACGGGCCACGGCCTCCATAAACCTGTGCTCCCCTCGATTCACCAGCGACTCGCCGGGCTGCCTCGTCAGCTCCGGCCGCTCGAGGAAGCCGTGCGGCGCCACTACATCCGCGGCGCCAGCGTGCGGCCGGACGGGACGATCCAGGTCGGGCCGATGCCCTGGGTCGGCCCTGAAGCTTTCGCGTTCGTGCTCTACCCGCCGCCGAGAATCGCGTGGCTCGCCGCGTTCGAGCGTCGGACCGGTCAGCCGATCCCGGAGGCGTTCGGCATCGTGCTCGCCGCGCTCAACGGGTGCTTTGCCTTCGGGCTCGCGCTCTACGGGCTCCCGCCCTCCCTCCAGGAACCCGTGCCGCGCCCAGACGACCGCACGCTCCAGCCGCTCGACCTCGAGGCGGCGAACCGGCATTGGGCGCGGGAGTACCGGGACGCGGACGGCGAGTTCCTCTTTGGCGGTTGCACCTGGACCCCCACCGAGAACGTCGGCTACTTCTGCACCGCGGGCGGGCGGTTCCGGAGTCGCCGCAAGGAGGGCGATGTGCTGCGCGAATGGCTCACGATCGACGACCTGCTGGCGGAGGAGCTGCCGTCGGTGGAGGCGCGCGACCGCGAGCGGCGCAGGCCCACCCCGCCGCCGTGGACGTCGGCGCGGGGAGGGGACGGCGAGGCTCGATGAACCCAACGAAGGCGTCCGCCGCCGGGCTGCTGGCCGGCGGACTTGCGCTCGCCGTGGGAACGCCGGTCTACCTCGCGCGCGCCGAGCCAGATCTCGCGGGGTACCTGATGCATCCCCAGCTCCTGCTCTTACAGGCGGTGCCCTATCTGTTGTGTGCCGGACTGTGGCTGCCTTGGCCCGCCCCCTCCGTGGGCACGGCCGCCCTCGTCCTTTCCGGTCTGTTGCTGCTGGGGGCGGCGCTCGTGTATGTCCCCATGCTGCTGGACCCGCGGTCGGTCGGTGGGGACATGGTCGGTCTCGGCTTTCTCGCAATCGCGGCCGTCACCACAGCTGCGCTCGCCGCCGCATCACTGGGCGCGTTCGGTCTCCTCCGGTGGCGAAGACGCCACGACCACCTCCGCACCGGTGGCCACCCATGATCTTGCGATCCGACCGGGCGCGCCGGCTTACCGGCCTGAATCGATGAGCTTTCTCCGCTCGCTTCCTCTCGTGTTCACGCTCACCGTTGCCGGCTGCGGCGATTTCAGTCTGTCCATCTCCACCGACACCGGACTGGTGGGCATCGTCGTTCGCGGCCCCGTAGAGCCGGTATGCCGGTCGGGGACGACGTGCACCGCTCCGTTCGGCGCCGGCTTCAGCGTACGGCAAGGTGACCGGGTCGTCCTCACCTTCCGTTCCGACGCGTCGGGGCGCTTCGAGGTCCGTCTGGCGCCGGGCACTTATCTCGTGGTCCCCGACCCGGACGCTCCGATCATCTCGCCGGGAAGCCAGGTGAAGCAGGTTGTGGTCGGAACGGCCGAACTGACGCACGTTCAGCTGGAGTTCGACACCGGGCTCCGCTAGCGGCCGCGTCCGACCCTGGCGGACCTCCGCGCGCGGCGAGAAACTTGAGCGGAAAGGCCGGCTGCGGTGACCTCTGATGGGAGGGTCCTATGGACGACGCTCCGCGCACTGCCCTGGACACCCGCGAGTTTGCCGTCCGGTGGCAGGCGATTGTCGAAGAACACTTCGCCACCCGACTCGCTGAGAGCCTAGGGCAGTTGCTGACCGCGGAACCGGGGGGCGCAGCGCTCCCCCCGGAGCGACGGGCGGCGATCGCCCGCCTCATCGTGCAGGCCCTGCACGTGGCGGCGAGTCCGCGCGGCGGGGTCGAGGAGGCCGTGCGCTATGTTGTGCAGACCGCGTCGGACGGCCTGGAGAAGGCGGACCGTGCGTGATCGCGCCGGCGCCGTCGCCGGGATGGTGCTCCTGCTCGCCGGCGTGAGTGCAGGGTCGCGCGCGAGCGCGCAGGAAGCGCCCGCCACCCGCGGGCCGGCGAATCCGAGGACCTACGTCATCGCCATGGTGGAGCGCGGGCAGTACGGCATCGCGTTCGAGCCCCAGCGCACCCGGGCCAGGTCGGGCGACACCGTCCGGTTCGTTCAGCAGGGGGCGCTGCCCCACAACGTCCTGTTCCGCAGCGTCCCCGCAGGCGCGCGGCTGGGCAACGCGACGGAGAGCCCGTTGCTGACCAAACTGGGTGAGACGTACGACCTCGTGCTCGACGTGCGATTCCCGCCCGGCAAGTATCTCTTCGTCTGCGTGCCGCATGAGACCCTGGGAATGGCCGGTCTGCTCTACGTGGACGGACCGGCGGAGACCGCGCCTTAGGTCACGCCCTTCGCTCGAGGATCCATTCATGAGCTTGCGCGCCGTGCTCATTGTAGTGGCATTGATCGTCGGGGTCCTGCTCTACACCGGGAAGGCGGAGGAGTGGTGGACCTCCATGACGCGGGCCGCGACCCAGTTGAGCGCCCCACCTCCCGACCCGGATCGCTGATCCTCCGGTCCGGGCACGGGGTGAGCCGATGCCCCCTCGGCCGCTGACCCGATTGCGCAGGCTGTGCCTGGCGCTGCCGGAGGCCTATGAGGTCGAGGCCTGGGGCGAACCGACGTTCCGGGTCCGGAACAAGCTGTTCGCCATGTATGCCGATGCCGGCGACCACCATGGCGACGGCCGGGCTGCGGTCTGGTGCAAGGCGGCACCCGGCAATCAGGGCCTGATGGTGCGCGCGGCGCCGGACCGCTTCTTCGTGCCCCCGTACGTCGGCCCGAGCGGCTGGATCGGCGTCTACCTCGACCGCGGGGCCGACTGGGACGAACTGGCCGAGCTGCTGCGGGACGCGTACCGCCTCACCGCGCCGAAGCGTCTGCTCGCGCGGCTCGAGCGCGAGGGGATCTGATCGTGGGCCCGCGTCGGAACGATGGCGATGCAGTCGAGCGGGCGCTGGTCCGGTTCCGCGCCCGCTGACGGCGTGCCTCCTTCGTGGCACGCGCTGTTCGCGCCGCTGCCGGCCGACGCCGTCCCCCGCCGGCAACCCGTCGGAACCCCGGAGGTGCTTGCGACGCCGACGGGGGCCGCCATCGCCGGTTGGGATCAGATCGTCATCGACCTTTCCGCCGGGGGGGCCGGCTTGCGCGTCGTGCACCTCGTGCTGGACGGCGACGGGCGGGTAATCAGCGCCTCCGACATGGTGCTGTACCGCTCACCCGAGGCGGGACCCGACGACCCGGCGACGGTCGAGATTCGTCAGGAGAGCGTCGGGGGGCGGTTCGAGGCAAACGGATCCTTCCGCGGGACCCGTTGGCTGGCCGTCGGATCCGAGCCCGAGGCCGATGAGACGCCGGACTGGGTCATGACGCCGTCGGAGCCGAGCGAGGCGGATGTGGCAGGGCTCAGGGCGCTGGTCGCCGACATGCTCCGACGGGCGCCGCCCTCCGGAACGATCTGAGCCGAACCCGGGTCGGTGTACGCGAGGCCCGCTGAGGGTCGATGAAGCTCACGTTTCTGTGGCTGAGCCTGCTGGGCCTGGCCTGTAGCGCCTGCTCGCCCAGTCCGCCGGTGGCGGCGCCCGACCCCGCGACAGTCGTGCTGCGAGGCGTCGTCACGTACCGGCCCCGGCTGGCCCTGCCACCCGGCACGCGGATCACGGTTCGTCTGGCCGACGTGTCGCGCGCGGACGAGCCGGCCACGGTGATCGCCCAGCAGCTGATCCAGACGAGCGGCGAGCAGGTGCCGATCCCGTTTACGTTGCCCGTCGCGCGAGACCGGCTGGAGCCGGGCCGGCGGTACGCGGTGCAGCTGCGGGTGGACCAGGCGGGTGAGCTGTGGTTCCTGACGACCGGGGCCCACCGGGTGGACCCGGCCAGGTGGCCCGACTCGATGGAAATCGTGGTCGAACAGGTCCGATGACGAGCGCGCACCCTCTGGACCATCGGCTTCATCGTGCTGGTACAATTGAACCATGCGATCGCGCCGCGCATTCCGCTCCTGTCCCGGCTGAGCGCATGAGTCCGGCGCCGACTGGGCGGTGCCGGTCCCTGACCCATGCCGCTCCGGGGAGGAGCTGACACGATGCCCACGCTTCGGGACAGCGCCGCGCGCGAAGCCGTGCTCGAGCGCGTCCGGCGCCTCACGCCGAGCGAGTGGAGTCTGCTGGCCTGGAAGCATCGCGACCATCACCTGCGCCAGTTCGGCGTATGAGCAGGCCCATGCGAACCACCCTGCTTCTCTGGCTGCTGGCGCTCGCCTCGGGGGCGCTGATCCCCGTCCAGGCGGCCGCGAACGCCGCCCTCAGCAAGTCGATCGGGAACAACGTGGCGTTCGCCGCGCTCGCCCTCTTCGTTGTGGCCGGCGCCACCGCGCTCTTTGCCGTGGTCCTGCTGGGCGCGAGGATCCCGCCCATGGGCGCGCTGCGAGCCGCGCCGACATGGAGCTACGTCGGCGGTCTCATCGTCGCCGCCTACGTGCTCACGATCACATTCCTCGTCCCCCGGCTCGGCGTCGGCACCGCCATCTCGTTCATCGTGACGGGTCAGATCGCCGCGGCGCTGGTGATCGACCACTTCGGCCTGCTGCGGTCGCTCACCGTACCGCTGACGCCGGTCCGGATGCTGGGAGCGGCCTTGATGGTGGCCGGCGTGTTTCTCGCTCTCCGCCGCTAGCCCGCCCGGCTGCGAACGCTATGGAATCCGCGCCGATCCGCACGCCGGCGATCCTGCTCGCCGCGTTCGTCTGGCTGGTCGTGGCCGTGGCGCTGGGAGCCTCCGGCGCGCTCCAGGGTCTGCGCCCTCCCGCACCGCAACTCGTCGTCGCCGCGCTCACGGCTGCGCTGCTCCTCGCCGGGAGCCGCCATCCTCGTCTGCGCGCCTGGGCGCTCGCCGTGGACATCCGCGCGCTCGTCGCACTGCACGTGACGCGCTTCGTGGGGGTGGAGTTCCTCGCGTTCTACCGCCGAGGTGAGCTCCCCTTCGCGTTCGCGGTGCCCGGGGCCTGGGGCGATATCGCGGTGGCCGCCACGGCGATCCTCGTGCTCGCGTGCGGCCGCCCGACCACCCGGGCCCGGCGACTTATCTATGGCACATGGAATACCCTGGGCCTCGCCGACATCCTCTACGCGGTGCTGACGGCCACCCGGCTGGCGCTGGCCAATCCGGACTCCATGCAGGCCTTGCTCCGCCTCCCGCTCAGCGTGTTGCCCACGTTCCTCGTGCCGCTCATCATCGCGAGCCACGTGCTCATCGCTGTGCGGCTCGCGTGGGCCGCGCGCAGCGCGGTTGACACCCGGCAGGCCGCGTCGTAAGGTGTCGCCCATGCGGACCGCGGTTTCTTACTCCTTCACGAAGGCGGCATAGATGCGAGTTTCTCTGGTGGTAGGCATGCTGCTGATCATCGGCGGAGCCGTCCTCGCGGCGCGGGGGTTCGCCTATACGGCGGACCGCAGCGTGCTCAAGGTCGGAGACTTCGAGGCGTCGCTGGAGGAGAAGCGGACCGTCTCGCCCTGGTTCGGCGTCGCGGCGATCGCCGCCGGCGTCGTGATCATCCTGGCCGGTCAACGGCGGGGAGGGACCGGCTGAATGGGACCCGAAATGACCAGCACGACCTTCACCCTCGACGGGCACGAGATCGTGCAGGCGCTCGGCGTCGTGCGGGGCGTCACGGTGCGCTCGCGGTCGATCGTGGGAACGCTCGGGGCTAAGCTCCAGACGATCCTGGGCGGGCACATTACGCTGCTGACGACGCTGTGCGAGCGCGCGCGGGAAGACGCGTTCGAGATCATGCTGGCGCATGCACAGCGGCGGGGCGCCAACGCCGTGGTCGGCGTCCGCTACGACGCCGCCGAGGTGATGGCAGGCGTGACCGAGGTCCTGTGCTACGGCACGGCGGTCGTGGTCGAGCCGCTGGACCACCGGCAGGGCTGAGCCGGTCCCGCTCCGTGCGTGCTGCGACGGGAGCGCGGGTCGCCCTGGCCCTGCTGGCGGGCGCGGGCGCCGGGACGAGCGCCGCCCGGGCCCAGCAGCCGGAGGCGCCGCTCGACGGGCCGCGCCGGACCTTTCAGGATTCCCTGCTCGAGCGCCTGACCGGCGACTGGGCCATGTCCGGCCGCGTGCGGGGCCGGCCGGCAGAGTACACGTTCCACGCGGAGTGGGTGCTCAACCACCAGTTTCTCGAGCTCACCATGCGGGACGTGGCCCAGCCGCCGGTATACCAGGCCACGGTCTACATGGGCTACGACAACACCAGCGACCGGTACGTCACCCACTGGCTCGATATGTTCGGGGGCCGATTCTCGGAGACCCTGGGCTACGGCCAGCGGGCGGAGTCGGCCATCCGGCTCGTGTTCGAATATCCCGACGGGCCGTTTCACACGACATTCACCTGGGACCCGAAGACACGCACCTGGAGCGTGCTGATGGAGGATCGCGGCGCCGGCGGCGTCTGGCAGGAGTTCGCCTCCTACACGCTCCGCCGGGCTAATCCGCCGGAATCGGCGCGATCTCGTCCGTGAGCGGTCCGTCCAGCTCGTCGTACACCCGATGGAGGAACCAATCCACGAGATAGATGCCGAACTGCCCGTTCAGATCGGCGTCGTCGTGCGTTAGCCGGCGCCTGAGCTCGTCAAGGCTGTCCGCGATCATCGTCCGGGCCTGCTCCACCGTCAGGCCCCGCTCCTTCGCCGCCTTCCCCTGACGTCGCAGCTCCCGCAACAGCGCGAGGTGGGTCTCCAGCAACGCCTTGTCGTGCAGCGGCTCGCCGTGCCCCGGGATGATCAGCCCGGCGTCGATCCTGTCCAGCTTCTCGAGAGTGGCGATCCAGCCGGAAGGGTAGCAGCCGAGCGCGAAGGTGATGGGGTTGATGAGCAGATCGCCGGTCACGAGCACCCGCTCCTTCGGGAGATACAGAAACGCGTCGCCGGGCGTTACTGCCCGGTCGTAATGGAGCACTCGGATCTCCCGCGCGCCGAGGTACAGGGTCAGGGAGTCGGAGAAGGTCAGATCGGGGAAGGTATGGTGCACCCCGCGCTTCTGCGCGAGGAAGAAGCGGTCGGCCTCGAGGTGCCGCTGCAGTCTCGCGAGCGTGGCCGGCGGGGCGGCCTTCGCTCGTGCGGCGGACAGCGCCTGTTCCACCTCCGCGATGTGCTCCGGCAGCTGCCGCTCTAGGCCCGGCCGGTTGAAGTCGAGCGCCGGCCCGATCATGAGCCGCCGGGTCGTCTCCTGCGCGATGATATGGATCCCGGGGAAGGCCCGGCGGTACACTTCGGCCCCGTACCAGTGGTCCCAGTGCCAGTGGGAAAGGACGAGGTAGCGCACCGGGCGGCGCGTCATCTCCCGGATCTCACGCAGCACCGCCCCGGCCGCCGCCGGCGTTCCATTCGCGTCGAAGACGAGCACGCCGTCGTCCGAGAGGATCGCGACGGAGTTGCCGTCGAGCCCGACGTCGCTGTACGGCGGCGTGATGAACAGGAATATTCCCTCGGCGACCTCCAGCTTCCGAGGCGGGGCGTGTCCCTGGGCGCCGAGGGTGCCGGGCAGCAGGAGCAGCAGGCAGACCAGCAGTCCGCGTGGCATGTAGGGAGATGGGCTCGGGTGGGGTGGGCGGGAACGGGGCCACTCACCGGGACGAGCGCGCCGGCAAAAAGGATTCACGGTGGGGGGGGTCAGCCGCTACGTTGATCTTCCCGCCGAGGGCGGCTTCAGGCATGGCCGCCGGGGCGCCGCCGGTAGGTCCTCGCCTGGCTGGCCCAGGCCAAGGTGGCGGATACCCGCATCCGCCGGATCGCCCTAGTGCTCGACTGGCTTGGTCTCCATCCCTGATCCGGCCACCGCCGAGCGGGATGCCGCGCACATCGAGGCCGGCCCGGGGGCTGCCGCCGGGGCCGCCGGGGCGTAGAATTGGGATCGCTCAACCGCCAGGTGCGGCAGATCCCCGGATTGTCCCGAAGGAGGCCCCGAACCTGATGCGTGACCCCGCACCCCACACGGCCGACGACGCCAACCGCAGAGAGCTGTGGCGGGCCAGCATCCGCCTGTTCCTCATGTGCGTGGCGCTCGCCCTGCTCGTCGTGCCGCTGGTCCGGCAGCTCCCGGTGGGGGCGACCACCCGCACCGGAATCCTCGCGTGGCTGCTCGTCGTGCTCGCGGTCTACTGGCTCTACGCCGGCCTCGGCTATCAGGCGCTGCTGCTGCTGCAGCTGGTCGTCTTTTCGGCGGCGGCCGTTCTTCTCACCACCAAGGTCGCCCTGGTGCTGGTCGGCATCGACCGATTGACGATCTTGCGGCATACCGCACGCTGGCTGATCCTCGCCGGCGCGGCGATGGCCGCCCTCAACCTTGGCTCCATGCTGCTGGCGCTGATCGCCCGGCGCCGGCCCGCGTGAGCCTTCCTCGCGCCACCCACAAGGAGACCCGACCATGCCAGAGAGCGTCTACAAGGTCATCGAGCTGATCGGCACCAGCAGCGAGTCCTGGGAAAAGGCCGCCGCCGCGGCGATCAAGCGGGCGGGTCAGACGCTCCGCGATCTGCGGGTCGCGGAGGTCTCGGAGCTCGACATGGCGCTCAAGGACGGGAAGATCCAGGCCTACCGGGCCAAGGTCAAAGTCTCGTTCAAGTACGAGGGGGGCAAATGACGCGGGGGCACCTGGGCCGATGAAGCCCGCCGTCGCCGCTCTGATCGCCGCCTTGAGCCTCGGGGCGGCGCAGGACGAATGGAAGTCGATCCCGCTGAGCCGTGTGGAGACGGCGCCCGACAGCACGGCCGAGGTCGGGCTCGTCCTGACACCGGCGCCGGGGACGATCGACGTGGGGCTCGTGGTCGACAACCCGTGCGCCGCGAAGCTCGGCGCCACGTATCAGCCGCACGGCGCGGTCGTCAAACTCCGGCTGATCGGGCCGCCCGCGGACCGTCGCTGCCCCGGCCGCCGGCTCGAGGCGTATCAGGCCGCCGTAAACGGGCTGCGCCCGAAGCGGTACCAGGTGATCGTCTACACGGCGGACGCCAAGGGCAGGTGGCGTCCTTGGAAGGCCGGCGTGACCGAGGTCCCGTAGCCCCGAGAGGCAAGTCATGACGCGGGACGTCCCCGACCGGCTCTGGCGCACCCCACGGCATGGCTGGTGCTTTTCGGCAGCGTGGTGCTGGTTGCCGGGCCCACGTTGCTCGTGATCCTGAGCCGGCGCGCCACCCCGCGCGACCCGATTCTCGCCACGCTCGCATCGGTGCGCTGCTCGCGCGCTCTCCGCATGGGAGGCGCAACGGTCGCGGGATTGAACGGCGATTCCAACGGACGACACGGCGCGGCAACGATGAAGCAGGTGATCGTGGTGAACGGCAGCCTGGTCCTCCCTCCGGGCAAGCTCGCGGCCCAGGTTGCCCACGCCGCCGTCGCCGGCTTCCTCGCGGCGGCGGATTCGGCGCGGCGCGGCTGGCTGGAGGAGGGCATGCCGAAGGTCGTGCTGCGCGGAGGCGACGCGGGCGAACTGGCCCGCCTGCGCGACGCTGCCGAGGCGGTCGGCGTCCCGGCGGAGCTGATCACCGACGCCGGGCGAACCGTCGTGCCGCCCGGCACGGCGACGTGCCTGGCGCTTGGCCCCGCGGAGGCCGCCGCGATCGATCCGCTGACCGGAGCCCTGCCCCTGCTCTGACGGGACGCGATGTTCATCGGACACTCCGCCCTCGCTTTCGGCGCCAAACGCGCAGCGCGGCGCGCATCTCTCGGGGTGCTCGTGGCCGCGGCACAGCTCTGCGATCTGATCTGGCCGATCTTCGTACATCGTCCCGACCTCGCGCTCTACCCGGGCGGCGCGGCGCGGGTGGGGCTCGGCCTCTGGTACTCGGTCGCGGGCACGGTGGTCGTCGCGCCCAGTTCGAAGGCGGTCGGCTGGTTTGCGCTCAGCGGGTGGCTGGTACCGTTCTGGGCTGCCTGGATCGACCGGCATCGCTTGCCGGCCGCGGATCGTTAGGCCGACCATGCTCGCGTACGTCTTCTGGCACTGGCGGCGTCCCGACGTCCCGGCCCACGACTACGAGCGGCTGCAGCGGAGCTTCCACGCGGCGCTGGCGCAGTCCCCGCCACCCGGCTTCGTCGCCTCGCTTTCCGCGGCGATTGCGGGCGCCCCCTGGGCCGCAGGTGGCGGCGCGGCGTACGAGGACTGGTACCTCGTGAACGGCTCCGCCGACCTCGACCCCCTCAACGACGCCGCTGTCTCCGCGCCCCGTCGGGGGCCTCATGATGCGGCGGCCGCCGTCGCCGGCGGCGGCGCCGCGGGCCTGTACCGCCTCCGCGTGGGCGAGCCGGTCGTCGATCCCGGGGCCGCGACCTGGTTCGCCAAACCGGCCGGGATGAGTTATGCAGCGCTGTACGAGGCCCTGGAGCCGCTGGTCCGCAATACACCGGCCGCGCTCTGGGGCCGGCAGATGGTGCTCGGCCCCACCCCGGAGTTCTGCGTCCAGAGCGAGACCCCGGTTCGACTGCCGGAGGGGTTCGCCGCCCGGACCATCGTGCTCACCCTTGTATGGCCGACCGTGCCGGGCAACGCCGCGTGAGCAGAGCCGCCGGCCGGATTCGCGCCGCGACCGGGCCCGACGAGGTGGAGATCGTCCGCGGGCTGTTCGCCGAGTACGGGACGGCGCTCGGGATCGACCTCGGCTTCCAGGGCTTCCCCGAGGAGCTCGCAACCCTTCCGGGCGCTTACGCCGCTCCGGGCGGTGCGCTGCTGCTGGCCTGGGTCGACGGCGTTCCGGCCGGGTGCGTCGGAATCCGACGGCTCGCCGCGGACACTTGCGAGCTCAAGCGCCTCTTCGTCCGGCCCGCCTACCGGGGCCGCGGGCTCGCCCGCGACCTCTCGATCGCCGCCCTCGTCGAGGCCCGGACCCGCGGCTACTCCCGGATCCGGCTCGACACGCTCCCCACGATGGTGGAGGCGCAGGCGCTGTACCGGGCGCTCGGGTTCCGTGAGATCGCACCGTATCGCCCGAGCCCCGTTCGCGGCACCGTTTTCATGGAGCTCGCCCTGGGCCAGGGAGCGTGGTCGAGGTCCGGGGGCACGGTGTAGCGCGGGCCGTGCCACCCGCGTACACTCCGGAACACCATACGAGTCGGAGAGCCGATGTCCAAACGTGAGGATCAACGGATCGCCGCGCTGGCCAAGAAGAACGCGGCCAAGGTCGTTCCCCCGAAGGCGGATCGGGCGTCGCAGTTCGATCCTACCTTGCGGCGGCGCCAGCCGGAGGAGGACCCCGAGACCAAACGTCTGTTCAAGGAGATGAAGCGCCGCGAGTTCTAAGGGAGACGCCGTGAACAAACTGCTGGGCTTCATCGGCGCCACCATCGGTGGAAGCATCGGCTGGTGGCTGGGTGCCCGCATCGGGATGATGACGGCGTTCATGGTCAGCATCGTCGGCACCGGTGTGGGCATGTACGCCGCCCGCCGCCTGTTCTCCGACTATCTGACCTAGCGACCTGTCCATGCGCACTCCCGCAGCGATGCTCTCCTGGCTCATCCTCGGGCTCGCCGGGGCCACGCCCGGCGGGGCCCAGACCGTCATCCGCGACAGCGCGCCGCCGGCGCCACCGGCTACGACCGGCCCGGGTGCGCGCCCCGACAGCGCCGCCCGACCCGCGGGTCCGGCAGGCCCGCAGGCACCAGCCGCACCTGTCCCTGCAACTGCCCCCGCACCCACCCCGGCCCCGGCACCGGCACCCTCACCGGCACCGCAACCCCGACCGTTGGACCCAAGCCCCAAGGGCGTTTGCACCAACGCCTACGGCGGGGTCGCCACCGACGTCCTTCTGGTCACGTTCCAGGGACGTTCGACACCGGAGGAGCGGGACGCGGCGATCAAGGCGGTCAAGGGGACGCTGGTCGCACCGGATCCCAACGACGACGCGTCGGCGTACGTCCGGGTGCCCAGCGACGGGAACGAGTTCGCGCTCCGGGGCCTGGCCGATCGGCTGATCCGGGTTCGCATCGTAAAGGAGGTCGGCCCGGCCCCGTGCCCGGCGAGCCCGTGACCCGGGCCGAGGCCACGTCACTCGCCACGGAGCGGACCACCGCCGTCACGGACGCCCTGCTGGCCCTCGCGGTGGGGGCGGGCGTCCTGCGGCTCCGGCGCTCCGTGGCCCCGAACTGGCGCCGCGGTGTGTGGCTTTCGGCCCTCGCCGCGTTCGGCGTGTCCGCGCTGCTGGGCGCCGCCGCCCATGGGTTGCCCCTGGACGATCAGGTGCGGGACGCAGTGTGGCAGCCCCTGTTCGCCCTCCTCTGCCTCGCCGTCGCCCTCTTCGTCGTCGGTGCGGCGGCCGACTGGCGCGGAGAGAGGTTGGGGCGCACGTTCCTCCCTGCTCTGCTCGTCGTCGCAGCGGGCGTCTACCTCGCCACGTGGCTCACCGGCGGCGATTTTCGCGTCTTCCTCGCGTTCGAGGCCGCGGGGTTGCTGTTGGCCATCGCCGGGTACGCGGGGCTCGCGGCCCAAGGGCGGCCCGGCGCCGGTCTGGTCGCCACCGCGCTCGCTGTGAGCCTCGCCGCGGGGGCGGTCCAGGCCAGCGGTCCGTTCTCCATCCGCCTGGGCTGGACGTTCGACCACAACGGCGTCTACCACCTCGTGCAGCTGGTGGGCGTCGGCCTCTTGATCCGCGGCCTCGCGACCACGCTCCAGAACCCTCCGCCCTGAGGTGTCCTTCTTGCTCCAGGTGGACGCCCGCGTCGCCTCGGTCGCGCAGGTCATTCAGCTGTCGGTTGCGCCGGTCTTCCTCCTGTCCGGCGTGGGGACCTTGCTGGTCGTCCTCACGAACCGCCTCGCGCGGATCGTGGATCGCACGCGGGCCCTGGAAGGGGGTCTCGGCGAGCTTCCCGACGCGCCTCCCGCGGTCAATGCCGAGGTCGATATGCTCCACCGGCGGGCCCACCTGATCAACTGGGCGGTCAGCCTCTCGACTTTGGCGGCCCTGCTGATCTGCTGCGTCGTGGGTGTGCTGTTCGTGGGGGCGTTCCTCGACGTCCACCTCGCGCGGGCGGTTGCGCTCTGCTTCGTCGCCGCCATGGGCGCGATGATCGGGGCGCTGCTCTGTTTCCTTCGCGAGATCCTGTTCGCAACCAGCGGGCTCAGGAGAACACGGTAGGGCCGGCGGGTGACCCCCGGAGACCCTTGCTCGAAGGCCCGGAGCCGGGCTACATCACAACGGGTGAGGCGACGCGACGATATGATCCTCCGGTCTTTGTCCTCGAGCCCCTGCTGACCATGCAGGTTCGGGCGGCCGGGATGGCCGATCTGCCTTTTGTGCTCGGGCTGGCGCCCCGCCTCGCCGCGTTCGGCTTGCCGCCCTGGCGGGCGGAGACCCACGTCGTGGAGGCTGAGCGGCGGGCGCTCGCCCGCGCCCTCGAGGCCGCTTCGCCCGACGGACCCGTCATTCTCGCCGAAGATGCCGACGGCTCGCGCCTCGGCTTCGCCTACCTGGAGCGGCAGACCGACTACTTCACCGGGCGGGAGCACACGCATGTCTCGGTGCTCGCGGTCGCCCATACCGCGGAGGGGCGAGGCGTCGGCCGGGCCTTGCTCGACGCGGCGGAGGCCTGGGCGCGCCGGCACGGCGATCCGTTCATCACCTTGAACGTGTTCAGCCAGAACACGCGGGCCCGGGCGGTATACGAGCGCCTGGGCTACGGCCCCGAGACGCTCCGTTACGTGAAGCCGCTCGACCGGGATCGCGCGCCGTGACGCGGAGGCCGCCCATGCACGACCAGCCCCACGCCATGCCCGACCATCCCGACATCAGGGTACCCCCGCCCCTGCTCTACCTGTCGGTGCTCGGGATCGCCCTTCTGCTCCAGGAGGTCGCGCCGCTGCCGTGGCTCCCGCGGGCGGAGACCCGCCCGCTGGCGGTCGTTTGCTTCGCCGGCTGCCTCGTCCTCGCGCTCTGGGTCATCAGCTGGTTCCGGCGCGCCCGGACCTCGCCGCTACCGATCCGGCCCGCCACCACGCTCATCACCGACGGCCCCTTCCGCTTCAGCCGCAACCCGCTGTACCTGAGCCTCGCCCTGCTCTACGTCGGCATCACGCTCTGGCTCGGGGTGCTCTGGCCGATCGTCCTCCTCCCGGCGCTCATCCTCCTAGTGCAGCAAGTCGTGGTCCTCCGGGAGGAGGCGTACCTCGAGGGCCGGTTCGGCGATGCGTATCGGGCCTACCGCGCCCGCGTCCGCCGCTGGCTCTGAGCGGCCGGAGCCGCCGGCAACGAATCCGACGCTCGACTCGTAGGGATCGGCTCGCGGCCTGACGCCGTGCCGCCACCTGCAAGGAGCCCCCGATGGACTTCGACCTCGCCGACGCCTCCGTCCTGCTGCGCCGGACACCACCCGTCCTTCGGACGCTCCTAGCCGACCTTCCCGATCGCTGGCTCAAGGGTACCGAGGGTCCGGACACCTGGAGCCCGTTTGATGTGGTCGGTCATCTGATCGACGGGGAAGAAACGGACTGGATCCCTCGGGCCCGGATCATCCTCGCCGGGGGAGAGAATCCGGTCTTCGAGCCGTTCGACCGGTTTGCCCATCTCCGGCGCAACCGGGAGACGCCGCTGTCGGTCCTGCTCGACCGGTTTGCCGCGCTGAGAGCCAAAAATCTCGCCGCGCTCGACGGGTTCGGGCTCACGCCGGCCGATCTCGCGCTGGAAGGTATCCACCCGGAGCTCGGGCGGGTCACGCTAGGCCAGCTCCTCGCCACCTGGGTCGCTCACGACCTCGGTCACATCGGCCAGGTGGTCCGGGTGATGGCGAAACAGTACGGCGCCGCCGTCGGGCCGTGGCGGCGCTACCTGCCTGTGCTCACGCGGTAAGCAGGGCCGATCCCGGGGCGAGCAGCCTTGACCGGTGCACCCGGCCCGTCGCTACCTTGATTTGTTCAGGCCCCGTCCCATTCCCGCAAGGACCGCTCATGTCGTCCGAACATCTGCTCGCCGAGCTCTTCAACCGCAGCAAGCTGCTCGATCACGCCCTCGCGCACGTCGAGGCGGCCACCGCGATGGGCGGCCGGCCCGCGCAGCGCGATGCGCTCAAAGCCCTGTATCACACGATGCAGCTCTTCGCCGCCGACGCCGCGCAGCTCCGAGCCCGGGCGGAGACCGCCGGGATCCTGACGACGTCCGCCGGTTACAACGACGATTGGCTGGTGGTGCCCGACGCAGCACACGACGACGCGATCGCGGCGCCCACCCCGGCGACGCTCGCCTCGGACCCGTCCAACCCGCGGGAAGAGAGCGCGCCGCGTCCCGAGTCCTCGGAGCTCGGCCGGCTGGGCGGCACCGAGAAGATTCTGGTGGTGGATCCGGATGAAGGAACGCGAGCGCTCGCGACCGCGATGCTGCGGGAGCTCGGCTACCAGGTGCACGAGGCGCGGACGGGCGAGGAGGCGCTGGGTCACCTCGCGAACAACCCGGACGAGGTGCACCTCCTGATTACCGCGCACCACCTCCCGGGGATGAGCGGCTCCCAGCTCGTGGAGTCGGTCACCACCTGGCATCCGCGGGCCCGGGCGCTCTTCACCCAGGCCGACGCGCCTCTACGCCCCTCCGAGCTCGCCCGGAAGGTGCGCGAGGCGCTGGCGGCGGCTAGCGGCGCAGCTTTCTCAGCAGTCTGAGGATCTCGAGGTAGAGCCAGACCAGAGTGACGAGGAGTCCGAAGGCCGCGTACCACTCCATGTACGCCGGGGCACGGCCGACTCCCTGCTCGATGCGGTCGAAGTCGAGGATCAGATTGAACGCGGCCAAGCCGGTGACGAACAGGCTGAACCCGATGCCGATGGGTCCGCCCTCGTGCAGAAACGGGATGTACAGCCCGAACATCGCCATCGCCAGAGCGATCACGTAGAACACAGCCACGGCGAAGGTGCACGACACCACGATCGTCCTGAAGCGCTCTGTCGCCCGGATGATCCCGAGCCGGTAAGACGCGAGCATAACGCCGAGGGTGGCCATGGTGAGCACCACCGCCTGCACCGGCAGCCCGCGGTAGCGGATGTTGAGAATGGCGGAGAGGGACCCTAGCAGCAGGCCTTCGAGCGCGGCGTAGATCGGTGCCGTCACCGGGGCGTGCTCCGGGCGAAAGACCGTGTAAAGTGCCACACCGAACCCGCCAAGGATCCCCACGAGGAACAGCGTACCGAGCTTGTCGGGCTCTGCCAACCCGGCGCCGGCCTGTAGCCACGCGAACGTCGCGGTAGCCGTGAGGATCCCCAAGAGTACCAACGTCTTGGCGATGGTGCCGCCAAGCGTCATCGTGCCCGTGTCGGCTGCGGAGGCCGGGCGGAAATCGGCCCGTGAGAGCACCGGATTGGACGTCGTGGCCATCAGAGCTCCTCAATCGTCGGAAAGGCAGCGTTGGAGGAAGCACAATCGGTGCCCGCCGCCGCCGGGCCTAGTCGAGGTTCCGCCCGGCCCCCGCTGGTACGATGACTCCGTCCCGCGCCGCGCGCCCGAGCAGCTCCCGGCGCACGCTGGCCGCGGTCGCGAGCACTCGGTCGGGATAGCGGGAGCACCGCCGCGTCACGGTCCCGCGCACGCAGCCGTTGTAGCGTCGCAGGGCGACCCGGAGACTCGGGCTGCGAATGACGAAGAGCCGCAGCAGGCGGGCGCCGTGACAGATGTTGGCGTCGAGCTCGCGCAGATCCGTGCTGGCACACCCGTAACTGCCCGCGTGTATCGGCATCACCTGCATCAGCCCCACCGCGCCCATGCTGCTCACCGCCGCCGTATCCAGCGCGCGGTTCTCGATCAGGAGCACCGCCGCAAGCAGGCTCGGGCTCATGTTGAGGCGGCGGCTTTCGCGTACCACGACCATCGCGGCGCGGTCGGCCAGCTCCACGCGCCGGGTCCGGCGGGCGAGCACCTCCGCGAGCGGTCGGTACCCGAGGCGCGTCGTCACCGCGCGCTCCAGCACCGTGCTGTCCGCCCAACGGATGTGCGGGCGGGGCTTCGCTCGAGGTGTCGCTTTCGCGACCGCGGTCTTCACGACCGACCCCGCGGTATCGGCTGGCGCACGAGCGGGGGCCCGGACCGGCGCGGGCGCGAGCACTGCCTGCCCCGTCGGGCCGTTCGCGGCCGGACCTCCGGATGAGCAGGCCGACGCCGCGACCACCAACGCCGCGGCGAGCGGGTCGAACGTCCGGATGTGCCCCTGTCGGTCGGCCATGCGGTCCACCTCCGCGGGTTCGTGCGCGCAGTATCGGGGCCGGCAGCAGGGGGTCTCAAGTGTTCCGAACCTCGACGTGCAAAGGAATGCGACGGCTGCGGGAGTCGCCCGGCCGGCGGGCCCGGACCGAACTCGTGCCGCCGAAAGCGCTACCCGCTCCCGCAATCGGGGGCTGCAACTCCTGGCGTCTCCGGCGGCCGGCCCGCATTGTTACATTCGACGGCCGCGGCGAGCCCACCCCGGTGCAAGGCCTGAAATGCTTCGGGCCCGCCCGGTTGCGGGTTGCCGCGATCCCCTGCGGAGCGCTGCTCCGGTCCTCCCGGTTCGGACCGATCCTTCGAGCGCCTCCCCCCACCCACTCCCGAGCGTGCCTGATGCGCATTCGCGCTCGGCTGGGCCTTGCCTTCGCCCTCAGCCTGCTCACCTCCTCGGCGGCGCATGCGCAGGGTGCAGCGGAGGACCGCCGCGCGGTGCTCGCAGTGGTGCAGGCACTGTTTAACGGAATGCGCGCCGGCGACAGCGCTGCAGTGCGCGCGACCTTCCACCCCCAGGCCCTCCTGGCGACCGCGGCCCTGCGTAAGGGGGTCGCCGCCTTCGAGCTGGACACGGTGGATGCCTTCGTGCGCGTGGTGGGCACGGCGCACCCGGAGGTTTGGGACGAGCGGGTGCGAGGCACGCGGGTCGAGATCGACGGGCCGCTGGCCGCGGTGTGGGCCGAGTATTCGTTCTATGCGGGCGCGAAGTTCAGCCACTGCGGGATTGACGCGTTCCAACTCGCCCGCGACGGTGATGCCTGGCGTATTGTCGCGCTGACGGACACGCGCCGACGCGACGGTTGCCCCGACCGCCCCACCGGATGAGCCGGGAGGCACCGGCGGTCCAAACTGCGTCGCGCGCCGGAGCGTAGCGGAGTCATGTATCGCATCGTCTGGGAATTCGAGCCGGATCCGGCGCGGGTCGTGGAGTTCGAGCGGGATTACGGATCGGAAGGCGCCTGGGCAAGCCTCTTCCGCCGGGGCGCGGGGTACCTCGGGACCGAGCTGTTCCGGAGCGCGACCGATCCGGGCCGCTACCTGACGGTGGATCGCTGGACCTCGCGCGCGGCGTACGATGCGTTCCGCGGCGCGTTCGGCGCGGACTATGCCGCCCTCGACGCCCGGTGCGAAGCGTGGACCCGAACCGAGCGGCTCGTAGCAGCCGCCGAGGAGCCTTGACGTGGCGGGCTGGACTCCCAAGGCGAAGGCGTTCTGGCCGCTCCTCGCCGTGCTGGTGCTGGCCGACTGCTCCACCAAACGGCTCGCGGTCGAGCGACTCTCGCCACCTTACGTGCCGCACGAGATAGTCGGCGACTGGCTGCGGTTCACCCTGGCGTACAACAGCGGCGCCGCGATGGGCATCTCCTTCGGCGGCTACTCCCGGATCGGCCTTGCGCTGGTCGCGGTCGGCGCGCTCGCCGTGCTGGGGACGCTGTACCACCGCAGCTCGGCCGGCGATTACCGGCTGGGGGCGGCGTTAGCCCTGGTCACCGGAGGCGCGGCCGGCAACCTGCTCGACCGCCTCCGCTCCACCCGCGGCGTGGTGGACTTCATCGACCTCGGCGTCGGCGACCTGCGCTTCTGGACATTCAACATGGCCGACATCGGCATCACTTGCGGGGCCGTCATCCTCGCCATCCTCCTCGCGCGCGCGGAGCGACGCGCGGCCGCCGAAGCTATCTTCTCCAAGAGTCCCACGGAGGCACCATGATCACCCGCCGCGAGTTCCTCGCGCACACCGCCGGCCTGGCAGCGGTCGCCACGGGCGTGCGTCCGCTGCTGGCCCGGGCGCCCCTGCCCCTGGTCACGGTCTACAAGAGCGCGACGTGCAAGTGCTGCGCCCGCTGGGTGGAGCACCTGAAGCTGAACGGCTTCGCCGCGGAGGCCCACGACGTCGAATCGGTCGATGCCATCAAGGACCGGTACGCCGTTCCCAAGGCCGTCCGCTCGTGCCACACGGGCCTCGTCGACGGATACCTGATCGAAGGCCACGTCCCGGCCGACGACATCCAGCGCCTTCTCAAGGAGCGGCCGAAGGTCCTGGGCCTCGCGGTGCCGGGCATGCCGCCCAGCTCGCCGGGCATGTACCAGCCCGGAGATCCGAAGGAGCCGTACGAGGTCCTCAGCTTCCAGAAATCCGGCGCCACCGCCAAGTACGCCGCGCACTAGGCCCAGCTCTCGTATCAGGCCCGGTCGCGCCCCCGCCTTTGGCGCGGCCGGGTCCGGCGGGTAGGCTCCGCCTGCAGCGGGTCGTCCGGCCAGTGATGCTTGGGATAGCGGCCCTTCAGATCCTTCCGCACGTCGAAGTAGGTCGTCCGCCAGAAACTCGCGAGGTCCCGCGTTACCTGAACCGGCCGGTGCGCCGGCGAGAGCAGGTGCAGGGTGAGCGGTACCGAGCCGCCCACCCCCGGCGTCTCCGTCAGCCCGAAGACCTCCTGGAGCCGGACGGAGAGCACCGGCGCCTCGGGGTCGCCGTAGTCGATCGGCACGCGTGAGCCGCTGGGCACCTCGAGGTGGGTGGGCGCGAGCGTCTCGAGCGCTCCGCGTTGCGCCGCCGACAACCGGCCCAGCAGGAGCGCCGCGAGATCGACCCGCGCGAGCTCGTCCCGCCGCCAGACCCCCATCAGTGACGGCCCGAGCCATTCGGCGAGCGAACCCGCGAGCGCCTCGTCCGACACGTCGGGCCAGCGCGGATCGAGCTGGTGAAGGAAGCGAAGCCGGGATCGGAGCCGGAGCGCGCTTGGGCTCCAGGGAAGCGCGCCGACGCCGTCGCGGGCCACTCGGCCCAGGAGCGCCGCCGAGACCGCGCCGGGATCCGGATCGCGCAACGGCGCGTCTGCGAGGACGATCGCGCCAAGCCGCTCGCGCCGCCGCGCGACGACGGCGTCCGCGGTGTCATCCCACGTGACGATGTCCTCGGAGACGACCTGGTCGCCCAGCTCACGCTCGAGATCCGCGCGCGCGAGCGGCGCGGCCAGGAACATCCGGCTCTCCCGCGGCCGGCCGTCGAGCTCCGCGGCCACCACGTAGTCCTCAAGTCCCAGCGGATCGGCCGGGGAGAGGTACGCTCCGAGCCCGGTTCGCAGCAGGAACCGGCCCGGCGCTGCCGGCCGGCGCTGCCCGATACGATCCGGGTAGGCCAGCGCGAGGAGCAGCCCCGCCGCCGGAGCCGCCGGCTCGCCTCGCTCCGCTCGCACCCCGGGCCTCCGCCGCAGCAGAGCCGCCTCCGCCCGGGCCCGCCGCAGGCCGGAGGGGCTCGCACGCGGGTCGCCCCGGCGGAGCGCCTCGAGCCGCAGCGTGATATCGGCCTGGTCGTCGACGCCGCGGAGAATGTCGCGCTCGCCGAGGAGGGCCACGAGGTCGCATGCGAGCCCGGCCATGCCCAGCACCCGCGCGCGGATGAGCATGTGGGCGAGGCGCGGATGCAGCGCCAGCTCCGCCACGGCGCGGCCGTGCGGGGTGATCCGACCCGCCGTATCGAGCGCTCCCAGCTCCGCCAGCAGCTCGCGCGCCTGTGCGAGCGCGGCGGCGGGCGGGGGGTCGAGCCACCTGAGCTCGGCGGGGTCGGTCACGCCGGCATCGGCCAGCTCGAGCGCGAGCGGCGCCAGGTCCGCCTCGAGGATCTCGGGCGTATCGAACGGCCGAAGCTCCGCCGCCGCGGCCTCGGCCCAGAGGCGCCAGCATACGCCCGGCGCGATGCGGCCGGCGCGGCCCCGCCGCTGGTCGGCGGATGCACGCGAGACCCGCACCGTCTCGAGCCGCGCCATGCCGCTTCGCGGCGAGAACCGCGGCACCCGGGCCAGACCCGAGTCGATCACAACTCGTACACCTTCGATGGTGAGGCTGGTCTCCGCGATGGACGTCGCCAGCACGACCTTGCGGCCGCCGGCCGGGCTTGGGGCGATCGCCGCCTCCTGGGCCTCCGGCGGGAGGTCGCCGTAGAGCGGGTGCACGCGGATACCGGCCGGCAGCGGCGGG
>OEKQ01000014.1_pt1 | contig 22981 bp, 21 predicted proteins | sample 1503141 | NCBI WGS metagenome assembly OEKQ01 (sample SAMEA104379568, study PRJEB20068) | metagenome | isolation source: 1998
CCGCCACCACCGCGAAGCCGCGCCCGGCTTCGCCGGCGCGCGCGGCTTCGATGGCCGCGTTGAGGGCGAGGAGGTTGGTCTGGTCGGCGATGCCTTCGATGACCTTGACGATCTTGCCGATCTCCTCGGACTGCCCTCCGATGGAGTTGATCGAGACCTGGAGCTGCTCGCCGCTGCTCTTGGCCTCGACGACCGAGCGCTGGGACACTTCGTCAACCATGTGCACCCGCGAGGCGATGGCGCCGATGTTGTCGATCATGGTGGTGAGCCGGGCCATCGCCTCCTCGACCGCCTGGAGCAGCGACTCGCCGTTCTGCGAGGTCTGCACCAGCGTCGCGCTCATCTGCTGGATGGACGACGAGGTCTCGTCCACGTTCGCCGCGAGCGCCTCGGCGTTCCGGGCGAGGGCCTGCATCTGCGCCGCCATCTGAACCATCGTCGCGGAGGTCTCCTCGGTCGAACTGGTCTGGGCCTCGGCGCCCTTGGCCATCTGTTCCGAGGAGGCGGAGATCTCCTCGGCGGAGGTGGCGACGGTGCGGGACGACGTGGAGATCTGCCCAACCACCGTGCGCAGATTCTTGACCATCTGCCGCATCGAGTGCTCGAGCCAGCCGATCTCGTCCCGCGACTGGCTCTTGATGTCCGCGGCCAGATTCCCCTTCGACACCTCTTCCGCCAGGATGCCGAGGGTCTCGAGCGGCGTCGCGATCAGGCGGGCGAGGAGCACCGCGAGCGCGAGGCCGAAGGCCACGGTGACCGCCGTCGTGAGGAGGATCACGGAGCGTGAGTCGCTCGTGAGCTGCGCCGCGCCGGTCGCGGTCGTGAGCCGGTCGAGCTGGCGGATCGCGAACCACCCCTGGAGGCCGGTGAGCACCAGCACGGCCCCGAAGCCGGTAATGATCTTTCGGCGAATGGTCCAATCCCGGATCTTCTGCATGATGGTCTGGGTCATTGCCTGACTCACGAGGGAGAAGCGCCGGACGCTTCCAGCGCCAGCGCGAGGTCGACAAGGATGATCAGGCGTCCGTCCATGTGGAGGACGCCGGTGAGGTACGTCGTGTGGGCTGACTTCACCTCGTCCGGCGCCGCCGAGAGCCGGTCGGCCGGAAGCTTCTGCACCTGCGCGACCGAGTCCACCAGCAGGCCGAGCACCCGCCCCCGGACTTCCGCCACGATGATCCGCGCCGTCGAGCGCGGCACCAGCGGCGCGAGCCCGAGCCGACTGCGGATCTCGACCACGGGAAGGATGCGGCCTCGCAGGTTGGTGACGCCGCGGATGTGTGCCGGAGCCTGCGGCACTCGAGTGATGTCGCCCACCCGGGTCACTTCGCGAACCATCTCGACCGGCAGTCCGAACTCCTCGCCGTCGAGCCGGAACGTGATCAGGTGCAGCAACTGAGCCGGAGCGGGAGCGGTGGCGGCGGCTTCCTGACCCGCGACCTGGTCGGCGAATTCGAACACCGACGGGGCGGCACCGACCGGAGCCTTCGAGCTTCGCGCCATGTCAGGCCACCTCCCGAAGCGCCACGATGCCGGCGGCGTCGAGGATGCAGGCCACCCGCCCGTCGCCGAGGATGGTGGCGCCGGAGACCACGTCCGGGCGGCCCAGCGTCGGGTCGAGCCCTTTCACCACCACGTCCTGATGCCCCACGAGCCGGTCCACGAGCAGGCCGCGGCGCCGCGGGCCGGCGAAGAGCACGACGAAATAGTTCCGTGGCGCGGTCCGCGTGGCTCCCGTGCCGAGGAGCTGCCCACCGTCGGCGACGTGGATCGCGCTTCCCCGCCACATGGCGACCCGCTGACGGTTCACCTCGTGGAGCGCACCGGGCTCGAGCCGGACGGTCTCCGCGACGTGGCTCAACGGCACCGCGTACCGCTCGCGATCGACCTCGACGATGAGCGACCGGACGATCGCGAGCGTGAGCGGCAGGCTCAGGGTGAAGGTCGTCCCCCGGCCGGACGAGCTCGCGATCTCGATGCCGCCGCCGAGGGCGTGGATCGCCGCCGCTGCTGCATCGAGCCCGACGCCGCGTCCCGCGACGTGGGAGACCGCGTGCGCCGTGGAGAAACCCGGCACGAAGATGAGCGCGTGCACCGCGTCGGGCTCGGTGGACGGCACGTCCAGGCCGAGCTCCTTGGCCTTCGCGAGAATCCGCCCGGTGTCGAGGCCGCGGCCGTCGTCGGTGACGGTGATCCGGACCCGGTCCGCGAGCGCCTCCGCCCGGAGCGACAGCGTCGCCTCCGCCGGCTTTCCCGCTGCCAGCCGCTCGGCCTCCGACTCCACGCCGTGCACGATCGCGTTGGAGAGGAGATGCACCAGCGGCTCCCCCAGCCGGTCCAGAATGGTCTTGTCGAGCAGCGTGTCGTCACCCGCGGTAACCAGGCGGACCTGCTTCCCCTCGTCCCGCGCCAGGTCGCGGACCGCGCGCCCGAACCGGCCGAAGACCGTGGCGAGCGGGAGCAGCCGGGTCTGCATCAGCGCGGCCTCCAGCCGCTTCATGGTCGCGCCCAGCGCCGACACGACACGGTCCAGGTCCGCGATCGCCGGGCTGTTGCCATACCGCGCCGCGAGCCGCCGATGCAGCTCGGGCAGCGCCGAGCGCTCGATCATCGCCTCGCCGAAGATCTCGAGCAGCGTGTCGAGCCGGCGGAAGTCCACCCGGATCGTCCCCGCGGCGTCGCTGCCGTCCCGCCGAGCGGTGTTGCGCCGTTCGAGCCGGAGGGGCGGCGTGGCGACCGGGTCGACCGCCGCCCCGAGATACGTCCGCACCCGTTCGGCGTACTCGGCCACGGCGCCGCCGTGCGCCGCCGGATCGGCCGCCACCTGCACCAGGTCCACGAGCAAGCCCGAGCCCTCGACCAGGAGCCCGGCCGCGACCTCAGTGCGCGCCGCCGCCTCGCCCAGCACGCGGGCCGCGACGTCCTCCAGCAGATGCGCCACCAGCTGCATCGGCGCGAGGCCCATCATCGCGGAATTGCCCTTGAGCGTGTGCAGCGTCCCTTTGAGGCCGGCGACGTCCGCCGCGTCGGTGTCTCCGCCGCGCCAGCGCCGCTCCAGGCCGAGGAACGCGCTGCTCACCGCTTCCGCAAGCGGCAGGCTTTCCGCGATGTAGTCCTGGATCAGGTCGGCGAAGGCGTCGTCGGTCATCGGTCAGGCGGCCGGTGCACGCTCGGCTTGCAGTTGGGCGATCAGCCGCTCGACGTCGGACGGCTGAAACGGCTTGCGGAGATAGTCCCGCGCCCCCGCCGCGCGCCCCCGGGCTTCGTCCTCCGGGGTGCTCTCGGTCGTCACCAGAACGACGGGCACGTGCGGGTGGAGAGCTTCCGCCTGGCGCCGGGCCAGCAGCTCCAGCCCGTTCATCTCCGGCATGTTGAGATCGAGCAGGACCAGCGTGAGCTCAGGGTGCGCGGCGAGCAGTGCGTAGCCTTCGCGTCCGTTCATGGCGTGATAGACTGTGCTGCCGGCGAGAGGACCTTTGCCGAAGATCAGGCGGTACATCTGGTGGTGGAGGGCGGAGTCGTCCACCACCAGGAAGCTGCCCGGCCGGGGCGTCGCATCACTCATCGGAGTTGTGCCCTCCGCCGCGAAGACGCGGTTGCACGGCTTGTTGGGGTGCGATCAGGGGATCAGGTCCGCGGGCGATGACCATCCACGCTCGGCTCTGCGGTCCATCTTGATGAAAGGAGCAAATCACATACCCCGGTGGGCGGGGCAGCTAAACGCTTGTCGTACTGCGCGGTAGGGTCCCGCGGCTCATCGCCGCCGCGAGCGGTCCGCCGCAAGATGCCGGGTGGGCTACTTGATCACGACGAGGACGGGATGCCGAGTTGCGCCGTCGGGCGCCCGCACCGCGGCGTCGAGGGAGTCCACGTCCCAGACGGCGATCGTGGCCGCGTAACCGGTCGTGCGGAAGGTCTCGAGATCCTGCGGGGAAAGCCGGCGCTCCTTGAGCGGAAGGTTCTGAAGATCGGCGCGATAGGGATGGGTGTGCCACGTCCCCACCAGGCGGGGAACCCCCTCGCAGCTCCCGGCCACGGCGAGCTGCAGCTGTTTCATGTCGCGGGCCGGCACCCAACCGTCAACGCGGACCACGCCGTCGCGCTCGCTCCCCTGGAGGCAGCCGAGATACTCCCGCTGGGTCGGGCGGACGGTCCCCAGCATCCGCTCGAGGGTGTTGAGGTCGCGCAGCTCGTTCCAGTGCCGGTTGTACGCCAGGAACACCGCGTTCATCGAGTCCCGCACCGCTCCGGGGATGATGATCGCCGGGCCGTGGGGGAGCCTGAGGGACCGGCGCGCGGCGACGCCGCCGGCGATCAGGATGATGCCTCCGGCGAGGGCGGCGAGCGCGGCCAGCGCGCGCCGATGGACGACCGGCGACGCGCCTGGCGTCATCGGTCGGGTGGGCGGATATTCCTCAGCCATGCGTCGAAGCACCCTCCTTACGCTCATTGCCGCGGCCGTGTTCGCGGCCTTCCTGTTGTACAGCACGCTCGCCTCGCAACGGGCCGAATGCGCCGTGTCGGTCGAGTACCAGGGCCGGACTGGTCAGGCCACGGCGTCCGGCGCCACGGCGCGCGAGGCCGAGCGGCAGGCTCGAGCCACCGCCTGCGGCCCCATCGCCCGCGGCATGAACGAGTCCATCGCCTGCACCAACCAGCCTCCGGTCAGGCGCGAGTGCCGCACCCTCTGAGCGGACTCCGTCTCCGGCTCCCGCATCCCCTCATTCTGCTGCTCGGGTGCCTGCTCGCGGCCGCCCTGCTCAGTCACGTACTGCCGGCCGGCCGGTACGACCGTCGGGACGACCCCGTCACCGGACGCAGCGTCGTCGTCCCGGGCACGTATCACAACGTACCCCCACGGCCCGTGGGCGTGTTCCAGGCGGTGGTCGCCGTCCCCAAGGGCCTCACGGACGCGGCGTCGGTCGTTTTCCTCGTGTTCCTCGTCGGGGGCGCGTTCGCCGTGGTGGACCAGACCGGCGCGCTGGCGGACGCCATCGCCTGGCTCGCGGGTCGCCTCGCCCGGCGGGAGACGCTCGTCATCCCGATCGCGACGCTCGTATTCGCGCTCGGCGGCATAACCGAGAACATGCAGGAGGAGATCATCGCTTTCGTCCCGATCCTTCTGCTGCTCACCCGCCGGCTCGGCTTCGACCCGCTCACCGCGGCTGCCGTCAGTCTTGGCGGGGCCGGTGTCGGTGCCGCCTTCAGCCCGATCAATCCGTTCCAGGTCGGCATCGCGCAGAAGCTCGCGCAACTGCCGCCGCTCTCCGGGGGTCTGTTCCGGGCCGTGTTCCTCGTCCTCGCGCTCGCGATCTGGATCTGGGGCACCGTGCGCTACGCTCAGCGCCACCGGATCGCGTCCGAGGCCGTGGCGGTTCCGGATGTCAGAGCGGTGACGGGGGCCCGCTCGGGCATCGTCCTCGCGCTGGTGCTGGCTGCGTTCGCGATGCTGGTGATCGGTATTCTCCGGCTCGGCTGGGGCTTCGACGAGCTGTCCGCGGTGTTCTTCACCATGGGGCTGGCCGCCGGGCTGGTTGCCGGGCTGGGGTGGTCGGGGACGGCCGAAGCGTTCGTGACCGGGTTCCGCTCGATGGCTGGCGCGGCGATGCTGGTCGGCTTCGCACGGGCGATCTACGTGGCGCTCGATGAGGGGCGGATTCTCGACACCATCGTGCACGGCCTTTTCACCCCCCTCGCCCATCTTCCGGTCGCCGCCTCGGCCATCGGAATGATGGTCGCCCACACCCTGGTTCACATTCCCGTGCCGAGCGTGAGCGGGCACGCCGTGCTCACGATCCCGATCCTGGTGCCGGTCTCCGATCTGTTGGGCCTCTCCCGCCAGGTCACCGTGCTCGCCTACCAATACGGCGCCGGCTTGACCGAGATCCTCACGCCGACCAACGGGGCGATGATGGCCATTCTCGCCGCGGCCGGCGTTCCATTCAGCAAATGGCTTCGCTTTGCCCTCCCACTTTGGGCCGCTCTGTTCGGGCTGGGAACGCTTGCGGTGGTGGCCGGAATCGCCTTCGGACTCTCGTAAACCGGCCTGGTCCGCCTCCCAGCCTGGCCGAACGGTCCACACCAGGCGTCGAACTCGTGCCTCAGTATGGCCTCAAGTCCCTCCCCCAGGCCCTGAATCTCATCCCCGCCCAACCGGCGTACGATAACTGAACTCACTGGCTTGGCTTGGCGTTGTAGTGCCCGGGGGGTATCGCTGATCGGGGGTACCCGGGGTGGGACTGGCACCGGTGTTGCATTCCAGTCTCTGGGGAGCCTGGAGGAGCATGGGGCCATGGATGAGCTCAAGATCCGGGACATGGAGCAGGACGAGGATTTCGCCGTCTGGTTCTCCGAGCTGGCTGCGGAGAGCGAGGATGCGGCGGGCTGGGGGAACCCTGTCAACGACCGCTATCTCGTGCTGAGCAACGAGATCGGCGACTGGATCGGGGGCGTCCGGTTCTCCCTGCGGGGCGGGGTGGCCAACCTCCTCGACGTCGCGGTGGTCCCGACCGAGCGGCATCAGGGGCACGCCCATCGGCTGCTCGCGGCTTTTGAGGAGCGGGCCCGGGAGGCCGGGGCCCATCTGGCCGAGTTCTGGACGGATGACCTCGAGTCCGAGGGCCTGCTCGGCGCCTTGGGCTGGCGAGTTCTGTTGCGGCGCCGGGGCTACATTGGGGGCCGTACCTGGGCACTCATGGAGAAGGAGTTGGGCGCCGACCTGCCCTGACGGCACATTGGCACGATGCCGGCCAGCCGCGTACTTTTCTTGGCTGGCCGTTCTCATTCCGCTTGCGGACTTTCTTCGGGGACTCCGCGCTTTCTCTCTATCCCGGCGAAAACGAACTCATGGGACTCACGGATTCCGCGCGCGAGCTCTTCTCCAAACTCGAGGTCCTGAGGGACCTCGAGGGCAAAGTCCGCGAGCTGATGGAGAGCCACGAGCGGAAGCGGGATCTGTGGTATCCCTCCGAGCTGATCGGGCCCCGGGAGGGCGACTGCCCGGACACCCACTACGGCCGGCTGCGCGAGCGGGCGGCCGGGATTCCGGACCCCGCGCGGGCGGCCCTGGCGCTCAACCTGCTCACCGAGGAAGGGCTCCCCCATTTTCACCGGCTGCTGGCCGTATATCTAGGCGATGACAGCTTCTGGCGCCTGTGGAACAACCTTTGGACGGCCGAGGAGGATCGCCACGGCCAGGTCCTCCATGACTACGCCCGCGAGGCGCGACTCCTCAACCAACGAACGCTCGAGGAAATGCAGTTCGAGTATATCAAGGCCGGTTTCCATCCGGAGTGGGATCGCGATCCGTATCGGGTGTTCGCGTACACCACGGTGCAGGAACGCGCAACCCAGCACTCACACGCCGAGACGGGCAAGCTGGTCGGCGAGTACGAGCCGATCCTCGGCGAGATCCTCAGCAACGTGGCCAAGGAAGAAGCTCGGCACTACACCTTCTACCGGACCGTCTTCGAGGAGATCTTGAAGCGGGACCCCGATCAGGCGCTCCACGCCGCCTCCTTTATCCTGCCCAGCATCGACATGCCCGGGCACACCATGCCGGGCTTCCGGGATCTGGCCGATGTGATCCGCCGCGCGGGGATCTATGGGCCGCGCGACTACCTGCGCATCGTCCAGGAGCAGATCCGCTATTGGCAGATCGAGAGCCTCGACGGCCTGTCGGAGCTCGGTCGCAAGGCGCAGGAGAAGATCATGAGCATTCCCGAGCGGTTGCGTCGTGTCTGCGACATCATGGAGACGCGGAGCCGGGCGAAGACGTTCAGCTTCGAGGTCGTGTTCAACCGCGAATTCGCGATGGAATGACCCGCCGGGTCGCCCTTGCCGCGCTGCTGGTCGCCGCGGGGCTCGCGGCCTGCGCCGGCTCATCCTCATCCAAGCCTAAGGGGTCCGCCCGCTCGACGGCGCTCGACACCCTCCCCCCGGATCAACGCGACGCCGCCCTGCTCGGCCGCGAGGTGTTTCAGCTCGTGGACCGGGCCGCCGACTACAAGGGCTCGCACCGGGGGAACCCGCCGTCCACCCTCCGTCAGATGGGCGTCGAGAGTCTCGCCCCCATCTTCGTGCGCCGGATCCGCGTCGTGACCGACTCGGCGGTCGTCACCGTCGCCTACCGGAAGCCGCGCGGCCGGGCCGTCGAATCCTGCGAGGGGACGGCGGCCATTCTGGAGGAGGCCACGTTGCGCGGCGGCGTGTTCAGCGTCGTCTGCACCACCCCGTCGGGCGCGATCGGAAAGTACCAGGTCCCTGCGCCGTGATTGCCGGCCTGCTCGACCTGGTGACGCGAAGCCTCGTTGTCGCGGCGTTCGTCTACGCCGTGGTTGTGGCCTGCACCCACTGGGCAGTCCGGAGCCGTCGCCTCAGCCCCTTCGGAGCCTGGCCCCGGTTCGTCCGGCGGATGAGCGAGCCGGTGCTTCTCCCGCTCGAGCGCCGCATCGTGCGCGCCGGCGGTGGCCCTTCGGACGCGCCGCTCTGGCTCCTCGGCATCGTGGTCGTGGGCGGGTTGGTGCTGATCAGTCTCGTGCGCTGGGCGATCGGCGTTGCATATGAGCTCGGAGCGTTGTCGCAAGGGAGCCCGCGGGACTGGCTCATCGCGGCGGTGTCGTGGGCGTTCCGGCTTATGATGCTCGCCCTGCTGGTCCGGGTGGTCGGGTCCTGGTTCAGCCTCTCCCCGTATTCCCGGTGGATGCGCCCGTTCGTGGTGCTCACCGAGTGGCTGCTCGAGCCGCTTCGCCGCGTGCTTCCGCTCTTCGGGCCGCTCGACCTGAGCCCTATGGTAGCCTACCTGCTGCTCTGGATCGCGCAGCAGGCAATCGTCCGGGCGCTCCTCTGAGCCCCATCGAGCCTGCGCCGGGCGGGGTCCGGCTTCGGGTGCGGGTCCAGCCCCGGGCGACGTGGACCGAGGTAGTGGGGCTGCACGGTGACGAGATCCGGATCCGCATCGCCGCCCCTCCGGTGGACGGCGTCGCGAACGACGCCCTGGTCAGGTTGCTGGCGGAACGGCTCGGCGTGCCGCGCTCGGCGGTCGAGGTGACGGCCGGTGTCGGCGCGAGGAGCAAGGTCGTGGTCGTCGGCGGGATCGAGCCGGCCTCGGCGGCGCGCCGACTGGGAGTGCGCGGGGCTCGTACCGCCCCTTGATGGAGCCCGCCACCCGGTTAGCTTCCGGGAGAGACAACAGAAGGCTCGTGGCGATTTGCGGCAGCTTGCGGCCACGTTAAACAACCGCTAAAACGCCTGACCCGGGGTCGTTTTGGCGCCCGGGTTTTTTGTATTGGAGCGGCTCGTGACCACTGTGTCCCCACCATCCCGCACCGGCAAGGCCGGCCACCGCCCGCGCAATGCGCGGCTGGCCCGTCTCGGTCCGCTCCTGGCGGAGCGGATCCTGGTGCTGGACGGCGCCATGGGGACCATGATCCAGGCACACCGGCTGGGTGAGCGGGAGTACCGCGGGGAGCGGTTCGCGGACTGGCCCCGCGAGCTCAAGGGCAACAACGATCTCCTGTCGCTCACCCAGCCCGCGATCGTCCGCGATATCCACCGGGCCTATCTCGAGGCCGGCGCCGACATCATCGAGACCAACACGTTCAACTCCACCGCCGTCTCGATGGCCGATTACGGCATGGAGGCGCTCACCTACGACCTGAATCTCGCGGGCGCGCGGCTGGCGCGCGCCGCGGCGGACGAATTCGAAGCGCGGGAGCCGGGGCGGCCGCGCTTCGTGGCCGGCGCGATGGGCCCCACGAACCGCACGGCCTCGATCTCGCCCAACGTGAACGACCCCGGGTTCCGAAACGTCGATTTCGACACGCTGGCGGCGAGCTATGCGGAGGCTGCGCGGGGGCTTCTGGACGGGGGGGCGGATCTGCTCCTCGTCGAGACGATCTTCGACACGCTCAACGCCAAGGCCGCAATCTTCGCCATCGAGGGCCTGTTCGAGGAGCGGGGGGACCGGGTCCCGCTGATCATCTCCGGCACCATCACCGACCAGAGCGGCCGCACGCTGTCGGGCCAGACACCAGAGGCTTTCTGGTACTCGGTGATGCACGCCCGGCCGCTCGTCGTCGGCTTCAACTGCGCCCTCGGCGGCCGGCAGCTCCGGCCCCACATCCAGGAGCTGGCGCGGGTGGCGCCGACCTTCGTGAGCGCGTATCCCAACGCCGGCCTGCCGAACGAATTCGGCGGGTACGACGAGACTGCCGAGCTGACGGCCGGTGTGCTCCGCGAGTTCGCCGAGCACGGCCTCGTGAACCTCGTGGGCGGCTGCTGCGGCACCACGCCGGCTCACATCCGGGCGATCGCCGAGGCGGTGCGGGGACTGCCGCCCCGCCGGCCGCCGGAGCCGCCGCACCGCTGCCGCCTGAGCGGGCTCGAGCCGCTGGTCATCGGCCCGGACACGAATTTCGTGAACGTGGGCGAGCGAACCAACGTCACCGGCTCTCGCCGGTTCGCCAAGCTCGTCCTGGACGGCCGGTACGAGGCCGCGCTCGAGGTGGCGCGCCAGCAGGTAGAGAGCGGCGCGCAGCTGCTCGACGTGAACATGGACGAGGCAATGCTCGACTCGGAGCGCGCCATGCAAACCTTCTTGCACCTCCTCGCCTCCGAGCCGGCCATCAGCCGGGTACCCGTGGTGGTGGACTCGTCCAAGTGGTCGGTGATCGAGGCCGGGCTCAAGTGCCTGCAGGGAAAGGGCGTCGTCAACTCCATCTCGCTCAAGGAGGGCGAGCCGGCATTCGTGCGCCAGGCCCGGCTGGTTCGCCGCTACGGGGCGGCCGTGATCGTGATGGCGTTCGACGAGCAGGGGCAGGCGGATTCGGCGGAGCGGAAGGTCGAGATCTGCACCCGGTCGTACCGCATCCTCACCGAACAGGTGGGATTCCCGCCCGAGGACGTGATCTTCGACCCCAACATCTTCGCCATCGCGACCGGCATCGAGGAGCATGCCGGCTATGCTGTCGCCTACATCGAGGCGACCCGGCGGATCAAGGCGACGCTGCCGCACGCCCTGGTGAGCGGCGGCGTCAGCAACGTGTCGTTCTCCTTCCGGGGCAACAATCCGCTGCGCGAGGCGATCCACACCGTATTCCTCTACCACGCCATCCGCGCTGGCATGGACATGGGGATCGTGAACGCGGGCGCGCTGCCGATCTACAGCGACATCGCGCCCGATCTGCTCGAGCGGGTGGAAGACGTGGTCCTAAGCCGCCGACCGGACGCGACCGAGCGCCTGCTCGAGATCGCGGACACGGTGAAGAGCCGGGAGGTCGCGACCGCGGACCTGGCCTGGCGCGAGGCGCCGGTGCACGAGCGGCTGGCGCACGCGCTGGTCGAGGGCATCGCGGACTACGTCGTGCAGGACACCGAGGAGGCACGCCACCTCTTCGAGCGGCCGATTCAGGTGATCGAGGGGCCGCTCATGGATGGCATGAACATCGTGGGCGATCTCTTCGGCTCGGGCAAGATGTTCCTGCCCCAGGTGGTGAAGAGCGCGCGGGTGATGAAGAAGGCAGTCGCCCACCTGGTCCCGTACATCGAGGCGGAGAAGCACGCCAACTCGAAGCCGAAGGGGAAGGTGCTGCTCGCGACGGTGAAGGGCGACGTGCACGACATCGGGAAGAACATCGTGGGCGTCGTACTCCAGTGCAACAACTACGACGTGCTGGATCTCGGCGTCATGGTCCCCTGCGCCCGGATCCTCGAGACCGCCCGGGTCGAGCGGGTGGACATCGTCGGCCTGTCGGGCCTGATCACGCCGTCGCTCGAGGAGATGGCGTTCGTGGCCAGCGAGATGGAGCGGGAGGGGTTCTCGATCCCGCTCCTGATCGGCGGGGCGACGACATCGCGGGCCCACACCGCGGTCAAGATCGCGCCGCAGTACACCGGGCCGACGGTGCACGTGCTCGACGCGTCCCGGGCCGTGGGCGTGGCGAGCAGCCTCCTGAGCGACACCGGGCGGGACCATTTCGTCCGCGGGGTGGCGGAGGAGTATCGCGGCCTCCGCGAGGCCCGGGCGGAGCGGCCCACCGGCCAGCGCCGGCCGACGATCGCGGAGGCCAGGGCCAACCGCTTTGCGATCGATTGGCGGGCGACGCCGCCGCCTCGCCCCTGCTTCCTGGGAGTCCGGACCCTGGACAACTATCCGCTCGACGAGCTGGTCGCGCGGATCGACTGGACCCCGTTCTTCCAGACCTGGGAGCTCAAGGGTCATTACCCGGCGATCCTGGACGATCCGAAGGTGGGCAAGGCGGCGAGAGGCCTCTTCGCCGATGCGGAGCGGATGCTCCGTGCGATCGTCGTGGACAGATCCCTCACCGCGCGGGCCGCCGTGGGCTTCTTCCCGGCGAATGCCGTAGGCGACGACATCGAGCTCTACGCCGACGACTCGCGGAGCGCGGTCGTCGCCACGATCCACACGCTGCGCCAGCAGATGCCCAAGAGTTCGGGTCGGCCGAACCTCGCACTGGCGGATTACGTGGCGCCCAAGGAGACCGGGGTGCCCGACTACGTGGGCGGGTTCGCCGTGACGCCGGGGCACGGACTCGCCGGGCTGGTCGCCGGCCATGAGGCGCAGCACGACGACTACAGCGCCATCCTTGCGAAGGCGCTCGCAGACCGGCTGGCCGAGGCATTCGCCGAGCGGCTGCACGAGCGGGTCCGGACCGAGCTCTGGGGCTACGCGCCGGGCGAGGCCCTCGAGAACGACGCTCTGGTGCGGGAAGAGTACCAGGGCATCCGTCCGGCCCCAGGCTATCCCGCGTGCCCCGACCATACCGAGAAGCGGACGCTGTTCGACGTCCTCGGGGCGGAAGCCCGGGCGGGCATCACACTGACGGACAGCTTCGCCATGTTGCCGGCGGCCGCGGTGAGCGGTTGGTATTTCTGGCGGCCGGAGGCGAAATACTTCGGCGTCGGGAAGATCGAGAGAGACCAGGTCGAGGACTACGCCCGGCGCAAGGGGATGGACCTGGCGACCGTGGAGCGGTGGCTGGCGCCCAATCTGAACTACGACCGGTGACCGATGCCGACGCTCTGTGATCTCATCGCTGACAACCGCGTGCACGTGTTCGACGGCGCGATGGGGACGATGCTCTACGGAAGAGGCGTGTTCGTCAACGTCTGCTACGACGAGCTCAACCTCTCCCAGCCCGGCCTGGTGCAGGAGGTACACGAGGCGTACGTGCGGGCCGGCGCCGAGATCCTCGAGACCAACACGTTTGGCGCGAATCCCGTGAAGCTCTCAGCCTACGGCCTCGAGGGGCGGACCGAGGAGATCAACCGGACGGCGGTGGCCATCGCGCTCCGGGCGGCGCACGCCAGGGCGAGCGTGCTGGGCGCGATCGGCCCGCTGGGCATTCGGATCGAGCCGTGGGGGGCGACCGCCAAGGACGAGGCAGTCGAGCACTTCGCGCGCCAGGCCACCGGGCTGCTGGACGGGGGCGTGGACGGCTTCGTTCTGGAGACCTTCAGCGACATCGAGGAGCTTCATGCCGCGTTGCTCGCCGTGCGCCGGCTCTCGACCCTCCCGGTCGTCGCGCAGATGACCGTGGGCGAGGACGGTAGCACGCCCTACGGGACCTCAGTGGAGTCCCTGGCCGCGCAGCTTACAGAGTGGAGCGCGGACGTGATCGGGCTCAACTGCTCCGTGGGCCCGGCGCCGATGCTCGACGCCATCGAGCGGATGGCGGCGGTGACGACCAAGCCACTGTCGGCCCAGCCGAACGCGGGGCTCCCCCGGGCCGTGGGGGACCGCCGGATCTACCTTGCGAGCCCGGAGTACATGGCCCAGTACGCCCGCCGCCTGATCCAGGCTGGCGTCCGGTTCATCGGCGGGTGCTGCGGGACGACCCCGGAGCACGTCCGACGGATCCGGGAACAAGTGGCGAGCGCCGAGCCCCGGCGCGCCGCCACCATCCGTCCCAGCAGTGAGATCGGACGGCCGCTGGGAGTCGAGCCAGGCTCGCTGGCCGAGCGCTCACGCTGGGGCCGGAAGCTGGCAGGCGGCGAGCTCGTCACCAGCGTCGAGCTGGTGCCCCCGAGCGGCTGGCACGCGGGCGAGATGCTCGACCATTGCCGGACCCTCAAGGAAGCAGGCATCGACGCGGTGCATGTCCTCGACAGCCCGCGGGCGCGGGCGCGCATGGGAGTGCTTCCGGCCGCGCTCATCATCGAGCGCGAGGTCGGCATCGAGACCGTCTTCCACTACACCTGCCGCGACCGGAACATGCTCGGCATGCTGAGCGATCTGCTCGGCGCCGCCGCCGGCGGGCTGCGGAACATTCTGATCGTCACGGGCGATCCGCCCGTCGCCGGCCCTTACCGCGACGCGACCGCGGTCTTCGACATCGACAGCATCGGTCTCACCAACCTCGTGCGGCAGCTCAACCGGGGACTCGATCCCGGCGGCAACTCCATCGGCGATCCGACTCGATTCGTCATCGGAGTCGCGCTCAATCAGGGTGCAGTGGAGCTGGATCGGGAGCTGGAGCGGTTCGCCTGGAAGGTAGAGGCCGGAGCCGAGTTTGCCGTGACCCAGCCGGTGTTCGATCCGGAGGCGCTGGCCCGGGTCATCGACCGGATCGAGGGCCGGCGGATTCCGGTCATCGCGTCGCTCTGGCCCCTCACCTCGCTCCGTAACGCGGAGTTCCTGGGCAACGAGGTTCCCGGCTTGCACGTGCCGGGAGCCGTGATCGAGCGGATGCGGCAGGCCCAGTCGCGGGGTCCGGAAGCCGCGCAGGCCGAAGGCGTCCGGATCGCGCGGGAGATGTTCGAAGCAGTGCGCGGCATCATTCAGGGAATCCAGGTCAGCGCGCCGTTCGGGCACGTGGCTCAGGCGCTCGAAGTGCTCGAGGTGCTCTCGCCCGCCGACCCCCTCAGCTGATCAGCTCGACAATGCGCCGATAGCGCGCGTCCGGACGATCGAAACCGAGATTGCTGAGGTAGACCTTGTCGACCCCGATCTCGCGCAGCGCGCAGATGCTGCGCGCGCAGATTTCTTCCGCTGAAAGCCCCGCCTCGAAGTCCCGAGTCACGCCCTCTGCCGGAACCGGAAAGAACTCGCTCAGCTGGGCCAGCGTCCGCGGGTTCGCGCTGCGATAGAGAAAGACGCCGAACATGCCCGGATAGGCGACCCCCCGCCGCCGGGCTGCGTCCACAAAGCGCTCTACCTGGGGCGCGTGGTGGTGGGAGACGATCTGCGTAAGGTAGTAGTCTGCCTCAAAGTCCGCATCGAGCAGGAAGTCCACCTGGCGCCCGGGATCCCTGTGGGGGTTGACCCAGCCGCCGAGGTTCAGGCCGGGTACCCAGCGCCGCATGAGGCGCCGGAGGTGGTAGGCGTGCGGGACCGCTCGCGCGGTGCCCCCGGACTGATCGCCGCCCACCACGGTGAGCGCCTCGAAGCCGTGCGAAGCAGCCCGAGCAGCGTAGAGCTGGAGGTACTCGAGGGAGTGCTTGGAGGTGAGGAACGGCACCAGCCGCGCGGCGGGCAGCTCACCGGCGAGGTTGGCCGTAAGATGGGCGAGGTTCTCCTCCTCGGACCGGCCGACGGCGTTGTCGGTGAGCAAGATGAGCGTGTCCTGCCGCGCGAGCCGGCGGATCGAGTGGTACATGTCGATCCACGCGTCCACGCTGTCGGCGTAGGACATCCCACTCTGCGGTGGCCGAAGCTCGACCGCGAGGAGTGGCCGGTCTTCGCGCAGGCGGCGGAGGACGGAGGTCGTGGTGGCGCCGGGAGTGGTAGACATCGGTGTCGTGGGACCGAAACGTAATACATGGAGGCCGGTCGGTCGGGAACCGCCGTCCCGATACAGTTAGATTATTGACAGGAGGAGTTCGGTCGCTGGGTCGGGGTGGAGGCATGACCCCCGGAAAAGCTGGATGGCTGGCATTGTCCTTCGTGCTGGCATCCTGCAGCACCTATCAGAAGCTTGTGGCACCTGCAGTGCCATATGGGACGGAGACGCCTGATGTGGGCAAGGTGCCGGACGGCCGGCTCATCGATCTCATCCGCGACGGCGACCTCATCGTCCTGGGCACCCCGGTCGAGCGCGTCTCGGAGGAAGGGGTCTTCACCGCGCAGTTCCAGGCCGGCAGCAAAGAGACCTGGTACAGCGTCAGGGTCGTGGTGGACTCGGTCGTCAAAGGAAACCCCCGCCGCGCCAGGACGGTGGACCTCGGCGGCGTACCAGCGTGGCTCAATCCCGGCCCGCCCTTTCCGACGCTCGCGGGCAACGAGATCGTCGTGCAGTACCCGGAGGTCGAGTCGGTCAACATGCACTGGGGGCTCGCCCCGGTGCTCACGCTCGGCGAGCGGGCCGTCTTCATCTTCAAGAAGTGCTGGTACTGCGTAGCGCTCACCGGGCTTCCGAATCCGCGCGGCCCATACTACCTCGCTCATCCCTGGGTCGCGATGACCTGGGGAAGCAAGCTGCGGCCTAGCGAGTGGCCGAGGATGGTGCGGTTGGTGGAGGAGTTGCGGGGGCAGCGGCCGTCGCACTGAGGCGCTCAGACCCCGACCAGGCGGAGGACGTGCGGCACGAACACCACCAGCCCCACTACCGCGGCGCCCGCGGCCGCGATCAGTACCGCGCCGGCCGCGATATCCTTGGCCCGCTCCACCAGCGGGTGGGGGGCGGGCGAGGCCAGGTCGCACAGAGCCTCGAAAGCCGTGTTCACGGCCTCCGCGCTCCAGACCACGGTGATCGCGAGGACCACGAAACACCATTCCATCCGGGACAGCCCGAGCCCGAGGCCCAGGACGACGACGATGACGGACGCGCCCGCGTGGATCCACGCGTTGTGCTGCGAGCGCATCAGGGCGACGATGCCGCGCGCCGCGTAGCGGAAGCTTCGCCCCCGGGCGACGACGTTGAACTCGGGTTGGCTCATCGGTGTCTCAGTTGAGGCCGACCTTCCCCCGCACCGACGCGATCAGCTTTTCCGGGTCGTAGCCGACCCCGTCCTTGAACACGAGCTCGACGTTCTCGATGTCCCGGATGTCGCGCGACGGGTCGCCCCGCACGACGAGGAGATCCGCTTCCTTCCCCGCAGCCACCGTCCCGACCCGCTGGTCCCGGCTCAGATACCGAGCCCCATTCAGCGTCGCGACGGAAATCGCCTGCAGCGGCGGAAACCCGGCCTCTACCAGCAGCTCCACCTCCCGCTGGTTGGAAAACCCCGCCACCACCCCGCCGTAGCCGGTCGGGTCGGTTCCGGCCAACAGCAGCCCGCCGGCCCGCGCGAAGGCCAGCTCGAAGGCCATCTCCCTCCTCAACAACGCGGTCCAGGTCGTATCGCCCCGGTCCGCGATCCGCGCCCGCCGGCGCAGGTATGCGATCCGGGCATCGGTCGTCAGCACGTCGAGCACCTTGTCGGGGAGCGGGGGGCGGCGGGCGGTGAACGTCTCGAACACCGGCAGCGTGGAGGTGACGGCCACGCGGCGCGCCACCAGATCCTCGATGAGCTTCCGCAGCGGCTCTCCCGCGGGGTCCAAGGCAAGTATCGACGGCTCGACGTCATCGTCGGGACAGGCGTCCGGCTTCTTTCCGGTGACGAAATCGCTCGCGACCACGAGCCCGTGCTCCAGGTCGTCGATCCCCAGGGCCGCGGCCTCGCGGAACGTGACGGAGCAGAGATGGCCAGTGACCTTGAGGCCCCGGGCGTGCGCGGCCTTGATGGCGGCACCGAGCTCGTCGCGCGTAATGTTCGTGTAGGCCTTGAATGAGGTCACCCCCAGGCCGGCCCAGTAGTCCACGGTCCGCCGGGCATCCTCCGGCCCGGTGAGCGCGTGCATCTGATAGAAGAGGGGGAATCCGGGCCCCTGTAGATACGGCCCGGTCACGTCCATCTTGGGACCCGGAGTCCGGCCCGAATCGATCGCCGCCTTGAGCTCGAGGTCGGTATAGGGCTCCAGGCTGCCGCCCGTCCGCACGGTCGTGGCGCCGCCCGCGAGGTACAGCCGGGGAAAGCTGAACGCCTGCTCGTTGGCCATGTAGCCGCTTGACCAGAGCACGCCGGGGTAGAACATGTGCTCGTGGACCATCACGAAGCCCGGCAGAACCGTCCGCCCGGCAAGGTCCAGCACCCGGGCGCCGGCCGGGATGGCCACCTGGGCGGAGTCGCCGACGGCACGGATCAGCCCGCGGTCGATCACGATCGTCTGGTTCGGACGGGGGTCGGCACCGGTGCCGTCGATCACGAGGGCGTGGAGGAGCGCCGTGGTTGTGCCGTCCACCTGCACGAAAGCCCGGGTCTCGGGCGAGAGTCTGGGCGTCTGCGCCGCGCCGGTGTCCGCCAGGGCGGACAAACCGAGAAGCCACGGCGCGACGTATGAGCGGGAGAGTATCATGGTGGGGCTCAGGTTACCGCCGATCGGGAGCGGTGTCAAAGCAACCGCATTGAACCCCCCTCCGACCACCGGTATCTTCTGCACGAGACGTCACTTCCACAGCGAGCCGCGCCCATGACCCAAAGTCTCTCCACCGCCCCGCCGGCGCTCAGCATTCTGTCCGAGGAGGAGGAGCTGTTCCGCGTCACCGTGCGCGAGTTCGCTGAGACCGAGATCGGCCCCCACGTGAGCGCGATGGACGAGGCCGCCCATTTCCGTGGCGACCTGCTCCCCAAATTCTTCGACCTCGGTCTCATGGGCATCGAGATTCCCGACCGCTTCGGCGGAGCTGGGGGCTCGATCTTCATGACGACGCTCGCGATCGAGGAGCTGGCGCGGGTGGATGCGTCCGCCGCGATCTACGTGGACGTCCACAACACGCTGGTGAACAACGCGCTGGGGCGCTGGGGCAGCGACGAGCAGAAAGCGCGCTATTTCCCGCGCCTCGTCACCGACCTCCTCGGCGCGTTTGCCCTGTCGGAGCCGGCGAGCGGCAGCGACGCGTTCGCCCTGGAGACGAAGGCGGACCGGACGGACGGCGGCTGGGCGCTCACCGGCCGGAAGTTCTGGATCACGAACGGCGCGGAGGCCGGGCTATTCATCGTCTTCGCGAACACCGACTTCTCCAAGGGTTACAAGGGGATCACCGGGTTCCTCGTGGAGCGAGACTTCCCCGGCTTCTCCGTCGGGAAGAAGGAAAACAAGCTCGGCATCCGGGCGTCGAGCACCACGGAGCTCATCCTCGAGTCCTGTCGGGTGCCCGAGGCCAACGTCCTCGGCCCGGTGGGCCAGGGCTACAAGATCGCGATCGAGACCCTGAACGAAGGACGGATCGGCATCGGGGCGCAGATGATCGGCGTCGCCACCGGCGCGCTCGACGCCGCGACGGCGTACGTGAAGGAGCGCAAGCAGTTCGGCAAGGCGATCGCCGAGTTCCAGGGCGTCCAGTTCCAGCTGGCGCAGATGGCGACCGAGCTGGAGGCCGCGCGGCTGATGGTGTACAACGCCGCCCGGCTCAAGGACGCGGGCCGGCCGTTCGCTCGCGAAGCCGCTATGGCGAAGCTCTTCAGCTCACAGGTGGCCGACCGGATCACGTCGAAGTGTCTCGAGCTGTTCGGCGGTTACGGATATTCCAAGGAGTACCCGGCCGAGAAGTACTACCGGGACGCCAAGATCGGCACGATTTATGAGGGGACCAGCAACATGCAGCTCCAGACGATCGCAAAGATGATGCTGAGGTAACGGGTGACGCTCGGTTATCGGCTCGGATTCGGCCTACTGTTGCTCGGATTCCACACCGGGCGGGCGGCGGGCCAGGCGGCGGATCAACAGTGGCTCGATGAGAAGATAGGGTCCTGGCACCGTGCCGCTTCTCGGGCGGCGCCGGGGCACTGGGGCATTGCCGTCGCCGACGAGGACGGCAACCTGCTCTGGGGTCTCAACCCCGACGACCCGCTGGTCCCCGCCTCCACGGTGAAGGTCTTTACCACTGGCTTCGCCCGGTCGGTCCTCGGCGGGACCGCGCGCCGGCCGACCCGGGTGGTAGGCGCAGGCTCGGTGGATCCGACCACGGGTGAGTGGATCGGAAGCTGGGGGCTCGAGCTCAACGGCGATCCCTCTCTCGAGCGGGGGGTCGGCGCCGGGCCGACCCTGTACGACCTCGCGCTCCAGCTCGCCAGCGCCGGCATCCGCAAGCTCACGGGCCCCCTCAATGTGCAGAGCGCGGACGGCCCGGCAGACGCCGTCTATCCCACGGCGTGGTCCCGGCACCACTTCGGCCGCCTGTTCGCCCCCCTCATCGGGCCCATCACCCTGAACGAGAACCTGGTCTGGATCGCGGTGCAGCCCGGCGCGAGGCCGGGGGTGCGGCCACGGATCGTGGACGAGTCTCCGGCGGGCATCGCCTCCCTCGTCGCCGTGAAGGCAGTGACCAGCGCGGGGCGGCGGTCGAGCCTCAGACTCAGGCCCCGCGGCGACGGGGGGTGGACCCTCGTCGGAACGATCGGGTCGCGGGCTCGCGCCCGCGGGCTCGCCGCCGTCGTCCCCGATCCCAAGATCGTGCTCAACGCGGCCTGGACCCACGCGCTTGTAAGGGCGGGGATCGCCTGGAACCCGGCGCCGTTCATCGGGGCGCCGCCCACGGCCACCCCCCGGGTGCTGGCGGAAGTCTCCTCGCCGACGCTCGACTCGCTCGCGAGCGAGATCAACCGCCGGAGTCTCAACTACGGCGCCGAGCTGCTGCTCCAGTGGGCCGGCGGTCGGGACACGCCGGCCTCCCAGCTCACGAGACATGTGGAGCAGATCACGGGCAAGGCGGATGGGCTCGAGCTGGTGGACGGGAGCGGGCTCTCGTCCGACGACCGGGTCACCGCACGCACGTTCGTTTCGTATCTCGCACGGTTTCCGGCCACACCGGAGGGCCGAAACTTCCCGCAGCTGCTTCCCGCCAATGGCACCGGGACGCTGCACCGGCTGGCGTCCGGCTTTCCCGGCGAGGGCGTGGTCCGGGCGAAGACCGGGACGCTCGCGCGGGTGGCGAACGTGGTCGGCTACCTGGGACGCCCCGACGGCGTGCTGCTGGTGGCCCTGCTCTACAACGGCCCGCGTCCGTGGGCCGCCCGGAAGGCGGAGTGGCAGCTGTTCCGGAAGCTCGGCGGCAACGGAGTGATCATTCCGAGCGACAGTTTGCCGGATGCCCTGGTGCCGCACTTCGGGGGCGACGAGGAGACCGACTTCGTGCCCGCCTGGCCGGTGGACAGCGCCGACACTGTGGACACCATCGACTCCCTGCCCGCTGCGCTCCGCGGCGACACAACTCCACCCAAGTAGAGTAGCGAATCAGAACTGCACGTGGACGAGCATCGGTCCGCTCGGCTCCGATGTGCGGTTCACGGCCGGCTCCACCGTCAGCGCTGCGCCCATCACGGCACCGGGCGTGTTCGGCATGCCCACCGTAGCGAACGCCGGCCGGTCGGGCTCGCCCCGCAGCTCCACCGATCGCACCATCCCCGTCTCCGTGATGAACCAGAACTGATAGACGGAGCCGGCAGGGGCGGGCGGCAGCCCGTGGAGCACGACGTTCCACCGGTGGGTGACGGGGTCGGCGAAGATCACTAGGCCGCCCTTGTGGCCGTCCATTGCGACGTCCCGCTGGACGATGAGCTGGGCATCCCGCATGATCGAAAGCGTGTCGCGGAGGGCCGCCAGCTGACGGTCCCGATCGGCGACCGCCTCCTCGGCCGCGGCACGGGCCGCCCGCTCGTGGACACCGAGCCCGGCCGCGAGCAGGATCGCCGCCGCGGCGGCCGCCGGCCCGACCCGCTGCCACCAGGAGCGGCGGCGCAGCACGGCGTCGGCGAGCTGATGCGTGAGGCCGGGGCGAGGCGCCGCCGGCGCGGCCGCCATCGGCAGCGCACCGAGTGCGCGCTCGAGCGCGGCGACTTCCCGCTCGCACTCCCCGCAACGATTCAGGTGGTCGGCGAAGAGGCGCTCCTCGCGCGGCTCCAGCGCCCGCGACACGTAGGCGGCCCGGTGCTCCACGTACCAGTCGTGTGGCGTCATCGCACCCAATCCTGGATCGGCGCGAGCGCGACCCGCAGCTTGTCGAATGCCAGCCGCAGTCGTGTCTTCACGGTGCCCATCGGGATGCCGAGCTCCTTCGCGATTTCCGAGTGGGTGAGACCCCCGAAGTAGGCCAGCTGGACGACCGCTTGCTGCTCCTCCGGCAGCGCCTTCAGGGCGGCATGGACCGACTCGTGCACGTGCCATCCCGGCTGCGCCGACTCATCCGGCTCCCGGAACGCCGTTGTGGCCGGACCCACCCCGCCCAGCGCCTCGGCTCGGGCCGCCTTGCGCCGCCACCGGCTTGTCCGTCGCAGCCGGTCGATCGCGCGGTTCCGCGCGATCCGGAGCAGCCAGGGCATGAGCCCCTCGTGCTCGCCGCCGAGGGACCCGACGCGATCCCATGCGATCCGAAAAACCTCGAGCACGACTTCCTCGGCTTCGTCCTGGTCGCGCAGCATCCCTTGGGTCAGACCGAGAAGCCAGGGCGTAGCCGTCTCGATGAGCTCCACCAAGGCGCGCTCATCGCGGGCCACCAGCCGCTCGCGGAGCGACGCGTGACCCGCAAGGGCGAGCGGCGTCGGCGGGCGGCCGGGCTCAGGCGAACGCCGGGAGGGCGGCGGGTAAGGCACGTCTACTTATGCATCATCGCATCGCCGACCGCCAGACTGGCCGTGCCGAACGCCACGTTGTCCTTCTTGGACCACAGCACGACGTGGGTGAAGGCCTTGAGGTCGGTGCCGGCGGGGACGTCGAACACCTGCGCCCCGGAAAATTTCGAGAGCTTGCCCAGGAACACCGCCCCGGCCGACGGCCTGGGACCGGCGCTGAGGGCGACGTACACGTCGGGGCCCTTCTCGACCCGGAAGTCGTCTCCCAGTCTAAGCAGCGTCTGGTCGCCCTCCCGGGCGAGTGCGAAGGAGCCGCCCGCCTTGTGCCCCTCCGCCCCGGCGAACGTACCGTGCGGCAGCATCATCATGCCGTGGTCCATCGCCATGCCATCCTTGGCCATGCCGTCTTTGGCCA
>OEKQ01000055.1_pt2 | contig 22142 bp, 19 predicted proteins | sample 1503141 | NCBI WGS metagenome assembly OEKQ01 (sample SAMEA104379568, study PRJEB20068) | metagenome | isolation source: 1998
GATCCGATTGATGCTGGCCGAGGATTGACACTCGTGGCCGCCCTTCCGGTCCGCGCGATCGTCGCCGAGAGCTCCGCGACCCCGGAGCAGGGGAGCGCGTTCCAGGCGCTCGCCGCCGTGCTGGGCATCGCCTATCGGCTTGCGCTCGGTCTCAGCGGCCAGGCAAGTATGGCAGAAGGGCTGGTGGAGGAGGCCGCCCGACAAACCTTCCAGGGGGTAGGGGAACCGGACGCCGACTTCAAGGAGTCGCTTTTCACGATATTGATCGACCTGTGCGCCCGGCGGTGCGCGGACGCCGAGCCCTCCGTCTCCGATGCGGCCCTTGATAATCCCACCACCCGGATCGTTCGGGCGATTCGGGACCTCCCCGTTGAGGACCGGGTTGTCACGGCGCTCTACTTCGCCGACGACCTCCGCTACGAGCAGATCGCCGCCATGCTCCGCCTCCCGCTCGCGACGGTGCGATCGCGACTCCACGCGGGACGGAAGTCGGTCATGCGCGCGCTCGGCGGCGGGTTGGAACCGCGCTTGAGCCATTGAGTCGGGCGGCAGCGAGAGCGCTGTCGGCAAGCTAATCCATTGCGGAAGATTGCCTTCCTGCGTTCACTTCAAGCTCCATATCAAGTGCTGATACGCCGGCTTTTTGCGGCCGTGGCGTGGACCTGCGCTGAAACCGATGCCCGCAGCTGGCGTGGGCACGGCGCATCCTTGTAGCTTTGTTCGCTCCCGGCGACGGGAGGCAGATGCGATTGTCCCACTGAGCCAGCCGGATATTCATGGCGACGACGGTCGAAGCGACGACGAAGGGAAGAACGACGGAGGCGGCTCCCACAGCCTCCTGGCTCCAAGACCCCAAGCGCCAGGCGTTCGCCGGGCTGGCGGTGGTCGCGGTGATCGCGTTGGGCGTCTGGTTCGTCGTGACCAGCGGGCGTCGCAAGGAAGAGTTCGCGGCGCGGGTATTTTCCCAGGCGCTCGCGACCGCTGACAAGGGCAACCTGCCGCAGGCCTCCGCCGACCTCCAGCGAGTCATTCAGACGTACGCGGGCACCGAGGCCGCCAACGAGGCCGTTCTGGCGCTCAATCAGATCCGGATGGCGAGCGGACAGAGCGAGCTGGCCGCCGCGAACCTAGGCGAGTTCGTGGCCCGCAAGCCTGCGCCACGCTTTGCCGCTCCCGCCTACGGCCTCCTCGGCGTGGCCCAAGAGAACGGCCGCAAGTTCGCCGAGGCAGCCACCGCGTATGAGCAGGCGGCGGCGAGCGCGGAAGTCGCCTATGTGAAAGCCAGCTACCTGATCGATGCTGGCCGCGCATACCGGCTGGCCGGCAAGACCCAGGATGCGATTCGGGTATACCGGACGGTGGTCGAGAAGCACCCGGACGCGCCGTCGGTGAACGAGGCCCAGGTGCGCCTGGGGGAGCTGACGGCCGCCCAATAGGCTCAGGAAAGGCGTCCCGGACGGGTTCCGGGCGGGAATCGTGGTAGCGGCTCCGGCGGATCGCGCCGGGGCCGTTTTCTGTTGGGCCAGGGTCGCGATAGGCAGTCCGGCAGCGCCGCTTAGGAGACCGGCGCCGAACAACGGATCCCAATGACGTATAAGATGTATTATGTTAAGTACGAGTGGGGATAACAGTGGATAACCGGCGACTAGCGCCAGCAACCCATTGCCCCACTGTCGCTTGGATGATTGTTCTACAGCCGGCTCTTGGATCCGCATGGCAGCGGTCCCGCGGGCGGCTGGTTGGTGCGAGAGCCCGGCGGGCTATCCCCCCCATCGGCCGACCCGAAGCAGCGGCTTCGGGGCCATGACGCGCAGAGCCATCCAGGAAAGCAGCAGCGCGTGCAGGGTGATGGCGAGGGTCCGGACCCAGTTCACGGCGATCACCTGGGCGTTCAGGGCCTCGGAGAACCCCTCCCTGACCATGCGGACCTGGAGCGGAACCTCCCGGGTGATCGTGGAGGCGAGCGTGACCCCTTCGAGCAGGGCCCCCATCCACACCGCCCACTCCGGCACTTCAGCGGGCCGGGTCCAGAGAAGCACGGCGGTCACGAGAAGGAAAAGAGAGAACATCGTGACGACCGGCAGCTGGATCAGCTCGGCGTAGCGGGCGTCGTAGGCGTAGTGGTCCGCCTGCCCCACCAGGGCCTTGAGCGGGTAGAGAACGCGTTGCGCCGTCCAGATGGTCCCGGTGTTGTACCACGCGAGGGCGAGGCAGGCGGCAAAGGTGAAGTGTCCCTGTCTGCTGTCCGGAGAACCGCCGAGGTCCCGCCGCCAGGCATCCACCGGAGCGGGCCGGAGCGCGAGCCAGAAGAGCCACCCCACGAAGGGCGCGGCCACCAGGAGCAGCGCCACCGCCCAGCCCGGCCGGCCACGCTTGCGGGCGTCGGCCACGGCCCACCGAACGACCGCACCGGCGGCGGCGGCGGCGGCGAGGACGAGAAAGAGGGGGGAGAGGAAGTTGAGGACTCGCACGCCATGAGCATACGCCGCGCCGGCGGGGGGCGCCATGCCCTCGTTATCCCTCCCAGACGCCCCGGAAGACCAGCCGCCCCTGCCCACCCAGCCAGACGTCGGTCGCGACATCGCCGCGGAGCGCCGCGCGCACGGTCAGCAGCTCGCCGCCCCAGCTTCGGAACTCGAGCGGCAGCGCCTTGCCCGCGTGCTGAGCGAGCGCGAGCGCGGCGGCCACGGTCCCGGTGCCGCACGCCAGCGTCTCCCCTTCCACGCCGCGCTCGTAGGTCCGGATGAGCCAGGGCGCCCCCGCCTCACTCGGCGCCGCGACGAAGTTCACGTTGGCGCCCTCGGGGCCCGCGGCCGGGTCGTGCCGGAGCGGGCGGCCGCGGCCGCCGACATCGACCACGCGGATGTCCTCGACGAGCAGGACGAGGTGCGGCACCCCGACGCAGCCGAGCCAAACCTCGCGCTCTCCGCGGACCGGCATGATCGACGGCACCGGCTTGGGGACCTGAGCATCCGGGAGCCGGATCTCCGCCCGCTCGCCTTCCTCGAGGCATCTCGTGAAGACGACTCCCGCGTCGGTCAGAAGGCGCATGCCGTCCGCCGGCCCGAGCTCGAGATGGGCGGAGAGACGGGTGCTGCAGAGCGCGGCGTTTCCGCACATGGCAGCGCGGGAGCCGTCGGAGTTGAAGAACGCCATCCTGACGGCGTCTCCGTCCTCCGGGGAGAGGATCACGAGCCCGTCCGCCCCGACGCCGCTGCGCCGGTCGCAGAGTCGCACGATGCGCTCGCGCGACCACTCGTCCGCCGTGGTGCTCCGGCCGTCGAGGAGGACGAAATCGTTTCCCGAGCCGGTCATCTTGTAGAAGATGGTCCCCTTCACGGCCCCCCCCACAGCGAGCGGAGCCGGAGCCACCACACCATCCAGACCGCCTCCCGCACGATTCTGCCGTTCATCTTGCTCTGGCCCTCAACCCGGTCGGTGAACACGATGGGAATTTCCCGGATGCGGAACCCCTTCCTCCAGGCCAGGAAGCTCATCTCGATCTGGAAAGCGTAGCCGTTGGACCGGACCCGCTCCAGGGGGATGGCCTCCAGCACGCGGCGGCGGAAGCATTTGAAGCCACCGGTCGAGTCGGCGAGCGGGAGGCCGGTGACGAGCCGGGCGTACTGGTTGGCCCCGATGGACAAGAGCAGCCGGGCGATCGGCCAGTTGATGACGTTGACCCCCGTCTTGTAGCGCGAGCCGATGACGAGGTCTGCGTCCTGAATCGCCTCCAGGAACGTCGGCAGAAAGCGGGGATCGTGGGAGAAGTCGGCGTCCATCTCGAAGACAAGGTCGTACCCCTGGTCGAGCGCCCATCGGAATCCGGCCAGATAGGCTTTCCCGAGTCCCTCCTTCCGCCCGCGGTGGAGGACGTGGATCCGCGCATTCTCGGCCGCCATCTGGTCGGCGAGCTGGCCCGTCCCGTCCGGGGAGTTGTCGTCCACCACGAGCACGTCGATCCCCGGATCCTGCGCGAGAATGGCCGGAATGATCTGCGGCAGGTTGATCCGCTCGTTGTACGTCGGCACCACTACGAGCGCGCGTTCAGTCACCCGTCCTCCGCAGCCGTGCGCGCCGCGCCGGCCAGCAGTCCCGCGGTCAGCAGCAACGCCAATGTCGTGATCAGCTTGCCCCGGCCGTATGCGCCGGAGGCGAACTCCAGCCGGACCTCCCGGGCGCCCGCCGGCAGCGGGACGCTCAGAAAGGCGTAGTCGCCCCGGTGGACGGGCACGGCCTTCCCGTCCACCGCGGCGTGCCAGTCAGGATACCAGTTCTCGCTCACCAGAAGAAAGGTAGGCTTGGGCTCGGATCCAGTGAGCGTAATCCGCATCCGGCCCGGCTCCCACTCCGCCATGTCCGCCTTGACATCGCTGGGGGGCGGCGCCTGACCGGCCCGGATGGGCTCCACCTCGAGCGTCGTGGTGTCGGGATAGGCAATCACGCGGGTGTAGGGGAACCGCGAATCGACGAGCGCCGGCGTCGTCTGGTCGTCGGGGATCTTGATCGCGGCCGAGAGCACGCGAACGTACGGGACGGTCGAGTCGCGCTCGTAGAGCACGCCCGGGCCGCCCGGGGTCGTGCGCACGGGACCTACGACCTTGTGGAAGCCGGCGAGATCCTGCTCGGCCGGCACGATGAGGAACCGCGCCGCGACCAGGTCCAGCACCGCCAGGCTGCCAGCGTTCTTCCAGACGTTCTTGCCGCCCAGCAGCTCGTCGTAGAAGCGCAGCTCGTTGCCGTGGTATCCCAGGACCTGCTCGACATCGTGCGCCATGAGGTACGACCCGGGGAAGACGCCGACGTCGAGCACGCGGAAGGGGGGCTTCTCCTTCCGCAGGCGGGACACGATCTCGTCGTCGCGGTAGAGCTCGGCGGCCGGCGGGGAAAACTGGAAGAAGATCCGGTCGATGCTCCACAGGTCGGCGACGGTCACGGCCACCAGGGCCGCGACGGCCGCGGTCCCCCGCAGCTTGCCGCCCCCGATCCCGAGCATCACCGCCCCCGCGAGAGCGACGAAGACGAGCAGCCTAAGGGACCCGAGCTGCAAGGCGGAGGCATTGGCCATGACCCGGTCGGCCTGTTCGGGTTGCGCCAGGACCGTCGCCACCGCCTGGAGCGCGCCGACGACGCCGAGGAGCGCCACGCCGCCCAGGACGGCCAGGCCGACAACGAGAGCTCGGCGCGGTACCTCGCCCCGCAGCAGGCGGTCGGCGCCGAGCCCGGCCCAGAGTGCCACAGGCAGCGCGACGAGGAAGAACGCCATGCCCGGGGCGCGGACCTTTTTCATCATCGGCATCACGTCGTACCACAGCCGATAGAAGGGCGTGTGGCCCCCGAACGCGACGAGCAGAAACAGGACCGCGATGCCTGCGGTCACCCACAGGAGCGGCCGACGTTTCCGGTCGCCCCACGCAAGGGCGGCCAGCAGCACGGTGACGGCGCCGAGAAACTCGGTGTGCAGCTTGAAGACGTTCCGGCCCCAGTAGCCGTCGAGCACCCCGTTGAACTGAGGCAGGATCGTGGTGACGAGCTCCTCCGGCGGCATCGAGAAGGCGATGGCGTACTCCCACCCGGTGCTCGGCCCTTCCCCGGCGGCGCGCGGAGAGTAGGGGAGGTAGGCCAGGAACGGCACGATCTGGATCGCGGCGATGGCGAGCCCGAGCAGCACCGCCCCGAAGCACGCGGCGATCGTGCCCCAGGCCGCGACGGGTCGCCGGAGCGCCTCGGGGCGTTCCGGGTCGCGCAGGGCGAGCCAGAGGGTCCAGATGCCGCAGGCCACCAGCACATAGTACGTCATCTGGTAGTGGGGGCTCAGCATGCACAGCCCCACGGTGAGCGCAAGCAGACCGTAGCCGGCGAGGCGGCGGTCGCGCACCGCGCGCAACGTCGCGAGCAGCGCCAGCGGGGCGAGGGCCGACACGAACAGCTTGCCGTCGTGCCCCGGCTTCACCAGCGAGGCGACCATGCCGGTGAGCTCGTACGCGAGCCCGCCGACAAGCGCCCCGCCCCAGCCGGCGCGGAGCGCCCGCAGCAGCGCGTACATCGCACAGCCGGCCAGGACGATATGCCCGGCAAACCCGACGTTCATCGCCGTATCTACCGGGAGCACCCAGCGCAGCCACGCCGTGGGGTAGAACACGTCGCCGTGCTGCGCCGCGATGAACGGCAGCCCGCCGAACAGGTACGGGTTCCACTCCGGAATCCGGTGGTGGGCGCGGAAGAACTCCGCGCCGAAGCTGCGGAAGGCATACCCCGCGACGTATTGATCGCTCTGCGCGCTGACCAGGAACCGGCCTCCCAGCATCGGCCAGCAAAGCACCAGCGCGGCTAGCACGAAGACCAAGGTGGCCACCACAGCGGGCCGGGGCGGCTCCCAGGGCTCGGCGGCGGATGCGATCTCAGAAGACGACACGCGAGCTCCGTCGGGTGAGCAGAAACGGGGCTGCGGCCCCGAACTCGGTCAGGGTGAGCAGCAATCGGGACGCGACGGCGAGCGCGGTCGCTGCGCCGATGCCGATCGGCTGCTGCAACATCAAGATGAAGAGCGCTTCGCGCACCCCCAACCCGCCGGGCGCGAGCAGCGCCAGAAACCCCGCGAGATACGACGCGGTAAACACGGCGACCGCAGTCCAGAGCTCGAGCCTGACCTCGGGCAGCAGGCCGCGGGCAAGGAGCCAGAGGGCGACGCCGTAGCCCACCCAGGCGATCGCATTGGCCGCGATGCCGCCCAGGACGCCCTCGGGTCGCGGCGCCATGGCGGCCTCCGCCGGGACCCGCGCGAGCCGGAGCAGGCGGCGCACCGCGGGCGGCCAGAGCACGAGCCCGACGCCGGCGGCGCTGGCCGCCACGAGGAGGCCGAGCGCGGCCTGCGCTCCCGGATGTGCGTTCTCGAGGGCCACGGTTCCGGTGAGCCCCACGATCGCGGCCCCGGTGCCGATCGCGAGCGCTTGGAGCACCACGGCCGAGCCGGTCGCCGCCCACGCGGCCACGCCGACCTGCTGCGCCAGGATCGCCATCCCGGCGATTGCCCATAGCTTCCCCGGCACGTACTTGCCAAGGCTCGAGACGGTCCAGATCCGGGCGGCGGCGAGGGCGCTCAGCTCCTGACCCCAGCTCGCGAGCATGGCCCGCCAGGCCCAGATGAGCAGCGCGTACATCGTCCACACGACCAGAGCGCTGGCCAGCAAGTAGAGCGGCCGGGGGGCGAAGGTGAGCGGCTGCGAGCGGAAGTCGGCCCAGTTGCGGATCAGCGACCGCAGCGCGAACCCCACCACCACGAGGCCGAGGATCCACTGGGCCGCGCGCCACACGGCTCTACCCACCCAGGGCCTCCCGGTACCATCCCTCGCAGATCTCCGCGACGTGGTCGGGCGAGAGCCGCCGGCGCCACGCTTCGCCCTCGATGCGTGCCTGGGCGAGTCGCTGGGGATCGTTCAGCACATCGAGGGCGGCATCGGCCAGTGCTTCCGCGGCCGGCAGCGTGAGGCGCCCGGCGCCCCGCTCGGGGACGACGTCGAGCACGCCGCCTCCGTCCCAGCACGCGATCACCGGCACGCCGGCCATCAGCGCCTCGGCGGCTGCGAGGCCGAAGCCCTCGCCCTGCGCCGGAAAGAGCATGAGATCGGCCCGGGCGAGAAACGCCGGGATCCGGTCGGGCGGGACCGCCCCGGCGAAGGAGACGAGGTGGGCGATCCCGCGCCGCTGCGCAAGCGCTTCGAGCGACGGGCGCTCCGGCCCATCGCCGACGATGGTGAGCGGCGTCTCCCGCCCCAGCTCGACCAGGCACGCGAGCGCGTCGAGCGCGAGGTGCACCCGCTTCTGCACCGTGAGGCGCGCGACCGTGATGAGGCCGCCGCCGCCGGTTGTCCAGGGATAGCCTGCCGCGTCCACCGGCATCGCGTGGACGTGCTCCTTCGGAATGTGCGTTGCGGTGGCGGTCTGGACCCAGGTTGCCAGCTCGCTGGAGACCACAGTGACCACCCGGGCGCGGCGGACGACGGGAGTCCCGAGCCGCCGGGCGACGGCGGAGCGGCGGAGCAGCGCGGCATCGGTCCCGTGCAGCGTCAACACCGCCGGCGCGGTGGCGGGGAGCGCCAGCCCGGCCGGGATCCACCAGTGGGCGTGCGCCAGGTCCGCGCCCGCGGCGAGCTCCTCCCGGACGCCGCGGCGAAGGGCGCGCCAGAGACCGGCCAGGGCGACCCACCCTCCCGGCCGCCGGATCGCGGCCTGCATCGTCCCTCGATACGCCAGGGTTTCTCGGCGCGCGGTGGCGTACCGGACCCGGCGCACGGGAACGCCGCCGATCTTCCCCTCCCCGCCCTTCCCCCCGTCGCTCGGGGCGACCACGCGCACATCCACGCCCCGGCGGACGAGGGCTTCGGCGAGGGTCGCGAGGAACGCGCCGGAGAGGTCGCCGGCCCAGCGGGGATAATTGTGGGTCACGAAGACGACCCGCACCGGCTAGTCCCGATGATCGGCGCCGCCGATCCGGGCGAGGGCGCGCGCGAGACCGCGGTTCTCCTCGCGCAGCCCGGCGATCAGCTCCCCGACGAAGCCGAACCCGAAGAGCGCGATGCCGGCGATCACCATGGTCTCGACGAGGTTGAGCAGGGGGCGGAACCCGATGCCGTAGCCGAACCGGAGCACCAGGGCGACGAGGCCGGCGAGGAAGCCGAGGGCGAACAGCGCGGCGCCGAGGACACCGAAGAAGAGCATCGGCTTGCGACCGAAGCGGAGCTGGAACCAGACCGACAGGAGATCCAGCACGCCGACGGGGATGCGGGTCCAAGTGAACTTGGACACGCCGGCCTTGCGGGGATAGACAGCCACCGGGTGGGACAACAGGCGGAACCCGTCCGCCGCCGCGATCACGACCATGAACCGGTGCCAGTCGGGCCGCAGGGGCAAGTCGGCGACGACTTCGCGGCGGTAGGCTTTCACCGAGTTGAGGTCCGCGACCCGCACGCCGAACAGGGCGCGGCAGAGCCAGTTGTAGACCCTCGACACGAACGCTTTCTCGTACTTCCCCTGCTTGGTGCCGGTCACGATGTCCGCGCGGCCGTCAAGGATCGGCCGGACCAGCGCCGGGATGTCCTCCGGCAGATACTGGAGGTCCGCCGGGTAAAAGACGAAGACGTCGCCGCGCGCGACGTCGGCGGCGGAGCGGAGGGCGTCGGCGATTCCCCGCTGCCGCCGGTGGGTGACGGTCTCGAGAAAGGGGTGCTTGGCGCGCAGCTCGCGGAGGACGCGGGGGGTCTCGTCCCGTGAGCCGTCGTCCACCACGACCACCTCGAAGCTGAAACCGGCCGGACCGAGGGCGTCGGCGCACCGGGCCAGAAACTCGGGCAGGTTCGGCGCCTCGTCCTTGGCAGGCACGAGCACGCTGACCGCGACGGCGTCAGCGGGGCCGGCGCCGGTCATACGCGCTTGCGCATCCTCGCCGGCAGAATGCCGAGCTGGTCGCGGTACTTGGCGACCGTCCGGCGGGCGATCTGGATGCCCTGCTCCTGGAAGAGATGGACGATCTGCTGATCGGTGAGCGGCTTGGAGGGGTTCTCGTCGGCGACCATCTTCTCCAGCTTGGCCCGGATGGAGCGCGCGCTGGCGTCCTCGCCGGACGCGGTGGCGAGCGCGCTGGAGAAGAAGAACTTGAGGGGCAGCACGCCGCGCGGCGTCTGGACGTACTTCTCGTTGGTCACGCGGCTCACCGTGCTCTCGTGCATGTTGATGACTTCGGCGACCTCGCGCAGCGTGAGCGGCTTGAGGTACTCGATCCCCTTCTCGAAGAAGTCGCGCTGCCGGTCCACGATGAAATTCATGACCTTGAGCATCGTCTGGCGCCGCTGCTCGATCGCCTGGATCATCCAGTTCGCGCTGTTCATCTTGGACGCGATGAACTCGCGGTTCTCCGGCGTGAGCTTCTTCTTGTCTCGCGCGACCTCCTGATAGGCCCGGCTCAGCCGGAGCCGGGGCATGCCGGTGTCGTTCAGGAACACGTGGTAGCGGTCCCCGATCTTCTCGACGATCAGATCGGGAATGATGTAGCCGTCGCTCCGGTCGGAGTACTTGAGCCCCGGCTTGGGGTCGAACCGGGCGAGCTGGTCGGCCGCCGCCTGGACCGCGGCCGGCTCGACCCCGAAGCGCTTGGCCAGGTCGTTCCACCGGTGCGCGATCAGGTCGGGGAACGCGTCCGCCACGAGACGATACGTGAGCGACTCGGTGTCGCCCGCGTCTTTGAGCTGGAGCAGGAGGCATTCCCGCAGGTCCCGGGCGCCGACCCCCGGCGGGTCGAGCTTCTGGATGATGCCGAGGATCTCCTCGGCGTCGGCCAGCGTGTACTCGGCGCCGGGCGGCAACGCGGGCGCGGACGGGGCCGTCTCCTCGCTCTCCTCGTCGTTCCCGGCCGTCGGTTCGGCCTCGCCAGCCGCATCCGGGCGGGCCGCCGCGAAGTGCGTCGCCACGAGCTGATTGACCGACCCGACCAGCTCTTCGAGCGAGGCGGCGAGATAGCCGTCATCGGTCATGTTGCCGAGGAACTCCTCGGCGAGCAGGTGCTGCCGGGGCGAGAGCTCCAGCATCCGGAGCTGCTCGCGGAGATGGTCGGTGAGATTGCGGGTTTCGACGGTGACCGGCTCGGTGTATTCCTGAACCTCGAACTGCTCGCGGGTGCCGCCCACATCAAAGCCGTTGAGGAGGATCTCCTCCCAGTCCATCTCCTCTTCCTTCTCCTTTTGTTCCTTCTCCTTCTCCTGATCCTTCGCGGCTTCCTGGTCCGGCGCTTCCTCGTCCTCCGGCTCGAGCAGCTCGAGGAACGGATTCGCCAGCAGCTCCTGCTTGAGGTGCTGCTGGAGATCCATCATGGGCATGTACAGCATGTCCATGGCCTGGTAGAGCCGCGGGTTGACCCGGAGCTCCTGCCGGAGGCTGGTTTGCTGGGAGAGACCCGTTCGGAGGCTCACGCGGCGGGCTCCAGGCGCGCGCGGAGGCGCGAGGTCAGGGTGGGCCCGAGATAGCGCTCGGCCACCCGCTCGTCGTAGACCAGCTCGCGCACGGTGCCGGCCGCCTGGACCTTTCCTTCGAACATGATGTAGGCGCGATCCACGATGTCGAGTGTCTGCTCCACGTTGTGGTCCGTGATCAGGACGCCGATCCCGCGGTGGCGGAGGCCGGCGACGATCGTCTGGATGTCGTGCACGGCGATGGGGTCTACGCCGGCGAACGGCTCGTCCAGCAGCATGAATTTGGGCTCCGTCACGAGGGCGCGGGTGATCTCGAGCCGCCGGCGCTCGCCGCCGCTCAGCGCGTACGCCCGCACCTTCCTCAGGTGGCGGATCCCCAGCTCGTCCAGCATCCGCTCGAGCATCCGCTGGCGCTCCGCGCGGGGCAGCTTCCGGGTCTCGAGGATCGCCTGAATGTTCTCCTCCACCGTCATCCTACGGAAGACGGACGGCTCCTGCGCGAGATATCCGATCCCGGCGCGGGCCCGCCGGAACATCGGCGCCCGGGTGAGGTCCTTGCCGTCGAGCTTCACCCGTCCCGCCTCGGGCCGGATCAGCCCGGTGAGGAGGTAGAACGTCGTGGTCTTGCCGGCCCCGTTGGGGCCGAGCAATCCGACGATTTCCCCCTGCCCGAGTCGCAGCGTGACCTCGTCGACGACTCGCCGGCCGCGGTAGCTCTTGGTAAGCGCGCACCCCTCCAGCACGCTCGCCGGCCGGGGCGGCGTCGCCGCGGCGCCCGGACCGCTGGACCGCTCGGCCGCTGCGAAGAGGGCCGCCGCGGCTCCCGCCCGGTCCCGCACCGCGTCGGACCACCAGGGAGCGGCGGCCTGCACGATTTCCCAGCCGGCCCCGGCTCGATCCTCTACCCAACCCCCGGTCGCGAGCCTCGGAAGCACCGCGTCCATCACGTGCGCCCGGACCGACTCGCCCAGACCCTCCGCGGGCTGATACAGCCGGAGGAAGCCCTCGCGGTATCCCCCCAGGACGTCGGCCAAGGGCGCGCGACCCTCGGTGTCTGCGGCCTGGACCAGCGCCGCCAGCGCGAGCGGGAGCGACGGGTCGGTGGCGTCGAGTCGCGCCAGCCACGGCGGCGAGGTCATTGGGTCCCGGGGGCTTTGGCCGGGGGCTTCTCCGGCGGCTTCTCGCCGGGTTTCGCCTGCTTCCCCGATTTATCCGTCGACGGGGCCAGCTGGACGCCGTCGGCCTTGCCCCGGACCTCGACCAGATCGACCGTCTCCGACCCGTCGGCCTTCATGGTGATCACGATCTCGTCACCGCGCACGTAGTTGATCGAGGGCCGACCGCCCGGCTTCTTCTTGTCCGGATCGAGGTGGTACGACCGGGCCGAGCCGCGGGCGACGAGACGAGTCAGGACCGACTTCTTGGTGCCCGCCGAGTCGCGTAAGTCGAACGTGGCGATGACGGTGTCTCCCGTGAGCCAGTCGCGCTCCTTCATCACCGAATCGACCTCCCCGCCGAGCCAGGCCTTGCCGAACGCGCGGGCCTCCCGCAGGTGCTGCTCCGGGGAGTCCAGCGCCATGGAGTCGGCCTTGATCTCGTACTTGGCCGACGTCGCATGCGGCTTGAGGCTGTCACCCCAGGCCTCCGTGTGCTCCAGCTTCCGTTGCGCCAGGTCGTGGGCGATCGTATCGGCCACGAGGGTCCAGTCCCGGTTGACCGCCTTGGCGTCTCCCTTTGCGACCACATGCTCGAGCTCCCTGTTCTTGAGCCGGAAGTCGAGCCGGCGGCCCGCAAGATCGAAGCTGTCGGCGCCCAGGCCGCGCAACGTCGGCCGCTGCCCCAGGAGCGTGCCGTCGTTGGCGGGCCCGGTGTCGAGCCGGAGCGAGTCACCCCGGGCGGCGAAGTCGCTGCGATCCACGGTCACCGTGCCGCCGGCCCAGATCCGGTCGTCGCCCTTGATTCGCACCCGGTCGGCGACGATCACGTACGGCTCCCGGGTCCGGGCCGAATCCGGCGGCGCGGCCGTCGAGTCCGCCGCGGAGTCCTTGCCGAAGTACTCGATCCGCGGACGACTCACCGCGTACATCTCAGTCGTGTCGCGCACCCCCTTCACCGCCCGGTAGTAATCCAGCGACGGTCCCGCGAGGGTGGAGCCGGTCTTCAGGTTCAGCGTCTTGACGTTGCCCCGGGCCTCCCACCGCTCGGCGGCGCGGTAGTAAGTGCCGAAGTCATTGTCCATCGTGAGCGTGGTGTCGCGGTAGCGCACGTGCCCCGTGAACTGGACCGTGTCGCCGGCGTACGAGGCGACGCTGTCGCTCCGCATGGTGATCTTGGTGCCGCGGCAGCTCAGCCGGACGTTGCCGCCCGCGAAGTAGTCGGTCCCGCCCGTCCTCTCGACCGCGATGCCCTGGCGGTCGACGTTGTCGATCTGGAGCGTGCACCGGTCCGAGGTCGCGACGGTCTGCGCGGCCAGCGGCGCCACCAGGGCCAGGCCGGCGAGGCCGGTGAGCCGTCTCACTGCTGTCCCGGCAGGAGCACGCCCTTGCCGGCCACCCCGTGCGGGCGCTCCGTCACGACGTTCTTGAAATCCGGATCCGAGCTGAACCCGGTCCCCTGGATGAACTCAGTCCCCTGCTCGAACCGGAAGCGCCGGTCGGTGGAGATGTCGTTCTTCTTGGGATCGAAGCGGAGCGTCTCCGCCCGGAGCCGGCGTCCGTCGGTGCTGATGACGATCACGTCGCCTTGCGCGTCCATCGAACCGTCCTGCCACCGATAAGTCCCGGCGTCGGCGGTGAGGTGCGACGACTCCGCACCCTTGGGATCGTAGAACGTGGCGCGGAGGTGCCGCAGCACGGCCAGCTGACTCGCCTCGTAGAAGTAGGCGGTGTCCGCCTCGACCCGGCTCTTCCGAATCCCGTCCGCGGTGACGTAGTGCGAGAACCCTTCGATCACCTGATCCGCCGTGTCGGCCGCCTGGACGGTCGTGGTGGGCCGGGCGCCGCCGCTGGTACATCCGGCCACGGTCGCCACGGCCGCCAGGACGAGCCCGACGCCGAGACCGGCGGCCCGACGGGCTTCGCCCATCAGCGAGCGAGGCCGGCGAGCTCCTTGGCTTCGGCCGGAGCCCCGCCACGGCGGCGGTTGAGCGCGGCGCCGATGAACGCGACGAACAGCGGGTGCGGCCGGGTCGGGCGGGACTTGAGCTCCGGATGGAACTGGCACCCGATGAACCAGGGGTGGTCGGGCAGCTCGATCGTCTCGACCAGCCCGCCGTCCGGCGATTGCCCCGAGAGCCGCAGGCCGTACTCCGCCAGCACGTCGCGAAAGGCGTTGCTCACCTCCCAGCGGTGCCGGTGGCGCTCGCTGAGCTCGGGGGCACCGTACGCCTGGGCCACCTTGGAGCCCGGGCGCAGCTTGGCGGTGTAGGCGCCCAGCCGCATTGACCCGCCCATGTCCGAGACCTCCCGCTGCGACGGCATGAGGGAGATCACCGGCGACTCGCACTCCGGAGCGAACTCGGTGCTGTTGGAGTCGGGGAGCCGGCAGACGTTCCGGGCGAACTCGATGATCGCGATCTGGAGGCCCAGGCAGATCCCGAAGAACGGGAGGTCGTGCTCGCGGGCCCAGCGGATCGCCTCGATCATGCCGTCCACGCCGCGGATCCCGAAGCCGCCGGGGATGAGCAACCCGTCGAACCCGCCCAGGACCCGACCCGTCGCATCCTGGTCGGTGAACTGGTCGCTCGAGAGCCAGTGGATGTCCACCCCCGCGTCGTGGGCGATGCCGCCGTGGATCAGCGCCTCCTGGACCGACTTGTACGCGTCGTGCAGGTCGGTGTACTTCCCGACGACCGCGATCCGCACCCGCTGGGCGGGATCCAGCACCCGCTGGACGATGGACTTCCAGGCCTTGAGGTCCGGCTCCGGCGTATTGAGCCGGAGCCGCTCGCAGACCACGCGGTCGAGTCCCTGCTCGTGGAAGCGGAGCGGAATCTCGTAGATCGACCGGACGTCGGGGCTCTCCACGACGCACTCGAAGTCCACGTTGCAGAACAGGGCGATCTTGCGCTTGATGTCGGCGGAGATCGGCTGCTCGCTCCGGCACACCAGGATGTCCGGCTGGATCCCGATCTGCATCAGCTCGCGCACGGAGTGCTGGGTCGGCTTGGTCTTGAGCTCGCCGGCCGCGGCGATGTACGGCACCAGCGTGAGGTGCATGAACAGGGCGTTGTCCCGTCCCACTTCCTGGCGGAACTGGCGGATCGCCTCGAGAAAGGGGAGCGACTCGATGTCGCCCACCGTGCCGCCGATCTCGGTGATCACGACGTCGTGGCCGGGCGCGGTGCGCCGGACGGCGTTCTTGATCTCGTCGGTGATGTGGGGGATCACCTGGACCGTGGAGCCGAGGTACTCGCCCCGCCGTTCCTTGTTGATGACGCTCTGATAGATGCGGCCGGTGGTGACGTTGTTCTGCTGGGAGAGGGAGCGATCGATGAAGCGTTCGTAGTGGCCCAGGTCGAGGTCGGTTTCGGCGCCGTCGTCGGTGACGAAGACCTCGCCGTGCTGGAACGGCGACATCGTCCCGGGATCGACGTTGATGTAGGGGTCGAACTTCTGCATCGTGACGCTCAAGCCGCGCTCCACGAGCAGGCGTCCCAACGAAGCGGCGGCGATTCCCTTCCCGAGGGAGGAGACGACGCCGCCGGTCACGAAGATGTACTTGCTCGCGTTGGTGCCGCTGGGCATGGACGCTCCCTCTTACGAAAAGGGCTGGTGGGCGACCCGAGCGGCGTCGCTCGGAGGACACTTGGGGCTAGAATGGGAAACGGGCCGAGCCGAGAAGACGCCACGGACGCGCATCACGGAAGGTAACCAGCGACCGCGCGGGAGTCAAAAGTTGTGCCGTGGCGGGAACCGGTAGCCGTTAGCCACTGGCCATTAGCTAACGGCGAATAGCTAACGGCTAACGGCTCCACCACTTACACCGGCAAGCTCAAGGAAATTCCCAAGCATCCTCTTCCCCTCGATCGTACCGATCGACTCCGGGTGGAACTGCACCCCGAACACGGGAAACGACCGGTGTCGGAGCCCCATGATCTCGCTGCCCGGCGGCCGGTCGGCGGACCAGGCGGTCACCTCGAGGTCGGCGGGCAGCCCCCTCGGGGAGACGACAAGCGAGTGGTAGCGCATCGCGCGGAGCGGCGAGGGCAACCCGGCGAAGAGGTCGCGCCCGTTGTGCACCACCTCGGTGGTCTTGCCGTGCATGATGCGGTCGGCGCGCACGACGGCGCCGCCGAACGCGTCGCCGATAGCTTGATGCCCGAGGCAGACGCCGAGAACGGGGATCCGGCCGGCCGCGGCGCGGATGAGCGCCACCGAGATCCCCGCCTCCCGGGGGGTGCACGGGCCGGGTGACACGATGATCGCCGCGGGCGCGAGCGCGAGCGCCTGCGCCGGCGTGAGGGCGTCGTTCCGGTAGACCACGGGCTCGGCGCCGAGCTCGCCGGCGTACTGGACCAGGTTGTAGGTGAAGCTGTCGTAGTTGTCGAGAACCAGAAGCATCGGCAGGCTCACGGGTGCGAGACGGCCGCGCGGATCGAATCGCGCAACCGCGCGGCCTGCCGGCGGACCGAGTCGGCGCGATGGAGCGCGGCCTCCCGGATCGAATCGGCGCGGTGCTCGTGTAGGGTTGCGATCGAGTCAGCCGCGCGGGAAGCGGCGTCGCCGATCGAATCCGCCATGTGGCCGGCGGCATCCGCGATGGAATCGGCGGCATCGCTCGCCGCCTCCGCCCGGATGTCGGCCATGTCCCGCCGGAAATGTTGCGCGACCTCCGCGGGGACGAAGAGCGGCACGGTGAGGTGTCCCGGCTCGAAGGCCACCTCCCCGAACCGCTCGGCTCCGCGGGCCGCCGCCGAATCGGGCGACACGCAGGTGAAGTCGGCGTCGGAAAACTCGACGCCACCCTTGTGCCGTGTGCGCAACCGGGCCAGGAGGGCGCAGTCCGCGAGCCGCGCGGCGCTCGCCGAGTCGGTGAGCGTCACCGCCAGGTCGAGGGCGGTCACTTCCTTGGGTGACTTGCGGATCAGGAGGGCCCGGTCGAACGTCCCGAGCCGGTTGCCATCGAGGCGGAAGGGGACGAGCACCAGCGGGATGGTGATCGGGTCGCTGGACTCCGCCACCGTCTTCGCCCTGGTGATCGCCCGCCGGGCGACGGCAATGAGCAACATGCCCACGGCGAAGATACCGAGGGCGCCGAGAGCGATTCTGAGCCAATAGGCGCGCATTGGGAGCCGAATGATCGAGGTCGAGTCGTTCTCAAAGCTGTACGGGGACCTCCGGGCAGTCCAGAGCCTGTCGTTTGCCGTGCGAAGCGGAGAGGTCGTGGGGCTGGTCGGTCCGAACGGCGCCGGCAAGACCACGACGCTGCGGAGCATCGCCGGGATCGTCCGGCCGACAGAAGGCGCCATCCGCGTAGCCGGGCACGACCTCGCGCAGGAGCCGGTAGCGGCCAAGGGCAAGCTCGCATTCATCCCCGACGAGCCGCAACTGTTCGAGTATCTGACGGTCGAGGAGCATCTCCGATTCACCGGCCGGCTGTACGGCGTGACCGACGTCGCGGCGCGCATTCCCAACCTCCTCGCCGAGCTCGAGCTCGGGGCCAAGCGCCAGGCGCTGCCGGGAGAGCTTTCCCGCGGTATGCGCCAGAAGCTCGCGATCGCCTGCGGCCTGCTCCACGAGCCGGAGGCCCTCCTGCTGGACGAGCCCCTCACCGGCCTCGACCCGGTCGGGATCCGGAAGATGAAGGCGACGATCGTGCGCCGGGCGGAAGGGGGCTCCGCCGTGCTCCTGAGCTCCCATCTCCTCCACCTCGTGGAGGAGGTCTGTACCCGGGTGCTGATTCTTCTGGATGGACGCATGGTCGCGTTCGGAACCATCGCCGAGATCGTGGCGGGACAGCCAGATCTCGCGGGGCGCCCGCTGGAGGACGTGTTCCTCCGTCTCATCGGACGCGAAGGCGGCCGGCCGTGACGGGGGCGCTCGCCTACCTGACCGTACGCAGCGCGGCCAACCGGGTCGCCCGCCAGGCGGCCCGGCTCCGGAGCCCCCGCTATCTCCTGGCGCTGCTCCTGGGCCTCGGCTGGCTGGCCTTCGTGTTCTTGGAGCAGCGCCCCGCGCCGCCGGCAGGCCCGGGCAGTGGATGGCTCGTGCCCGGTGGCACGCTCCTCGTGCTGGGGCTGGTGGTCTGGGCTTGGATCTCCGGCGGCGATGGCCGTGCCCTCGCCTTTTCACCGGCGGAGGTGACGTTTCTCTTCCCCGCCCCGCTCTCTCGCCGGACGCTGGTCCACTACAAGCTCCTCCGCACCCAGCTGCTGGTCCTGCTCAACGTGGGGATCTGGACGCTGCTCGGGGTGCGGACGGCCGGCGGGGTCGGCTCACTCCTGCGCGCAACGGCAATCTGGACGATCATCACGACGCTCTCTCTCCACCGGCTCGGAGCGGCCCTGGTTCGCACCAGCCTGGCCGAGCATGGACGGTTCGGTCTCCGGCACCGCGTGGTGTCGGTGGTGGCGGTCCTCGCAGGCGCAGGGGCGCTCGCCTGGAGCGGGCACGACGTGCTCCCGCAACTGGTCGCTGCGGCACGCCACGGGACGCCCCCGCTTCGTGACGCGCTGAGCCACGCCCTCACCCATCCCGCGCTCGCGGTCGTGCTCTGGCCGTTTCGCGCCATGGTCGGCCCGCTGGGCGCGACCGGGCCGGCCGAGTGGCGCGTCGCGATGCTTCCGGCCCTGGGACTGCTCCTGCTGCATTACGTGTGGGTCCTGCGGTCCGACACGGCCTTCGAGGAGGCGGCCGCCGAGGCCTCGTTGGCCCGGGCCCGGCGTCGCGACGCCCGGCGAGCGGGCGGCGCGCTGGTCCACCAGGGCGGGCGGGCCCCGTCCGCGCCGCTGTTTCCGCTCGGAGCGACGGGATGGGCGGCGACTGCGGTGCTCTGGAAGAATCTCGCGGCAGTGCTGCGACGGCGGCGCGCGCGGAACATCGCCCTCGGTCTTGCCGCCGGGGGCGTGGTGGCAGCGGCGGCATCCACGGACCCCGACAACTCGCTGGCCCGGGTCAGCGGCGCACTCGCGCTGACCTGGCTCGGCTTCGCGGCCGCCGTCGGACCCCAATGGGTACGCAACGATCTGCGGGCCGACCTGCTGCACGATGATCTGCTGCGAAGCTATCCCCTTCCCGGCTGGGCCATCGTGGCGAGCGAGACCGCCGCGTCGGCCGTGACTCTCACGCTGCTGGAGCTGGCGCTCGCGGTGATGGCGTATCTTTCTTATCTCGGCGACGCCACGGTGGACCTGTCTCCAGCCGCGCGCCTGCTCCTGCTCGGAGCCGCGGTCCTTCTGCTCCCGCCGATCAACTTCATGGCGATGCTTCTCCAGAACGGTGCGGCGGTGTTCTTCCCCGGCTGGGTCCGGATCGGCGCCGCGGCCACCGGCGTCGAGGCGCTGGGTCAGCGGCTCCTCACCACCACGGCGTTTCTGCTCTTGCTCGGGCTGATGCTGGCCGCCCCCGTGGCGGCCGGCCTGCTCGTGGTCAGGGGGCTGGCGGGGATCATGGGCGCGTGGGCGCTGGCTCCAGGCCTCGTGGCGAGCGTCGCGATGCTCTCGCTCGAGACCGTTCTGCTGGTGCGCCGACTGGGCCGCACGTTCGAGCGGATGGACCCCACGACGATCCGCACGTAAACCCGTTGCCCATTCCAGACATCGGTTCGTATATTCCGCCCGATGCTTAGATCCTGGCCCGGCCGCGTCACCGCTCTCCTGCTCATCGCCGGCATGCTCGGCGGCGGGTCGGGCGCGCCGGTGCTGGACGCCCTCGTCTACCATCGCGACGCGCGACATCCGGATCAGCCCGTCACGCACCTCGAGCCGCAGGGCACGCGGCACACTCACAGCGACGCGTGTACACTGGGCTGGTTGCTCCGGGTGCAACCGTCCGCGTCGGCCGCGTTCGTCGCGGTCGTCGTCCCGGTCCGGCTGGCCATCACCGAGGTTACCTCCCCGCCGACGGCGCCCCGCGCCACCAGCTTCTACTCCCCTCAGGATTCCCGAGCTCCGCCCGCACGTAGCGCCTGATCCGCTGGACCTTCGAGTAATCAAGACATCAGGCGGGACCGTCCCCCACCGGGGGAACGGGTCATTCTTCCACGTGCGGAGTGCACATGCTCGCTGCTTTGCTCGCGCTGGCCCTCGCGGCCGGCGACGTCACGGGCGCCGTCTCGGACAGCGCCAACGGGAAGCCGCTCGCCGGCGCCGACGTGCTTCTCTCGCGGAGCGGCCAGGTGGTGTCCCGGACCTCCACCGACGCCTTCGGGCGGTACCGGATCCACGATCTTCCGGCCGGGACGTATCAGCTCGAGGTCCGGATGATCGGGTTTCGGCCCCAGGCCAAGCAAATCGAGGTCGCCGAGCGCGGTGGCGAGATCGAGGTGGTGTTCCAATTGAGCGCGGCCCCGGTCGAGCTCCAGACCATCGAGATCTCCGGGGCGCCAGTGGCGGTCGATACGCGAACCGGCAACCAGGTCTTCAAGCAGAATGAATTCCAGGGCTCCCCGACGCTCACCACATCGCAGATTGTGCAGCAGGCGATCGCCGGGGCGGCGCGGGCGCCGACGGGGGAGGTGCACATCCGCGGACAGCACGCGGAGTTCACCTATTACATCGACGGGATTCCGGTGCCGCCCGGCATCTCGGGCAGCTTGAACGAGCTGTTCGATCCGTCGATCGTGAACCAGATCGATTTCCAGACCGGCGGCTGGGACGCCGAGTACGGGCTCCGTAACGCGGCGATCGTGAATATCACGACCCGCATTCCCGCGGGCCCCCTCCACGCCGACGTCTCCAGTTATGCCGGCTCCTTCGCCAGCAACGGCCAGACGGTCAACCTGAGCGCGAACTCCGGGAAGTTCGGGTTCTTTCTGTCAGGCACCCGCCAGGCGACGGACCTTCGCCGTGAGGCCGTAGTGGCCGATACGGATGCCGCCGGCAACATCACCGCGATCCGAAACTACTCCAACCACGGCAACGACCTGTTCGGGTTCGGGAAGGCGACGTACACCCCCACCGACCACGACGTGGTGAATCTCGATCTGAACTGGTCGCGGTCCCGCTTCCAAACGCCGTTCGACTCCAGCGTTGCCATCATCGACGACGGGGAACAGGACGTGAACGGGTTCGTCAACCTGGGCTGGCGGCACCGGGTGACGGCTGGCCGCACCGCCGGCTCGGAGCTGTTCGCCGGGGCGTTCTACCGGCACGGCTCGCTGAGCTACACGCCGGGGGAGAACGACGAGCCGAGCTTTGCCTTTGCACCCGACACGACGCTGTACAACATCAGCGAGGACCGCAGCTTCAATATCGTCGGCGTCAAGCTCGACTACTTGCTGCGGCTGTCCGAGCAGCTGTCGTTCAAGGTCGGCACCCAGTCGAGCCTGGTGCGGGGGCACGAGAACTTTCAGTCGTTCGCGGCGGACGGCACACCGGGCCCCGCCTCGGATTCACCACTCAACGGCAATGACATCGGCGTCTACGTCCAGAGCCAGATCGCGCCGTCGGAAAAATGGGAACTCCGGACCGGCATCCGATTCGACAATCACAACTTTCCCATAACGCCGACCGAGAACGCGAACGAACACCAGTTCAGTCCGCGGGTGCGGCTTTCCTTCTTCCCGGATCCCAGCACCACGATCTGGGCGTACTACGGGCGGCTGTTCCTGCCCACCAACACCGAGGATCTGCGCGCCATCACCAGCGCGGGCCTGGGCGGGGTCGCGACCGAGCCCACGGTGCCGGAGCGGGACCACTTCTTCGAGCTGGGTGTCACGCACCGGTTTCCCTTCGGCGTGGTGGCCAAGCTCTCCGCCTATCACAAGCGGAGCTCGCCGGGGATTGACGACACCCAGGTGCCCGGGACCTCAATCACCACCGACGTCAACATCGAGCAGGTGCGCATCACGGGGCTCGAAACGGTGCTGGAGATCCGTCCGCTCGGCCCGGTCACGGGGTTCGTCAACCTGGCGATCGCCCACGCCTACGGGTTCGGGGCGGTGAGCGGCGGATTCTTCCCGGTCACCCCGCCCGCCCAGACCTTCGATCTGGACCACGACCAGCGGCTCTCGGCGACGGCG
>OEKQ01000057.1_pt1 | contig 20568 bp, 34 predicted proteins | sample 1503141 | NCBI WGS metagenome assembly OEKQ01 (sample SAMEA104379568, study PRJEB20068) | metagenome | isolation source: 1998
CCCCCCGACGCGGATGGTCGGCGCTACCCGCGCCGTATCCTGCGCATAGGCGAGACAGGGCAGGTGCGCAGCGCACACGACGCCCAGGGCGCCGACGACGCGAACGTAGGACATGGAAGCTCCAGCGGGTCGTGCCCGCGGGTCAGTAGGGGTACGGGGTGCGGCCCCTGTCGCTTCGGTGTGGTCATCGGCGAAGCTACTGATCGAAGTCCCGATACGCAAGGCGTTGCATATCGGCCATGGTCAGGGGACGCATCCAGGGCCCCTACGCGGTCCTAGGACGCGCCGAATGGGAGAAACAGGGCTGCCCGGGTATCGTGGCCCGATGTTGGGCGGCTAGATCAACACTGTCCTCAAAGCTGTCCCCAAACTCCTGCGGAAACGGGTCGGCAAAAACCAACGGCGAGGCTCATGGCCCCGCCGTTTTCACTGTGGGAGAATGGCTTGCAGACTGCACGAGTCCACCGCTGTCGCACCCGGTCCCGTAACAATCCGTTAACAGGGCGCGGCGCGTCCTTGCCGGAGCACTCGGCCCCGACGACGTTGCCGCACCCACGCGCGACATCACGCGCTCACGGAATCGGTCCTCTTACTCCCCGTCGGGACGGGAACATGAGCGAGCCCCGCCAATCGATCCAGGTTCCGCTCACGCCTGAACAGCAGGCCCTCATTGAACGGCTGTCCGGCCAGCAAGCCGACATGCTGGAGCTGACACCGGAGCCGCACGACGCCACGACCGGCGCGGGCGCGACCCTGCGCTTTCGTTGGCGCCTCTCGGCGGCGACCGGCATCCCCCGCCAGCAGTGGGCCGACGGCGACGCCGCCGACCCGCGTCCCTGAGCTCTCCGGGCCGCGCAGCGGCGTCGGCTACAATTCTCCACCGGAGTCGAACCAACACTTGATCGCGGCGCGCATGAGTCGCCGCTAGCCCTGTCGCGCGCCCGCGGCAAGCGCCGCGACGGACGCGGGCGCGGCCTCATACAGATCCGTGACGATGACCTTCCGCACCACCGCCAGCTGCGCGATGAGAGTGACGACCTTCACGTGAATGATGCCGAGCTCCCGGGCGATCACATAGCGGAGGGTATGATTGAACTCCAGGGCGATCAGCACGGTCATGATTTCCCCGAAGACACGCTGGAACACCGTGGGCTTGAGGGGATTGAGGGCTCGGAACACCAGCGTGTCGGCCACGCTGACGACCAGGCGCGCGAGCGCCACCAGAATGACGGCGCTGATCACCGCGGTCAGCAGGAGGGGGACCGCCGCCTCGAACCGCTCGTAAGAGTTGAGGACGCGCCACTCGCGGCGGACATCGACCCACCCGCGGGGTACCTGTTTGACCATGCTGGCGCCCCTCCTGCGAAGGACGAGGCGGGGAAGAAGTTACCAGGCTGGGGTGAGCCCGCGCGTGGCGGTCACGCTCGCACCAGCCCGCCATCCACCAGCAGGCTCGCGCCGGTGATATAGCTGGCCTCGGCCGAAACCAGGAAGGCGGCGACCTTCGCCACCCCCTCCGGCGTGCCCACGCGGCCGGCGGGGATCTTCGCAATGGCCTCCGCCTCCACCGGGTACGTGTCGATCCATCCGGGCAGGAGGTTGTTCATGCGTAACCCCCGGCCCGCGTACCGCTGGCTGTACAGCTTCGCAAAATTGCCCAGGGCCGCGCGGAGCGTGGCCGACACCGGGTGGCGAAGTCCGGGCTCCACAGCCGCGAAGCTGGAGATGTTAACGAAGGCGCCGCCGTTCCCGGCGAGCATCAACGGCGTGGCGAGCCGCGCCATGCGGATGACGCTGAGCAGCAGCAGGTCGATCCCCTCCCGCCACTCCGCGTCCGTGAGACTCAGGAGATCGCCCTTGGGGGCGTGGCCCGTGTTGTTGATCACCGCGTCCAGCCGCCCAAAGCGTTCCCCCGCGGCCTCGATCACGCGCGCGAGGTCGTCCGCTACGGCGACCGATCCCCGGATGCCGAGGCCGCCCAGCTCGTCGGCAAGCGCCTGGACGTCGGCCGACCGTGCCAGCAGCACGAGGCGGAAGCCCCGCCGCTTCAACTCGCGGGCACAGGCAGCGCCCATCCCCCGGCTGGCGGCCGTCACCACGGCTACTGGGCCATCCACGACGGCCCTGTCGGTCACAAGATGCCTCGCATGCGCGGGTTAGCCGGCGGCCGCGGCAAATGGTCAACTACGTTCGTGCGCGCCGAGAACGCCGCGCTCGGCACTCGGGTCACCATCTACGTCATCCCCGCAGGCGGCGGGACGCAAAGCTATTCGCCCGGGGCTGGGCCCTTCCGGATCTGGGCGCCGCTCAGACCTCCGGCCACGCCGCCGACGGCCGCGCCCAGCAGTCCGCCGCCGATGATCTCACCTGTGCAGCTGGCGCGGTCGTTCGCACCGCAGATGCCCCCGCCCACGTAGGCCCCGGCGGCGCCGAAGAGCACGGCTCCGACAATGGTCTTCTCGCGCCAATGAGAGCGACGGACAGCCGCACGGATCGAGGGCACCGGCACCGGTTGCCAGCGCGACTCCTGCGCCTGCGCGCCCAGTGACCCGGGCGCGAACGCAAGGCAGAGCGCAAGCGCAGGAAGGGTGCCCCGAACCATGCGCCATCCGACAACGTGGTGCTCACCGCGCCCGTGTGTCAGCATCCTGTGTGTCCGTGCGCGGTCATGGGACCGGCTCACGCTCGCAAAAAGCCTTCTCTAGCATCCATGTCCCCTTCGAGCGCTTTCTGGACCATGCCGCGGATGAACCTGTGTCCAGGAACCCTACCTTCACGATGTGCGGTATTGCGCGGGGAAACCGGCCGATGTCGGCGACCGTGGCGAAAACCGTGTCGATCGGCGCGGCGATGGCTCGCCTAACGACCCAACGGGACACGTTACCTCCTCTTTCACCCGGCGGGGAAGCGCATCAATGGGGGGCGGAGGTCGTGATACCCCCCCGTCGCTCAATGGGACGTTCGGCGGACGGCTGGTGACACGCGCCCGCGCCGAACCAAATTAATGTTCCCGCAGCCGTCGCCGGGGCCCCCGTCTCAGGCCGGACGCGCCCTGACACTTCCGCCCTGGCGGGTACGTCAGAGCATGCGGTGGCGATACCGTCGCGAGGGTCGACGCCAGGCACATCCCGAGGAAAGCGATCGGAATGACACCATCACACCCCCGCCCGATCACCGCGGCTTTGGCAGCCGCCTGCGTCGTGGCGGCCTGCAGCAGCGCCCCCCGAGAAGCGGTGCAGACCGCCCCCCAGCCGGCCAACGGCGGTCAAGGCGACGTCGCGGCCATCGCCCGCGCGAGGGCCGATAGCGTCCGCCATCCCTACACCGAGGCGGATGTTTACTTCATGTCCGGCATGATCGCTCATCATGCCCAAGCCATCGTGATGGCGGGATGGGCCCCCACCCACGGCGCCGGCGCGTCGGTGCGCATTCTGGCCGAGCGGATCATCAACGCCCAGCAAGACGAGATCGTGACGATGCAGCAGTGGCTCCGCGATCGCCTCCAGCCGGTGCCGGAGGCACGCGCCACGGGCATGACGATGACGATGAACGGGCATGCGCACGAGATGCTGATGCCCGGGATGCTCACCGAGGCCCAGATGAATCAGCTGGATCAGGCGAGCGGTCCGGCGTTCGACCGGCTGTTCCTCACCTTCATGATCCAGCACCACCGCGGCGCCGTTTCCATGGTCAAGGACCTGTTCGACTCGTACGGCGCCGCTCAGGACGAGACCGTGTTCAAGTTCGCCTCCGACGTCAACGTCGATCAGACCACGGAGATCGCCAGGATGGAGAGAATGCTCGCGGCCCTCGCGCTCGATAGACGCTCGCCGTGACGACCGTCCTGTCGAGCGTCCCCAGACCCCAACCCGCCCTCTCAAAGGAAAACGCCATGGCATCCGTGCCGCACGTCCGCCGTTCGGCAGTGCGACCGACCGCCGCCCCGCCTTTGTCGCTGCTACTCGCCGTCGGGCTCTGGTCCCTGGCGGCATGTGCTCACTCGACCGCGTCGTCGGGGGCCGGCGGACCCGCGCCCGACATGTCGACCAAGGCGCCGAGCCCGGACCCGCGGGTCGGCCTCCACGCGGGGCTGATGGATGCCGGTGAGGCGGTGTGGAACCTGCGCGTGCTCTCGAAAACGCCGCCGTCGGAGAAGTTCGCCGGGATCACCAACTCCGACCTGGCCTTCACCGGCCAATACGCGATCCAGGGGAGCTACAACGGGTACCAGGTCTGGAATATCACGAATCCGAGCCGGCCCGCCCTCAAGACGGCGTACGTTTGCCCGGCGTCGCAGAGCGACGTGTCGGTGTACCGGAACCTGCTCTTCGTCTCCGGCGAGGGCTTGGGCGGGCGCCTTGACTGCGGCACGGAGGGCGTGAAGGACACCGTCAGCAAGGATCGGCTGCGCGGCCTTCGGATCTTCGACATCAGCGACATCGCCAATCCCCGATATGTCGGCAACGTGCAGACCTGCCGCGGCTCGCACACGCATACGGTGCTGGTCGATCCCAAGGACACGGACAACGTCTACGTCTACATCTCGGGCTCGGCCCGGGTACGGTCGCCGAGCGAGCTCGCCGGCTGCGTGAGCGCGATGCCCGACAAGGACCCCAACTCGGCGCTGTTCCGGATCGAAGTCATCAAGGTGCCGCTGGCCCATCCGGACCAGGCCGCGATCGTGAGCTCTCCGCGGATCTTCCAGGACCTGGTGGCGCCCCCGCGGCACGGCGAGACGCCCGAGGATGTCGCCGCGGCCGCCAAGGCCGCCGAGGAGGCGCGGGCGGCGGGCGGATTCACCGCGATGCTCATGGGTGAGGAGATGGTCCTGCCGTCCCATTTCACCGAGCCGCTGCTGGACAGCATCGCCAAGGCTCGGAACGGGACAGGCGCCCCGACGGCCGCGGACAGCGCCGCGCTGCGAACGGCGCTTCCCGGCATCATCGCCGCGCTGATGGGCGAGCCGCCGGGCGGCGGGACCGGTCCACGTCCCGGGCCTACCCAGTGTCACGACATCACGGTCGATCCAGCGATCGGCCTGGCGGGCGGCGCCTGCGAGGGCTACGGGTTCCTGATCGACATCCGTGATCCGGCGCATCCGGTGCGCATCGGGGCGGTTTCCGACTCGAACTTCTCCTACTGGCATTCGGCGACGTTCAACAACGACGGCACCAAGATTCTCTTCTCCGATGAGTGGGGCGGTGGAGGACAGCCGAAATGCCGCATCACCGACAAGCGCGAGTGGGGGGCGGACGCGATCTTCACGGTCGCGAACGGGAAGATGCAGTTCCAGAGCTACTACAAGTTGCCGGCACCCCAGACGCCGCAGGAAAACTGCGTCGCCCACAACGGGTCGCTGATCCCGATCCCGGGGCGCGACGTGATGGTGCAGGCGTGGTATCAGGGCGGCATCTCGGTCTTCGACTGGACCGATGCCGCGCACCCCAGGGAGATCGCCTTCTTCGACCGCGGCCCCGTGGATTCGACCAGGATGGTCGGCGCCGGCTCGTGGTCCGCGTACTGGTACAACGGCGTCATCGTCAGCTCGGAGATCGCCCGTGGGCTCGACATTGTCGAGCTGGTGCCGAGCGGGTTCATCTCGCAGAACGAAATCGACGCGGCGAAGTCGGTGCACTTCGACTACTTCAATGCCCAGGGGCAGCCCAGATTCGTCTGGCCGGCGAGCTTCTCCCTGGCCCGCGCCTATGTCGATCAGCTCGCGCGGTCGCAGGGGCTAGGGGCGGGGCGGATCTCCGGGGTGCGGCAGGCGCTCAGCGCCGCCGAGAAGGCGTCGGGAGCAGCGCGGCGGGAGGCGCTGACGCGGCTCGCGACGCAGCTGGACGGTGACGCACGCGGCGCCCCGGATGCGGCCAAGGTACGCACGCTCGCGAGCGCGGTGAGGGCCCTGGCCGCCCCATCGTCCTGAGAGCGGCTCATGCGTGGATGTTAGCTCCTGTCGCTGAACGCAAAGAGCCCGGCTAGCGCGGTGCCAGCTCGCGCAGCCGTCGCTCGAGGAACCGCCGCTCCGGCTCCTGCCGCGTGAGCGCGAGCGCCCGCTCGTAAGAGGCCCGGGCGTCCGCGGTTCTCCCCAGCCGCCGGCACAGATCCGCCCGCGCCGAGTGCGCCAGGTGATAGTCCGCCAGATCGCCGCGCGCCAGGATGGCGTCGATGAGGGCCAGGCCCGCTACAGGACCGTCCCGCATCGCTATTGCCGCGGCCCGGTTCAGCTCGACCACCGGCGACGGGTGGGCCCGCACCAGCACGTCGTACAGCCCCACGATCTGGGCCCAGTCGGTCCCGGCCGCGTCCCGCGCTTCGGCATGCACCGCCGCGATCGCCGCCTGCAGGGTGTAGGGGCCGAACCGGCGGGACAGGAGCGCGCGTTCCACCAGCGCCGACCCCTCGGCGATCTGCGCGCGGTTCCACAGGGAGCGATCCTGGTCGTCCAGCAGGATCAGATCGCCCGTTGCCGACATTCGGGCCGTCCGCCGCGATTCGTGGAGCAGCATCAACGCCAGCAACCCCTCCACCTCGGCTTCCGGCAGCAACTCGATCAGCAGCCGGCCCAGGCGGATCGCCTCGCCCGAGAGATCGTGCCGCGTCAGCGACGCCCCCGATGACGCCGAGTATCCTTCGTTGAAGACGAGGTAGATGACCCGGAGCACCGCGTCGAGCCGGTCCGGCAGCTCGGCGCGCGTGGGCACCTGATAGGGAATGCGCGCGTCGCGGATCTTCGCCTTGGCGCGCACGATGCGCTGCGCCAACGTGGGCGTCGGTGTCAGGAACGCGTGGGCGATCTCCTCGGTCGTGAGGCCGCATACCTCACGCAGCGTGAGGGCAATTTGAGCGTCGGGCGACAGCGCCGGGTGGCAGCACGTGAAGATGAGCCGCAGCCGGTCGTCCTCGATCCCCTCATCCTCCCCCGCTGCGGGGTCACTCGTACCGGGCCCGACGCGCTCCGCGACCTCGGCCAGCGATGCGTCGAACCGGGCGCGGCGCCGCAGCCCGTCGATGGCCCTGAACCGGCCGGCCGACACGAGCCAGGCCCGGGGGTTGGCGGGCACGCCATCGCGTGGCCATCGCTCCAGCGCTGCCGTGAACGCATCATGCAGCGCCTCCTCGGCGACGTCGAAGTCGCCGAGGAGGCGGATGAGGGTGGCGAAGACGCGGCGCGATTCGGTGCGGTAGACCGTGTCCACCATCTCGCGCACGCGTTCGGCCGCATCGTCGTTCATCGGCGGCGCACCCGCGCCTAGAGCTGCTCGAACACGTCGATCGGCCGCACCTCAATACCCCCATCCCTAGCCCGGCGTGCCGTAGCCGCGTGCCATGGCGGTCGCCGCCAGCACCATCAGAACCACCAGGCCCGCCTGGAGGAAGCTGATCCGCGCGAACCGCTCCGCAGCCTGCGTGCCCGGGACCTCGCCGCGCGCAAGCTGAACCCGCCACCGGATGAGCGCGACCATCGGGCCGATCTCCAGGACCAAGATCAGCCCGAGCAGCGTCATCTTCGTCCAGAACAGATGGTTCTGGAGATAGTACGCGGTGCCTTTTTCCAGCCCGGCGAACGCCCGAACGAGGCCCGTCCCGATCCAGAGCACCGCGGCGACGCCCCACCAGCTGTCGGCATAGAATACGCGCCGGAGACCAGCCGCATCCAGCTCGGCTCGGAGCGCGCGACCCCGAGCCCAGACGGCTCCGAGGCCGATGCCCAAGGCGAGCAAGTGGGCTGCGGCGAAGAGCCAGCGCGTGAGCAAGCCGTCCTCCAACTACCTGATGGGTGTGTCACCGTCGGACATGGGCGGTTCAGCCACTGCTTCCTCCGCCGAGGCCCTTGCTCGGTCCAGCTTCCGCTGGGCTTTTTCTTCCTTCTTGCGCTGCTTCGTCAGTTCCTTCTGACGCTTCTCGAATCCATAGTTGCGCTTCGGCAATGGAGACGCTCCCGGTGGGGCGGTGGGATGAGCGGGCCGGCGGCGCCCCGGAGGTGGTAGCGACGCAGGGGTCGCAAGATAGCTCGATGAGGGCGGCGCCGCCTGTGGCTGCCTGGTGGAACGCCGCTTCAGCGGTGCATCGGCTGCCAGGCTAGGCGCACGCGTCGGTGCCCTCGAGGTTGCGCTCCCACGCCTGAATCCAGCCGCGGCGGCCGTGCGCGTCGATGTGGACCCACCACTCGTGCACGATCGGCCGCACCAGGATCGCGGGGGCGTTGGCGTCCTCGACCCCGGGCTCGGCCCAAAAGCCTTCGACCGTGGCGGTGCGCCCGTGGGTCCACACCCGTTCCCCCACCTCTGAGACCTCGCCAATGAGGTACACCGTGTCGCCTGGCGCGAGCAGCTGGCGCCAGGCCGTGAGGCGAGCCGAGTCTGCCTGGGTGGCCGCAGGAGCGTGCTCATCGTCGGCCAAATAATCGGCGAGGCGGAAGGGGCGCTGCACGAGGATGAGGCCGAGCGCGAGGGTGTAGAAGTCCGCCGAATCGGCGACGAAGTCCTGGCTCGGCTGGAGGGCAAAGAGCGGGGTCCCGGACGCCCGTTCGCGGGCGTGTACCGGCAGCGTCTCATGAGTCAGCCAATGCCCCAGCTGGCAGCATTCGAACGGACACGCCCCGCGGGTGACGAAGGGCGTGCGTGGCGGGTGCTGCGCCGCGAGCCGTGACGAGCACAAGACCAGGAGAATGACGGCAGCCGATCGTGTGAGCATAGCCTTGGACCTGAGTCCGTCCGCCTTAAGGACTCGGCGCATCAGCTCCGGGCGGAACCCCGAGCGCGCCGCGCCCGAAAGCTACATGCGGCGTGTCATGCGGCTAGGCGGGAACGCGGTGCCGCCCGGCAGCGTTTGCCAGATAGCGCGGATTTCAATCGCCAGCAGATGGCGGGAGGTAACAGTGCTCGTTTGTGACTACAACGGCTGGGCCGATGCGCCGGAGGAGGAGCGGGAGGCGTTAGACGGCCTGGACTTCGGTCCGGCCTCGCAGACGGAACGCCGCCGCCAGCCCCGCGCGCCTGCCCCGACCGCCAGCCCAGACTCGCATCAGATAGGGGCCTGACGATCAGGAGTACCGGATTGGCAGGCGCCGGGGGCATCATGGCGGTCTGCGCGGAGACGCCTTAGCGGCGTCCGAACGTCCACGGGGTGAACAGCCCAACCCACACCAGCACAGCCGAGAATGCTAGACGGCGCTTGGCGTCATTTGCCCGCGATGATGCCGGGTGTGAATCGCCTGAAGCCGTACGAAGTCGACGAGCGGGAGCCGGCCGAAGAACGGGTGATCGATGGTGGGCGCCCGGGCGGCGGCTGCATCGCTCTCGAAGGCGGCGACTGCCGCCAGCAGCCGGTCGAGTAGCACCGCAGGTGTGGCCGGCGACGCACTCGGCTGAAACACCTTCGGCGACTTGCTGCCCGGAATGAATCGGCCGCGCCGCAGGACCGGCCCGAGCAGGAACGTGCGAATCAGCGGCCGCAGAATGCGCGGCGCGGCGGCGCCGGGGGCGGTGCCGTGGAGTACACCCCGATTGACCTCGTACGCGAGCGCGAGGTGCTCGGCAACCTGGCCGGGCGACCACTTGCCGGCCGCGCGCGGCTGCCCCCATTGCGTCGCCGGTATGGCACGGGCAGCCGCGAGAAAGGTCTCGACGGCTTGGTGATGGGCGTGGAGGGTAGTCTGGAGATCCGGCATGCCGTGCTCCGAAGTAGCGCTGCTATCCGACGACTCTGCCCATCAGCCTTGCCGCTTGAAGAACTGCACCTCGCGCTCGTGTTTCTGGGCCGCCGCCCGAGTTGCGAACGTGCCCAGGTTGCGCCGCCGCCCCGTCCTCGGATCCTTCTTCAACGAGTAGAGGCGGTAACGACCGTCCTTGAGTTTGCGAATCATCGGGAAGCTCGGGCAATCGCGTATTGAAGCCGCACCACCCCATCGGAGAAGCGTCGGCTGCTGAGCAGGCGCAGTGGGACCTCCCGGTGGCGCGGCGCCAGCAGGGGAATCCCCGCCCCGATCAGCACGGGGACGACGTGGATAATCAACTGGTCGAGCTGGCCGGCGTCGAGGAAGGCGCCGAACACCTCGGCCCCTCCCACCAGCCAGATGTCGCGACCCGGCGTCCGGCGAACGCGCGCGGCGATACGGCCCACCGAGCCTCGCAGAAAGGTGATCCCCTCCACGGCGGATCGTTGACGGGTCCGCGACAGGACGTAGTTGACCTTCCCCGGGTACAGCGGCTGGCCCAAGCGCCGGCCGATCTCCCAGGTCTTCCGGCCCATGATGACCGTATCCACGGAGCGATAGAAGGCGGGCATGCCATAGTCGCCTGGTGGATGCTTGCGGTCCAGCCAGTCGACGGCACCGGTCGGCCGAGCAATGAAGCCATCCGCACTGGTGGCCAGGTACGCGATGATTTTCCGCATCCGCTTGAAGCCTTCGGCCTAACCACACCACCCATCAGCTGGGGGCGCAAACCGGCTCCCGATCGCCGTGGCTGGGCGGCTGTGAGACCACTAGGAAGTCGACCGAGTCACTCGAGTCGTTGCGCGCCTCATGGGGCACCCCCGGCCCAATCTCCAGTCCCTGCCCGGCCGTGAGTCGGTGGGAGGTGCCGGCGTACTCCAGCGCCAGCTGGCCACGGAGCACGTAAAAGAACTGTCGAGCTCGCCCATGGCGATGGCGCGACTCGCTCGTGCCCGGAGGCATGCGCTCTTGGATGATGCTGAGTTCCGGCGAGCGCAGCAGGTGCCACCCATCACAGGCGCCCCCCCACACGTAGTGCGCAGCGGTCTCGATCGAGATGGGCCTGGTCGCATCCATGGTCATGCCACCTCGCCGCGGGGGGCTCAGGCCGGACAGCGCTGCCGCGAGCTTGACCGGCACTTGACCGTGCGCCGCGATCGTCCGTGTGACCTGACCACGATCGCAATCAAGCGCACGGACTGGGTCGAGACCGCGATCCTGGTGGCCATCCCCCCGGCGCTCCTTTTCGGGCTCGCTTGCCTGGCCGCCTGCGGAGGATACTAGCTCTCGCGCCGAGCAGGGCGACCGCCATGGAGATGGCCGTCGCTGCGGCCCTTGAGATACTGATACAGGCCGTCGAAGTACGCTGAATCGAGTCCCATGGTAGAAGCCGATGGCATTCCTTTGTCCGGACGTCCATCGGCGAGGATGCTCATGAACTTCTCTCGCGTGGAGACGTGGCCGTCTGGCCGCAGGGCGAGGACAAGACTGGGAGCGAAGGACGTTCCCTGGGCATCTTCGCCGTGGCATCGCGCGCACTGCAGACCGAACTGTTGCCATCCCCTATAGGCCGCGACCTCGACGGTATCGCGTGGTGGCGGGTGATAGGGGTCGGCCGCGACCACAGTCGATGCCACCGGAGGTGTGGGGCTGGCGGGCGGAGGAGAGGGACTCGGAGCGGGACGGGAGCATGCGCCCAAAGCATCCAGCAGGGCGAGCGCTGGATAGCAGACGTGCCGGAAAAGGCAGGCTCCGTTCACAGTGGTCCGGTCTGTTGTTGATGCGGCCTGACTACGCTGCGCGTTGAGCTGCGGACGTAGAGCCCCCAGCGTTAGCTGGCCAGGCACACCAAGGGCCCCACCCATGCGGCTCGCCAGTGGCCGCACGGCGCTCACGAAGCCCACGACCCAAGGAAGAGTTACGCCTTGCGTGCGGTTTTCGCAAAGAACGGGCTCAGCACCTGTTCGACCTGAGTGCTCTTGCACTTCGGGCACGATGTGCGGGTGTGGCCGTGATCGCGAATGGGCTCGGTGTGTTGAAAGTCGTGGCCGCAGCTGCGGCAGTGGTACTGATAAACGGGCATCGCGCACCTCGAGGGCAATCGGAGCGGCCGGGTGCCGGAAGAGCCACGGTTGCCGGCAGCGCTCTGGAGGGGAACGTAGGAGGTGAAGCGAGGAGCGTCCAGAGTCGCCGCAGGTGGAATGCTCGCGGCTACCGATTTAGGCCGTCCTCGAGCTGGCGGACACGCCGCATCTGGCTGAGAAGATACGTACGCCACCCCGGCTCGGCCTTGGATTCGGAATACCCACGAACGAACCAAGCCAGGAGCGCATCGTGGCCGGCCGTGTTTTGGCCGCAAAGATGCGGCTCGACCACTCGTTTGTAGCCGTCATACTGAAAACCAGCACCCGCTTTGCGCCGATGGCGTCGCAGATCGCACGGCGCCCTGGCCTCGCGCCTGCCGGCTGCCTACGGGGGTTAGGCCTCAGCCTCGCAGGTGATCGACGGAGCACTCCGGCACCTTACCATCAATGATTCGCCGACCGAACTCGAAAGACTGTGCAACGGCCTCCTGCTCGGTCGCGTATCGATCGGGGGAGCTGAAGGACCGAGTCCTGCCCTTGCGCCGGATCTCGATGTCAACGGTCCACTGCTTGGTCTCGTGCAATTGATAGGCTCTGGCCTCGATCTGGAAGCCCTTGTAGGAGATGGTGCTCATCGGCTCGGTCATGATACGAGGTCAACGCTGAGGCCTAACGACACTGCGCATCAGCTGTCCCCCCGCGCCTCAAAGACTCGCCGCATAGGATTCGAGATAGCCGCACGCCTCGCACCGGAACGTCCGAACCGGAATGCGCCGCTTCCCCTTGATCTTAAGACCGGTCCAGATCGACGCTTCCGGACGCCCTTCGACACGCGCAGAGAGCCACAGGCTCATCGCCGCAGTTGCTCGTCCAAGAAGGCGAACGTCGGGCTCCCAGGTGGCCACGCTCCGGAAGACGAAACCGTGCCCCTCCTTAGCGGTCCGGCCGACGGCAGCGTAGATCTTCAGGCGGTGCGGCCTCCCGAGCCGCTGCATCTCGGCGGCCAGCGCCTCCCCCGGTGCGATCGAGTAGTCGTTCGCCGCGTGGATGAAGAAGACCGGTGCCGTCGTACCTGCGACGGCGGCGAGAAGCCGCGCCCGGAGCTCCGACGAGAGCCCCCAACTATGGGCCGAGCCGGAGAAAACCACGACCGCCCGGAGCGTCGTGTCGTGCGCGGCCAGGAACAGGGTGAGCGAGCCGCCGAACGAATGCCCGGCTACGGCGATGCGGCTCGCGTCGACCCCAGGGAGGGCCCGCAGGAACGCGAGGGCCGCGGTCGCCTCGTCCAGCTCGTCGGTCTCCAGCAACTCCAGCTGCACTCGGTTCCGCCCCTCCTGTCCCCGCGCTGCCAATGCACGGGCCATGAGGTCACCGTCTGCGGTCCCCTGGTCGGCGGAGAGCCCGACCCCGCGCCGGAACGGGAACAGGAAGACGTACCCGTGCCTGGCGAAGACCGGCCCGAGCGCCGCAGGCTGATCCGGCTCTAGAGAGTCCCCACTCCCGTAGCTCCCGTGGTTGAAGATGACGGCGGGGAATGGCCTGCTGCCGCGGGGGCGCCAGACCAGGGCGCGCAGGGTGAGCACCCCGCTCGGCACCATGACGGTATCAGGCCCGCCATAGCCCTGGCCCTCGACCGCTCGCGCGAGTGCCGGGGCGAGAAGCAACGCCAGCAGGGGCACGCGAACCTGCGTGATCCACGAGCCGTGTGGCGGCCTAACGACGCCGCGAAGCAGGGTGTTCTCGATCGTTGATGGCCGGCCGGATCACCCGGGGCGCGGTCGCCCGAGCGCCCGGTCGAGCGAGGCTCCGCCAGACCCGAGCGCCGCCAGCGTTAGGGCGGCGCCGAACAGCGTGAACTCATACTCGAAGCCACTGGGGGCGAAGAAGCCGCCCTTGGCGCGGACGGCCAGAATGGCGACGGCCATCTCAATGGCGAGCAGGACGCCCGCCCACCGGGCGAGGATCCCGAGCAGGATCGCGAGCCCACCCAAGAACTCCACCGCGGTCGCCACGATGGCGGCCACCTGGGGCAGGGGAATCCCCATTTGGGCCATCGCGCCCTCGGTCCCGGCCAGCCCGTAAACGAACAGCTTCTGCCCGCCATGCATCAGAAAGACGGCCCCCACCGCCACCCGAAGCGGGAGGAGCCCCCAGCCCTCCAATGAAGCCACGGTGCGTTGGTGCATTGCAGCCTCCCGTTCGGAGCCTAGTCCTCCAAGACCTCGACCTCAGCGGGACTCAGCACTATCTCGCCGTGGCCGGGCACGTCCACCGTGATACGATCCTGCAGCGGCCCGCTGGCAGGACGTCGAATGCGGGAGACCTCGACGATCGTGCCCGTCTTGCCGACCACGCGGGCTACACCCGTTCGCAGCACCCGGGCTCGACGACCGGGTATGCAGTCATTGATGTTGGCCATCAGATTTCTCCTTCATACCGCCGCAGCCGTCACCGCGGTAATTTCGCGGCCAGCACCTCGACCTTCTCGATCGTCGGGGCGCTCGCCAGCAGCTCGGGGGCCTTTGCCATCAGTGCCGCCGCAACCTGCCCCGCGAGATGCGCCTGGCGACCGCGGTCATCTGGAAAGGTGTCGAAGATGCCGAACGTGGACGGGCCGAGCTTGATGGCATACCAGGTAATCGTTGCCGGCTCCTGTTCGACAATTGGGAGCCCTCCCTGGAGAAAGCTTGCAACCGCGGCCTCCTTTCCAGGCTTCGCCTCTAGACGAACCAACAGGGCTGCCCGAACGGTCGGCACGGCGGCCTTGGTAGCGGCTGGCATAGGAGTCCTCCTTCAGAATGCACCTCGTTAACGAAGACCTTGCTCGATTTGAGGATACTGTTGCGGCGTACCGCGCCCCATCAACATCGGGGCTGTTCCTCGCCGCCTAACGAAAATGCGCGTTAGGCCGCGCGCCGTGCTGCGTGACGTGCTCACAGTGCGAGACCACTACGAGTCAACGACGCGGCGGGTGCCGTCCAACGTTCTCCGCGATCCCGGCCCTGACCAGCTTCCGCACAAGGGCAACCCGCAAGGACTGCGAGGTACTCGTCGATGGTCCTCACCTTAGCTCTGGCCGCCAGGGGGGGATAATGGCTCCGGCAGGATTCGCTCTCTTCTCGCAGGCGCCCTACCTCAATGTCCATCCACCCCTCCCGGTCTCCCGGTTCGGTCCACCATTCCGGCGGCGGGGTCGCTGTGCTGATCTGAAGTCGGCTAATCTGCCCCATGTTGAGGACCACAATAGGGTCCGGGCGCCGGCTGGTGGCGACAGTGACCACCCGGCAGCGCTCGGCGGAGTGGATGAGCCGGCCGGGGTGCCACCCGGACGGCAGGTCGTGGGCGATGACTCTCACACGCACTTCGAGAGGGATCTCCCCGCCGAGTTTCGGTCGAGGCGCCGACGAGCACGCGAGGAGGGCCGACGCGGCGCCTGCTAGTATCCGCGGTCGAAGGGGCGGGCGCCAGACGAGTGCGAGGCGGTCAAACGTGGTCGGCAACGCCCCTGGCTCCTTCCTGTCGGGCACAGTGGGCGCAGCAGTAGATCGTGTTCGTGGCCTCGGTACCATGGCCGATGATCCGGCACCCACAATGGGCACAGATCGGTGCCAGCTTCTGAATTGCGCATTCGAAGCTATCGAAGACGTGTCGGCTCCCAGCGGCAATGACCTCGAAGGCGAGGTAGTAGTCGTTGCCGCAGACTTCACAAACCGCCATAAGGCCTCCTTGGGGAGGGCGGGCTCCGTCGCCGCCCATCCACAAGACTGCGCCTGGAGGCAGAGGGACGCCAGCGGCCTAATGACTCTGTCCATGCGGCTGTCGGGCGCGGATTGGGTGGCCCCGCGCTCGCTACCGCAGCTTCCCGGCCAGGCGGAGGTCACCGCACGTCCTTGACGCACGCCGGCCGGCGGCCTGCTCCCAGTAGGTGGTGAGGTACACCATGTCCACCGCTCCGGAGTCGGTCAAGGAATGCGCTCCGGCATAGCGCTGGCGACAATCCGCGATCGAGCGCCGCTCCTTCCGGATGGTGGCCTGGCCTGCCCACCATGCCAGCAGCGACAAGGCGAGGGCTCCGAGCACCAGGACGACGAGCATGGGCCGAAGCGACACGGTGCCGGAACCCGCCATAAATCCCCCCTGCCTGAGTGACGAGCGGCCGCCTCACGACACGGCGCATCAGCCGCATGCGCTGGTTAAGCGGGCGCTGCATCTGCGGCGACTTGTGGGAATCGGGGCGTTGTGCTGCGGCCTGCCTGGGCCCCAGCACCTCGGCCCTATCGCGTCAGCGGCCGGTTGAGCTCCGTCCGCCAGTTGGCCGGGTCGGGGTTCGACTCGGGACCCGCGACGTAGCACTCCCACAAATCCGGGGCTGGCGAGTGTCCCTCGGCGGTGATCCAGGCATTGAACTCGCCCCAAGCGGAGCCGAGGCCCTCGTAGGGCCCGTGGTAGACCGTACGCGCCACCGTCGCAGCGGGCAATTGGCTCGCCGTCACCCGACCCGCGGCGGAGACCGCCGCTGTGACGGGCACGCCGATCTCGAAATCAAAGATGCCGGGGTCCATCCTCAGGTGGTGCGAGAAAACCGGACCGGCGGGGACCATGCCCTGGCCGGCAACGGCGGCCATCAGCTCGGCGATCCCCGGACCCATGACACTTCGGATCTCCTCCCGTGGAATGGTGAGTCGGATGGTGGCGGTGAGCTGGGCGCCGGTTTGTACAATCCGTGGTTTGTCGAGCATAGGACTCCTCGTAGGCGCCCAGCGGCCGCGCATTACCTGCGGCGGAGGGCCGACTCACTCCGGTCGGGAGGGAATCGAGGTCGGCCCGACTTCGGGCGCCTGCACTAGTAGCACGGTATGCCCCTCCGGATCCCGTACGGCAGCCCACGGCGGAGTACCAGTGGCATCCAACCCCACCACCTGGGCCGAACCAACCTGCTTAAGCCGGCCTCGGAGGTCGGCGACCTCCACGAACACCACGGCCTTGTCCACGGAAGGGTAGGGCTCTACGCCTTTCTGCTCGAGGCACAGAAAACCACCGGTCAAGCCGAACTTGGCGTGATGGGCTGGCTGGTGTTCCTGCAGCTCAAAGCCGAGCGTCTCGCTGTAGAACCGTCGGGCCTGATCGAGGTGCTCGAAGTAGAGCTCGACCCCGGCAAGGCGCCCCTGCGGACTGGTCATCGCTCCCTCCCGCCGTCGGAAGCCAATTGAGCCACAGCCCCCGGGCCGCGACCTAGCGACACGCACCGGCTACTGGCGTCTCGGGCCCACCTGGTTCGGACACGCCGGCGCGTGTCCGGCGGTCAACGGGGGGGCCGGCTCCGGTCAGGATTTGGCCTTGTTACTCGCGCGGCCGCCCTTGCCACCTGTCCGGCCGGGGTGAGCCGACCCCTTTCCTTTCGGTGGGGGAGGCACCTTGGCGCCCTTCTTCCGCGCCTCCGAGAGGCCGATCGCGATTGCCTGCTTGCGGCTCTTCACCTTGCCACCGTGCCCCGCCTTACCGCGATGGAGCGTGCCGTGCTTGCGCCGGCGCATGGCCCGTTCAACGCTCTTGCCGGCGCTCTTGCCGTACTTGCGAGCGCTGGACTTGCGGGCCGACGTTCTTCGCGTCACCGTGCCGCCTCCTCGTTGGGACGAAACCACGGGGCCCAATCTCGGCGGGGTGACGCGTTGAGGCGGTGCTCGGGCTCACCGCGCTCCGCTGGGTCGGTCTCACGAAAATACGCATCAGCTGGCACCGGCATTTCGCGCCCGATCGCCGGATGCGCTGGTTAGGCTGGGCGATCCGGGAGCGGTGCCGACCACCTGCCTCCCTCGCCTACGTGGCGATCTCGACCCCGGGAGCTTCAACGCTATCTGGGTCTGGCGGTCCCGCGAGGAGGCAGTCGAGAACGGCGCAGTCCGCGAGGAGAAACGAGCGGATGTAGGCTGTGCCGCCGTGGTGCCGCAGCGCGCCTGCTCGGCGGAGAATGTGAAGCCAGCCGCGAATGGCGAAGAGCTTCCGCTGGATCGGAGGTAGGGAAGGCGCCAGCCCCGCCACCAGTTGACGGAGGCGTGGCTCGAGGGTGGCGGCTAGGTCGGGGCCACTGAGATGCGGCTGGTGCTCGAGCACATCCGCTATCTCACGCACGAGCGCCCGCGCATCCGGGCTCATCCTCACGTGCACCTCCAGGAGTGATATTCTCTCGGCGGCACGCCAAAGGTGCCGGTGTGGCTGAACTTTTGCCAGCCTCCGTCACGGTGCGCGGGGACCCCCGGTGTAGCCAAACCACCCGCCCGCAACACTTCCGTCGCGGCTACGGGTCCCCGGGACAGAACTGGCGCCCCGGCAGTTGCATGCGCTGGCTAGGCCGCAGGGCCCCGCTGCGGCGGAGCCCCCTGGTGCTGTACCAACTCACCCTCGCCGCTCATCTGCAGGTAGGCGCCGTCCTCCGCGACAAAGCCCCGCGCGACCCGATTGAAGTACGCGATGAAGCCTTTCCGCTGATCCCACACGGCGAAGCAGGCGCGGTGCATAGTGGCATCCGAGAAGCGGAAGAACGGATCCGCCTCATCGGCCAGGAAGTCCGGCGTCACGACCGCGTCGGCGTCGGGGCGCAGAGCTTCGTGGCAGAGGACACAGATCGCGGTGCCGGCACGAACCCGGTGCATGTGGAAAACCTAGCTGTGGCGCTCGCTGCAGCCTACCCACACTGCGGATCAGCTGCGGGCGCCTAGCCGATCCGTACCACCGGCCCCGGTGCGTGGCTTGCGAGGACCAGCCACGCCGCAACCGCGGCCGCTTTGTCGTCGACTCGCCAGCCGGCGAACCGGCCTCGGCCCAACGCCGTGACCGCTTGTCTCACCGATGCCTCGGAGCCGTTCAACACCGGCAGGGCGGTGGCATACAGCGCGCGCTCAACCACAACGGTACAGGTGACCCCGTATTCCTGAAGGCCGCCCTCGAGCGCGGCGCGAAAGAGTCGCCCCTCGCAGGCGTGGGCCCGAATGTGGGGGTTCGCGATGCTCTCGGGCGGGGCGTCGCTCCCCACGACGATGCCCGCCCCAAGGAGCCGGTATCCCGCGGCTCGATGGCGGTCGAGGAGCTGCGCGACCGAGCGCCGAGCGCAGCGGTGGACGATCTCTATCAGCCGGGCCAGCACGGCGCTGTCGCTTTGGGCCACGCCGGTGGTCGCGTGGTAGGGCTGCCGGGAGTGCGGGACCGAAGGGTCGGAGAGGGCGACCTGACTGCGCTCCGCGACTGCCGGGGCCCCCGCTGGACCGGACAGGAGCACGGCCGCGGCCCATCCGGACTTGACCCGGAAGCCTAGCGCGGCAGGGACCTGGGTTCCAGCTGCGGGCAACACCGAGCTCCCTTCTGCTCCACGGACCGCAGGGGTCCGCTCGACCGGCTCAGAAGGCCTGCCGGCGCGCGACATCGACCGCGTCGATTAGGTCACGGCCGACCGCTTGAAGTTCCGCCAGCTCCGGATGGCGGCCACTCAACGTGCCGGCGCGCAAGTCGGTGCCGACCGCCCGGCACATCTCCTTCGCTCGGCGAATCCGGAACCGCTCTTGAAAGCCCCGGTTTTCGTCTGCGCTGGTGGCCGCCAGCAACCCCCAGACCCGGAGCCGGATGTCATCCACGGCGCTCTTGAACTCCTCCAGCGCCAGTCTCGGGAGGTCGCCATGGGCGACCCGCTCCTCTAGCGCGTACAGGGTGGACTTGATCGTGGCCACCTGCTCGGTCCAGTCTGCGTGCGCCATGGCTTCCTCCTGTGCCGACGTCAAAGGCTACTGCGGCTCCCACGGGTCGTAGGTCCCGATGCTCCAGAGATGCCCTTCGAGATCCCGGCAACTGAAGCCCCGCCCGCCATAATCCTCGTTCCTGATGTCCCGGACAATCTCGGCGTTCGCAGCCTTCGCTCGGGCGTAGACCAGGTCGGCATCCGAGACGATCACGTAGGCGCTCTGGGTCTCGGCCCCGCCGATCTCGTCCGGCTGCTTCATGAGCCGGCCGAACTCTGTGTCGGCCACGGAGCCCAGCATGATCATGCCGTTGCCGAAGCTGAGCTCTGCGTGGGCGATGGTCCCATCGGGGTTCGGCACCACCAGCTGCTTCTCAAAGCCGAACACCTGGCAGAGCCAGTCGATCGCCGCTGGGGCATTACGATAGCGCAAGGATGGGATGACCGTCGCCCTGGTCTGTTTCGCGATAGTGGGCATGGTAGGCTCCCTTCGACAGGCTGATAAAGACAAATCCGGAATCACTCGGGCACTGGCTGGCCGTCTGCCGCGGACCGCACCGAGCGGCGGTCGGGATGCCCCGCGCCTGGCAGCCGCATCCCCTGGTCAGCCTGTGGGCGGTGGCGCTTCGCGCGCTGCCCATGCGGCGGCTGCTGCGCCTGCCAAGAAGAGCGCCCCAACCCCGCGCCCGGCCCGCCACAACCGGTACTCGGGGACGAGGCTGCGGAACTCCACGGGCAGTGCCCATGCGCGCCATGCGGCCCAGAGCACAAGCACCGCCAGCACGGTGACCAGCAAGGGGGCCCAGCCCGCCCCTCGGGACAAGCCCCAGGCTGCGATCAGGACGGCGGCAACCTGGACGATTCCGAGCCACTCGGTGTTGCCGTGCTGCAACGCCCGACCGGGCGCGAGCGCGAGCGCAACCGCAGCCATTAACGTGAGCGCAACGGAAACACGGCCTGACATGGAGCCTCCTTGCCTGGAAGCCCGTCGCACAGCCTAATGAAAATGCCCATCAGATGCGGGCGGAATGCCCGCGGCT
>OEKQ01000532.1_pt3 | contig 19943 bp, 20 predicted proteins | sample 1503141 | NCBI WGS metagenome assembly OEKQ01 (sample SAMEA104379568, study PRJEB20068) | metagenome | isolation source: 1998
GTGTTCGGGTATGCCGTCGAGCACGCCGACACCGGGCGACTCCTCGCCACCGCCACCGTCTCGCTTCATCCGCTCGACGCGGCTATGGCGCTGTGCCGGCTGCCCGACGACGTCGCCCGGCGTCTCGTCGTCGCGCGCGATCCCGTGCGCCTTTGATGACCCGAGGCGCCGCCGCGCTCCTGCTGGCACTCTGTGCCGCGGCCCCGGGGCGCCTGCTCAAAACGCGCGGGTGAACGCGCTCGCCGCGATTCTCCCCGCCGAAGACGCGCGGCCGCATCGCGCACGGCGACACGATCGTCGCGATTCGTCAGACTCGATGAGCGGCGCGACTCCGCTTGTGTTCAGGCAACCGGGCAGCGTAGTTTCGCAACTCGACGACGGACCGGCGACCTCCTCCCGCGTGGCGATGCGGTAACCCCTGATGGCACAACGCTTCCGGCTTTACCCCCTCGGCGCGGCCGTCTATCTTGCCAGCGTCCTCAGCGGATGCGCCGCCGCGCCGGGGCCCCTCGTGCCCGTTGGCGCCGCGCCGGTTTCCGCGGAGCAGGTCACCACTTGGGTGCAGGCCACTCAGCCCGCGGACCGCCGGCTCCTCCGGTTCAAGTGGCTCTTCCGCGACGAGCGGTCGAGCGCGGGTGGGCGCGGGAGCGCTCGGATCGCCCCACCGGATTCGCTCCGGTTCGACGTCGCCGGTCCGTTCGGGAGCAACCCGGCGGCCGCCACGGTAGTCGGCGACACCGCGCTCTGGGTCGAGCCGGAAGACGCGATCAAGAAGCTGGTGCCCAACTACCCGCTGATGTGGGCGCTCCTTGGCGTGGCCCGGCTTCCCGATTCGGCAGCGGCGCTGCGGGGCCTGACGACCGGAAGCACGACCGTGTGGCAGTACGCCCTGGGTTCCGACACCCTCGAGTACGTGCGCACCGAGGGCAGCCCGGGCCGATTGGTCGCCGAATTACGGCAAGCGGGCAAGGTCGTGGGCCGGGCCGAGACCGAGCTCGCCGCCGACGGCTCGCCGCAGACGTCCCGACTGACCGTGCCCTCGGTCCCGGCCCGGCTCGACCTCACGTTTCTTTCGAGCGCCCGGAGCGCCCCCTTTGCGCCGGATACCTGGCAGCCTCCTCAGCAGCATTAGCGCGCTCGCGCTGAGCGGCTGCCTGTACGGGTTCGCCGGGGGTGGGCTGCCACCCGGCATCAAGACGGTGGCGGTGCTGCCGTTCGACAATCTCACACCCGAGCCGACGCTGACCCAGGAAGTGCAGCAGGCGGTGCGCACGGCGGTCCAGGGGCGGCTCGGCCTGCGCGAGGCGGGCGAGACGTCCGCGGACGCGATCGTGCGAGGCGTCATCACCCGCTACGAGCCCGACCTGCCGGTCGCCTACACGGGCACGCAGACCAACCAGGTGGACGTGACCAAGCGCCTGGTCCAGGTCACGGTGTCGGTCGAGATCATCAATCAGCACACCGGCAAGCCGCTGTGGCAACGGTCCGGGCTCTCGCTCCAGGGCGACTACAATCCGGGTCAGGAGCCGGCCGGCCGCCAGAAGGCGTACGATCTGCTGGTGACGAACATCGTCGAAGGAGCGCAATCCCAATGGTGAGCCCTGCCCGGGGTCGCCGGGGTGGCAGCACCCTCGGTTGCCTCGTCTCCCTGCTCGTGTTTGTCGCGGCGCTGTATTACGGCGTTCACATCGGCGAGGTCTACTGGCGCTACTACCAGCTCCTCGACGAGATGAAGGTGAACGCCCGGCTCGGTCCCAATCTCGCCGACGACGTGATCCAGCGCCGGCTCCAGGCGAAGGTGGACGAGCTGTTCGGCGACGGGCGCCACCTGACATTCCGGATCACGCGGGGCGGCCCCTCCCGCACCATCACGATCCAGACCCAGTACAAAGACAGCGTCAGCCTGCCGCTCTTCAACCGCGCCTTCGAGCTCAAGCCCAGGGCCGAAGAGCCGATCTGAGACCGGGGAAGCCCCGCGTGCCTCGTCCCGACGGACGCCCCAACGACCAGCTCCGCCCCCTCGTGTTGGAGCGCGCCGCCAACCCGTACGCGGAGGGCTCGTGCCTCATCCGGATGGGCGGGACGCTGGTCCATTGCACCGCGACGGTGGAGCCGGGCGTGCCGGGGTTCAGGAAGGGCACCGGCGAGGGCTGGGTCACCGGCGAGTACGCCATGCTCCCGCGCGCCACGCTCGAGCGCACCCCGCGCGAGCGCAACGGGCCCGGCGGCCGCACCCAGGAAATTCAGCGGTTGATCGGCCGCTCGCTCCGCGCCTCCATGGCCACCATGGCCTTTGGGGAGTACACGATCCGGGTTGACTGCGACGTCCTCCAAGCGGACGGGGGCACGCGCACCGCGAGCATCACCGGCGGCTGCGTCGCGCTCGCGGATGCCTGCGGCTGGCTCGCCGAGAAAACCGGGGTGCCGTCCCCCTTCGGGCGATTGGTGTCGGCGGTGTCGGTCGGCATCGTGGATGGGGATCTCCGTCTCGATCTCGCGTACCTCGAGGACCGCGACGCGGGCGTGGACGCCAACATCGTCATGCTGGAGCCGGCGCAGTTCGTGGAGGTGCAGGGGACCGGCGAACACGGCACCTTCAGTCGGGCCGAGCTGGGCTCGATCGTGGATCTCGCCGAGCGTGCGTGCGCCGCCCTGTTCGCCGCCCAGCGCCGCGCCCTCGGCTGGTGACCCTGCTCATCGCCACGCGCAGCCTGGGCAAGCAGCGCGAGATCCGCCGGCTCCTCGCCGCCGCAGGCATCCCGATCCTGTTCCCCGACGACGCCGGCGTCCCTCCCGATCCCACAGAAGAATGTCTCGAGCTGGCCGATACCTTCGAGGCTAACGCGCGCGCCAAGGCGGAGTACTTCGCCCGCCGCACGGGCCTCGCGACCGTCGCCGATGACTCCGGGCTCGAGGTGTTCGCCTTGGGCGGTCTGCCCGGCGTCCGTTCGAAGCGTTGGGCGGCCTCCGGCAGCGCCGGCGTAGAGCTCGACCGGGCGAACAACGCGGAGCTCCTGCGGCGGCTCCTCGGCGCCCCGGCCGCCCGCCGCCGGGCCCGGTACCGGTGCGTACTGGCTTACCTCACGTCACCGGGGGCTGTGCCGGAGATCTTCGAGGGCGAGTGCACCGGGACCATCCTCGACGGGCCCCAGGGTGAGAGCGGCTTCGGCTACGACCCGCTCTTCCGGTCCGACGACCTTGGTCGGAGCTTCGGCGAGGCCGGTGAGACCGAGAAGGACGCGGTGAGCCACCGGGGCCGGGCGTTCCGGGCGCTGCTCGACCGGCTGGCGGGACTCCCCGGTTGACACATCAAATGAAATTGATATATTAGCCGCATGGCTACCCGTACCCGGGTGGATGTCGCCCGTGCCGCCCGCCTCTTCCACGCCCTGTCGGACGAAACGCGGCTCCGCATTCTGGAGCGGCTCCGGAGAGGAGAGCGGTGCGTCTGCGATCTGACGGACGCACTCGACGCGGCACAGTCCAGGCTCTCGTTCCATCTGCGCATTCTGAAGGAGGCGGGTCTGGTCACCGACCGGCGGGTCGGCCGCTGGAGCTACTACGCTATCGATCCCGACGGGCTGGAAGAGGCTGCCGAGCTGGCGGGCGGGCTGGCGCCGGACTCCCTCACGGCCGGGCGGGCGGACTGTGGCTCCTGACCTTTTTCTTTTCCATAACACATCAACCAAAGTTGATTGACGAGGCGACCATGAAAGACGACGAGCTCAGGGCGACAGTGCGTGAGCGGTATGGCCAGGCAGCGCTCCGGGTCATTTCCGGCGCGAAGAGCGGATGCTGTGGAGCTGGGCCGGCTTCGCTGGATGACCCCATCACGGCCAACCTCTACTCCGCGGCGGACGCGGCCTGTCTGCCGGAGACGGCGGTGCTCGCGTCGCTGGGCTGCGGCAATCCCACTGCGCTGGCCGAGCTCCGGGAAGGCGAGACGGTGCTTGACCTCGGGTCCGGCGGCGGCATCGACGTCCTCCTCTCCGCCCGCCGCGTTGGCCCCACCGGCAAGGCGTACGGCCTCGACATGACGGACGAGATGCTGGCGCTCGCGCGCGAGAACCAGCGGAAGGCGGGCGTGGACAACGTGGAGTTCCTGAAGGGAGAGATCGAGCGGATCCCGCTGCCTGACGCCTCGGTGGACGTCATCATCTCGAACTGTGTCATTAATCTGAGCGCCGACAAGCGGCGTGTGCTGGCGGAGGCCTTTCGGGTGCTCAAGCCTGGCGGGCGGTTCGCGGTGTCGGACGTCGTGCTCCGCGGCAGCATGCCGGCGGCGGTGCAGCGGAGCATGGAGCTCTGGGTGGGATGCGTCGCCGGTGCGCTCGAGGAAGAGGAGTATCGCCGCCTGCTGGCGGAAGCCGGATTCGAGAGCGTCGGCCTCGAGCCGACCCGGATCTACCAGTTCGAGGACGCCAGCGCCTTCCTCGCGGGCGCCGGGCTCGACAGCGAGGTGCTGGCCCGGGAGATCGGGGGCCGCGTCATGGGGGCCTTCATCCGGGCACGCAAGCCGGGGCGGGTGGTGCCGTGACCACAGCGGGGAGCGAGGGCGAGGGCGAGGGTGGGAACGGGGGCGCGCCCCGCGTCCGCCCGGCAAAGCCCGATGACTACGCGGCGGTTGCCGGCCTGCTCGCCGGCGCCGGCCTGCCCACCGCGGGGCTGTCGCCGTCGCTGACGGACTTCGTGGTCGCCGCCGCGGGCGACAGCCTCGTCGGCGCGGTCGGTCTGGAGGTGTACGGCGCCGCGGCCCTGCTCCGGTCCGCAGTGGTCGCGGATCAGGCGCGGGGGCGGGGCGTCGGGGCGGCGCTGCTGGACCGGCTGCTGGAGCACGCCCGCGCTCGCGGGGTCCGGCAGGTCTACCTGTTGACGACCACGGCCGAGGACTGGTTCCCGCGCTTCGGATTCACGCGCATCGCGCGGCAGGCGGTGCCCGCCGCGCTCCATGCTTCCGCCGAGTTTCGGGGGGCCTGCCCGGACTCTGCGACCGTGATGCAGGCGACCCTTGCCTGACCACTCGGGGCGGGTCGTTCGGCTGCCGTACCGCGTGCTGTTCCTATGCACGGGCAACTCGGCCCGGAGCCAAATCGCGGAGGCCGTGCTCGGTCACCGAGGACGCGGGCGGTTCGCCGCGGAGAGCGCCGGGTCGAGCCCGGCAGAGCAGGTACATCCCTTTGTCATCGACGCCCTCGAAGCCATCGGCATCCGCTGGGCCGGCCGCGCGCCGCGGGGGCTCGATGCGGTGGAGTCGCAGCACTGGGACTTCGTGATCACCGTGTGTGATCGCGCCCGTGGGGCGTGCCCGGTCTTTCCCGGCCAGCCGGTGGTGGCGCATTGGGGGACGCCCGACCCCGCCCAGGTCACCGGCTCCGCCGACGAGCGGCACCGCGCCTTCCACCAGGCGCTCGTCCTTCTGGTCCGGCGAATCGATCTCTTCCTGGCGCTCCCCGTGGAAAAGCTCGACCGCCTCGCCCTCGAAGCCCGCGTCCGGGCCATCGGCGAGCCGGGCTCGTGCCCGGCCGGGGCGCCTGGCCGAGCTCCCCAATAGGGCTGCATGCGCGGGCGTCGACGCCGGTTGCCCGGGCCGGCAGGCGGACGCGGTCGCTTCCTACCCGTAGCCCGTGAAGGCGGGTATTGTTGACCCCTGGCCGATGTCGCGGTCGTCGGCGGGGTGTGGCGCAGTCCGGTAGCGCGCCTGCTTTGGGAGCAGGAGGTCCCGGGTTCGAATCCCGGCGCCCCGACTGAACAAAGATCAAGCCCTGCAACGGCTTTCGCTGCGGGGCTTTTTCACGTCGGGCCCCCGCGTTGTGAGTTCTGTTGCGAGTTCAGCTGCTAACGAGCCGACGTGTCGGGTGCAGGACGACCTGCTTGACCGTGGCCCGGTCGGACTGTTGGTACGAACTCAGCATCGGTGACCTGTCGCCTGGGCAGGGAGGCCACGCCGCCCTCATCGGGCCACGTCGTCAGGCGGTGATCTAGGGTCACGAACATCGCCTGCTGCTGGGTTTCGACCAGCGTCGAGACCCAGAGCCGGACGCTCAGCGCCACATTTCGTGACCGGCCGGACCATCGACGAGCTGGAGGCGCACCGCAACAAGGTCCCTCCCTGGACGCGACTTCGGTCATGCCTCGCCGCCAGGCCCAAAGCTTGCCCGTCTCTGCCACACCGGGCCGGCCTCCCCCAACGGCGCACACCGGAAAAGCTCAGATAGACTAACGACTTAGTGCTCTGACGGACCGGGCCGCTGGGGCCAGCCGGGACCAGGCGCATTTCGAGTGAAATGCCGGACTCCCTTGCACGCACGGAGCTGCCTGCGGCATGAAGTCGCCATCGACACGGCCCGTCTCGCCCCCCGTCAGCGTCCTGCTCGTCGGCCCTTACGACCCGCACTGCGGTGAATACACCTTCCTCGCTCCGCCTCTCGGCGTGTGGCGCCTGAAGGGGGTGCTGCAGGCCGCCCGTGTCCACGCCGAAGTCTTCGACCCCAACTGCTGCAGTGGCTGCCCCGCAGCGGCCTTCGATGCCATCCTCGCGCAGCAGCGCTGGGATGTCGTGGGCGTTTCGACGACCGGGATGACGCTCAGGTACGACCTGGCCCTGGCCCACCAGGCGCGGCGCCATCTCCCAAACGCGATCCTCGTCGCCGGGGGCATGGAGGCCACCTTCAAGCCCCAGCTCATGTTCGACACCGGCCCCTTCGATCTCGTCGCGCTGGGAGAAGGGGAGCGGCCGCTGTTGGCGCTCGCGGAGCGTCTCCGCGGGGGCCAGGAGCTGCACGACCTCCCGGGCACTGCAGAGGTCACGCCCGACGGGAAGCTCGTCCGGCATCTGCAGGTGGCGCTCGATCCCGACGAAATGCGGGACGCGATCTTCAAGACGCCCTACGACGAGATGCCGTATCGCGCCTACTGGGAAAAGCTCGAGGCGGCGTACCGCGTCGGCAAGCTGCCGGTCAAGGCCGACCGCGAGGCCAGGTTGGCCGAGATCCGGTCCGTCCGTCTGAACACGCTCAACTATTGCCCGATGGGATGCAGCTTCTGCTCGTCGACGAACTTTCTTCATGCCGCGCAGGGCGGGACGGCCCGCATCCGGCGCTTGAGCGCGGACGACTGCCTGGCCATGGTGCGGCGGATCGTGGCCGCCCACCCGGACGTTCGCACGGTCATCTTCCAAGACGACATTTTCGTTTTTACCAGTGACGACCGGATTCTCCCACTGTGCGCGGGGTTGGTAGCGGCTAAGGCCTCCGGCGATCTGCCGCACGACCTTCAGTTCATCAGCACCAACCGGATCGACGCCATGACCCCCGAGCGCCTGGCCGCGATGCGACGCGCGGGGTTCCGCGTCCTTGGCTTCGGCGTAGAGAGTTTCTCGCCGGCCATTCTGCAGGAGTTCAACAAGGCCAGGATCGCTCCGTACATCAGCCCGAACCTGACCACCGCGCTCGAGCTGGGGATCACCCCGTTTCTCGATCTCATCCTCACCTCCCCCCGGTGCACGCTCGGGTCGCTGGCCGAAACCATCCGCGCCGCCTACGAGTGGCTTCTCGCCGGCTGCGAGATGGGGATGTATCCCTACGTCATCCCGTTCTCCGGGGCACTCATGGCCGCGGACGCGACCCTGGAGGAGCACACGGTCTTCGCGACACATCCGATCGAAGGCACCGATCTCGAACTCCGCCAGCCCGCCAAGATCCTGCCAGTGGAGGCGGACGTCCGGACCGTGATTCTGGCGATGGAGGCCGAGTACCTGGAGTGGCTCCGGTTTCTCGACGCCGAGGTGGCGCACCTGCCCTCGCGCATCCGTTCGCTGGTGTGGATCATCTGCGCCGCTCGCATTCTTCCGGTGTACGGGGAAGCGGCCCCCCAACGCGCTGAGGTCGTCGAGCAACTGCTGCGCCGGCTGCCGGGGCTGGACGCGCTGGGCCAAGCGCGGGTTCGCCGATTCGCACGGCGGACCGCCGGCGGCGACGGGGTTTCTCGGCACGCGCGCGCCGCCCGGATCGCCGTGTGAGGGAGGCCCGCCTTCCGCTTCAGGCGGGTGTCGCCGCCGCCGTTTTCCTCGCCGGTCTGTCGATCATCCTGGTCTCCGGGATGGTGGCCGGCCTCTCCGGTGCGGCCATACTACTGCTGGTGAATGTGCTCGTTTTTCCGGAACTGCTCGATTTCGTGATCCGTCTCTACTTCCGATCCGTGAGCATGGCGAGGCGAATCAGTCCCGACCCGATGCCTTCGGTCGCGCTGCGGATTCCGGACCTTACCCCGTATCAGCAGCGGCTCCACCTCAAGCCGTACGCGATGGTCGTGTCGGTCCACAACCTTGGCAGTGAGCTGTACTCGTTTCTGGATGGGCTGGTGCCCCATATGGATCATCTCTGGGTCATTGACGACGGTTCGACGGACGGGACCGGCGACCATCTCCGCGCAGCCGGCTGCCGCTGCCTTGCCGGCAGCCGGAACCAGCGGAAGCCTGGGGCGATTCGGGAGCTCCTCTCCCAGTTACCGTTGGAGATTCAGACGGTCGTGGTGTTCGATCCGGATACGACGTTCCAGAACCTGAGCGCCGGTGAACTCTCGGATCTCGAGCAGGTGATCTTCGAGTTCCAGCAGAGCCGGATGGCCGCGCTGTGTCCATGCGTCCGCGTTCGCCGTGACGGCCTCCTGAGTACCCTGCAGGGCTTCGAATACTCCCTGTCACTTCTGGTGGGCCGGAAGAGCCTGGCGGACTTCAGCATCAACTCCGGCGTGGCGATCTACCGGCGCACCGCGCTGGAGCGCGCCTGCCGACAGCACTCGCTCTCGGTCTACGCGGAGGATCTCGAGTACTCGCTCTTACTGCTGGGTGTGGGTGAACGGATCTATTTCGACGACCGCCTGGTCGTGGAAACCGCGGGGAAGCAGACCTGGCGGGGCCTCTTTCTTCAGCGGGTGGGCTGGTCGTTCGGACATCTGAAGGTCTACGTCGATCAGTTCGCGAATGTGCGCCGTGTGGCGCGCCGACGACTCATGGCCGCCTACCAGTACCTGCTGTACCTGGGTCTCTTCGGGTTGCTGCTTCATCCTCTCCGCCTGGCAGCCTTCGTGGTGATCGGGCTGAGCTTTCTGAACGGGGTGGACGCCCTGCTGGGGACGGGGATGGTGCCCGACGCGACTTTCACGAATCCGTGGATTTTCCTGAGCTGTTATACCCAGTATCTGGTCCTCGCCGGACTCGGCTTGGCGGTCGCGGTGCCAAAGGGGGAGCGTCCGCACCTGCTGCGCGCGGTGCCTCTCTACTTCTTCTACGCAGCCTTTCTGACCGTCCCCATGACCGTCGGCTTCCTCAACTGGTTCATGGTTCGCCTGTGGGGCCGGCGCCTGATCGGCGACCCGTACCAGGACGAGGCCAGCCTGGTCGCTGAGCTGGGGCACCCGCTCGCCGGGGTGCGCCATGCGTGAGCCGGCCGTGCCATCGCCTGCCACCTTCGCGCAGTACTGGGAGCAGCGAGCTCGACGGTTCGCCTCCGAAGGGCACGGGCTCCGCGCCGTCTGCTCCTACGGAATGCCGGGCTTCTACAACCAAACGATCCAGCTCACTCAGCGCCTGGCCCTTCGGCCCTGGCTCTCGGTCGCGCCCGGCACGTCGGTCTTGGACGTCGGTTGCGGCATCGGTCGATGGAGCCGGCGGCTGGCGGCGCGGGGCGCCCGCGTCACCGGTGTCGACCTGAGCCCTACGATGGTCGCCGAGGCCGCGGCCCGTGCCGCGCGGGATGGTGCGGCGGCGCGTTGCAGGTTCCTCGTGGCCGACCTCGCCGAACTCGATCTCGGCGACCGCTTCGACCTGATCCTCTGTGTGACCGTCCTGCAGCACATTCTCGATCCTGGGCGCCATCGGCGGGCGCTGGATCGTCTTCGGGCCCACCTCTCGGACGCAGGGCGACTCGTGCTCCTCGAGGCGGTCCCTTCGTCGCCCACGCACCGTTGTGACACCGACGCCTTCCGGGCTCTCACTATCGACACCTATCACCGACTATTCGACGAAGTCGGACTGCGGGTGGAGCGGGTGACCGGGGTGGACACGGCGCCACTGAAGGCGGTCGTCCTTCCGATGTACGCTCGGCTGCCCCGACCGCTGGCCTATGTGGGATTGGCGGCGGCCACCGCGCTCAGTCTCCCGATCGACCTCGCGCTCGGTCGCCACCTGGTCAGCTTCTCCTGGCACAAGGTGATGGTGCTCCGTTGCGCGGCGGAGGCTGCCTGATGCGACGGCACACGCTTCTCCTCGTCATGGTCGGCTCGGTGGCCGGCTTGGGCCTTCTCGCCTTGTTCGAGACCCTGGGCGGCAAGAACCCCAGCGCTAAGGCCTCGCGACGCGACGCCGAGTTCGCGGTCACCAACCCTGCCGACCGGGGACCTGGGACGCTCCGGGAAGCGATCTTCGCGGCCAATTTTGCGGCCGCTCGCGTCCGTATTGTGTTCCTGGTTCCGCGTCTGACGCTCCGGACGCCGCTCCCACCGGTGGTGCACCGAGGCGGGATCGAAATCGTGGCTGCCGACAGTGCCGCCGAGATCGATGCCCAGGCGTTGGCCACGGGTGCGGTGCTGGATCTACAGGCACCGGGGGCCCTCGTGGAGCGTCTCCGTATTCGGGGCGCGGGTGGCATCGGCATATTGGTTCGCGCGCCCGGCGTCCGGCTCGTCGACGTTAGTCTTGCCGGGTGCGGGATTGGTGTCGAGCAAGCGGCCGGCGCCGAGGGCCTTGAGGTGGAGCAGGGAAGTTTCATCGAGAACGCCGTGGGCGCGCGACTCCAGGCCGGTGACGCGGGCACGGCGATCCGTCGCAGTTCGTTCCGCGGCCACAGAGAGGCGGCCCTGTGGGCGGTCGGCCCCGCGACCGGCCCCGCGCCCGGCGGATTGACCGTGAGCGACAGTTGGTTCGAGAACGACCGGTTGGGATTGGTGGTGGGCAATCTGACGGCCACCATCCAGGACAACGACATCAGGGGGTCGGCTGTGGCGGGCGTTTACCTGACGGGCCGGGGCGTGACCCTACGCCGCAACCGGGTGCGGGCTGGCGCCGGCATCGGCGTTTTGGCCGCCCTCACCGAAGGGGCCGTCATCACCGACAACGAGATCGATCACAACCAGGCGGTCGGCATCGTCGTCAGTTCCGGGCTGAACACGCTCGTCCAGCAGAACCGCATCTACCAGAACGGATACGGCATCGTGGTGGTGTTCGGCGCGGGTCGGAGTCCGACTAAGGTGGCCGGCAACAGCGTCCTCGACCAGTCGTTGGACGGGCTGTTCGTCGTTGGTGCGTCTCCAATCCTGGAGAGAAACCGCGCGATGAACAACCGGGCGGCGGGCATGCGGATCCTCGACTTCATGCCGCAAGGCGGCAGCGCGGCGCCGCCGGCCGATCCGTTGCTGGTCCGCAACGTTCTCGAAGGGAACGGCGTCAACGAGCCGGTCCACGGCGTCTTCCGGGATCCCGGGTGAGTGGTTCGATGGATGGTTCAATCGAGCGGCGCGACGCCGGTCTGCTGGCCCTCCGTGAGCGGAAACGCGTGCTGGATGCCATCTGGCTCGCGACACTGCTGCTTCTCCTGGCCGCTATCGCGGTGCCCTGGTATGTCCGCATACTTGACATCGACCTGGGCCGGCTGACTTGGGTCCTCTTCGGGTATGCCCTCACCTATCTCGGTGCCACGCTCGCCGCGGATCGGCTTCGGAGTTCCCGCGGCATCCTAGGCATGGCGACCGCGCTTCAGATCGTCGGAATCCTTGTGCTGGGTCTGGTGTGGTACCTCCTCGGCGGGGCCCACACTCCCATGTTTCTCCTGGCGTTCGTCGTGCCGGTCGTGGCGAGTGGAATCCTCACTCTTCGCTGGCTGCCGTATGCCCTGGCCGCCCTCGCCGTGCTGGTCGCATGGTCGGTGGCAGCGCTGACGTCGCCCAGCCTTCGGTGGTACCTCGTCCAGCTCGACATCCCCCTGGCCGGATGGTTGACGTCCCTGCCTCTCGGCGCGCTCCGGGGGCCGTTCCCGGGGCTGGAAGTCGACCCCGCATACGTGGTCGTGCTGATGGAGCTCTTTGCGGTCGTACTCTTCGCCGTCGCGATGGCGACCGAGTCGCTCACGACCGTGCTGCTTCGCCTCACGGCCAGCCTGCACGCTTCCGGTGAGGCCCTCCGGGAGGCGGAGGGCCTGGCACAGCGGGTCTTGCAGGCCTCCCTCCATCCGATCGCGCTCGTGGACCGCTCCACTCATCGGGTGGTTCAGGCCAGCGACAGCTTCGTCCGCCAGTTCCTGCTCAAGCCGAGCGATCTGGCTGACCGCACGCTCGTCGACCTGCTCGACATGCCCTTCCCAGAGCCGCTTCACGCCGCGCTCGCGCAGGGCGGGGAAGTGTCCTTTGCGATCTGTCGGGTTGATGGTGAGACCCGCATCGCCCGGATCTCGGTGTGCCTCATCGAGCACGCCGGAACCGACTACGCCCACGTCAGCGTCCACGACGTCAGCGACCTGTACTATCTGCAGGGCGCACTCGAAGTGATCGACGCCCCCTACCTGCTCCTCGGCGCCGATCGGCGGATCCTCTACTTCAACCGCGCCGCGGAGTCGCTGTTCGGGCAGCTCTATTCAGGCATGCCGGCCTCGGGCACCCTCGAACCTGATGGAACTCCATCCCGGTGGTGGGACCTGACGCCGCGGCGGTCTCACCGGCGACAGCTCAGCATCAAGGACACCCCCTATCGGGCTGATCTCGCGGCCGCCGATCTCCCGGGCCACGCGGGATCGCTCACGGTCGTCACGCTGCAGCCCGCGGAGATGCCGTCGTGATCCGGGTGGTCGGGCCACTGATGGTGCTTGGCGTCGTGGCGATCCCGAGCGGGCTTTGGCCCCAGGCTGAGGTGGCGTCGACCCGCGACATTGCCGTAGTCAGCGTCACCTTGGAGGATCTCGTCCCCGGGTCGGGCGGCGCGAGTCTGTCCGCCGACTGGATCCACTCCCTGCCGCACGGCACGATCACGGCGGGGTTGGCGTCGGTCACCGTCGGTGGCGTGCGCTGGGCGGTCGGACGATTCGGGGGCGCGTGGCGCATGCACCCGCGGGTGCTTGGTGAGACCCTCGTGTCACTGGGGCCGGGGTCGTTGGCCGGAGAAGGGTTCTTCTACCGCCACGTGCGGGCCGCGGTCTCCTACGCGGCCATCCCGAGCCGTCTCCTGCTCGATGGTGAGGGCCAGGCGTTCGACATCGCCCCGTTCCAGGGCGAGATACTCGCGGCAGGGATCACGGTTCTCCCGCGTCGGGGGCTCATGACTCGCCTGAGCTACGGACGCTCGGTTGGGGGCAATTACGACGCCGACTATCTCTTGATGCGCGCCGATCTCCGAAACGGTCGGATCGGCGGCCTCGGTGGGTTCAGTGCCGGTAAGAGCGGACCCAAACTGGAGGACCTCACGCTGACAGGATCGCCCGCGTCACCCCAGTGGGAGATCTTCGCCGGTGCCGTGGTCCCGCTCTACGGCGTGGAGTGGACGGTCGTCCTGAGTCACACGTGGGGCGAGGTCGTTCGGAGGGAATCGATCGTGCTCACCAGTCGTATTCCCCTCCGGTGAACCGCACGCCGGCGGTAGCGAGCGCGCTCGCGGCCTTCGTGGGCGCGCTGCTCGTCGCGCACTCGCTCGCAGATCGCGGGCGGGAGCGCGAGCTGGCAGCCGAGCGGCGTCGTGCTGAGGAGATGGGCGCGCCCTTCGTCGCTCGCCTAGCCACGCGCATCGGATGGCTCGAGGCCGAGGCGTGCTTCTTGGCGCTCGCGCCGCGAATGCCGCCCACTGGGAAGCCCTTCCAGGCCGAGCTGGCCGAAGGATACCAGACGTGGCTGGTCGATACCGCGGGCCAACCTCTGTCGTCCGCCTCCAACGCCCGTTACCCCACACTGCCGGCGGCCGGATGGGCCCTGCTCAGTCGGGCCGACCCTGCTGAACCGCCATCGCTGCTCGGGCCGCTCCCGGGCCCAGCGGGAGAGCAGGTCCTCGTGGCCGTGGCACCGATCAGAAGCGATCGCCGTGCTCGACCTGGAGTCTGGGTCGCGTTGGCTGCGGACGTCCGGGCCCTCGCTGCACCCATCGGGCTTGAAGCATTGCTCGCCGCCGGCTACGACTACGACATCCTGGTCGCCGATTCGGTCTCAGCTCCCCGCAAAGGCCTCCGGGGGGCGACGACCGTCCTTGTCGCTCCCGTACGGCTCCCCGTCTCTCTCGGCACCGGCCTCGTAGAACTGGCGCTGGCGCCCCGCGACGGGTGGCGCACGGCCCGGGCTCCGAACGTTGCGTTCCTTTTCGGTTTTCTGTTGTCGACCTTGCTAGCGATCGCGGCCTACGAGATCGCTCGACTGCCGCGACGGCTGCGTCAGGAAGCGACGGTGCGCTTTGGCCAACTGGAGAGCGCAAATCGTCGGCTGCTGGAAGCAGTTCAGCGCTACCAGGAACGGGACCGCCAAGTCGAGGTCACGTTGTCGCGAGACGCGGTAACCGGGCTGCCCAGCCGGACCTACTTCCTGGAGCGCCTCGAGAGGGCGCTGAGCCGGGTCCGAGCAACTCCGGGATCCGGCTTCGCCGTGCTGCTCGTCGGCATCGAGGGGGTTCGACAGATCGTCGACAGTCAAGGGCCCGAGGCCCGGGACCGGCTGCTGACCGCGATGGCGCAACGGCTGGATCGGGCGATGCGGCCCGGCGACACCGTTGCTCGCGTCGGGGATGACGCGTTCGCCGTGCTGCTGTACGACGTCACGACTCCCGAAACGGCGACCAAGGCGGCGCGGCGGATTCGTGAGCCGCTGAACGCGCCGCTGCCGGTGGACGGCCGCGAGCTGTTTGCGCTGCCCTGGATCGGAATCGAGCTGAGCCGGTCGGGCTACGAGCGGCCCGAGGAGATGCTCCGGCATGCGGAAATGGCGATGGAGCGGGCCAAGGCGGACGGAATTGCGGGGACGGCGCTGTTCGACCCGACGTTCCGCGAACAGGCCGCGCAGCGGTTCCAGCTCGAGAGCGACCTCCGACTCGCGCTGGATCGCCAGGAGCTGCGGGTCGTCTACCAGGTCGTGGTTTCGCTCGAGAGCGGAGCCATCCTAGGAGCCGAGGCCCTGATCCGCTGGGCCCATCCGCTCGAGGGACTCCTTCCCCCGGCGCGATTCATCGGCTTGGCGGAGGACACCGGACTCATCGTGCCGATCACGCGGTGGGTCCTGCGGGAAGCCTGCCGACAGCTCGTGGAGTGGCGGAGCGATCAGGCGCTGCCACCCGCCTTCTACGTCAGCGTCAACCTGTCGGCCCGGGACCTGCAGGATCACACCCTGTGCGAGCATATCCGGGACCTCCTGCACGAGACCGGCATCCCTCCCGGTGCCCTGCGCGTGGAAGTGACCGAGGGAATGCTGATGGCCGACGTCCGGGCCGCGGGAGAGGTCATCGAGGGGCTGCGAGGGCTTCAGATCCCGATCCTCCTGGACGACTTCGGGACCGGCTATTCCTCGCTCAGCTACCTCCAGCGCTTTCCACTCGACGTCCTGAAGATCGATCGGACGTTCGTTCGAGATATTGTCACCAACGAACGGGACCGGAACCTCGTCCGGGCCATCGTCCAGCTCGCGGCCGACCTCGGCATGCGCACGATCGCCGAAGGCATCGACGACGAGGCGCAGATCGAGGTCCTGCGCGGTCTCCGATGCGAGTTCGGGCAGGGATTCCATTTTGGCAAGCCGGTCGCGGCGGCGTCGATCTCCGACCAGCTAGCGGTCGCGATGCGATGACGCCCTCGGCCGCTCCGTTCGAGTTTCGTCCCTGCCGCGCCTGGCTGCCGCCGGGCTATCAGGGCGCGGTCTGTTTCTCGATCGACGATATCCACCCGGGAACCTCCGCCGACCCCTACGAGGCGGGCGGCGATCTCGGCGCCGGAGCCTTCCGCCACGTGGAGTGGCTGCTCGCCCGGCATCCCCGGCTCCGGATCACTCTGTTCGTGACCCCGGACTGGCGCGTCATCTCGCCGGTCCCGACTCGCCGCCTCCTCGCGACTCTGCCCGTCGTGCGAAATCTCATCTACCTCGCCCCCACGCAGCCGGCAGGAACGATGCGCCTGGATCGCGCACCCGCGTTCGTGCGCTATCTTGGCGGATTGCTCCGAACAGAGATCGCACTGCACGGGCTGCACCATCTCTCCCGCGGAACGGCCATGACGATGGAGTTCGAGCGCCGGAGCCAGGCCGAATGCGCCGCTCTCCTGCGGAAGGCGATGGCCATCTTTGCCGCCGCCGGGCTGCGGACGCTGCCCGGGTTGCAACCGCCAGGTTGGGCCCTCTCCCCTGCACTCGCCGCCGCGATGTCCGAGGTTGGGCTACGGTTCGTGGCGTCGGCGCGCGACATTCGAACCCCCGTCACCAGCGGGGCCCGAACGAACATGAGCGGCGTGCGCGGAGCGGCGCTGTTTCAGCCGGAGTGGCTCCGTTCGCTCCACGGCAGCTCGCTCATTCACTTCACCTCGAACTTTCAGGCCACGAGCGACTCGGACCGGGCCTTTCGGATCATGGAGCACGGCGGGCTCCTGGCGATCAAGGCGCACATCACGAAGGACCTGGCTGGGTACTGCATGGCCGACGGCCTGGACGAGCAGTACCGGGATCACCTCGATCGTCTGTTGCACGCCCTCGAGGACCGCTACGGTGACGCCCTGTGGTGGACGTCGTTCGGTGAAGTGGCGCAGCGACTCAGCCACCAGCCTGCAGGGTGGGATCTCATGCCCAGCGCCGGGGTGGAGGAATGAGTGAGGTGCGGATCAACCTGCCGGGAATGGAAGAGCTCTACGAGCAGAACCTGAGGGCGTGTTTCCCTCACTGGGGCGACGAGGCCGTCTCTCGCTGGTTCTTCGCCCGGACCGTCGGTGGGCCTCCGGCCGACCGACTGGTGGTCGTCGACCAAGGCACGCTCCTGGCCGGCGCCGCGCTGACCCATCGCCGGCTCCGTCTCGCCAACGGCGCCGATGTCCCAGTCGGCATCATCACTGGCGCCTGGACTCTGCCCCAAGCCAGAAACCAGGGGCTCTTCAGCCGACTTTCCGCCGAGGCGCTGGCGCTGGGGCGTAAGCGCGGCCTCGCCATGATCCTCGCCTTCGTCACCGACGAGAATCCCAGTTCGCGCGCCCTCGCTCGACTCGGATTTGCCGGCGTCTTCGCTCGATATCACGTCGCCCGACCCGGGCCGCACCCGCGCACCTCTGCTCTGGAGCCGGTGGCAGTCCCCGACGGCGAAGAGGTACGACATTTGGCCGACCGTGCGCAGGCTTTCCGAAACGGAGCGGTGCATTTCGCCTACCAGACCGTAGCAGAATGGTCCTCGCAGTTCCTGGAGCGACCCTGTCCGACCTACATAGTCCGCCTCGGACGGAACGCGGGGGCCGTGGTGGAAACGGTGCGGGATACTGACCGGATCCAGCTCCTGCTGCGGGACGGCGAGGACGGACGGACCGTGCTGGAGTCGCTCCATGCGTGGTGCGCCGCGCGGCACCGGAGTCTCTTTTTCTACACTACCCGCCCAGAGACGAGTCGAGCAGCAGCCGATGCAGGCTTCGATTCCGTTGCCGGGTGCATCCGGATCGCCGTAGCCGATGCCGCCGTCCTCGCCCGCGCGGTCGGGGTGAGTGGGCAGACGGGCCCGGCCGATGCCGGATCTTTGGTCGAGCCGGGAAGCCCCTGGTTCGTGGGCGACTGGGACGTTCAGGCCGGCGACCGGATGTAACCGGTGGCTTGGGAGCGACCAGCCCTGATGGCTCTGCAACACGAGATCGTCGGTCTCTCGGCGTGTCTCGCCAGGGTCGAGGGATTCCAGGGGATTGTGAACGCCGTGGGTCACCCTCTCGGAACCGCGTGGTCAACGACGCGCGTGCTCGAGTGAGAGGTGAGTCGGGCAAGATCGGGTCCGCTCTCCGGCCTCCCCACGGAATCAAGGACGTCACCCCGGTGGCTGGGCTTCGCACCACGTACCGAAGGCAGCGGTCCGAGGAGGCCGGAGAGACGGCGACGGGACTCCCGGCGGGTGGCCCCCGCCGTAGCTCTCTGGGCCGGAAGAGTGACCACTACGGGTCCCCTGGACGCCCGCAGTCTCTGAAGCGCACCCCACGATGTGCGCTCTCCACCGGATGAGGAGTTGCAGATGACCCCAGCGCGCGACCTTCCTCCTCTCCCCGTGCCGCTGACCTCCGACGGTCTGACCCGCTGGCTCTCAGAGGCCCGCCGTCGTGCGGCCGATCTCGCGATTCTTGCCGCCCACGGCACCGACCGCGAGCGAAGTCTGGCCTGTCAGCACCTGGCGGCTGCACTCGAGGACACATGCGACGCGGTACCGATCATTGGAACCGCACTGCATGACGAGAGCGAGAGAGCGATCGCCCTTGCGCGGGAGCTCCGCGAGAGGTCGCCTGGTCCCTCCAGCTGAGCGCAGCAACGGTAAGGCGGCTACACTACGACCCCCGCCCAGCTCCGCCAGCTTCGGAGGGTCGGAGCAGGTGGCGACCGGATCTCCCATATGGCGCGACGGGAGGCGACCGGCATGCCGGGGTCGGCTGGGCCGGCGACTCTCCCGTGGCGGCCCCGGTCCTATTCTGTGCGTGCGCGCCGGGGCTTTGTCCTCGTACCGAGGTCGGGAACGGACCGCATCGTATAGCGCGGTCCTGGGCCACTACGCGGCTAGCCACCCGCGCAGATATAGCGCCACATTCCCCGATCCAAGGCGCACTTCGAGACGGCTCAGTCTGGCGTGATGCGGGTTGCAGCGGCCTGGCACCTGTCCGGGCTCGCGAGGAGCGGTGGGTGACGGGCTGGGCCAGCGAAACGGCCTCGGGGACCCTCGACGTGTCGAGCTGTCACCCGCCATACTCTGGGCTCCCGCGCTAGCGATAAGCCAGATGCAAGGCGACAACGTCCACCCTAGGCTGACCGTGAAAGTGCCCGAGGGCAGAGGTCATTTGCCGCGGCGGAAGTTGGATCGCCATGGGAAGTGTGCTGCTCTGGGTTGCCGAGAACCGTGCGTACACCGTTTGGGATGGGTCTTCTTCGAACTGCGGCGAGAGTGACACTCCCGACGGGCTGAGATCAGGTCAGAACTCGCGGGCTAGGATCGACCAGAGAGCCAATCGGGTCCCGACGTGACGTGAGGAAGGTATCGGCTATACTGTTATGCTTGCCTGCATATCCAGGCAGGTCGCACTGGAGTAACGTGTCGGAGTCGTGGCGGGCCTGGGCCAGGGCCGCGGCTGAGCGCAGTGATTTCGTGTACGTGGACTTGGTCGAGGAGTTCAAGCGGTTGCCCCCGGATTCCATCAGCAGCATGTTCGTCTTGATCGAGCGACCCGCCGTGCCCATCGCCCGTTGGCACTACACGGTTGCGGGCAATCAGTGGGTGGCTGACCGGCTGTACCAGCGGCTGCTCGCGATTCCGGACGTAGCCCGCCGGCTTCGAAGCTGTGACCGGGAGCCCAGGCGTCCCTGCTGAGGCGAAGAAGGTGCGGCGCTCCCGCGCCGCCCGGGAGGAAACCGTGGCCGACGAGGAGAACGGGCGCTGGGGGCGAATCCACCGATCGGTCGGGGGCCTGCGATGGCTGATCCTGGCCGTCGTGCTCGTGGTAGCGGCTCTCGGGATCGGATTCGTCGCCTGGAACAGTCGGCCGATCGCCTTCGATCTTGTCCAGCGGGTCACCGCCAGGAAGTTCCCCACCGTGCAATGGCTGGGTCGCACCGAGTTCGCCGCCTGGCGGGCCGACAAGACCCGCGCCCAGCCGGTGGTCCTCGACGCGAGAAGCGCCCCGGAATACGGCGTGAGTCATCTGCGGGGCGCCGAGCGGATCGACCCCCGGGCGCCGGCGCTCAAGACGGTCGCGGCTTTCCCCAAGGACACGCCGGTGGTCGTCTAC
>OEKQ01000020.1_pt1 | contig 18641 bp, 15 predicted proteins | sample 1503141 | NCBI WGS metagenome assembly OEKQ01 (sample SAMEA104379568, study PRJEB20068) | metagenome | isolation source: 1998
CCCCCCCGCAAGTCGTGCGCCCGTCCTTGCTCCCAGACCCGGGTCAGCGCTAGAGCCGGTTTGTGGACAGCTCACGGAACACAAGAGCCCGCCCTCTTGGTGCTGTCGCCAAGGAGACGGTGCTCTTCGACGGAGGCCGCAATCGCCCTGGCCGCGACGAGCTGCGCCTCTCCGCTCGGGTGGCTGTCGTAGGCAGTGCCCCACCACTCCTTCAAGTCCTTGCCCGCTGCCAGGAATGCCGGGAGCAGGTCGAGCACCTCGAGCCCCGCGCTTCGTCCGGCGGCGGCAACCCGCCGGTGAATCTCCCGCTCGGGATAGGTCTCGGTCGTCCAGCGGCCGGGGAACAGGTACGGATAGAGGACCAGGAGAATCGGGGTACAGTGTCGCGCCGCCGAGTCGCCCATTTCCCGGAATGCCTGTTGCTGGGCGAGCCATCCGGGCGCGGTCGGCCCGAACTGCTTTCGCTGAAGGTCCAGGACGTTCACGAGCCTGCTGCTGAGACCGCGCTCGAGCAGCCGGAGGATACCGCTCTGCCGGATCCAGCCGCTGCGGTACTGCTTCGGGATCAGCACGATGGCGTCGGGGCCGAACGGGGAGGGCGCAGTCCCGAAGTTCGGCAGCGTGACGTAAGCGTCGTTGTCGAGCCACTGGACGATCACCAAATCCGGGTGGAACTGCCACCCGATCCGGTCGAGCAGCTCGGCTTCGTTGCCGGTCGCGAATCCACCGCTCCCCATGTTGATGACCTCGGTTGGCCCTCCGCCCGGGGTCTGACGCAGGATGTGCTCGAGCAGTGCCGGCCAGGTACTGTCGGAGTCGGCAATGCGCGACCCCTCGGTGAAAGAATCGCCCAGCGCGATCACGCGGCGTACCCCGGCCTTCCGCCGGGTGTCCTCATAGGGCGAGCGAAAGCGGAAAAAGTTGGTCCGCCGCCCTTCCCGGCGAGCCCACTGGTCCAGCTCTCCGGGCGTTCCCAGTCGCCGAGCAACCGGCCCCCAGTTGAGTACGCACTCGACAACGACCAGGGTGAGGAAGGTGGATAGACCGGCTGCCATCCAACGGGAGAAGCGGCGTTCCCAGCCGGCAGACCGGAACGCGAGATCCGACAGCCACAGCAGACTGCAGCAGAGGCCGGTCAGCACGAACGCGACAAAGGCGTCGAACGTGAGGCCCAGTAGAATGGCGAGCAGAACCCCCGCGAGGAGCGACAGCCGACCGGTGACTTGGTCCAGGAGGCGCTCCAGTGCCCCCGCCACCCGGCTACTCCCCTTGGCTGTGGAGAGGATCAAGGTGCCTGGTAGAAATGCGGCGAGCAGCCCCGCGAGGGTGAGGGGGCCGGGGTACGTTGGGCTGGGGTAGGTGACGGCGGTCAAGGCGATGAGCCCGCCCCAGGCGAGTCGCACTTCTGCACGGGGGATCTGCACTCGCCCAAGACTCCTCGGCACGTTAGCGGGGGCAAGATCGAGGTGCACAGCAGGTCGCCGCAAGTCCCGGGGCCGAAGCGCCCGCCTAGGTCCGACCCACCGGTGCTCGAGACGTCCTCGTCCGGCTGGCCTGTGCGTGGTCGCTACACTAGCCACCCCCCATGTGGACTGAGCGCAACACCGCTTGGGCTGCTCTTGGCTTCGCCGCCGAGGATGGCGATTATCCGGCTCGGGCCCGGGGCCCTGTCCTCGTCCGCGTGCTCGTCCCTGGCCCGAGTCTTGATGGCAGGATCGGCGCGCTTTCGGCCCCGCGCCCCCCCCCGTTGCCGTTCCGGGCCGGGTGGGGGCGGTGGAGCCGCCCCTGCTTCGATAACCGTCTGTTGCGACATCGGTAGGCGCCGAAAGGACCTTGCATGCGTGTACTCGGACTTGGCGACCATGTTGACTGTGGCAGCGCTCTGCTGGAGGACGGGCGAGTGCTCGCTGCCGTCAACGACGAGCGGCTGGTTCGCGAGAAGATGGTTTTCGGGGTCCCGCGGAGGTCTTTGGAAGCCGTTCTCGCCCTCACGGGTACTCGCCCCGACCAGGTGGACTTGGTCGCGATCGGGACCCGGAACCAGCACCTGGTTCCCCAGTACACCGACTTCCGCCAGGGCTGGTTCGGGTTGAAGCGGAGCCTGGTCAAGGAGACGCTATTCGCGGTCGCCTCGCAGATGGCTCGGCTGCACGATACCGTTCCCGGGCTCGAGCACCTGTACTACGTCGTGCGCCAGCCGTCTTATGCCCATCGGCGCCGTGCGCTGCGGCGGATCCTCCGGGAGGAGTTCGGCATCGGGGCGCCGGTCCAGTTCATCGATCACCACTACTGCCACGCGACCGCGGCCTATTATTCGAGCGACTTCGGCCCCGACGCAACGGTCTTGACCATCGACGGCGGCGGCGACGGCGTTTCGGCCAAGGCGTACGACGTCACCCAGGGCCGGTTCCGCGAGTTCGCTCGGGTCGGGAGCTATCACTCGCTGGGGGCGTTCTACTCCTACATCACCCAGATCTGCGGCTTCAAGGCGGGCCGTCACGAGGGGAAGATCACCGGGCTGGCCGCTCACGGGGAGCCGCGCTACGTGGACGTGCTGGACGCGCTGCTCACGTACTGCGATGGGCACTTCGTCAACGTGGGGAACATCTTCTTCCACTCGGCGCTGGGCGAGCTAGGCCGCCGGCTGCCCCGCGGCTGGTCGAAGGCCGATCTTGCAGCGAGCATCCAGGCGCATTCCGAACGGCTGACGGCGGCGTTCGCTGAGCACTGGATCGCGCGCACGGGCCACTCGGACGTCGCGCTCGCGGGCGGCCTGTTCGCGAACGTCCGGATCAACCAGCGGGTGCACGACATGCCCGAGGTGCGTCGCTGCTTCGTCCATCCGGGCATGTCCGATTGCGGGATGGGGGTCGGCGCGGCGCTCGCCGCCTATTATGACCGCGAGCCGCGGCCGTCGGTCAACACCCGCTGCCTGGATACCGTGTATCTGGGCCCGGCATACGCCCCCCGGGAGATCGCGGCCGCGCTGGCCGAGAGCCAGGTCGAGTTTCACGAGTCGCGCGATCTCGAGGCCGAAGTCGCCCGGCTCCTGGCCGGGGGGGCAGTCGTGGCGCGCTTCGACGGCCGCCTGGAGTACGGCCCGAGGGCTCTCGGGAACCGTACCATCCTCTACCAGCCCACCGACCCCACGGTCAACGACTGGCTGAACCTCGCCCTGGTTCGAACCGAGTTCATGCCTTTCGCACCGGCAGTGCTGGCGGAGGCGGCCGACCGCTGCTTCGAGCGGGTGGAGGGGGCCGAGCGCACGGCCCGTTTCATGACCATCACCTTCGACTGCACCCCGTGGATGAAGGAGCGCTGCCCCGGGGTCGTGCATCTGGACGGCACGGCCCGGCCACAGCTCGTGCGGGCGGAGGATAATCCGTCGTTCTACCGGATCCTCAAGGAGTACGAGCGCCTCACCGGCCTGCCTGCGCTCATCAATACCAGCTTCAACATGCACGAGGAGCCGATCGTATGCTCGCCCCAGGATGCCATTCGTGCTTTCAAGCTCGGCCATCTTGACTACCTAGCCATCGGTCCCTTCCTGGCGCGGAACCCTGCACCCATCGAGGCGGAGGCGAGGCGGTCGCGGGGAACCATCTCGGCCGAGCACGTGCCGAGCCAGGTGTCCTGACGCCGGCCCGGAGGCACTCCGACGTCACCAGCGCCGACAGGACGCATGCCTGAGGTCGCAGGGGGATGACAGCTTCCGCGAGCCGGGCCAGGTCTGCGCGGCGCCTCGGAGCGATGCTCCTGGTCGTGGCGTTGGTGGTCGGCTTCGAGCACCCGGCCGGGCTGAGAGCATTTCCGGCAAGGGTCCTTTACGCTGCGGAGTCGTGGCTCCGGCGTCCGGAGAAGGGTCGGGTTGCCTGGATGACTGCCAACGCCACGGAGGAGGGGTTGAACGGAACGGTCCTCGACAGCCTCCGGCGGGCGCTGGCGGCGCAGGGCACGGAGGCGTTCCTAGTGGTTCGTGGGAACCATGTGGCGTATGAGTGGTACCCGTCCTGGTCGGGCCCGAACACTCGACACGGCACCGCCGCGATGGCCAAGGCGGTGACCGGTACTATCATGCTGTTGGCGGCGGCTACCGATCGGCGCATCGGGCTCGACGATCCCGCCTGGAAGTACATCCCTGCCTGGCAAGGTGATTCAATCCGGTCCCGGATCCGGATCAGGGATCTTGCCTCTCACGAGTCGGGAATGGACGACGTCGACTTCTCCGATCCGGGGGACGGCTGGAAACGGCAGTATTTCGAGCACCGGGACGAGCGGTTCACCATTGCGCTCCTGCGAGCGCCGATCCTGTTCCCGCCGGGAACCCGGGTCGCGTATAGCGGGGTCGGTTACTACGCGCTCGCCTATGCGCTCGCCTCCAGCCTGCAGCCGCAGTACGATGTCCGCACGTTCCTGCAGGAGCGAATCATGCAGCCATTGGGGATTCCGGACGCGGACTGGCGGCTCAGCTATGACGAATGGTATCGGCTCGACGGGATGACACTCTACGCCATCGGCAGCGGCGCGAGTTACACCGCTCGGGCGGCTGCGCGGATGGGGGAGCTCATGCTTGATCGAGGCCGCTGGGATGGCCGCTGGCTTCTCGACTCCGGTCTGGTTGCCAGGGCCGTGCGGCCGGCCGCGGGCCTCCTCCCGCCGGACAAGAATGGTTACCAGAGGTCGCCGCCGGGCGAAGTGAGCGGGTGGGAGATCAACTCGCGAGGGAGCTGGCCCGAGGTGCCCCGTGACGCGTTCGCCGGGATCGGCGCGGGGCACAACGTGATCCTCGTCGTTCCCAGTCTCGACCTCGTGATGGTACGCCTGGGGAGAACGCTCTGGCCGAACGATCCCGATTTTGAGGCGGTGCTCCGGGACAGCCTGTTCGACCCGTTGATGCATGCCGTCATCGGTCCCAGCTCGAGGATGCGCCTGGGCGTTGCGCCGCGACCGTGATCTCACCCTGACCGCCGTCTTCCCCGACCCGGTGCGGCATCCGAGGCACGCCACCCACCTGGCCCTGGCGGATTTGAGCCAGTCGAGGTCCGGATGCATAACCTCCTCGTGACCGGCGGAGCCGGGGCGCGAGAGTTGGTGGCGGGGCGTGATGGACGGGAGCTACCGGGACTGGATCGACCGTCACTATGGGTAGCGGCCGGCTCCTGCCATCGTCCCACCACCGGAATTGCGAGCTTGTCCTGACAGCTGTCTGCTCCAACCCAGCGCGGGATCCGCTATACGTCACCCACGTTCTCGCCCCCGGCTCGATCGGCGGCCTGGAGCGGGTAGTGCAGCAGCTGGCCCGCGGCCAGCATCATTCGCGGGTTCGCGTGGAGGTCGTGGCGGTCCTGGATGCCCACGACGATGGTAACGCTTTCCTTGCACCGCTGCGGCTGGCGGGCGTGGCGGTGGCGCCGATCCGCCTCGCGCCCCGGGCGTACTTGGCGGAGCGCCGGCGGTTAAGGGCGCTGCTCGAGCTTCGACGGCCTGATCTGGTCCACACCCACGGCTATCGAGCCGACATACAAGGTGGAAGCGTCGCCCGCCAGCTTCGCATTCCGACCGTTACCACCGTCCACGGTTTTACGGGAGGAGGCTGGAAGAATCGCGTGTACGAGCGCCTCCAACTGGGCGCGTTTCGGCGCTGTGATGCGGTCGTCGCGGTGTCCGCGTCGCTCGTCACCCGGCTTCAGGCGGTCGGCATCGCGCGGGAGCGGCTGCACCTCGTGCCCAATGCGGCGCCGACCAACGAGCCCCCGCTGCCGCGGGGGGAGGCCCGGCACAGGCTCGGCCTGCCCGAGCAAGGCTTGGTTGTGGGCTGGGTCGGCCGGCTGAGTGCCGAGAAAGGGCCCGACGTGTTCCTGGAGGCACTGGCGGCGGTGGACGATCCGGGCGTGCGGGGGATCCTGGTTGGCACTGGCCGTGAGCGGGCCCCCTTGGGCGCGCTGGCCCGGCGCCTCGGCGTGGAGGATCGGGTGATGTGGCCCGGAAGCGTGCCCGGGGCGGGCCGGCTCTTCCGCGCCTTCGACTGTTTCGTGCTTAGCTCGCGGACGGAGGGCACTCCGATCGTGCTGTTCGAGGCGATGGCGGCGGAGGTACCCGTCGTGACCACGGCCGTCGGCGGAGTACCGGATGTGGTCTCGTCGACCGAAGCCTCGCTCGTACCGGCGGATGACCCGGGTGCGCTCGCAGCGGCCATCCGCGGCGTGCTCGCGGATCCGACCTCGGCGCAAGCTCGCGCAAGGAGCGCACGTCGGCGGCTCGAGCGCGAGCGCGCCATGGCGCCATGGGTGGCCCAGTATGAGCATGTCTACGGCCTGGTCACCCGTCGCGCGTGACATGACAACCGTGGCCTTCGTTCTGCTCGGCATCCCCGTGGCCTGCTTCGGCTACGCCTATGTCGGCTACCCGCTGCTGCTCCGCATCTTGGCGACGTTTCGACCCCGCCCGCGGGGTTTCGCGGATCCGCCGGCGTGGCCCCGGATCAGCATCCTGCTGCCGGCGTACAACGAGGCCCAGGCGATCAGGGCCACGCTGGAGGCGTTGCTCGCCCTCGATTATCCGCCGGAGCGGCGCCAGATCCTGGTCGTATCGGACGCCTCCACGGACGGGACGGACGAGATCGTGCGCCAGCTCGCCGGACGGGGCGTCGAGCTGCTGTCGCTGCCGCGACGCGGGGGGAAGACGGCCGCCGAAAACGCGGCGGTCCCCTTGCTCCGGGGAGACATCGTCGTCAACACCGACGCGACGATCCGGGTTCTGCCCGCATCGCTCAAGCCGCTGATCCGGGTCTTTCAGGATCCCACTATTGGGGCGGCGTCCGGTCGGGACCTGAGCGTAGGGAACGTCCGAGCGGAGGTCAACCAGGGGGAGTCGGGCTACGTCGGCTATGAAATGTGGGTGCGCTCGCTCGAGAGCCGGGTGGGGTCGATCGTCGGGGCCAGCGGATGCTTCTATGCCATCCGGCGAACGATCGTGAACCCGGCATTCCCTGACGCCCTGAGCCGCGACTTCGCCTCGCCGCTCCGGGCGCGGCGCCTCGGGTATCGCACGGTGTCCGTGGATGAGGCCGTCTGTCTAGTGTCCCGGGCTACGTCGCTCCGCACGGAGTACCGGCGGAAAATCCGCACGATGGCGCGCGGGCTGGAGACGCTGTGGTACGAGCGGGCCCTGCTCAATCCATTCCGCTATGGTGGCTTCGCGCTCATGCTTTGGAGCCACAAACTCTGTCGCTGGCTGGTGCACCTGACGCTGCCCGGGCTGCTGCTGGGACTCGCACTCTTGAGCAGCACGTCCCTGGCGGCGGCTCTCGCAACGCTCGCGATCGCGCTTGCCATGGCCCTCGGGGTGGTGGGGATGAAGTGGCCGGAAGGTCGGAAGGCACCGGCCCCGATCGCGGTGTGCGGCTTCGCCCTCGCCGTGAACGCGGCGGCGCTCCGGGCATGGGGCAAGGCACTCCGCGGCGAGCGGAATCCCATCTGGGAGCCGACCCGCCGCGCGGGCGCGCCGGCCGACGCTTCGGGCCCGGCGCGCGGCTAGAGAATCTCGCGCGCCGCCTGCCCCCGCGGCATTCCCACGATCAGACCCTCCTCCTCCCGCCCCCCGTGCGCAGCGGATCCCTTGCCTGCACCGGCGGAGGCCTTGAGCCCGGCCACGCCCATCCAGGCCAGGACGATCACTTCGAGCACGCCGTTGACCGCCGCCTTGAACCCGGCCATGTCATATTGTCCGAGGCTCGCGGTGGCGAGCGTTGCGCGCAGCTGGAGGAAGTCGAGGGCGAAGAAGGCGAGCCCTGCCACGAGCAGGAGCAGGAGGAGGAGGTCCACCGCTGCGACGGCCCGCACGAAGCGCCGATGCTCGAGCAGCACTCCGCCGATCTTGAGCATCGCGAGGCCCAGGATCGGGCTCACCAATGCGCCGGTCGTGAGGCCGAACGCCCCGAAACGCCAGCTCACCTCGCCCATGCGGGGCGGCCAGATGGCCCCGGCCAGGTCGACGAGCGGAGAGACCAGCAGGATCAGTGCAACTGCGTAGATCGCCCACACAATCGAACGCCCTTTGGGAAGGGCCATCGCCGGGATCCTCCGCCTAAGAGGGGTACGGCCCACCTGGCCGCGCGGCTTCGTAGCATCCGCAATATTGCGTGATCGGGCAATCGGGTCGAGGCGCCGGCCTGCCGCCGGCCTTTCCGGTCAGGAGGGAAGCACTGCCGCCAGCCTCGGGATCAGCTGCTCGCTGACGCGGGCGCCGAGCTCGCCGGCGGCGGCCTCGGCGCCCGCGGTCCGCATCGGCACCACCACGCGGACGAGAGCCTCGTCACTCCGTCCCCTGAGCGCCGAATCTCGGAGCAGCTCGAGCTTGACCCGGTATTCGTTCGCCTCAACCCGCCCGCGGCCCTGATACCAGTAGTAGACCAGCGCGCGCTGCTGCTTGTTCACCAGCAGGTACCGGTTCACCCGGACGGGCCCGAGCGCGGTGGCGAGGGCCTGCTCTCCGGCGGAGACGGCTTCCCAGCCGGCCCCCGGCAGACAATTCTTGGGCGAATGGATCGTCTTTCCCTGGAGCTGCCGGTCGTAGTAGCCGACGTACACCGTGAACGCGGTCACGCTGTCCTGGGTGAACGAGCGGAGCAGGTACGCCGACATGCCAGCCACCCGCTCCTCTTCGGGCGGGATCGTCTGGTCGCGGCCTTGGTACGACTCGAACCGGTCGGGCAGCCGGCTCAGCGGGGCGCGGAGCGGGAGGGCCGTCTGGTTGTTGGTGCCCACGGCGACCAGCAGGCAGCCGGCGCCCAGCACCAGCCCGGGCAGATACCCTTGCCACTCAGCTCGCATGGCGACTCCCGAGGGCGAGGCGCTCGGCGGCGCTCACGGCCCACGCCCCAGCGGCGAGGATCGAGAAGGCGACGAGAAACAGGAGCCAGCCCTCAGTCAGGTGCATGAATCCCTCGCCCATGGCGGGGTTCACGAAATAGACCAGGAAGCCGGTGAGGAAGACCCGGACCGCGTTGACCATGACGGCGACCGGCACCGCCAGCGCCACAACCGCGAGGCGGCCGACGGGCGAGCGGAGCCACAGACCGCCGATCAGGACGCCCAGGCTGAGCAGCGCGACGAGCGAGCGGATGCCGCTGCATGCCTCGGTCACGAAGAGCTGCCGGCCGGGCAGCTGAATGACGTTGCCCGACAGCCGCACTGGGACGTTGCGCCAGTCGAGCAGGGCCGCGCCGAGGGCCGACGCCTTGAACTGGAGCGGGAGGGTGAGCGCGTTGGTGACGAGCGCGGGGAGGGGAATGGCGAGCGTGAGCAGCGCGAACGGCAGCCACCAGCGGCGAAGCTGGCCCTCGCCGAACCAGAAGACCGCCAGGCCCGCGAGCGCGAGCACGATCGAGAGCCGGAGCGTAAACAACTCTGCGGCCAGTCCCGCCAGGTAACGGAGCAGGACGGCTGCCACCAGCAACGTCGTCCCCAGCATCGCGTTCGGCTTGTATGGCTTCAGGGGCTGGTCCCGCCAGACGAGCCAGACGGCGAGCGGCGCGAGCAGGAGCCCATGTCCGGCCTCGCTGTCGGTCCACCAGTCGCGGAAAAGGAGCTGGGTTGGCTGGGCGAAGAGGACGACGAAGGCGGCGGCGGCCAGGGCGATCGGCGGTCCCGCGCGGCCGATCGAGGCCCGGACCCCCGGCGCAGCCTCGGGGACAGCGGTCACCGGAGTGTTACCAGCCCCCCCGGCGGAGCAGGACCACGGGGACGGTCTTCACCATGATCTTGAGGTCCTCGAGCAGGCTCTGGCGCCGGATGTACTCGAGGTCGAATTCAACCTTCTTCCGGACGTCGTCAAGACAGGCGTCGTAGTGATGATTGATCTGCGCGAGGCCGGTGATGCCGGGCTTGGCCCGCTGGCGCAACGGGTACTCCGCGATGTTCGCCCGGAGGTGGGCGAAGATCGCGGGGCGCTCGGGGCGCGGGCCCACGATGCTCATCTCACCCTTGCACACGTTGATGAGCTGGGGCAGCTCGTCGAGGCGGTACTGCCGGAGGAACCGGCCGACCTGAGTGACGCGGGGGTCGTCCTTGGCGGCCCAGACCGCGCCCGTCTTGTGCTCCGCGTCCAGCAACATCGTGCGGAACTTGTAGATCGTGAACGGCTGCCCGCCGAGATCGAGTGCGCGGCGATGGTTGCTGGCGCGGAGCGACCGGCCGCGTCGGTCGAGACCCACGCGCTCCTGGGTATAGAACACGGGACCACGGGAGGTGAGCTTCACCAGAATCGCAATGACGAGGAGCAGTGGCGACAGCACGACCAGCGCGATCGCCGCGAGCGCCATGTTCACCGCCTGACGCAGCCAGGCGGTGACCCCGATCACGGCCGCGCCGGCGCGGGCATGGACCGGGTCCCGCGAGAAGGCGAGCGCCTTCGCGGCCTCGACCGGCTCGGGTGTCCCGGACAGGGACGGCTGGCTGCCTCTCAAAGCGGACATCGCTGATCCCGTCATAGACGCTCGGTTAGAACAGCCGGGCGATCGCGACGACGGCGAAAACCGCGCCCGCGATCGCGCCGACGTAACCGAGGGTTTGGGTCGCGGGGTGCTTCGCGCCGACGTTGATCTCGTCTCCCGCCTGGAGATTGAGCGCGTCCAGTGAGACGCCGCGATTGAATGCTAGCTTGAGCTGTTTCGCGTTCCGAACCACGACCCCGTTGCGGCGGACCTCGGTCTTATCCAGGTTAGCGTTGGCCGAGGGGCCGCCGCCTGCCATCACCACCTCGCTCGCCAACATGTCCGCGCGGACAGTGTAGAACCCCGGCTTCGAGACGGCCCCGAGGATCGACACGCGGATGAGCGGGTCCACCAGGACCGTGGGATTTAGGACGTATTTCGCGATCTGGGCGGTGAGGTACGCCTGCGCCTCGGATCGGAGCACTCCGTTCATCGAGATGTCGGGCAGGTTGGGGAGGATCAGCACCCCCCCAGCCCGGATCGGGAACGTGTCGTTCAGCGCTTGCTCTTGGGCCACGTGAATGACGACCCGATCCCCGGGGGTGAAGTCACCGTTCTTGAGCCGATCCCGAATGACTGTCGCCTCGTCACCACTGACCTTACCGCTCTTGAGCAGGGTTTCGAGCTCCGCACGGGTGGCCAGGGCGCGGGGCCCGGACGGCTGCTGTGAAGGTTGCTGGGCGGCGCTGGGGCTCGCCGTGAGTGCGATTACCAGGCCTGCCATGACGACCGCGGTGGACAGGGTCCGCATCCGGTTCCTAACCTTGAGGAGAAAAGGAGCGCAGCGGCGCATCCGCGGCACCCGCGAATCGGCTGCCCACCCAGCAAGTTTCGCTCCTGCTCAGGTTTTCGCGCCCCAATGCTCGCAGGACCAAGCTGACACGCCTGGCGCCGGATTGCCCGTGACCGGCCTCACCCGCCTCCTACCGGCGCCGATCACCGCGCGTTCCCCTCGGCGTCCACTGAATCCACGCTGTCCGTCAAGAGCGGCCGTTGACTTTCGCCCAAGCCGAACGACTCGAGGCGCCGGCTGAACCGCGACCGCAGGCGCAGCAGCAGCGAGTCCTCCGGTGGGCGCGGGCTCGCGGACCGGCTGGAGCCTTCAGCCTCTGATGTCATCTGCCGATGCTCGTCTTGGTGCCGCATTGTCAGTCACATTAGCTGTGGCAAACTGCGAGATATTGCACGCCATGCCAGTTGCTTCGCCGATCCGGCTTGGGTGTCCTCGTCAGGCCCGCTATCCCTTCAAGGTTAGCGCCGCCACGATCGGGGGCGTTCCTCGCCAGTTTCGCTCTCGCGATGGGCATCGTAACGGCTTGTGGAACCACGTGATAGTTGTTTCGGTGCCAAGCGAGGCCGGTCCTGGGAGCCGGTGCTCCCGTTGCGCAGGAGCCACAGAGGCAAGGCTGCCACTGCCACAGTTTCCAGCCTTGACCATCCTGTAGCGCAAGAACCATCATAGTGTTGCGCCGGCCCTGCGAACTCGGCGGGTCCCGACCGGCCGCAAACTTCCCAAGCCATTGGGGGTCTGTTAGTTACAAAGGTGTATAAGGATCGCACGAGTCCTGCGAGCAAGCCAAAGGGCTCCCGGCGTCCCGCCTTTCCCAACCTCTGGAATCCGTGCACCGCATGGCCAATAGACCGCGCGTTGGTGGCGCTCCCCTTGTGCTGATCGCGAACGACCAGGAATGGTCCGCGCGCTCGCTGGAAAGCGCCCTCGAGCCCAACGGATTCGCGGTCGTTCGCGCGTTCACCGGAGCCCAGGCGCTCGAGCGAGCGCGAGCCGAGCTGCCCGACGTGGTCATTCTGGACGCGCAGATGCCCGACATGCACGGCTTCGATGTTTGCCGGGCGCTCCGTGGCGATCCTGACTTCGGGCCGACGACCCCGATCGTCATCACCACGGCTGGCCCCTCTGGCCGCGCGCAGCGTCTGGAGGCTTTCGAGGCAGGGGCCTGGGAGTTCTTCGGCCAACCGATCGACGGCGAGGCCCTGCTGCTGAAGCTTCGGACCTTCGTCCAGGCCAAGCTCGAAAGCGACCGCCTCCGCGACGAGCGACTGCTCGATCCCGACACCGGCCTGTACAACCGCGCCGGCCTCGCGCGCCGCGCGCGGGAAATCGGCTCGGGAGCCGCGCGGCGGCACGATGCTCTCGCCTGCGTGGTGTTGGCGTCCGAGGTTGACTCAGCGGGAGGCGGGGAGTCCCAGCATGCGATCGAGCACGTCGGCCGCGTGCTGCGCCAGACGGGGCGCTCGTCGGATGCGCTCGGGCGACTGGACGGCGGCGATTTCGGGGTGATCGCCCCGGCCACCGGCGCCCAGGGAGCGATCGCCTTGGTCCGGCGGCTCGCCGAGGCGATCGAGGCGCATCCGGACGGGGCGAGCGACGGCGCCGGACGAGTGACCATCCGGGCCGGGTACTGCGCGGTCCCCGACTTCGCCGCCTCCTCGCTCGACGTGGATCAGCTGCTCGAGTGCGCGGCGAGCGCGCTGCACGACCTGCTCCAGAGCGCGGACGGCGAGCGCGTCCGCGGGTTCGACCAGATCCCGCTTAAGACGTAGGCCCCCCGTCCCCCGACCCGGCCGGTAGCTGCTCCGGCTTCTCCTCGTCCGCCACGTAGCCGTAGACGTACCCGTAGTACTGATAGACCCCGCCGGCGCGGATGTCGTTCAGCACCGCGCCCAGGATCCGGATCGGCAGCCGATCCAGCACCTTGAGCTTCGCCTCCGCCATCTCCCGGTTCGTCTCGCCCGACCGCAGGACCAGCACCATGTTGCCCGTGGCGGTCCCGAGCACGAAGGGATCGATGCCTGCGCCCAGGGGCGGGCTGTCCACGATGATCACGTTGTAGCGGGTCTTGAGCGTCGCCATCAGCTCGTTCATGAGGGCCGAGCCCAGGAGCTCCGGCCCGTGCTGCCGGCGCGTGCCGCAGGGGAGCAGCGTAAGATTCCGCTTGCTCGTCGGCCGCAGGACCTGCTCGAGGGTGGCCGACTTCATCAGGTAGTCGAGCATCCCCGGGATCCGCTCGGCGCGGAACATCCGGTGCAGCTCGCCCCGCCGGATGTCGCCGTCGATCAGGAGCGTCTTGTAGCCCGCCTCGGCGAAGGACAGCGCGAGGTTGGAGGAGACCAGCGACTTGCCGTCGCCCGGGGACGGGCTCGAGATCGTGAGCATGACGGGGCCCGCTGCACCGTACGAGTGCACGATGTTGAGCCGGATGCCGCGGAACGCCTCGACTACATGGGCCGTCTCTTCGAGGTCCACGCCGCCGTGCTTCAGCTTGTTGATCGCGGGCACGGCTCCCAGAATGCAAAGGCCGAGCTCGTTGGTGACCTGGTCGGGGTAGCGGAAGCGCTTGTCCAAGCGGTCGAGCAGCAGCGCCAGGCCAACGGCCGTACCCATGCTGCTCAGGAACGCGAGGAAGATGATGCGCGGCGCGTCGTTGCGGCTCGGGCTTTGGGGCTGCACGGCCGGATCCAGGATGCGCACGTCCGGGATGGCGCTCGCCTCCGCCAGCTGGGCCTGCTCGTACCGGGCCTGCAGGTCGGTGTAGATCGACTGCATGCTCTTGACCTCGCGGTCCAGACGCGCCTCGTTGATCATGCGCGCCGGGATCTGCTGCAGCTCGCGCGACTGCCCCCCGATCCGGTTCTGGAGATCGGCCTCCTGGGCGCGGAGGGCGGAGATCACCGTGTTGGCGTACGACGGGATGATCTGGGTCTTGAGCGTCGTGACTCGGTCCTGCAGGTCCTTCACCGGCTTGTACTCGTCCGTGTACTTGAACCGGAGGGCTCGAAGCTGGGCCTCGGCGTCGGCCAACTCGTTCAGGGCGCGGGTGAAGTCCGGGGCCGTGCGCACGGAGGGGATCGTCTGGAACGCGTCAATCGGCACGCTGCCGCTCTGCGACTCGCGCAACACGCGCTCGATGTTCTCCCGATCCCGCTTGAGCGCGTCCGCCTGGACCTTCTGGCTGAAGTATTCCCCGATGACGGTGCCTTGCGACGTCGAGACGCCGGGATTGATGGGCGTGGCGTCGTTGGGCTTGGTGATCGTCTGCACCTTGTAGCTCTCGAGCTTCGTCTCGGCGTCCCGGAGCTGCTGGCCCACCGAGGCGACCTGCTCCGCGAGGATCTTCGAAAGCTCGGTGAGCTTGCGCTTCTTCAGGTCGGCGGCGACCGCGACGAACTGGTCCGAGAGCGCGTTCATCGTGCTCGTCAGACGAACCGGATCGGGGCCGGTGAGCTGAAGCCGCAGGAAGTTCCCGTCCTGGGCCATCATGGTGCCGAGCTGGCCGCTCAGCGCCTGGGACGCGTCGCGCGGCGTCACGACCGTGAATTCATAGGTGTGGCCCGGCTCGAGCGCCGACGGGGCGGGCCGCCACGCCAGGCCGACGCGCTGCCCCATCGAGTCACCGGCCACGCCGGTCTGCACCAGCAATCCCTCCTTCGTCTTGAGCGTGACCCCATGTTTCGAGCGCTCAACGGTCAGGACATACGACCCTGGGCGGAAGCGCTGCATGAGCGCGAAGTTCCTGAAGACGAGCGAGTCTTCCGGCCCGTGCGACAGGTAGAGCCGCTCCTTCTGCACCACGGAGTCGAGCACCGTGAACGTCTTGATCAGCTCGACCCACGCGTAGGACTCGAGCAGGCCCTGGGCGCGGATCGGGCCGTCCCGTGCGGGCGGTGACTCAATCCAGATGGTCGCCTGCACCTGGTATTCCGGCGTGAGGAACCGGGTGACGAGGACTCCGATTCCAGTGCCCAACAGGGTGACCAGCAGAATGAGCCACTTGTATCGGCGGAGCGCAGACACGTACCGCTGCCACTGAAGCCCCTCGGATCCCTCCTCTGCGGGCACCGGACTGAAGTCCGCGGCACCCACAGGCAACTGGGGTGACGCCGGGGCCATGTGCTGAGGCGGTTCGCTCGGGGGGATCAGGTTGCGGGCCATAGGGTCAGACGCTCCTGAAAGGTGCGGCGGTCGAGGGATCTCGAAGCCGGGATCCCTGCGACTTGCGAGTGCGGCCCCCGCCCCTGCAAAGTAAGGACCAGCGAGCACTCGGCAAGCGACGGCGACCGAAGTCCCTATTCTGCGGCATGATATCGGGGTTTCTCGATGACCCACCGCACACTCCCCCCGCCTGTTGCACAGCCCTTGCATGTCGTTGCGCCCGCCCGGCAGGCACTGTTGCTTGGGTCACACTATTTTGCTTGACTTGCGCGCCACGGTGTTGTATCCAAGTGACGCCGGCGCTTGTCCGAAGGTCTTGTAGGCAAACCGTGGAACAACCCCTGCTCATGCAGGGCTCCGCCCGGGTTGCCGGGCGTGCCCCCACGTCCGAACCGGCGCCAGCGCCTAAGGAGAGTCCCCATGGGCAGTTCCCTCGCACAGTCGTCCCCGCCCGGGGCGGCCGCTGGGTCCGAATCGGCCGCGCGGGACCCGCTTTCCATCCCAAGCGACGTCAAGGCCAGTATCCGGATCCTCGTGGTGGATGACGAGCGCACCCTGCGGGAAAGCTGCGCCAGTGTCCTGCAGATGGATGGCTACAACGTGACGCTGATCGGCCGGGGCGAAGAGGCCGTCGACACGGTCAAGCGGCGCAAGTTCGACATCATCCTGGTGGATCTGTACATGTCGCAGGTCTCCGGGCTCCAGATCCTCCAGGCCGCGCTGGAGGCCTTCAAGGACACCATCGTCGTCGTCATGACCGGGAACCCGAGCGTCACGAGCAGCATCGAGGCGCTCCGGGCCGGCGCCTGGGACTATCTGCCGAAGCCGTTCTCGGCGACTCACTTGCAGGTGCTGATCGGTCGGGCGTCGCACGCCGTGATGGTCTCGCGTGAGGCACAGGACCTTCGTCTGCAGCTGATGAAGCAGAACGGCCACAGCGACAAGATCGCCCTCATCGGGATTTCGCCCCCGTTCCGCAAGGCGGTCGAGCTCGCCCGCAAGGTCGCGGGGACCGACGCGTCGGTCTTCATCAGCGGCGAGAGCGGCACGGGCAAGGAAGTGATCGCGCAGTTCATCCATCAATACAGCCGCCGCGCCCACAAGCCGATCGTGCCGATCAACTGCGCGGCCCTGCCCGAGGGGCTGCTCGAGAGCGAGCTCTTCGGGCATCGGAAGGGGGCCTTCACGGGCGCTGACCGGGACAAGCCGGGCCTCCTCGAGACCGCTAACGGCGGGACGCTGTTCCTCGACGAGCTGACCGAGATGTCCATGCCGCTCCAGGCGAAGCTGCTCCGCGTCATTCAGGACGGCGTGGTCCGGCGGGTGGGGAGCGAGCAGGTGGACGCCGTGGTCGACGTCCGCTTCATCTCCGCGACCAACCGGGATCCGCAGGACGCCGTGGACGAAGGTGTGCTCCGGAGCGATCTCTTCTATCGCCTCCGCGTGGTGCCCATCACGCTCCCGCCGCTGCGCAAGCGACAGGAGGACATCCCGCTGCTCGCCAACCACTTCCTGACCTACTACTGGCATCGGCACCGCCAGATGGGCGACCGGGTGCCGCGGCTCAGCGACGGGAGCATCGGATTCCTGCGATCGCGGGCCTGGCGGGGCAACGTGCGGGAGCTCCAGAACGTGATCGAGCACGTTGCGGTGCTGGCCGAGCCGGATCAGACGATCCAGCCGAACGATATCCCGATCTACGACGACGCGACGGACTGGCCCGCCGAGGCCGCACCGCCGGCGGGGGTGATGGACGAGGCATACCACGTGGCCAAAGACCGGATCGTAGCGCAGTTCGAGCGCGAGTATCTGGGTCGGCTGGTCAGCCGCGCCGGCGGCAACATGTCGAAGGCCGCCCGGCTCGCGAGCATTGACCGGACCACGTTGTACCGCCTGATGGACAAGCACGAGCTCCACCGCGACGAGAGCCCGGGGACCGCCGAGTGAAGTCCGAGACCGCGCTGCCCCACTCCACGAGCGGGGAGCGTCGGCGCACGTCGGGGCCGGCCTACGTCGCGCCCCCCCGAGTGTGGGATCCCGAGGGACCCTCGGGCGGCGGGTTGGCGCCCGCGCTCTGGGAGGCGCTGCGCGACAGCGTCCTGGCCCTCGAGGCGCGGTGGGAGAGCGTGGTCGAGCACGCGGCGTCGCGCGAGGAGGTCACCGGGAACGTCGCGTACTTGTGTGCGGCGATGCGTGAGGCGGCGATCGGGCAGGAGCCCGACCTGGGCCTTGTGCCCCGGAGCGCGCTGGCGCGGCGGCTGGTAGGGCTGATCCGGAGCACGTTGCTGGAGCGACTCCAGACGCTGACGCCGCCACCCGAGGCCGAGCAGGTCCTCCGCCTCCTCGGCGCCGTGGAGCGCATCGCCCAGCGGCTCGAGGTGGACTGGTCGCAGCGGTTCACCGACCGGCTTGCGGGCCCCGACGGCCTGGAGCTGGTGGTCGAGGTGGCCCACGATCTCCGCTCCCCGCTCACCTCGATCCTGTTCCTCGCGGAGACGCTCCAGCGCGCGCGCAGCGGCCCGGTCAACCCGGTGCAGGAGCGGCAGCTGGGTCTCATCTACAGCGCGGCGTTCGGCCTGAGCTCGGTGGCGAGCGACGTGATCGAGCTCGCGCGTGGCGGGGACCGGCTGGTCGATCTCGACCCGATCCCGTTCTCCATCACTGACATCCTGGAGTCGGTCCGCGACATTGTGCTGCCGATCGCCGAGGAGAAGTCGCTGTCGGTGCGGCTGTCCCCGCCCAAGTCCGACTTCCGGATCGGTTATCCGGTGGCGCTGAGTCGCGTGCTGCTCAACCTGACCACCAATGCGCTCAAGTTCACCGCCGAGGGGTTTGTGGAGGTGGCGGCCCGCCAGGTCTCGGCGAACGCGGTCGAGTTTGCCGTGCGTGATACCGGCCGGGGAATTCCGCCCCAATCCATGGCCACGCTCTACGAGCCGTTCCGGCGGCGCCAGAAGGCCGGCGAGTACGCCTTCTCCGGTTCGGGTCTCGGCTTGTCGATCTGCCGCAAGCTGGTCGAGGCCATGGGATCGAGCTTGCAGGTCGAAACCGCCCCGGACCAGGGGACCCGTTTCTACTTCGTGCTGGACCTGCCGCTGGCCGGCGAAGGGATGATCGGGTGAGAACGGCGTGAACGGTGAACAGTGAATAGTGAACAGGGGGCTCCTCGACCACCGGAGTCCCCTGTTCACTGTTTAC
>OEKQ01000038.1_pt1 | contig 17665 bp, 13 predicted proteins | sample 1503141 | NCBI WGS metagenome assembly OEKQ01 (sample SAMEA104379568, study PRJEB20068) | metagenome | isolation source: 1998
CCGCCTCGGCATCGAACGACGCGACGCGCTCGCGGAAGGCGTCGGTGTACAGGTCCATCCGGCGCCCAGGGGTGAAGTAGGCGTAGCCGAGGGCCCGCGCGTAGCGGCGCCCCCCGCTCACCTGGGCAAGCTCGTCGAGCCACCGGAGCTGGTGGGTGAGGCTCTTGTACCAGAAGCCGTCGGGCGCGAGCGCCAGGATCCGCCGGACCACGCGCCGCCGCACGATCTCGGGAAGCGCCGCATAGTGGCGTGCGTAGAGCGTCCCGTAGTATCGGTCATAGCCGCCGAACAGCTCGTCCCCACCGTCGCCGCCCAGCACGACCTTGACGTGCTCCCGGGCGAAGCCCGAAAGATCATAGAGGCAGGCACTCAGCGGGTCTGACGGCTCGTCGAGGTGGTAGACGAGCCTGGGCAGGAGGCCCAGAAGATTGCCGCTGATCGTCCTCGCGTGGTGCGTCGTGCTGAACCGCTCCGCGACGAGCCGCGCCGCGGGCCCCTCGTCGAACTTGCCGTAGGGGACGCTCACCGAGAACGTCTCGAAGGGCTCCCCGGTGACGCTCCGCACGGCGCCGACGACGAGCCCCGAGTCCACGCCCCCGCTCAGAAACCCGCCTACGGGCACGTCGCTCACCAGGTGGAGGCGCACCGCCTCCTTGAGCTGGTGGTCGAGCTGCTCCAGGGCCTCCGCCTCGGTGAGCCGCTGCTTGGGCTCATAGCGCAGGTCCCAATAGCGCCGCGTCGCGACGGCCGCGCCGTCCGCGCGGACCTCTAGCAGACGCGCCGGGGGTAGTTTTTCCACGCCGGCGAACATCGACCGGTCCTCGGCAATGACCCGCAGGCTCAGGTACTCGTCCAGCGCCAACGGGTTCAGTACGCGGAACCGCGGGGCGACCTCGAGGATGGCCTTGATCTCGGAGGCGAAGTAGAAGCGCTCGCCATGCCGCGCCCAGAAGAGCGGCTTCTGGCCGAGGTGATCCCGGGCCAGCAGCAGTAGGCGCCGACGCCGGTCCCAGATGGCGAACGCGAACATCCCGCGCAGCTGGTGCACCAGATCGGCGCCATGGTCTTCGTAAAGATGGACCAGCACCTCGGTGTCGCTCCGCGTGCGGAGCAGGTGGCCGCGGTTGAGGAGCCGCTGCCGTATCGCCTGATAGTTGTAGATCTCACCGTTGAGCATCACCCAGACCGACCCATCCTCGTTGGAGATGGGTTGGCGCCCCCCCGAGAGATCGATGATCGACAGGCGGCGGAACCCGAGGCCGAGTCCGGGCTCCAGGTGGAGGGTCGCGTCGTCGGGGCCGCGGTGCGCGATGGCGTCGGCCATCCGCTGCACGTCGCCCGGCTCGACGCCGCGCGGATCCAGGATGCCAACAAAGCCACACATGGGGGCTCTCTCGCTTAACGGAGGCCAGGACGGGCACTTGGCGCAGCAAGAACAGGGCCCGTCGGGCCCCATCCAGAGGGGACCCTCGGCTCATCGAACCGTCCCGCAGAATAACTAGTCATTCTATGGTGAGGGCGCTACACTTGTCCAATCGCCCCCTTGATGATGGGCAGGGCCATTCCCGGTCCAGCTCTTGCTCCGGCACCGCTGACAATTGCCCTCGACACCTCTCATGCACGTGCTCATCACCGGCGGCACGGGGTTCATCGGCTCTCGCCTCGCGCTCTCCTGCCTCGCGCAAGGCCGGCAGGTGACGGTCCTGGGCCAAGCCAATACGGCGGCCGAAGCCGGGAACATCGCGGAGCTCAACGCAAGAGGTGTCCGGGTGGTGAACGCCTCGGTCACCGACCCTGCCGCGCTCAGCGATGCCATGCGCGGGACCGAGCTAGTCTTCCACCTCGCGGCCTCCCAGCACGAGATGAACGTTCCCGACGCGCACTTCCGGCAGGTGAACGTCGAGGGGACCCGGCAGGTGCTGGAGACCGCGATCGGGTACGGTGTCCGCCGCGTGGTGCACGGGAGCACCATCGGCGTCTACGGCTCGGCCGACGGCGTGATCGACGAGGAAACGCCCTGCCGACCGGACAACATCTATGGCGTGACGAAGCTCGAAGGAGAGGTGCTGGCGCTCTCCTTCGGCGACCGGATCGAGGTCGTGGCGGCCCGGATTCCCGAGACCTACGGCCCGGGCGACCGGCGTCTGCTCAAGCTGTTCCGGGCGATCGAGCGGAGGAGGTTCGTCAACATCGGGCCGGGCACGAACCTGCACCACCCGATGTACGTGGATGACCTCACGGCAGCGCTACTGGCGCTCGCGCAGCATCCCGAGGCGGCCGGGAAGGTGTTCCTGCTCGCGGGCAAGGAAGCGGTCACCACGAGCGAAATGGTGGCGGCGGTAGCCGCGGCCGTCGAGGTGCCGGTGCCCCGGGTGCGGTTGCCCTTGCCCCCACTGCTTGGCGTGGCGACGCTCATGGAGCTGGCGCTGCGCCCGCTGGGCATCCAGCCGCCCCTCCACCGGCGGCGCATGGACTTCTTCCGGAAGAGCTTCAGCCTCCGTCCCACGCGTGCGGCCGTGCTGGGTATCTTGCCGCAGACCGGCTTCCGCGAGGGTGCCCGCGCAACTGCCGCGTGGTACCGGGGGGCTGGTCTGCTCGCCCCGATCGCGGGAGCGAGTCCAGACGGAGGCCGCCCCTAGGCATGCCCCAGACCCCACCCGCCACCACCCCTATGGTCTCTGCCATCGACCCGGCGCTGGACGAGGCGCTCACCGCGAAGATGGAGCCGTTCGACTCCTTCTGGGAGGCGCCAACGGATATCGAGAAGGGTTACCGCACCTTCGCGGCATTTTACCGGTACAACTATCTCCGCTACGTTCCTACCGACCGGGCGGCCCGCGTCCTGGTGATCAGCTGCGGCCCCGGGTACTTCATGAACCTCCTCCGGCAACGGGGCTATACGAACGTGGTCGGGATCGATTCGTTCCCGGATAAGGTGGCCCACGCAGTCCGCCGCGGCCTCGACTGCCGCGTGGCCCGCGCGTTCGGGTTCCTCACGGCGAGCGAGCCCTGGGACGCGATCATCGCCGAGCAGGAGCTCAATCACCTCACCAAGGATGAGATCCTGCGCTTCCTGACGCTCTGCCGGGAGAGGCTGCGCGGCGGCGGGACGCTGATCGTCCACGCCATCAACGGCGCGCACCCGATCGTAGGCTCGGAGTCGCGCTGGGGCAACTTCGATCACTACAACGCCTGGACGCAGTACAGCCTGCACCAGGCGCTTGAGCACACGGGCTACGGCGAGATCCAGGTGTTCCCGCTCAACCTGTACGTCTTCTGGACGAACCCGCTCAACTACGTCGCGCTGGCCTGGGACACGCTCACCCGGGCCTTCTTCCGGTTCAGCTTCCAGATGGTCGGCAAGAGCAATACGCTGTTCTCAAAGAAGATCGGCGCGGTGGGCCGGAAGCGCGGCCAGGCCTGATGCAACGCGACCTCGGCGCGCTGCCGGCGCGAGAGTATGACGTCGCGATCGTGGGCGGCGGGATCTTCGGGATCTGCGCCGCGTGGGAGGCCGTCTCGCGCGGACTCAGCGTGGCGCTGATTGAGCGGGGGGACTTCGCCGGGGCCTGCTCCGCCGCGTCGTTCCGAATGGTACACGGCGGCATCCGCTACATCCAGCATGGCGACATCGCGCGGATCCGCGAATCGGTGCGCGAGCGACGGGCGTGGCTTCGGGTGGCGCCGCACCTCGTGCACCCGCTGCCGATCGTGATCCCCACCTTCGGACACGCCATGCAGGGGAAGGAGATCCTCTGGGCCGGGATGAAGCTGTATGAGCTCTGCGCCGCCGACCGCAACCGCGGAATCGCGGATCAGGCGTGCAGGATCCCGCCCGGCACGCTGCTATCCCGGGCGGAGGTGCTGGCGCTCTTTCCCGAGCTCGGGGACAGCCCGCTCAACGGGGCCGTGACGTTCTGCGATGGCCAGATGCACGATCCGCCCCGCCTGGCGCTGGCCTTTCTCCGGTCGGCGGTCCAGGCCGGTGCCGTGGCGGGGAACTACGTCGCCGCCAGCCGCTTCGTGCGCGAGGGCGCGCGGATCACGGGCGTCGAGTGTGCCGACGTGCTGACCGGCGAGACGCTGCGAATCCGTGCTCGCATGGTCGTGAACACGGCCGGCGCCTGGTCCCAGCGGCTCCTCGGACGCGCCGCAGGCCTGCGGCTCCGGCCGGAGTCCGCGTTCTCCCGCGACACCTGCTTGGTGCTTAAACGCCCTGCGCGCGGCATCCATGCGCTCGCCCTGCTGGGCCAGACCCGCGACCCCGACGCGCTGCTGAGCCGGGCGGCACGGCATCTCTTTCTGGTGCCCTGGCGGGACCGCACCCTGCTTGGCGTCTGGCACAAGATCGTGCCGGACGACCCCGATGCGCTGGACGTGTATGAGGACGAAGTGGCGACCTTTCTGGGCGAGGTCAACGCCGGTTGCCCCGCGCTCCGCCTGACGCCGGACGACGTGAGCTGCTTCAACGCCGGACTCGTGCTCTTCGGAGAGAACCGGCTAGGGGCGGCGGATCTGCGCTACGGACACCGGTCCCGCCTGGTGGACCACGCGGTCACCGACGGCGTGGACGGGCTCATCACCTCGATCGGCGTCCGCTGGACCACGGCGCGCGGCGTGGCCGACGCGGTGGTCACACTCGCCGCCCGAAAGCTCCGGCGCCGGGTTCCCCCCTCCCGCACCGCGGAGACGCCGGTCTTCGGCGGCGACATCGCGGACGTGGCGGCATTCGTCGAGCGCACCGTTCGGTTGCGACCCGCAGGCGTGACCGAGGACCTTGCGCGTCGCCTCGCGCGGCTCCACGGAACCGGCGTGGACGCCCTCTTCGACCGGGTGAGGAGCGAGCCCGCGCTCGCGGCCACCGTGGCCGATGCGCCGGTGCTCGAAGCGGAAGTCGTTCACGCGGTGCGCGAGGAGATGGCGCAGCGCCTGGGCGACGTCATCTACCGCCGGACCGAGCTGGGCGCCGGGCTGCGGCCCTCACGCCCCGCGCTCGAGGGGTGTGCCCGGCTCATGGCGGCCGAGCTCGGCTGGACCCCGGCCCGCACCGTCGAGGAGATCGAGCTGGCGGAGCGGGCGTTCCCGGTGCCGCGAGCGCGACCCGCGGGCGGGCCCCCGGCCCGCCAACCGGACGCCGCAGCGTGAACATTCTGGTGTTCAACTACGAGTACCCGCCGGTCGGCGGCGGTGGCGGCGTAGTCAGCGCGCTCATCGCCGAGGAGCTGGCGCGCCGTCACCGGGTGTGCGTGATCACCTCGGCGTTCGGCGACCTTCCGGCGCGGGAGATTCGTGAGGGAGTCGAGATCATCCGGGCGCCGGTCCTGGGGCGGAACGATCTATCGGTCGCCTCGCTTACCTCGCTCCTCACCTACCCGCTGGGCGCGTGGCGAGCGGCGGCCCGGTTGCTCGCCCGCGAGCGGTTCGACGTCGTCCATAGCCACTTCGCCGTGCCGGGCGGGCCTGCCTCGCTTCCGGTCGCCCGACTGGCCCGCATGCCGCACGTCCTCTCGCTTCACGGCGGCGACATCTACGATCCGTCGAAATGGCTATCCCCGCACCGTAAGTGGTTCCTTCGCGCGACGGTAACGACCGTCCTCCGGCGCTCCACCCTCGTCGTCGCGCAGTCCACCAACACGCGTGACAACGTCTATCGGTTCTACGGCTACGGCGGCCCGATCGAGCTGGTGCCGCTCGGCATCCGGCAGCCGGTGGTGGAGCCGGCGTCGCGCGCCGCGCTGGGCCTCCCGGAGGACGTGTTCCTCGCTGTGACCGTGGGGCGCCTGGTCCGGCGCAAGGCGATCGACGTGCTGCTCACGGCGCTCACCCGGCCTGGCGCCCAGGACGTCTACCTGGTGGTCGTCGGCTCGGGACCGGAAGCCGATTCCCTCCAGCGCCTCGCCGGGGAGCTTGGCGTGGCGCAACGCGTGCGCTTTCTCGGCCACGTGGAGGAGCGCCGCAAGTGGCAGATTCTCCGGGTATGCGACGCGTACGTGTCATCCACGATGCACGAGGGCTTCGGGCTCGTGTATATCGAGGCGATGGCGTCAGGGCTGCCGGTCGTGACGCCAAACTACGGCGGGCAGGTGGACTTCCTGCGGGATGGGGAGACCGGATTTCTGGTCGCGCCGGGCGACGTGGACGCGCTCGCCGGGGCGATCGGGCAGCTCCGAGCCGACCCGGCGCGGGCAGTCGAGATAGGCCGCGCCAACCTGCGCCTCGCAGCGCAATACCGGATCGAGCGCTGCGCCGAGGCCTACGAGCAGCTCTTCCAGCGGGTGGGTGCCCCGGCCGGCGCGCCCGCTGCCGCGGTGGCGCGCTCGTGAGCCCGGCGGCCACAAGCGGAGGTCCCGAGCTGTCGATCGTGGTCCCGGTCTACAACGAGGAGGACAACGTCGCGCCCCTGGTGGAGGCCGTCCGGACCGCCCTGGGTGACGGGCCGGCATGGGAGCTGGTCCTGGTGGACGACGGCAGTCGCGACGGTACCGCGGCCCGGGTCCTCGAGATACAGCGGCGGGAGCCGCGGGTACGCCTGATCCGGCTGGCCCGGAACTACGGGCAGACCCCGGCCATGCAGGCCGGCTTCGACCACGCTCGCGGGCGCCTGGTAGTGAGCCTGGACGGCGACCTCCAGAACGATCCGGCCGACATCCCGCGGATCGTGGCCAAGCTGGACGAAGGCTACGACCTGGTGGCCGGGTATCGGGAACGGCGCCAGGACAGGCTTCTCACCCGGAAGATCCCCTCCTGGCTCGCCAACCGGATCATCCGGGGGATCACCGGGGTTGACATCCGGGACAACGGGTGCTCGCTCAAGGGCTACCGCCGCGAGGTGCTGGACCGGCTGCACCTGTACTCGGACATGCACCGCTTCATTCCGGCGGTGGCGGCGACGACGGCCGGGGCGCGCATTGCCGAGATCCCGGTTCGCCACCACGCGCGCCGGTTCGGCAAGAGCAAGTACGGCCTGACCCGGATCGCGAAGGTGCTGGCGGACCTGCTCACGATCTTGATGATCCGCTCGTTCCGGGAGCGTCCCCTGGCTCTCTTCGCGACCGGCGCTGGGGCGGCGCTCGGGCTAGCGGCGCTGTTCGAGGCCGCCGCCCTCACGGCGCCACGCGCGCACGGCGACGGCCCGAGCGTGACGCTCGTGCTGCCGGGCGTGGCGCTGTTGTGGCTCGGCCTCGCGATCTACCTCCTGATGCTGGGACTCATCGGCCAGATCGCGCTGCACGAGGGACGTGCGCTAGCCGCCGGGGAGCTTCCCCTCGCCCGGGAGAGGCCGAGGTGAGCGACGCCCCCATCGCCCGCCTCGTGTCCATCGTGGTGCCCGTGACCGAGCGCCCCGAGCCGCTGGACGAGCTGTACCGGGAGTTCGCCGCGCCGTTCCAGCAGGCGAGCCGCCCCTACGAGTTCATTTTCGTGGTCGAGCCCTGGGGCCGCCTCCTCGCCGAGCCACTGCGGCCTCTCGCCGCCCGGGGCGAACCGATCCGGGTGCTGGAGACCGGCCAATCCGTGGGTGAGACCGCGCAGGTCAAGCTCGCTGTGAGGCACTGCCGCGGCGAGGTGGTAGTGCTGCTCCCCGGCTACCGCCGGGTCGAGGCGGAGGCGCTCCCGGAGCTGGTGGCACGGGTGGACGCCGGCGCCGACGTCGCGACCGCGCGCCGGTGGCCACGGCGTGACTCGTGGTTGAGCCGGGGGCAGACCCGTCTCTTCCACGCGGTGATCGTCGGCCTCGGCGGAGGTCAGATCCAGGACGTGGCGTCCGGCGTGCGGGCCTGCCGCCGGGAGGTACTCGGCGCCCTGCCCCTGTACGGGGACTTCGGGCGGTTTCTGCCGCTGATCGCGCAGCGCGAGGGATACGTGGTCGAGGAGATCCCGGTGCCGCAGCACCGCGCAGAGCCGCGCGCCCGGGTGTACCGGCCCGGGATTTACTTGCGGCGGATACTGGATGTGCTCGGGCTGATATTTCTGCTACGCTTCACCGAGAAGCCGCTCCGATTCTTCGGGCTCGCGGGGGGCCTGCTCGCCGCCCTCGGCTTCGGCGTGCTGGTCGTGATCGGCGTCCAGAGGCTGGAGGGCCAGAGCCTCGCGGACCGCCCGCTCCTCCTCCTCGGGGTACTGCTGGTGGTGCTGGGAGTTCAGGCGATCGCGCTCGGGCTCATCGGGGAGATCATCGTGCACCTCCACGCGACCCAGCGCCGCACCTACCGGTTGGCGGGGGAGGCGCGCGAGGGCGGCGGTCCCCGGGGCGCTCAGGACCGACGGGCATAGATCCGGACCGGCTTGGGCGAGCCGGGCACCACGGCCACCTCCTGGTACCGCTCGGCGAGAAGCCGGGCCAGGTCCGGCAGATGCCGTAGGTACGCCAACTCGGTGTACCCGTCGAGAACCACGAAGCGGGGAGGCTGCCGGGCGAGCCACCGCTCGATGAGCGGGCGGTCTTCCGGGTCGATCCCACCCAGGAACTCGAGGGGATGCGAAATCCCGGCGAACGGACGGAGGCCGGCCGCAAATTCCCAGATCACGGCGCCCGACATTACCTCGTCGCCGGGGGCGCCATGGGCCCGCAGGTATGCTGCGGTGGCCTCGAGCGTGGCGGGCGTCCAGGGCCCCTCGTAGCTGGAGCGGAGACTCCGCCCCGATGCCAGGAGGTTGGCGCCGGCGAGGCCGAGCAGCGTGGCGGCCACGGCGGCTCGGGCAGCCTTCGGCCGCCCCCGCCGCCAGGCGGCGGCGAGAAGCGTTACCGTGGCGGCGAGGCCGACCACGGCGAGCAGCCCCGCCCGGCCGAGGTAGCTTCTGAGAGGGAGCTCCGAGCCAAGCCAGATGGCGCAGGCGGCGGCTCCAATGGCAGGAAGCAGGTCCCGGACCGGGCCGAGTCCCGGCTCGCCCCGCCACGAGTCCCAGCCCTTGACCAGCACCTGGGCGAGGCCGATCGCCAGCGGGGGCAGGAACTCGGTGAAGTATTGCGGAAAGAATCCGCGGTGCACCACCCAGTATCCGTAGAGCAACGCCAGGCATCCCGACCAGCCGACCAGCACGGCCGCGGCGAGCGCGAACCCACCGGCTGCGGGTGGGCGGGCTGCGGATGGGCGCGCGATACGCACGACCGCCTCCGCGAGAAACACCGCGAAGCCTGCGAGGAGCACCGAGTTGAGCGAAACGACCTGGCGGAGGTAGACGAGGGTCCGAGCCCATGACTGGGTCCCGACCCGGAATCCATCCGACGGGTTCGCCCCGGTCCTGGCAGCGGCTCCTCCCACGAGGTCCCGGATCCGCACCAGGGCCTCCCAGACGAGGCTCAGCGGGTTAACCGGGCCGGCCCAGAGGTCCGCCGCACTGAGGCGGCGGGAGTACAGGGCGATCGCCAGGCCTGCCACAGCGACGAATCCGCCGGCGAGCCAGGCGCCGTCCCTCAGGATGGGCCGCGGCTTCCGCCCATGCCGCACCACCAGCACCAGCGCGGTCGCGAGCGGCAACGCGAGGGAGGATTGGCGCACGTAGAACCCGAGGGCGAAGCAGGCGCCGGCTCCCGCGAGCGCCAGGGCACCGCCGCTCCCCTGCACGGCACGGATGACCAGATACACGCCGAGAGCGGCGAGCACCGTCGAGAGCGGCTCGGTGTGCACCCGCGGCGCCCATACCGCGGAGAAGGGCAGCAGCAGGAGGATGCCGGCGGCGACCAGGCCGGTGCGCACGTCGAAGAGCCGGCGCCCGATGAGATAGGTCAAGACCCCCACGCCGGCATCGAGCGCCACCATCAGTGCTCGAGCCGCGAACAGGCTGTCTCCGAACAGCCGGAGCCACAGGGCGAGCGCGTACACGTAGAGGGGCTGGCGCGCCGAGTAGTCCGCTCCCGGGACCAGGCCGTCGAGGACGAGCCGCCCGTCCATGAGGTGGGCGCCCTCGTCCGGATTCACCCACATCCGCGGGAGCAGCCACAAGCGAATCGCGAGGCCGACAGCGACCAGCAGGGCCAGGGCAAGGGCCCCGCGCCAGCGCGGAGGTGGCACGACCATTGCTCGACCCATGTTAGAATCCACCCAAGCTAATGCACCCAGACAGTATGCCGAAATCCAGCGCGTCCGACGTCCCTTTGCCGTCCGCAGCCGACGGAGCGCCGCCCGGCCGCCTTTCCGGCGATCTCCGCGAGATCGTCGGCGACATCTGGCGGTCGCGCGATCTGCTGTATCAGCTGGCTCTGCGGGACATCAGGATCCGGTACAAGCAGGCGATCATGGGCTTCGGCTGGGCGATCTTCATGCCGCTCCTGATCGTCTCCGCCGGCTTTCTGGTTCGCCTGGCCATGGCCACGGTGTCGGGCGGCACGCTCGACCGGACGGGGATCGCGGGCATCGTGGTGAGGTCCTTGCCCTGGGCCTTCTTCGTCGGGTCGATCGGCTTCGCGGTGAACAGCCTGACCGGCAACATGAACCTGGTATCGAAGGTCTCATTCCCGCGGGAGGTGCTCCCCCTGGCCGCCATCTGCGCGCAGACGTTCGACAGCCTCATCGGCTCGGCGGCGGTCGCGATCGCGCTGCCGTTCCTCGGCGTGCGCCTGACGACGGGGCTCCTATGGGCTCCGGTGCTCGCGGCACTGGTGTTCTGCTTCACCGTTGCCACCGGTCTCTTCCTGAGTTGCGCGAACCTCTTCTTCCGGGACGTCAAGTACATCGTGCAGGTCCTGCTGACGTTCGGGATCTTCTTCACTCCGGTGCTGTACGAGCCGGCCATGCTGGGCCCGACCGGGGCGCGGCTCGTGATGCTGAACCCGCTCGCGCCGCTGCTCGAGGGTATCCGGCTGTCGGTGACGCTGGGGCACAACCTGCTGGAGCCCCTCACCGAGCTCTCCAAGCACGGCCAGCTCGTGGTCGCCTGGGAGCCGTGGTACCTCGCCTACAGCGCGGCCTGGGCGTTGGGGGGACTGGTGGCGAGCGCCGCGCTCTTCCACCGGCTCGAGTTCGTGTTCGCGGAATACGTCTGAGCCATGCGCGACGCCGGCGTCGATTTCCACCGGGTCTGGAAGAAGTTCCATCGCGGCGAGGTGCATGACAGTCTCCGCGATCTGGTCCCGGCGCTGGTGAGCCGGCTCCTGGGGCGGGCGCCCCGCCGGGACGAACTCGCCGAGGGCGACTTCTGGGCCGTGCGCGACGTGAGCTTCTCGGTCCGTCCGGGGCAGGCGCTCGGCATCATCGGCCCGAACGGCGCGGGCAAGTCCACGGTGCTCAAGCTCCTGACCGGCATCCTCCGGCCCACCCGCGGCAGGTGCGTGGTGCGAGGACGGATCGGAGCACTCATCGAGGTCTCCGCCGGGTTCCACCCCGACCTCACCGGCCGCGAGAATCTCTTTCTCCAGGGCGCGATCATGGGCATGTCCTCGGCCGACATCGCGCGCAAGTTCGATGCGATCGTCGAGTTCTCGGGCATCGCCGACTTCATCGACACGCCCGTCAAGCGGTACTCGAGCGGAATGAACGCGCGGCTGGGCTTCTCGATCGCGGCGCACCTCGATCCGGACGTCCTGATCATTGACGAGGTGCTGTCGGTCGGGGATTTCAGCTTCCAGCAGCGTGCCTTCGACCGGGTGCGCGAACTCGTCAAGCGCGACACTCCGGTGGTCATGGTCTCGCACCAGCTCGACCGGATCGCCGAGCTCTGCAGCGAGGCGATCCTGCTCAGCCGCGGCGAGGTGGCCAGACAGGGCGCCCCGGCCGACTGCATCGCGAGCTACGTCCTTGCGCCGGCGCGGGCGGCGGCCGACGCGACGGGCGATGCACCGGTACGGCTCACCGGGCTCCATATGCCGGGGAGCGGCCCGGTCCGCTCCGGCGACCGGGTCCGCTTCACCGTTGCCGGCACCGTGGGCGCCGACGGCGTGCCCGACTGGATCGAGGGCATCGCGGTGAAGGTCCAATCGGCCCAGAATGGCCAGACGGTGTTCACGACCAGCACCGCCCGCATGGGGCTGCCCCTGCCCGAGGGCGGCGCCTTCGAGCTGACGGTCGAGCTCCAGCTCAACGTGCAGCCCGGGATCTACGGAATCGAGGCGATGGTATGGGACCAGCGGCGGGGCAAGCCGATGCCCGCCCTCAGCAGCTTCGTGCAGGTCGAGCCCGGCGCGGACTTCTCCGGCCCGGTGCAGATGAATCCCGCCATGGTCCTCCTGCCCTGCCCGGCCGGGCGCTCCGCGCTGGCCGGCTCCTGATGCCGCGGCGGGGCGACCGGGCGCGTCTCTGCGTACTGGCCGAAACCTACCCCACCATCACGCAGACGTTCGTGTACGAGCCGGTCGCCTGGCTTCGCGAGGCTGGCCATGACGTCCGCGTCATCGCGACCACGCGCGAGGAAATCCCCGGGGCGCCTCCGGGTGCGCATCCCTCCGAGCTGGTGCCACCCTGGATCGCGCGCGGACAGAAGCTCCGCCGCCTGGCGGCCGCCCCCGCTCGGTCGCTGGCAGCGCTTCCCGGGGCGCTGGGCTGGCGGGGGCGCTCGACCTGGACCGTAGCGGAGCTGGTGGTCCGGGCGAGCCTGCCCGCGCTGGCCGGCGCGGACCAGGTGCTCGCCCACTTCGGCCACATGGGGGCGTGGTGGCTCCCGGCAGTCGGTGCGGCGGGGCGACCCTACGCGGTGTACTTTCACGGGTTCGACGTCACGTCCTACCTGCGGAACCGACCGGGCGCCTATGCCGACCTGGTCGCCTCCGGCGCCGGCGCCCTCACCAACAGCCGCTACCTGCAAGGGGTGCTGGAGCGGATCGGGTTTCCCGCCGCGCGCATCGGCGTCGTGCCGCTCGCGGCGGCGGGCGATCTCGCGACCGCTGCTCCGCCGCTGCTCGAAAGCCGGCGCCTGCTCACCATCGCGCGCCTGGTCCCGAAGAAGGGCGTGGCCGACTCGCTGCGCGCGTTCGCCGCGGCCCAGCCCGCGCTCCAGGGCCGCTGGCGTTACCGGATCGTGGGCGACGGCCCGCTACGCGCGGAGCTCGAGTCCCTGGCCGCCGCGCTGGGGGTCGCGTCGCTGGTCGAGTTCACCGGCTTCCTAGCCCGGGACGCCACGCTAGCGGCGCTCAAGGAGGCCAGCGGGTTCGTGCTCGCGAGCCGGACGGCGGACTCGGGCGACACGGAGGGCACACCGGTCTCGATCATCGAAGCCGCGACGCTGGGCCTGCCGGTCGTGAGCACCCGGCATGCCGGGATCCCGGAGCTCCTGCCGACGGAGGCCGGGCCCTTGGGATACCTGGTCGCCGAGGGCGACGTAGCCGGGCTCGCCGCGGCGCTGGGCCGGCTGGCGGACCCGATGGAGCGGCGCCGCTGGGGTGAGGCCTGCCGAGCCCTCGGGCGTGCTCGGCACTCGCCGGCGGCCCACGTGGCGGCGCTGACCGACGCCCTGGCTCGCCTCGCGGCGGTCCCGCGGTAGGGACGAGCCGATGGACGTGAGCGTCGTCTTCGCCACCCGCGACCGCGCCGATCTGCTCGAGGCGACGCTGGGCCATCTCGCCCGCCAGCAGGCCGGTGGCCGGGCCTGGGAGGTCGTGGTCGCGGACAATGGGAGCACCGACCGTACCCCGGCCGTATTGCGAGCGGCCGCGGCCCGCCTGCCGCTGGTCACGGTCTCGGAGCCGATCCCGAGCAAGAACCGCGCGCTCAATCGCGCGCTCGACGTGGTCCGCGGCCGGCTCCTCCTGTTCACCGACGACGACGTGGTCCCCGAGGAGGACTGGGTCGCGCGGATGGCGGCCGCGGCCGACCGCTGGCCGCAACACGCGATCTTCGCGGGGCGCATCACGCCCCTGTTCCCCGGCGGAACGCCCGACTGGCTCCGCGCGCATCCGTTCAGCGACCACGCGTTCGCCCGCTTCGAGCTCGCGCAGGAGGAGGGTCCCATCACCACGCTGCCGTACGGCCCCAACTTCATGGTGCGCGCGGCGGCGATGGTCGGGGTGCGCTACAACGAGGCCATCGGGCCGAGCGGGGAGGACTACGTCTCCGGGAGTGAGACCGAGCTGCTGCTCCGGCTCTCGCGACAAGGCTGCGGGGTCGTCTGGGTGCCGGACGTGTCCGTCGCCCACGTCATCCGACCCGATCAGCTCGACGTGAGCTGGCTCCTCGGCCGGAGCTACCGGCGCGGCCGGTGCTTCGTCGAGCTGGGCTTCATCCGCCCGGACCCGGGGCCACGCGTGGCCGGCGTTCCCGTCAGGACGTGGGCGCAGCTGGTCAAGGAGTGGGTGTACCAGCTGAGCGGTACGCTCGGAGACCCGGAGCGCCGGTTCCTGCGAGGTCTCGACTACCACTTCATCCGCGGCTGCATCCGGCAGTACCGCCTCAGGGCGCGTCGGGCGCCCTAGGCCGTCAGCGCACGGTCCGCCGCCTCCTCCACCATGTTCCAGTCGTACCGGGCGAGTGCCCGGGCCCGGCCCTCCTCGCCGAGCCGAGCCCGGGCCGCCGGGTCCTGGAGCAGCCGGGAGCACGCGGCAGCGAACGCGTCGGGGGTGTCGGCCAGCTCGAGGTCCAGGCCCGGACGCAGATCGAGCCCTTCGGCACCGACGCGCGTCGCGACCACCGCCTTCCCCCACGAGAGCGCCTCGAGAACCTTGAGCCGCGTGCCGCTGCCCATCCGGATCGGCACCACGACCACCGACGCCGAGCCGTACCACGGGGCGAGGTCCGGCACGGGGCCGACCACACGGCACGTGTCTCCGTCGTCGAGCGCGCGCACCGCCGCGACCGGCGCGCGGCCCACCACCACCAGCCGGGCATCCGGCACGGCGGCCCGGACCCGCGGCAGAATCTCCACGCGCAGGAAGCGCACGGCGTCGATGTTGGGGCCGTAGTCGAGCTGGCCGACGAACAGCAGCTCGCCGGGTTGCTCAAGCGCCGGCGCGGCGGGCTCGTGCCGCTCCGTGCCGTTGGGAACCACGAACACCCGGCTCGCGGCCCCGCCGAAGAACCTCCGGTCCTCCTCCTTGCAGACGACGAGCCGATGGAATCGGCTCGGCAGCCCGCGCTCGTAACGGGTGATCTTGGCGTGCTCAATCCAGTGGAGGGGGAGCGACGGCCGAGGCCGCATGAAGTGCAGCTCCCGTCGTTTGACGGTGGACTGGAGATCGTCGAGATCCACCACAAGCTGCTGGAAGCCGGCCTCGCGGACCATCTCGGCGATGAACCAGCGTTCCACCCAGACATGATCGAAGCGCTTTGACCGCCTGAGCCCGGCGAGCTCGCGGAGCAGCGCCGGCGAACGCCAGCTATGAACGAGACTGGGAAACGGCGTGAGCAGGAGGCGCCGGAAGCGCTCGGTCTGGGTGCCGGGTCCCCAGCGGCAGGTCGTGAAGTCAATCTCGATCACCCGGTCCAGGAACTCGCGCGCCGGCGACCGGCTGCCGACCTCGGCGTCCTTTGCGGCCGACAGGGTGAGAAGCGTGACCCGGTGCTGCCGGGCGAGCCCGGAGAGCAAATGGAATACCCGCTGCGCGGTACCATTATCCAGCGGCCAGGGAGGGCAGTGGGAAACGAAGAGGATCTCCAGAGGGGCTCCGAAGGCTGGCGGCGTGACCGACCCAAAGCTAAGCTGCACCGAAGTAAACCCGGAGCCCGAGCAGCGCGACAGGGCTGGCCGGGCGTTGCTGAGGGCATGCCAGTTGCCGTCATCCCCCGGGACATGCCAGTGGACCTGACCGCGGCCATCTGCACCTGGAACCGGAGCGGCATGCTCCGGCGCACGCTCGAGAGCGTGTCGGCGTTGAGCCCCCCGACCGGGGTCGAGTGGGAGGTCGTGGTGGTGGACAACAACTCCACCGACGACACCGCCGCCGTGCTGCGCGAGTTTACAGACCGCCTCCCGCTCCGTGCCGTGCTCGAGCCGACCCAGGGCACCGTGGTCGCCCGGAACCGCGCCGTGCGCGAGGCCCGGGGCGCGCTCGTAGTCTGGACCGACGATGACGTCCAGCTGGATCCCGGCTGGCTCGCTGCGTACGCCGAGGCGGCCCGGCTTCACCCTGAGGCGGGCTTCTTCGGCGGCCCGATCGACCCCTGGTTCGAGGGGGACCCGCCGCGCTGGCTGGAGGCTTCCATCCCGAAGATCTGGGACGCGTTCGCGGTCGTCGCGGACGTCACCGACACCCCCATCCTTCCCAGCCACCGCAGAATCCCGCTCAACGCGAACCTGGCCGTGCGGCGGGACCTGCACGACCGCTACCCGTATGACCCGAAGCTGGGCCATCGCGCCGACCGCCCGATGGGCGGCGAGGAGACCGCGATGCTCCGCGCGATGCTGGCCGACGGGATAACCGGACGCTGGGTCCCGGGCGCACGGGTGCGGCACTACATCCCGCGGGCGCGGCAGACCCCCGAGTTCGTGCGCCGCTACTACGGGGGTCTCGGCCGCGCGCTCGCCCGGCGCGGTCAGAAGCGCGCAGATCCGAGCCTCCTGGGCCGGCCGCTCTGGCTCTGGCGGCAGGCGCTCCGGTACGAGCTGCGCTACCGGGTACGGCACCTCCTCGGCGCGGGGGACGGGTGGGTCGAGGACCTTCGCTGGGCTGCCCTGTCCTGGGGGCAGATCGCGGGCCACGGCGAGGGAGACACGGCGTGAGTCCCAGGCGCATCCTGATGGTCGAGGCCAACGAGGACGGAACCGCGGGCGGCTCGCATCAGTCGCAGTTCGATCTGGCCCGCTCGCTCGACCGGAGCCGCTACGAACCGGTGGCGCTGTTCTACCAGCAGAACCGCTACGCCGACATGCTCCGCGCGCTGGGCATCGAGGTCCACGTCTGGGAAGCTGAGCGGGCGCAGGAGAGGCCGTCGCCGCCCCCGTTCCGCCGGGTCAAGCAGGTCTCCCGGTGGCTCGGCGCCATTGCGCGCCGCGCCCGGTTCCTGAGACGGGCGCGGATCGACCTTGTCCATCTCAACAACTCCCCGGGTGTGGGCTACCACGACTGGCTGCCGGCCGCCAGGCTGACGGGGCGGCCGTGCATCGTGCACGCGCAGATGTATTTTGCGCAGCCCACCCGGGTGCTTTGGAGCCGGCTAATCCAGCGGTTCGACCGCTACATCGCGATCAGCCGCACGGTGGCCGATTATCTCGCCGAGCAGCGCGGCATCCCCCGCGACCGCATCGTCACGGTGTATCATGCCACCGATCACGAGGGCCTTTCCGCAAAGGTCCGCCGGCCGCCCACCGAGGTCAGAACCGAGCTGGGGCTCACCAACGGCACGGCGCTGGTGACGATGGTCGGCCATCTGCGCGCCTGGAAGGGGCAGGACGTCGTGCTTGATGCGCTGGCGCGGCTCGAGCCGGCGGTCCGGTCGCGGCTCCGGGTCGTCTTCGCAGGCGGGCCCGGCCCCGGCGCGGCGCCCTACATCGAGCGGCTCCAGCAAACGGTGCGTCGGGAGGGGCTGGCGGATTGCGTGACGTTCCTGGGCGAGCGCACCGACGTGATTGACCTCATGAACGCGGCGGAGATCGTCCTCCATGCCTCAACCATCCCGGAGCCGTTCGGCATCGTGGTAATCGAGGGGATGGCCCTGGGGAAGCCGGTCGTGGCGTCGTGCCTCGGAGGACCCGCCGAGATCATCACTCCGGGCGCCGGGGTGCTCTTCGATCCGAAGCGGCCCGAGGAGCTGGCCCGCGCCCTGCGCGACCTCCTGGACGACCCTGCCCGGCGACAGGCACTCGG
>OEKQ01000049.1_pt1 | contig 16433 bp, 14 predicted proteins | sample 1503141 | NCBI WGS metagenome assembly OEKQ01 (sample SAMEA104379568, study PRJEB20068) | metagenome | isolation source: 1998
GTGGTTCGAATCCACCAGGGCCAACTGCACTTAGCGTTCTGCTGGGATGGATCGGTCGGATAGATTCGCCCCAAAATTGCTCGGAATCAACTGCATCTTCCGCACGGTTCGCGGCTCCAGCACTACCGCCTTCATCGTCTTCAGGTCTGGCGCCTGGTAGCATCTGAAGCGTCGTTGTAGCAACACAGCCGCCCACGGCAGCGACATCCGACCGAGCCGGTGACGATCCAGCTCGCCACGCAGTGGTCGAGGCGCAACAATGGAGGCCAAGGGAGAGTTGAGTTGTCACCGGCTTGTCACCACTCCTCACCACACACCGCCCCAGGTGGCCCCACGCCGTAGGCTCGGCCGTTTCAGCCTCGATCTCGCCCGGAGTGCGCCCGCCATTGAGGTAGGCGTCGTAGAAACGCGATCCAGCGGCGCATGGCGGCCCTGATTTCCTCGGGCTGCTTGCTCGACAACGCGAGCCGTCGGCGCTCCAAGTCGATCATGTGCTCTGCCCTGGTACGCAAGCGTGGGTCAGACAGCCAGCTACTCAGAATCGGCGGGCCGCAGCCCGGTCCGCTTCCTCCGCGGCATCCACGTGCTATCACTGCCGCGACCAGACGATCGTGAGGCGCTCTTGGCGCCGAGTCGCCGCGAAGAGAATCGCGGCCGCCACGTAGATCAGGAGCCCGACCGCGATGGTCCGCTGGAAGCCGAGAAGCAACGACAGCACGGCAGCCGCGAGTCCGCCGGCCACCGTGAAGACGCCGTTCATAGCCCACGCCCAAGTCACGGTCCCGGGAGGCAACCGATCCGCGAGGACGATACCGAGAGGGAACGGCATCCCGAGGAAAAACCCGAGTGGAAACACCAGCGCCCCGGCTACCGCCACCCGGATCGCGACGGGCTCAGCCAGAAACGCGTCGAACACGACGGCATGAGTCAGCAGGAGCGCGAGGCCATATCCGACGATGCCCAGGAACGGGCACCACCACCTGCGCTCGACGCTGACTCCCAGCGGCTCCGAGGCGAAGCTCCCCACGCCAGCGCCCAGGAGCAGCGTGAAGATCACGACGCTGAAAGCGTAGAGCGGATTCCCGACCAGCCGGAGGAACAGCTGTATCAGCACCAGCTCGAGGATAATGAAGCCGGCCCCGAGGGAGGCGAAGTACCCAAGCAGCGGTCCCTTTCCCGACCACTTGGCTCGCCCGACCGGTGCGCACCGAAGCGGAACCGCGATGGCGCCCAGTACAAACACGAGCGATGCCAGACCGGTGAACACCAGGTGAAGATGCTCGAAGGGGATGAATCCGAAGTGAAGCGAATTATTCAAGAGCTCCGCCATCGACGCGTCTACCAGTTGGGCGGAGTCCACCGCCGTTGGCGCAAGGCGCTTCCGCAGCAGGAAGAAGAATGGACGGTCGTCGGTCGTCGGCCCGGCGTGGTAGGGAAGCCGGGCATCTAGAGAGTCGGGATACTCGCCGCTGAAGAAGATACGGGGCAGGAAGTCGCCTTCGTCCCGGACGGGGTTGACGGGCACCGCGAACCGGCCCTCCGACGAATCGGCCGCGAAAAACCTCTCCAGCTCGGCCACCTCGGCCGGCTCCCAGGCACTCATCTTGATCAGCAGCGTCGGAAGGTGGTCCGAGCCCTCGACCCGGTTCAGCACGAGCACATGGCGCTTGAAGTCGGACCGGCCCAGCTCCCGCCAGGCCTTCGCCGCGGTGGCGACCATCCGGGGGTATGCGAAGTGATTCACCTGGAGAACACCGTCGGGGGTGAGATGGGTGAAGTACTCTCGATAAGCCTCCACGGTCTGGAGGTACACCGGCCGCAGAGCTCCCGTGCCGACGGCGATGCTGGAGCTGGTGTAATTGCTGAAGATCTGGATGATGTCGTAGCGTGTCTGGGTCGCCCGAACGAAGCTCCGGCCTTCGGCGACGTGCACCGTCACGCGCGGGTCCTGAAAAAGGTGCCCGATTGCGGCGGCGTACCGGCCAATGCCGAGCTCGACCACAGTCGGGTCCAGCTCCACCGCGTCCACTCGGGCCGCACCATACATCAGCGCGGCCTTGGTTTCCTGGCCCCCTGCGCTCCCGAAGATCAGAACCTTTGAGCCGTGGTCGCGCTTGAGATAGTGCGCCGCGAGCACGCCGCGCTGCCAGAAGTTCGCCCTGGTCACTCCCGAAATTCCGTCATCGATGGCAGCACGAAGGGCCCGGTAGTTACCGCCGAACTGATAGAAGTGACTGCTCATCGTCCCGCCGTCATAGGCGATGTGCCACCTGCGTACGCCCAAGCTCGAAGCTTCGGGACGCAGCGGGATCACGTCGATCTTCGAGATCGGGTCCCAGCGGGTGAATTCAATGCGGCCCGCCCGTTGGGCAGCCCTCACCTCCCGCTTTTCGGTGTGCTGCCGGAATTCGAGAGCTCGCGGAGGCAGGACGAACGGTACTGCACCGCAGGCGACGGCCGTCACCACCGCGCCGAGCGCCCAGCGCCGGCTCCGGGCGATAACGCCCGAACTCAGGAGCGCGAGGGCCGCGATCTCGAAGAGGAGGCCACCCGCCCCGACTCTAGGCAGCAAGGGGGCGACGGCCAGACACCCGGCCGCGGCGCCAGCGAGATCCCACGCGTAGAGGCGGCGAATGGCGCGGGCGTAACGGCCGAAGATCGTCGTGACCGTGAGGCCCGCCAGGAAGAAGGGGACCACCAGGGCGACGTACACGGCGGTGAAGGCAACGCCTTCTTTCCACGAAGCCCGTCCGAACGGCAGGCCCTCGAACGGGATGATGTTGATCGCCGGCAGCAGCAGGACGCTCGCGAGCGCGACGAGCAAGGTAAGCCTGGCGGCGACCCGATCGACGCTCTGCCCTTCCGGCAGCGGCCGCACCGTCACGTACAGCCCGGCCAGGCCATAGGCAAACACCGCGCAGGTGATCACCATGTAGGCCATGTTCGGCAGCAGCACCACGTCGAAGACGCGGGTGAGGAGGAGCTCCAACATCAGGGTCGTCGCCGCGGTCAGCGCGACCCCCAGCAGGAGGGTCCGCGGCACGGCCGTGGACGTTCCGGTTACGCCCGGTGCTGCGCGATTTGCGGCCACGCGGCCCACCTTGCGACGGCGTTGGTATGAATGGGGACCGCCGAAGAAGCAAATGCCGCGCCAGTGGCGCAAAGCCTCACCGTGCCGACATGCGCTCCGCCTCGTCCACCGCCTCCACTGCCCGAGGCCATCGCTCGAGCTTCGGAATCCTTCTCCGCGACGTACTCAAGGCTCAGTAGTGCCTCAAGTGCACTTCGGAGTACGACTTGGGAACGTGCAGAGGCGGCGGCATTCAAGAGAGCTTCTGTACCATGCGACAGCGCAGCGGGACCAGAGGCCGGCGGCACCAAGCCAGCTGCCCAGGAGTGGCTGGCGGTAAGCAGTTCGCCGCCCCCCCTGTACTTCCAGTTTTGACCGGCGTAGCAGAGCCGCTTCGCCCTCACCAGAACAGCGAGAACGTGTAGATCACGAGCCCGGCGAGCCCGCCTACGAGCGTGCCGTTGAGGCGGATGAACTGGAGATCACGTCCGACAGCGAGCTCCAGCCGCTCGGCGGCCATCTCCGGCGGCCACGTCCGCACGGTATCGGCGATGAGCTCGCCCACCTCCTGCCGGTGGTCCTCCAGCATCGCGGACAGCTGGGCCGCGAGGAATCCGTCCAGCTCGGCCAGAAGCGACTGGTTCGCGAGGAGCGACTCCCCCAACGTCACCAGTCCCCGCTCGAGCGGCTCCAGCGACGCCCGGTCAGGCTCCATGCCGTGGCGCGCCGCCGCCTGCCGTACCCGCTCCCACAGCGCCGTCGAGAGCGCGTCCATCAGGGCGTCGTCCAGCACGTCGCGCTTGAGCGCCTCGGCCCGCGCGATGACGTCGGGTGAATGCTTGAGCCGCTCGATGAAGTCGCGGGTCGCGGCGTCAAACCGGCGCCGGAGCGGATGCGCGGGATCGGCGCGGACGTCCAGCAAGACCGCATCGAGCGCGGCCATGATGCGCTGATACAGCGCCTCGTCCACCACGTCGGGGAGCCACCAGGGGCTGCCTTCCCGGAAGCTCGCCCGCAGCACCTCCCGATTCTCGGCGATGGCGCGGGCGACCAGTTCGATGGCTTCGTCCAGGAGGTCCTGGTGCCGGTCGTCCGCCGCCACCACCGACAGCACGTTGCCCAGGATCGGTGCGACCCGGACGGCTTGGAGCCGCGCCAGGGCCCCCCGCCGGATCAGCTCCGTCACCTCGCCCGGCGGGAGCGCTTCCACCGTCTTCGCGACTGCGGCGGCGACCTGCGCCGCGACCCGCACGCTGTTCTCCGGGCGCGCGACCCAGCGCGCGGCCCGCTCCGACACATGGAGCCCTGACAGCTTCGCGGAGAGCACCTCGCGCGAGAGGAAGTGCTTCTCCACGAAGCTGCCGAGCACCCGCCCGATACGATCCTTCTGGGTGGGGATGATCGCCGTGTGCGGGATCGGGAGGCCGAGCGGCCGGCGGAAGAGCGCCGTGACGGCGAACCAGTCGGCGAGACCGCCCACCAGCGACGCCTCGGCGGTTGCCCGCACGAAGCCGAGCCACGGGTAGGCGGGCTCGAACACGCGAGCGACGAGAAAGACGAGCAGCGCCAGGACCAGCAGCCCGGTCGCCACTCGCTTCATCCGCGCGAGCTGGGCCCGCCGGGTCGCTTCGTCCAACACCGGCGCCGGCTTGCCCGACGCGGCGCCGGTTACGGTCCTTGCCGGAACAGTCGTCGTGCTCGCCTCCGCGAAAACGGTGCGCCTGAATTGTAGTCAAGTCGGCACGCCCGGTCCGAGGCGATGCGTTGACCGGCGCCCTAACCGGCGGGGCGCGCGGAAGTTGGTGGGTCTCTCCGCACGCGTGGACATCGCCGTGGAAAAGGAGGGACTAGCGGTGTGGAAATTAAAGTCGTAGCATAGCGCCTTTCCTGCGCACGGCGTTGCCGGACGCCGTTGCGCCGACGCGTTGCTTTCGGCCGTGGCGGCCCCGCCGCGGGACCGGAGACCTCCCATGACCCATGCGATACACACCCCCACGCACGCCTCCCTGCTCCGCGAGATCGCCCGCAACCTCGAGCGCACCCTTACCAAGTCCGGCGAAGAGCACGTCTGCCTGACCCACGCAGGTGCCGGCCGGTCATCGTGCGTATGCTATCGGGATTCCGGACATTACGGCGCGCACCGATGCGCCTGCGGCTCCGAGTGGGACGGGAGGTTCTGACCGGAGTTTTACCCGACTCCCCAGAATCATCCACAGTGGAAATGTGCGGGGGCGCATCGAACTGCGCCCCTGGTATCGCGTTGCCGGGTCGGCCCCGGTGGCAGCCCCCTGTGGACGCCGTGTGGACCCCGATGTGGATTCGCCCGGAGCAGTCGATTCCGGACACTAAGGAGGACGGGCGGCGGCGCAGGCGCCGGCCCGCCGCGTTCGGTCGAGCCGGTAGTGTCCGGTTTGGACAGTACCGGTCGAGCCGGCCCAGGTTGACTAAGTTCATACCCTGCAACTAGTTTTTCGGGCTCTCGTATGGCGGATCTTTCGCAGGCTCGGAGCCAGATGCTCCTCATGAGCGGTACGGGCAACCGCCCCCTCGCGGAAGAGGTGGCGGCGCATCTGGGTCAGCCGCTCTGCCAGATCACGATCCGCCGCTTCGCCGACGGCGAAATCTTCGTCAAGATCGACGAGAACGTGCGCGGGCGGGACGTCTTCATCATCCAGCCTACGAATCCGCCGGCGGAAAACATCATGGAGCTGTTGCTCCTGATGGACGCGGCCCGACGTGCGAGCGCCGCGCGGATCACGGCGGTGATCCCCTATTTCGGCTACGCGCGCCAGGACCGAAAGGAGCAGCCCCGCGTCGCGATCAGCGCGAAGCTGCTGGCGAACATGGTGTCGGTCGCCGGAGCCGACCGGGTGCTGGCGATGGACTTCCACCAGCATCAGCTCCAGGGGTTTTTCGACCTCCCGGTGGATCACCTGTACGCCGCGCCGGCGTTCGTGAACCACTATCGGCAGAAGGCGCTCAGGGACCTGGTCGTGGTCGCGCCGGACGTCGGCTCGGCCAAGATGGCGCGCGGGTTCGCGAAGCGGTTGAATGCGTCCATCGCCATCATCGACAAGCGCCGGCCCTCGGCCAACATCGCCGAGGTGGTGAACGTGGTGGGCGAGGTGACCGGAAGGGATTGCCTCATCCCCGACGACATGATCGACACGGCGGGGACGATGGCAGAGGCGGTCCACGCGCTCAAGCGGTTGGGCGCCGAGGACATCTACTGCTGCGCCACCCACGCCCTGCTCTCGGGCCCCGCGGTGGAGCGCTTCGTGGGGTCGCCGGTCAAGGAGGTCGCGGTCACCAACACGATCGCGATCCCGCCGGAGCACCGGTTCGACCGGCTGAAAGTGCTGTCGATCGCCGGACTGCTGTCGAAGGCGATCGGCTACACCCACAGCGACCAGTCGGTGAGCTCGCTGTTTGATTAGGGCTGGCGGCCGGCACCGGCCGCCGCACGTGAACGGTTTTCCGAGGACTGAGCGATGCCCCCGCAAGCGAATATCGAGGCACAGACACGCGCCCACACCGGCAAGGGCGCGGCCCGCGCGCTCCGGCGCACCGGCCGGGTTCCCGCCGTCATCTACGGCCACGACCGGCCGTCGGAGGCCGTCACGGTGGAGACGCTGGCACTCACGAAGATGCTGGGCACGATCAGCGCCGCGACCACCATCGTCGACGTCACAGTCGATGGGCGCACGCCGGTCAAGGCGCTCATCCGCGAGATCCAGCGCGATCCCGTCCGGCCGGTGGACATTCTTCACCTTGATCTCTACGAGGTGAAGGCCGACGAGCAGGTCACGGTCTCCGTCCCCGTCCGGCTCGTGGGCGTGCCCGACGGCGTGCGCAACTTCGGCGGCGTGCTCGATCAGGTGCTCTACTCCCTCGAGGTCGAGGTGCTGCCGGCCGATATCCCGGATCACATCGATCTCGACGTCACCGATCTCGCCATCGGCCACTCGATGTTCGTGCGCGAGGTCCAGGTGGCGAAGGCGCGGATCCTGAACAGCGCCGATTCGCCGGTCTGCTCGGTCGTGGCGCCCCGCACCGAGGAGGCGCCGGCGCCTGCCCCGGAGGCGGAGGCCGCCGCCGCTCCGGCGGAGCCGGAGCTCATCCGGAAGCCCAAGGCGGAGACCGAAGGCGAAGCCGAAGAGTAGGCCCTGCACGCCATCGTTGGCCTGGGCAACCCCGGCCCGGAGTACGCGGATACCCGGCACAACGCCGGCTTCCGGCTGGCGGACCGGCTGGCCGAGCGGTGGGGCGTCGGCCCGTTCCGCCGGGGGGAGCGGGCCCGCGAGGCTGCGGGCACCATCCTGGGCAAGTCCGTCAAGCTCCTCAAGCCGCAGACCTACATGAACCGAAGCGGGGCCGCCCTGGCCTCGCTTCGCGCGCTTCCGGACTTCGATCCCGCGCAGCACCTCCTGGTCCTCGTGGATGACGTGGCCCTCCCCGCAGGCCGGTTCCGGCTCCGCGGCGCCGGCTCCGCGGGCGGCCACAACGGGCTCAAGAGCATCGAGGGCTCGCTCCAGCGCCAGGACTATGCGCGGCTTCGGATCGGCGTCGGCGCCAAACCGCCCGAGATCGACGATCTCGCGGATTGGGTCTTGTCCGACTTTACGTCGGAGGAGCGCGAAGCCCTCAAAGCCATGCTGGATCCGATGGCCGACGCGGTGGAGTGCTGGCTCGTGGAGGGGATCGAGAAGGCCATGACGAAACACAACACGTAATTCACCACCGTGGTGACACTGCCGAGCTCAACCGGTACCCATGCTTCGTCTAGGAATCGTCGGCCTGCCGAACGTCGGTAAGTCCACCCTCTTCAACGCCCTCACCAGCGCCAAGGCTCTGGTGGCGAACTACCCGTTCGCCACGATCGAGCCCAACACCGGGATCGTGCAGGTGCCGGATCCACGCCTCGACGCGCTCGCCGCGCTGGTCGGCCCCGAGCGGGTCGTGCCCGCCGCGGTCGAGTTCGTGGACATCGCCGGTCTCGTGAAGGGCGCAAGTCAGGGCGAGGGCCTGGGCAACCAGTTCCTCGCCAACATCCGCGAGGTGGACGCGATCCTTCACGTGATCCGCTGCTTCGATGATCCCGACATCCAGCACGTGATGGGGGCCGTCGATCCGGTGCGGGATCGCGAGGTGGTCAACATCGAGCTCGGGCTCGCCGACCTGGCCAGCGTCGAGAAGCGGCTGGACCGGACGGCCCGCACAGCCAAGTCGGGCGATCCCCAGGCGAAGCTCGAGCAGCGGCTGCTGGAAGCCGTCCAGACGGCGCTCGCGGCCGGAAAGCCGGCGCGCGCAGTGGTCCCCGCGGAGGAGGAGGCGCCGGTGTATCGCGGGCTGAACCTACTCACCAGCAAGCCCGTGCTCTATGCCGCCAACGTCGCCGAGGACCAGATCGCGGCAGGCAACGCGTTCGTGACCGCCCTTCGTGCCGCCGTGGAGCGCGACGGGGAGCAGGCGGAGGTCGTCACCTTCTCGGCCAAGGTCGAGGCCGAGCTGGCCGAGCTGGCCGCGGCCGACCGGGGCGAGTTCCTCCACTCCCTCGGGCTCACGGAGTCCGGCTTGGACCGCTTAGCGCACGCGGCATATCACCTGCTCGGTCTCCAGAGCTACTTCACCGCCGCTGAAAAAGAGGTTCGGGCGTGGACCGTTCACCGGGGGGACAAGGCCCCGGCCGCGGCGGGGGTGATCCACTCCGACTTCGAGCAGGGGTTCATCCGGGCGGAGACGGTCGCCTACGAGGATTTCGTTCGGGCCGGTGGCTGGAAGGGCGCCCGCGAGCAGGGGCTGGCCCGCGCCGAGGGGAAGGACTATGTGGTCCAGGATGGAGACGTAATGCTCTTCCGGTTCAGCAGTTGACGCCGCAGGCCAGACCCGCCTATACTTCCGCGCGCCAACAACTTCCCTCCTCGGCTCCACACCAGCGCCGGGGCGATCCAGACCAAAGGACGGTGACATGACCCGCCAGTACGAGGTGGTCTACATCTTCGACAGTGCGCTCGAAGAAACGGCCATCAACGAACGTCTCGCACGCTTTCACGCGCTCATCCAGCAGCCCGGCGCCGAGCCCCCTCAGGTGTCCCACTGGGGCAAGCGGACGCTCGCCTATCCCATCAAGAAGCACGAGACCGGGTATTACGTGGTCTCCAAGTTCGACACGATCGGCACGGCTCTCCCCGAGTTCGAGCGGGCCATCAAGCTCGACGAGGGGGTGCTCCGCTTCCTCGTCGTCGTGAACGAGGGGGCCCAGCCGGTTCCCGTCACGGCGGGCAAGAGCGAGGAGGAGGACGACGAATGAGGCGCCCCCAGAAGACCTGCGCCATCTGTGAGTCCGGCGTTCGCATCGTCGACTACAAGGACGAGCGCACACTTGGCCGGTTCCTGACCGAGCGGGGGAAGATCCTGCCCAGCCGGCTCTCCGGGACCTGCGCCCGGCACCAGCGCCAGCTCAGCACGGCCATCAAGCGGGCCCGGCAGCTCGCGCTCCTGCCCTACATCAAGGGCTTCGGCGGCTGAGTCAGGACGGCGCGACGGGGTCCGGGCCCGCGAGGCCGACGGCCCGGGCGAGCCTGGGCCCCCTGCTCGTCGCCTTCGCCTACCTGCTGCTTGCTCCGCCCGCCTTCCTCCTCGGGCCGCTCGCCGGGTTGCTCGCGTTGTCGCGCCCGGCGACCCTCCGGGAATGGGCGTGGCTCGCCGTGACTGCGGTCTGGCTGGGCGCGTGGCTGGAGCCCTCGGGCGACGTCGTGGAGCAACTGCTGCGGGCGGCGGGCGTGCTCGTCGCGGGCGCGTTCGTGGCCGTCTCGCTGGCGTGGCGCGCCCCCGTCTTCCGCCGCGCCGTGGTGGCGCTCGCCCTCGCGGCGGCGGCGCTCGTGCTTTGGGGCATCGCGCTCCGGCTCGATTGGCACGAGGTCCAGCGGGTCCTCGTGCGCGATGTGGCGCAGGGCTTCGAGGACCTCGCGAGGCAGGCGGACGAGGCCGGCGGCGGCGACACCGGAGCGCTCCTGCGCCAGATGGCCGACAACGCCCCCATGTGGGCCACGCTGGGGCCGGCGCTCCTGTTCCTGAACGCCCTCGGCGGCGTGCTCCTCGGCTGGTCGCTTTACCATCGGATCGCGGCACGGCCCGTGGGGGATCCCCCCGCGGCGTTCACGGCGTTCCGCTTCAGCGATCAGGCGGTATGGCTGCCGGTCGCCGGACTCGCGCTGGTCCTGCTCCCCGTGCGCCCCCCGCTGCACGATGTCGGCGGCAATCTGTTGCTGGTCGCCGTGGCGGTGTACGCGGCCCGCGGCCTGGCGGTGGTGGGCGCGGGCGCCGGCCGGCTGCCCCGGGTGACGACCGCGTTCGTGACCGTCGTCGCTCTGTTCCTGCTCCCGTTCGTGGTCGGAGGCCTCACGCTCCTCGGCCTCGCGGACACCTGGCTAGATTTCCGGCGACGCCCGGCGTCGCCGGCCACCGGAGGGTTCGACCGATGATCGAAGTCATCCTGCGCGAGGATGTGAAGTCGCTCGGCAAGGCGGGCGAGCTGGTGCGCGTGCGCCCGGGTTATGCCCGCAATTTTCTGCTTCCCAAGGGGCTCGCGTACGAAGCCAGCGACGGCAACAAGAAGCGGATCGCCGCCGAGACCAAGGCCCGCGCCACCCGGTTCGAAGCCGAGAAGGCGGAGGCGCAGACGTTCGCGGCCCGGCTCGCCGAGGCCGCGGTGACGCTCAAGGGCAAAGCGGGCGAAGAAGGCAAGCTGTTCGGGTCGGTGACGGCGCAGGATATCGCCGACGCGCTGGCCCAGCGGAGCCTCCAGGTGGACCGCCGGCGCATCGAGCTGGAGCACCCGATCAAGACGCTGGGCTTCCACTCGGTGGCGGTCCGGCTCCATCCCGAGGTCCAGGCCGAGGTCCGGGTACAGGTGGTCGCCGAGTAGCCCGACCATGACGGTGGGCATCGCCTACGTGGACGGGCCCCGGTTGTCGCGTTCCCTTCTCGCCGCGGCGGACTGGGTGGCGGCCGGCCGGGAGGAGATCAACCGGATCAACGTGTTCCCGGTCCCCGACGGCGACACCGGCACCAACTTCAGTCTCACGCTCCGTGCCGTCGCCGACGCGCTCCGCGCCCTCGGCGACGCTCCGCTTTCGGAGACCGCCCGCGCCGCCGCCCGGGCCGCCGTGCTCGGCGCCCGGGGCAACTCGGGCATGATGCTCGCCCACTTCCTCATGGGCTTCGCCGAGGCGCTGGGCGACCGGGAACAGGCGACCGCCGGGCAAATCGCCGCGGGGCTGCGCCGAGGGGCCGACCGGCTCTACGAGTCGCTCGACGATCCCCGCGAAGGCACCATCCTCACAGTCGCCCGGGAGGCCGCCGCCGCCGCCGAGCGCGCGGCGGCCGATTCCGCCGACCTGGCGGAGTTCATGACCCGGCTGCTCGCGGAGGCGGAGCAGGCGCTCGCCCGCACTCCGGAGTTGCTGGCCGTGCTCAAGGAAGCGGGGGTCGTGGACGCGGGCGGCAAGGGCTTCGTCCGGATGATCGAAGGCGTCGTGCGGTTCATCGAGGGCGATCCGATCCTCCCCGTGGACGACGGGGCGGCCGGTGGCGGCGAGCCCGCTGCGTTCGCCGCGGCGCTGGCGGAGGTGGCCGCGGAGCGCGATTTCCAGTACTGCACCGAAGTCCTCGTGCGCGGGGCGCAGCTGCCTTCGGCCAACGAGGTGCGCGCGGCCATGCGCAACTTCGGCGGCTCGATCCAGGTGGCGGTGATGACCGACGTGCTCAAAGTCCATGTGCACACCGATACGCCCGAGGCCGTCTTTAGTTATGCCGAGCGCTGGGGACGGATCGAGACCACGAAGGCCGAGGACATGCGGGCCCAGCACCGGCGGCTGTCCCACGCCCAGCGGCGCCCGGTCGCGGTCGTGGCGGACAGCTCGGCCGATCTTGCCGACCCGGTGCTCGACCGGCATCACATCTCGATCGTCCCGCTCCAGGTGATGTTCGGCAACGAAACCTTCCGCGACCGCGTAGAATTGAAGCCGGAGGAGTTCTACCGGCGCCTCCGGATCGCGAAAGACCTGCCGACCACGTCGCAGCCCACGCCCGCCGAGTTCGTGCGCGTGTTCCGCGACGCGCTGGAGGAGGCGGACGAGGTGGTGGCCCTGGTATTGTCCGGGTCGCTGTCGGGCACCCACCAGTCGGGCAAGGCGGCGGCCAAGGCGGCCGGCCTCGAGCGGGTCCACGTCGTGAACACCCGGACCGTCTCGCTTGGCATCGGGATGCTGGCGCTCCGGGCGGCGGAGCTCGCCGAATCCGGGTGGCGGGCCGCGGACATTGTGGCGGAGCTGGGGCGGTTGCGGGCGCAGTCGGGGGTCTTCATCACGGTCGACCGCTACGACAACCTCCTCCGCTCAGGACGGGTCACCCGGGGCAAGGCCTGGCTGGCTGGCGTGCTGGACGTGAAGCCGATCCTCTCGCTCGACGACGCGGGTCGGGTCGTGCCGGTGGATCGAGTCCGGGGCCGGGAGAATGTGGTGCCGCGGGTCCTGTCGCTTCTGGAGCGGGGGCTCACCCCGCGGCCGAAGGTGGTCCGGTTCGGGGTGGTGCACGCCGACGCGCCCGAGGTCGCAGAGCGGCTCCGTACGGCGCTGGTGGCGGCATACCGGCCGCGGGACTGCTTCGTTTCGCTCGCCACCGGGGTGTTGGGGACCCACGTCGGCGAGGGGGCTTGGGGGGTCTTCTATCAGGTGGAGGACGGCACCCCCACCCGTCTCGAGCACGGCCGCGTGAGCGGCGGGCTTTCGGCGTGACGGCCCGGCTGCCGGAGGCGCTGCGCCAGGCCCTCGAGGCCATCGACGACCTCAAGGGCGTACGGCCCGTGGTCCTGGATCTCCGCGGCCTGAGCGACGCCACCGATTTCTTCGTGATCGCGTCGGGCACGTCCGACGCGCATGTACGCGGTATCGCCGAGCACGTCATGGAGCGGCTCGGCCGGATCGGACATCGGACGCACCACGTGGAAGGCCTGGGGGGACGGTGGGTACTCATCGATTTCGTGGATTTCGTGATTCATCTCTTCCACCCGGAGACCCGTGCGTTCTATCAGCTCGAGCGGCTCTGGGGAGACGCGCCGGAGCTGTTGATCCGGTCGTCGTGAGCGGAGTCTCGTCTATGCTGCGACGCAGCGGGGTGGTCCTCGCCTTGGCGCTGGGCGCGCCGGGGCTCCTGTCCGCCCAGTACTTCGGGCAGAACAAAGTCCAGTACGAGTCGTTCGACTGGAAAATCATCCAGACCGAACATTTCGACGTCCACTTCTACCCGGTGGAGCGGGAGGCCGCGATGGACGCGGCCCGGATCGCGGAACGCTCCTACGCCCGGCTCTCCAAAATCCTGGGCCACCGGTTCAAGGAGCGGAAGGCCATCATCCTGTACGCCTCCCACTCCGACTTTTCCCAGACCAACACGACGCCCGGCGACGTGGGCGAGGGCACCGGCGGCTTCACCGACTTCTTCAAGCAGCGCAACATCATGCCGCTGACGGGGTCCTATGCCGACATCGACCACGTGCTCACCCACGAGATGACGCACCAGTTCCAGCTGGACGTCTTCTCCAGCGGGCGGGGCGGGTCCGCCCTCCAGGGCGTGCTCCAGGTACAGCCGCCCCTGTGGTTCATGGAAGGCATGGCGGAGTACATGTCACTCGGGCCGGTGAACCCGGAGACCGCGATGTGGCTCCGGGACGCCGCCCTGGAGAACAAGCTGCCCACCATCGAGCAGCTCACCTACGACCCGCGGATCTTCCCCTATCGGTTCGGGCACGCCCTCTGGGCCTACATCGGCGAACGCTGGGGCGACGAGGCGATCGGGGAGATTCTCCGGGGCAGCATCCAGGGCGGGATCGAAGCCTCGTTCAAGCGGGTCACCGGCCTGAGCCTGCCGCAGCTGTCCACCCAGTGGCGCGACGCGGTCCAGGCGAAATACCTCCCGGAGGTCGGGTCGCGGGTACGCGCCCGGGCCGTCTCCCAGGAGCTCCTCACCGAGAAGCGCGACAAGGGGACGCTGCACCTCGCGCCCGCCCTCTCGCCCGACGGGAGCCAGGTCGTCTACTTCGGCGAGCGCGACTGGTTCTTCGTGGACCTGTGGCTCGCGGACGGGAAAACCGGCGAGCCCAAGCGTCGCATCCTCAAATCCACCCAGTCGAGCAACTACGAGACGTATCGCTTCATCAACTCGCAGGCGAACTGGTCGCCGGACGGGAAGTATCTCGCCTTCGCGGCCAAGCGAGGGCCGCGGGACAACATCGTCATCGTGGACGTGGCCCGGAATCGGGAGGTCAAGTCCATCGTGGTGAAGCTGAACGGCGTCACCACCCCCAGCTGGAGCCCCGACGGCGAGAAGTTGGTCTTCACCGGCTACGACGGGGGCCTCACCGACCTGTTCGTGGTCAACAAGGACGGCAGCGGCTTCAAGCGGCTGACCGAGGACAAGTACGCCGACCTGCACCCGGTCTGGTCGCCGGACGGCAAGAGCATCGCCTTCGCGACCGACCGCGGGCCGGCGACTGACTTCCGCACGCTCAAGTACGGAAATTTCCGGATCGCCCTCTATCGCCTCGACAACGGCACGATCGAAGTGCTGCCGCATATGGACCAGGGCAAGAACGTGAGCCCGCAGTGGGCGCCGGACGGCCGCTCGCTGGCCTTCGTGTCCGACCGGAACGGCGTGAGCAACATTTTTCTGTACGACTTCGACACCAGGGACGTCTACCAGCTCACCGACTTCTACACCGGCGCCCAGGGCATCACCCCGCTCTCCCCCGTGCTTTCCTGGTCGCCCGGCGCGGATCGGTTGGCGTTCAATTACTACGAGAACGGCAAGTACGACATCTACACGGTGAACAACCCCCGCGCGCTCAAGCGGACCCCGTACACGCCCATGCCGCTCGCCGGCCCCGCCGTGGCGCAGGCCCCCGCGCCCCGGGACACCGGCGTCGCCCAGATCGACAAGAACCCCCAGATCGGCGAGGGCGGCTCGATCTACCGGAGCTCGAAGGGATTCCGCCCCTCCGCCGATCTGGGGCGGGCGTCGGATACGAGCAAGTTCGTGGCGCCCCTTACGGTCGCGCGCCTGCTCGACTCCGCCAACTACGCGCTGCCGGACACCAGCGAGTTCACGATCAAGCCCTACAAGATCGGGTTCTCCGCCGACTATATCGCCCGGCCCCAGGTGGGGTACGTGCGCGACAATTTCGGACAGGGGTTCTACGGCGGGAGCGCCATCACGCTGAGCGATATGCTCGGTAACCACAACCTGGCTTTCGGGCTCGCGGTCAACGGCCGGATCGACGAGGCGCAGGCCGTCGCGGCCTACACCAACCTCACCCACCGGCTCAACTGGACCGTGGGGCTGTCCCAGGATCCCTATTTCTACTTCTTCGGGGCGGGGTACTCGACCGATCCGAATACCGGCGAGCCGCTCTACATCCAGCAGATCCGACGTCTCGTCTTCCGATCGGCGTTCGTGGCGGCTCAGTATCCGTTCAGCCGGTTCTCCCGGGTAGAGCTCGGGCTGCAGGCGACCAACGTGGACGATGCGGTCTACGAGATCATCGAGCCCATCGTCTCGCAGCCGTCGATCGTGAAGATCGGCCTCGGCTCGCACAACTACGTGCAACCGCGTCTGGCGCTGGTGCACGACAACTCGCTCGCGGGGTATACCGGGCCGTTCGCCGGCCGCCGCTCACGCTTCGAGATCTCCCAAACCATCGGCGGCTGGCGGTTCTTCCAGGGCCTCGCGGACTACCGGCGCTACGACAAGATCGCCGGCCCCGTCGTCCTCGCGACCCGGGGACTGTTCCTCGGACGCTTCGGTCGAGACGCGAACCAGTTCCAGAACTTCATCGGGATCCCGGATTTCCTCCGCGGGCACACGTCCGGCTCGTACGATCGGAACGAGTGCCTCCTGATCCAGGCGACGCCGGCCAACTCCCAGACCGGGTGCGTAGAGCTGGACCGCCTGATCGGGTCCCGCTTCGCCGTGGGGTCGGCCGAGCTGCGGTTCCCCATCCTGACCCGGCAGATCTTCCGCAAGCTCCCTTCGGCGGTGCCGCCCATCGAGGGCGCGTTCTTCTATGACGTCGGGATCGCGTGGAACGACGGCAACACGCTCGAGTGGAGTCTCCCTCAGACCAACGACCCCGCGGTCCTCGAGAACGTGCGCACCCCGCTTCAGGCGTACGGCGCGTCGATCCGGACGAACCTGTTCGGCTTCGTCATCCTGCGGTTGGACTACGCCCGTCCGCTCAACCGGCCGATCAAGAGCCTCTGGACCCTGAGCCTGGGACCGACGTTCTAGGGTGAACGGTGAACGGTGAACA
>OEKQ01000254.1_pt1 | contig 16160 bp, 14 predicted proteins | sample 1503141 | NCBI WGS metagenome assembly OEKQ01 (sample SAMEA104379568, study PRJEB20068) | metagenome | isolation source: 1998
CATCTTCATCGACGAGATCGACGCCGTCGGCCGGCACCGGGGCGCCGGGCTGGGGGGCGGGCACGACGAGCGGGAGCAGACCCTCAATCAGCTCCTCGTCGAGATGGACGGGTTCGAGTCGAACGACGGGGTCATCCTCCTCGCGGCCACCAACCGGCCCGACGTGCTGGATCCCGCGCTGCTCCGGCCCGGCCGGTTCGACCGCCAGATCGTGGTGGACGCCCCCGACGTGCGGGGCCGGGAGCAGATCCTCCGGATCCATACCCGGAAGATCCCGTTGTCGTCCGACGTCCGGCTGGACATCATCGCCAAGGGCACGCCGGGGATGGCCGGCGCCGACCTCGCCAATCTGGTGAACGAGGCGGCCGTGCTGGCGGCCCGGAGGAACAAGACGCTCGTGGACATGCAGGACTTCGAGGAGGCAAAGGACAAGGTCACGCTGGGCGTCGAGCGGCGGAGCCTCGTGCTGAACGAGGACGACCGCAAGCTCACCGCCTACCACGAGGCCGGTCACGCCGTAGTCTCGCTCAACACGCTCGGGGCCGATCCGATTCACAAGGTCACGATCGTCCCCCGCGGGCGCGCGTTGGGGCTGATGGCCTCGCTGCCCGAGCGGGATCGCTACGGGCACACGAAGGAGTGGCTCATCGGCCGTCTCACCATCAGCTTCGGCGGCCGGGTGGCGGAGGAGATCGTCTTCGGTCCGGAGAAGGTGACCACCGGGGCGGGCAGCGACATCCAGTACGCCACCAACATCGCCCGGCAGATGGTGACGACCTACGGGATGAGCGAAAAGGTCGGCATGATGGCCGTGGGCGACCGGGAACAGGAGATCTTCCTCGGGCGTGAGTTCGCGACCCGGCGGGAGATTTCCGAGCGTACCTCCGAGATGGTGGACGAAGAGGTGAAGCGCCTGCTGGACGAGGCGCAGTCGCGGGCGCGCGGGGTGCTCACCGCGCAACGAAACCTGCTGGATCGCATCGCGGCCGCCCTGCTCGAGCGGGAAACGCTCGACGCGGAGGAGATCCAGCTCCTGCGGCGCGGGGAGGCCCTACCCCCGCGCACCCTCGTGTCCGAGCCGGTCCCGGCTCCGACGCCGGCCGCGCGGCCCGAGCCGCTCCCCGGCCTGCCGCCGATTCTCGGTGCGCCGCCGGCCAAGCCGGCGGGCGCGTGAATGTCGTTCCGCTTGCCTTTCATTCCCTCAGTGCGTTCCGTGACGCGCTCTCGGCACACGGGTGGGACGCGGGGCCCGCGGCCGCGGCCGCGGGCGGCGTTCAGCCTTTAGCGTTTCACATCACCGAGCTGGACCGGGAGACCCTCGAGTCCCTGGTCCGCTTCGCTGGCCGGCTGGGTCTCGAGGTCCTCACCGGGGACAGCTGGGCCATCGTTGCGGGCAGCCGCTCCCGTCTGAGCGCGTTCGCCCGTCCGTGGACCGCACCGGAGGGGCTGCGGGAGGTCTCCATGCGCGTCGGCCTCGCGATGCCGCCCGATCCGCCCCGGGTCTGGCGGACGGCCCGGGGCGAGCTGCCGCTCGACCGGCCGGTCCTGATAGGCATCCTCAACGTCACCCCCGACAGCTTTAGCGATGGCGGCCTCTACGCCGCGCTGGACGACGCGCGGGCCCATGCCGCCCGCCTGGCACGCGAGGGGGCCGCGGTCGTGGACATCGGTGGCGAGTCAACCCGGCCCGGCCGCGAGGGGTTCGTCCCCGAGGCCGAGGAGCTGCGTCGGGTGATTCCCGCCATCGAGGCCGTCGGCCGCGACCTGCCCAAGGTCGTGATTTCCGTGGACACGGTGAAGGCGGGCGTGGCCCGGGCCGCGCTCGACGCGGGGGCGGCCGTCGTGAACGACGTCACAGGGCTCCGGCACGATCCGGCGCTGGGCGCGGTCGCGGCGCAGGCCGGCGCCGGGCTGGTCCTGATGCACTCGCGCGGGGCGCTCGCCGAGATCGCAACCTACGCCTACGCGGATTACGGGGGCGATCCGGTCCCCGCGGTGCTGGCCGAATTGGCCGCAGCCGTGGCTCGGGCGACAGCGCAGGGCGTGGCCGCCGAGAGGATCGTGCTGGATCCCGGGCTCGGCTTCTCGAAGACGCCGGAGCAGAATATGTTGGTCTGCGATCGGCTCGACGCGTTCCAGTCGCTGGGCCGGGCGATCCTGGTCGGTCCCTCGCGCAAGCGGTTCGTCGGCGCGATCACCGGCCTGGAGGCGGCGGAGCGGGACCGCGCCAGCGCCACCGTCTGTGCGCTCGCGTGGGAGCGGGGAGCGCGGTTATTCCGGGTGCACGACGTCGCCGCGGCCCGTGAGGCGCTGGCGGTGGCCCAAGCCATCGGAGGTCCGTAGTGTCCCTGGAGCAGATCCCGATCGGCACGCCGTCCTGGCGGGACCTGCTCGAGATTCTCATCGTCGCCGCGGTGCTGTACAAGGTCCTGAAATTCCTCGCCGGCACCCGGGCCCTCCAGATCCTGTTCGGCGTTCTCGTCCTCGGCGGTATCTACGTCGCCGCGTTCCTCCTCAAGCTCTCGATGATCACCTACGTCTTGGGGGTGGTCTTCACCTACGGCGCGTTCGCGGCGCTGGTTGTGTTCCAGCCCGAGCTCCGGTACGCGCTCGCCCGGCTGGGACAGACCCGCCCCTTCACGTTCTTCAGCGGCCGGGCCGCGTCGGTCGTGGCCGAGCAGGTAAGCGAGGCGGTCGAGCGGCTCAGCCGGAACGCCACGGGCGCCATTATCGCCGTCGAGCGCGAGGTGGCGCTGGAAGAGTATCTGGACTCGGGGACGCGGCTCCAGGCCGGACTCTCCGCCGACCTGGTCGCCACCATCTTCAGCCCGTACTCGCCGCTGCACGACGGCGCCGTCGTGGTCCGGGGCGACCAGATCATCGGAGCAGGCTGCATTCTGCCGCTCACCCAGCACTCCCCGCCGAGCAAGACGCTCGGCACCCGCCACCGCGCCGCGCTCGGCCTCTCGGAGGAGACCGACGCCATCGTCTTCGTGGTTTCGGAGGAGACCTCCGCGATCTCCGTGGCGCAGCGGGGGAGCCTGGAGCAGGGCCTCACGCCCGACCGCGTGCGCCAGCTGCTCGCCGCGCCCGCCCCCCGGGCGTGAGCCGCACGGCTGCGTCGCGTACCTGCCGCCCCGGGCGCGGTAACGATCGGCTTCCGGCCCTACAGTTGGCTGGCATCCCCGCGTAGATTTGAAGGTTATGACGTTCCCGGAGCTGCCGGCCCGGCTCGCCCAGGCGCGTGAGGCGATCGACAGGCATCAGGAGCTCGGGGGATGGCGCCATCCGGTGACGATCGTCGCGGTCACCAAGACGCACGGGCCGGACGCCGTCCGCGCCGCCGTGGCGGCCGGCATCGGCGCGGTGGGTGAAAATCGGGTGCAGGAGGCGCTGGTCAAGCAGGATCAAACCAGGGACGTCGCGGTCGATTGGCACTTGATCGGGACGCTGCAGCGGAACAAGGCTCGCCACGCGGCCGGGCGCTTCGCCCTCATCCATTCGGTGGATCGGCTGGACCTGGCGCTGGAGCTGGCGCGCCGGGTGCCCGAGGGTCGCCGCCAACCCGTGCTGGTGCAGGTCAACTGCTCGCAGGAGCCGCAAAAGGGCGGCGTCGAGCCGGACGGCCTGCCCGGCCTGCTGGACGGTCTCCGTCCCCTTGGCAGCCTGGCGGTCCGGGGGCTGATGACCATGGCGGCGCTCACTGCGGACGCCGCCGAGCAGCGCCGGGCGTTCCGGTTGCTCCGGACCCTGCGAGACCGGGCGCACGACGCGGAACACCCGCTACCCGAGCTGTCCATGGGCATGTCGGCCGACTTCCCGGTGGCCGTCGAGGAGGGAGCGACCATGGTGCGGCTGGGGACCATGCTTTTCGGGGAGCGCGCATGACCGACGAAGCCTTCCAACTGACCCCCCAGGACGTCCGCACGCACGACTTCGCCCGCGTCGTCCGGGGCTACGATCGCACTCAGGTGGACGAGTTCAAGCAGCGGCTCGCCGAGGAGATCGACCGCCTCACGCGGGCGCGGGTCCAGGCGGAGGAGCGCCTCAAGAGCGCGCAGGACCAGCTCCGCGCCTATCGCGAGCGGGAGCGGGCCCTGAACGAGGCGCTGGTGGCGGCCCAGCAGCTCCGTGCCGACACCCGCGCGCAGGCCGAGCAGGAGGCGGCGATCGTTCTGCGGGAGGCGCAGGTCGAGGGCGCCAAGCTCGTGGACCGCGCCAAGCTGGACGAGCAGATGGTGCGGGAACGGACCGAGGACGCGGTCCGCCAGTTCAACGCGTACGTCGCGGCTTTCCGGGTCATGCTCGAGCGCCAGCTGGCCGAGGTGGACGGATTGCAGGCGGCGGCGCGGGCGCGACCGCCGGCGATATCGGAGGTCGAAGTGGGAGCGGGGGAGACGGGTTGACCGCGACGGCGCTGTACGAGGACATCCGGCGGGCGGTGGACGCGGTGCGCGCCCGATCGTCGCTCGCGCCCGCGGTGGGGATCATTCTCGGCACCGGACTCGGGGGACTGGCTGAGGAGATCATGGTCGAAGCCAGCGTGCCGTACGAGACGATCCCCGGGTTTCCGCTCTCGACCGTCGAGTCCCACGCCGGCCGGTTGCTGCTGGGGCGCCTGGGCGGCAAGCCGGTGGTGGCGATGCAGGGGCGGTTCCACCGCTATGAGGGTTACTCCCTCGCCCAGGTGACGTTCCCGGTGCGGGTGCTGCACGCCCTGGGGGCGCAGACCCTCATCGTCTCCAACGCCTGCGGCGGCATGGACCCGCTCTGGGCGGCCGGCGACCTGGTCCTGCTCGCGGATCACATCAACCTGCTCGGCGACAACCCGCTGGTGGGTCCCAACGACGACCGCCTGGGTCCCCGGTTCCCCGACATGTCCGCGCCCTACGCACCGGAGCTCCGTGCGCTGGCCCGGGACGCGGCCCGCGCGCTCGGCATCACGCTCAGGGAGGGCACCTACGTGGCGGTCGCCGGGCCCAACCTGGAGACCCGGGCCGAGTATCGGATGCTCCGCGCGATCGGTGCCGACGTGGTCGGCATGTCGACGGTACCGGAGGTGATCGTCGCCAACCACGAGGGGATGCGCGTGATGGGCGTCTCGATCATCACCGATCTGTGTCTACCGGACGCGCTCGAGCCTGCGGACATCGGGCGCATCATCGACACGGCGCGCCAGGCGGAGCCGTCGCTCACGCGACTGATCCGGCAAGTCGTGGAGCGGATGTAGCGCATGCCGTTTCCCGCTTGGCCCGATCTGACCCCCGACCAACTCGAGGAGGCGCAGCTCGAGCTGTGGAGGGCGGAGCGTCTGTTCCAGCGCACCCTCGAGGCGGGGCAGGGCGGACCGCCCTACGTCTTCTACGAAGGGCCCCCCACGGCGAACGGCCGGCCCGGGATCCACCACGTCTTCTCCCGCACGATCAAGGATCTGGTCTGCCGCTTCCACACGATGCAGGGGAAAGCGGTCACCCGGATCGCCGGATGGGACACCCACGGGCTTCCCGTCGAGATCGAGGTCGAGAAGGAGCTCGGCATCAACGGGAAGAAGGACATCGAGCGCTTCGGGGTCGCCGAGTTCAACGCCCGCGCCCGGATGAGCGTCTTCAAGTACCAATCCGAATGGGAAGGGCTCTCCGACCGCATCGGCTACTGGCTCGATTACGAGCACCCCTACATCACGTGCAGCAACGAGTACATCGAGACCGTGTGGTGGCTGCTCCGCCGCCTGCACGAGAAGGGCCTGCTCTACCGCGGCCACCGGGTGCTTCCGTACTGCCCCCGCTGCGGCACCGCGCTCTCGAGCCACGAGCTCGCTCTGGGCTACGAGCAGGTGACGACCAATTCGGTCTACGTCACCTTCCCCCTCGAGGACGACCCGAGGCGCCAGCTGCTGATCTGGACGACGACGCCGTGGACCTTGCTGTCGAACGTCGCGGTGGCGGTGAACCCGGAGCTCGAATACGGCGAGTATCCGGTGGACGGCCGGACCATCATCCTCGCTACTGCGCGCGCCGGCCTCCCCAGCGGGCTGGAAGCGATCGCGCCGCCCGCGGACGGCGTGGGGACGGGCCGCCAGTCCGCCAGGGCGCGAAAGTCCCCCGTGCCGTTCGGGGCGATCACTCCCCTCCGCACGTTCAAGGGGAGCGAGCTGGTGGGGCTTCGCTACCGTCGCCCGCTCGAGGTGGTGCCGCTGCCGGAGGACCGAGTGTCGCACGTCGTCGTCGCCGGCGATTTCGTCACCGCGGAGGACGGCTCCGGGCTGGTCCACATGGCGCCCGCCTTCGGCGCCGACGATTACGCCGTGGGGCAGGAGCACGGGCTCGCCCTGGTGCGGCCGGTCGCCGCCGACGGCACCTTCGTCGGCACGACTTGGCCCGAGATCGAGGGCAAGCTGGTCACGGCGCGGGAGACCAACGACCTCATCATCCAGCGGCTCAAGCAGGACGGCCGCTGGCATCTGTCCCAGCCGTACACGCACACGTACCCCCACTGCTGGCGTTGCCAGAGCCCGCTCATCTACTACGCCCGTGATTCCTGGTTCGTCCGGACGTCGGCGGTGAAGGACCGGATGCTGGCCCTGAACGCACAGGTGGACTGGCACCCTCCGGAGGTCGGCGCCGGCCGGTTCGGGGAGTGGCTCGCCAACAATGTGGACTGGGCCCTCTCGCGCGACCGGTACTGGGGCACGCCGCTGCCGATCTGGGTCTGCGACGACGACGCGTCCCATGTCGAGGTGATCGGCGACTTCCAGCAGCTGGCGCATCGCTGGGGCAAGCCGATCCCCCCGGACTTCGATCCGCACAAGCCGTTCATCGATGAGTACGTCTGGGCCTGTCACTGCGGCGGCCTCATGCGCCGGACACCCGAGGTGATCGACACCTGGTTCGATTCCGGGGCGATGCCGTACGCGCAGTGGCACTACCCGTTCGAGCACGAGGCCGAGTTCCGGACGCATTTCCCGGCCGACTTCATCTGCGAGGGTGTAGACCAGACCCGGGGCTGGTTCTACAGCCTGCTGGCGATCGCGACGACGGTGTTCGATCGGACCGCCTACGAGCACGTGATCGTCAACGAGCTGGTGCTGGACGCCGACGGCCAGAAGATGTCCAAGAGCCGAGGCAACGTGGCGGACCCGCGGGAGATGATCCGGGAGTTCGGCGCCGACACGATCCGGGTGTATCTCCTCGCCTCGAGCCAGGTCTGGCTGCCGAAGCGGTTCGACCGCCGGACCGTTCCCGAGGTGGCCGGGGGCTTCTTCAACACGCTCAGGAACACCTACGGGTTCTTCTCGCTGTACGCCGGCGACTGGCGGCCGGAGCAGGCGCCGCCCGTGACTGCCCGCCCCCGGACGGATCGCTGGTTGTTGAGCCGGCTGGATGCGACGATCAATGCAGTGGCCGGGCACTGGGGCGGGTACGACGTCACCGCCGGGACCCGCGCCATCATGGACTTCGTCGTGGACGATCTCTCGAACTGGTACGTCCGTCTGTCCCGCGCCCGGTTCTGGGCGCCGGACCGCGAGGCGGATCCCGCCGCGGTGGCCACGTTGCACGAGGCGCTCACGACGATCGCGAGGCTCCTCGCGCCGGCGGCGCCGTTCGTCACCGACTGGCTCCACCGGGCGCTGGCCGGAACCTCCGTGCACCTCGCGCGGTTTCCGGTGGCCCGGGACCGGCGGGACGCGGGGCTGGAGCTCGCCATGGACGCGGTCCGCCGGCTCGCCAAGCTCGCCCGCGCCGCCCGGGATGACGCGACCATCCGGGTTCGCCAGCCGCTCCGGGGGATGCGGGTCGCGGTTCCCGCGGCGGTCCGCGGACCGGCGCTGGACGCGTTCCTGGAGCTGCTCCGGCTGGAGGTGAACGTGAAGGCGGTCGAGGTGGTGGGATCGGACGCCGACCTGGTGCGGCTTCGCGCCAAGCCTAATTTCCGGTCCCTCGGCAAGCGGTTCGGCAAGCGCACGCCGGACGTGGCGGCGGCGGCGGCGCGGCTCACCCAGGAGCAGCTCCGCGCGCTCGAGGCGGGGGAGAGCGTCTCCCTCGATCTGGACGGGGAGACAATCACGTACCTGCCGGAGGACCTGACTGTCGAGCGCGAGGTCACGAGCGACTGGCTCGTCAAGACCGACGGTCCCTACGTCGTGGCCCTGGATCCGACGCTGGACGACGCCCTGCGACACGAGGGCATCGCGCGCGAGGTGGTCAACCGGGTGCAACGGCTCCGCAAGGAGGCCGGCTATGAGTACACGACACGCATCCATCTGTGGATCGACGGCGACCGGGCGGCGATCGAGGCCCTCCCGCCGCACGCCACGTTTATCGAGGAGGAGACGCTGGCCCGCTGCCTCGAGCTCGGCGCCCGGGCGCTCGCGCCCGACCGGGAGCAGGAGCTGGCGATCGACGGCATGAAGGTGGTGCTCGGTGTGCGGCGCTACGAGGACAGGCCGCGTGTCTGACCCCAACTGAACGGATGTACCGAATGAACAAGAAGCAGTTGTCCCACCTGGAGAAGCGCTTGCTCGAGGAGCGGGCGCGCGTCATGAAGGAGCTGGGTTACTACGACGAGTCGTTCAACGCCTCGCTGCAATCGTCCGACGGCGATCTCTCGTCCTACTCCTTCCACATGGCCGACCAGGGCACCGACGCCATGGAGCGGGAGAAGCAGTTCCTCTTCGCCTCGCAGGAGGGGCGCTACCTGTGGCACGTGAACGAGGCGCTCCGCCGCCTGTACAAGGCCCCGGAGAAGTTCGGCCACTGCCACACCTGCGGCGCCGAGATCACCTTCGAGCGGCTGGATGCGCTGCCGCACGCGCGGCTCTGCATCACGTGCAAGGAAAAGGAAGAGGATGGCAAGCGCCGCTGACCGCCGGATCTTCTGGGCGGCGGCGCTGGTGGTCGTGGCGCTCGACGTGGTGACGAAGCTCATCGCGGAGGCCACCCTGCTGCTGACGCCGGGCATCCCGGTCTTCGGCGACTGGTTCCAGCTCCGCCTGGTCTATAACCGGGGGGCCGCGTTCGGGCTCCACGTGGGACCGTACTCGCGGTGGGTGTTCTTCGCGGTCGCGATCATCGCCGTGCTGGTGCTCAACCGGATGTCGGTGCAGACCTCGCCGGCCGACCGCTTCCGCCAGCTCGCGCTGGGCCTCGTGGCCGGGGGCGCCGCCGGCAACCTCATCGACCGCATGCGGAGCGGGCGCGGCGTCGTGGACTTTCTCGACGTCGGAGTCGGGTCGCTCCGGTGGCCGACTTTCAACGTGGCGGACATCGCGGTGAGCTGCGGCGGCGTCGCGCTCGCCATCGCGCTCTGGCGCGAGGATCACCGCCGCGCGCGCGCCGAGTCCGCTCCGGCGGCATGACGCATGGGCGGCCGGGCGGCCAGGCCGCTCCGCCCCAGGTCGAGTTTTCCGTTCTCGCCGAGCGCACCGAGCGCCTCGATCGCTTTCTCGCCGACCAGCTCGAGCTCTCCCGCACGCAGGCCGCACGTCTCCTTGCCGACCACGCCGTGCGCGTGAACGAGGGGATCGCCCGCCCGTCCCGGACCCTCGCCCGCGGTGACCGGGTGGCCGTCACCTTCCCCGCGGAGGAGCCGCCGCGGCAGCTCCGGCCGGCGGAGATCACGCTCACCGTGGTCTGGGAGGACGAGCACCTCGCGGTGATCGACAAGCCCGCCGGTCTGGTCGTTCATCCGGCGCCGGGGCACTGGGAGGACACGCTGGTCAACGCGCTCATTGCCCGCGGGACCACGCTCGCGGGGGGCGCCGAAGGCCGGCCCGGTATCGTGCACCGGCTCGACCGGGACACGTCGGGGCTCATGATCGTCGCGAAGACCGATCTCGCCCACCGGCGGCTCGGCCACATGCTCGCGGCCAGGCGGGTGAAGCGGGCCTACGCCGCGCTGGCCTGGGGGCACCTCGACGAGAGCCCCACCGTCATCTCGGCGCCCGTCGGCCGTCATCCCCGCGATCGCAAGCGCATGGCGATCCTCGCGACCGGTCGGAGCGCCCGCACCGACGCCCACGTCGTCGCCCGGTTCGCCAGCACGGACCTCCTGCGACTCGAGCTCCATACGGGACGAACCCACCAGATCCGGGTGCATCTCGAGCACATCGGGCACCCGGTCGTAGGGGACCCGGTGTACGCGGCGGGTGGGAGCCGGCGGGTTTCCGACTCGGCGCGGCCGCCGGCCGAGGCGTTGGAGCGGGCGGCGCCGAGGCAGGCGCTGCATGCCGCGTGGCTTGCGTTTCGCCACCCCGTGTCCGGGGTGCCCCTGGAGCTCCGATCGGAGTGGCCCCCGGACCTGGGGCCAGCGCTCGCGCTGGCCGCGGGAACGGATGTCGTTGCTCGTCCGGACCCCCTCGCCTATCTTCTGTTCTTCGATAGACATGAGTGAAGCGGACGCCCTGCCGGCCGTGATTTTCCGGGTCGGCGACCTGATCTGCGCCGCCCCGGCGGCCCGCATTCGCGAGGTGCTGGGACGCCTCCCAGCCACCCGCATTCCCGGCGTGCCATTTGCCGTAGAGGGGCTGGTCAACGTCCGCGGCGGCCTGTTGACGGTGGCGGATGGCCATGCGCTCCTCGGCCGCCCGATGCGCCCGGAGGACGAGGGCGCCATCTTGGTGCTCGACTTCGGAAGCCGGCGCTTCGGGCTCGCGGTCAGCCAGGTGCTCGACTTCGTGGAATTCCCACCCGGCTCGGTCTCGCCCCGTGAGGAGCTCCCCGGCGTGGACCCGGCCCTGGTTCGCGCTGTCGCCGCGCGGGACGATCGGCACTTCATCCTGCTGGACATCGACGCGCTGCTGGCTCCCATGGCCGGCGGCAATCCGGAACCGCTCGGAGGTGGGCAGTGAATCATACGGTGCTCGTCTGCGATGACGCGATCTTCATGCGCACGATGATCAGCGACATTCTCAACCAGGCTGGCTTCGAGATCGTGGGCGAGGCGGAATCGGGACTCCAGGCGGTCCAGAAGTACCGCGAGCTCAAGCCTGATCTGGTCACGATGGACATCGTGATGCCCGACATGGGCGGGATCGAGGCCGTGCGGGAGATCTGCAAGCAGGATCCCGACGCGAAGATCCTCATGTGCAGTGCGATGGGGCAGCAGGCGCTGGTGGTCGAAGCGATCCAGGCCGGCGCCAAGGATTTCGTCGTCAAGCCGTTCCAGCCTTCCCGGGTCCTCGAAGCGGTCCAGCGCGTCCTGGGCTAAAGAGGCTCCCATGGCCGACCCGAAGTACGCCGCGCTGTTTCTGGCCGAAGGCCGGGAGCATCTCCGCGCCTGTAACCAGCTGCTGTTGGACTGGGAGCGGGATCCCGCGGCGGCAGAACCGGTCAGCGGACTCTTTCGTGCGATCCACAACATCAAGGGCATGGCCGCCACCATGGGCTACGCAGGGGTCGCCGACCTCGCCCATCGAGCGGAGAACCTCCTGGAGGCGATCCGCGCGGGGCGGCCGGCGACGCCGGACCTGATCCAGCTGCTCTTCCGGAGCGTGGATGCGCTGGAGAAGGCGGTCGAGGGGGCGTCGACGGGTGCGGGCGAGCCCGGGGCCGAGCTGCTCAGGGCGCTCGACGACGCGGCGCGGGGCCCCGGGGCGCCCGCGGTCGAAACACCGCCGGCGACGCCTGCCCCCGCGCCCAAACCGGCGGCGGCGCGGAAGGGGCCGATCGGGCATCTGGTCGGCGTCACAATCCGCTCCGGGGCGTCCATGCGCGGCGCCCGCGCGCTGCTCGCGCTCCAGCGGGCCGAGGCGCTGGGCCGGATCACGGCGCTCCGCCCGCCGGCCGCCGCATTCGAGCGCGAAGGCTTCGACGGCCGCTTCAGCTTCCACTTGCGGACCGACGTCTCGGTCGAGCGGATCGAGGCGGCGATCCGCTCGGCCGGCGAGGTCGCCGCGGTCGCGTTCGACGGCAGCGTGGTCATCGAGGCCGAGGGGCCGCAGGCGCCGGCGCGCCAGATCCGGGTCGATCTCCAGCGGCTCGACGCCATGATGAAGCAGGTGGGGGAGCTGGTCGTCGCGCGGAACCGCCTGCTCGATCTGGTGCGGGGCGACGGATCCGAGCTGGCGGAGCTCGCTGGGCTCGTGTCCCGTCTCGTCTCCGACCTCCAGTCCGAGGTCGTCGCGGTGCGCATGACCCCGGTGGGAGAGGTCTTCGACCGGTTCCCCCGGCTGGTCCGCGATCTGGCCCGGGACCTCGGGAAGCAGATCCGGTTCGAGGCCGAGGGCGGCGACATCGAACTCGACCGCTCAATCCTCGACGAGCTGGGGGATCCGCTGCTCCACCTCATCCGCAACGCCGCCGATCATGGGCTCGAGCGCGCCGAGGAGCGGGAGGCGGCCGGCAAGCCGTCCGAAGGACGCATCCAGCTATCCGCGACGCGGGAGCGCCGCAGCGTGGCCATCCGGGTCAGCGATGACGGCCGGGGCATCGACCGGGGAGCCATCCTCGCGAAGGCCAAGCGCGAAGGAATCGCCGAGCCGAGCGTGGAGGTGCTGACGGACGATCTGCTGCTCCGGTTGCTCGCCCGGCCGGGGTTCAGCACGGCGGTCCGGGTGAGCGGCGTGTCGGGGCGCGGGGTCGGCGTCGAGGTGGCGCTCGGCCGCGCCCGCGCTCTGGGCGGCAGCCTGGACGTGCACACCGAGCCGGGGCAGGGGACCACCTTCACGCTGCGGGTCCCGCTCACGCTCGCGATCGTGCGGGCGCTGCTGGCGCAGGCAGGCGAGGAGCGCTACGCGGTGCCGCTGGCCTATGTCGCGGAGACGGTCGAGTTCGACACCCGCGCCGTGACGGCGCTCCGGAGCCGGGAGGCCCTGGTCGTGCGCGACCGGGTGATCCCCACCGTGCACCTGCGGGACCTCGTCGCGGCGCGGGTGGATCGGGCTCCGGCCCGACGGCCCACCATCATCCTCGAGGTGGGCGAGCGCCGTACCGCGCTCGTGGTGGACGCGCTGCTGGGGCAGCAGGACATCGTGATCGAACCGTTCGATGCGCCGCGGGGCATGCCGCCGTATCTTGGCGGGGCCACGATCCTCGCCGACGGCGCCCCCGCCTTGATCCTCGACGCGGCCGCTCTGGTGTAGGGGGGATGATGGAAGACGTGCGGGATCTCAAAGAGCTGCAGCTCGACGCGCTGAAGGAGGTCGCGAACATCGGCGCGGGGCACGCCGCCACGGCGCTGTCCCAGCTCACCAGCCGGACGATCATGATTGCCGTGCCGGAAGTGAACATCCGGCCTCTGGAGGAGGTGCCCGAGCTGCTCGGCCGGGCGGACGAGGTGATCGCGGCGGTGCTCATGCACATGATGGGCGATCTGACCGGCCGGACGCTCGTGCTCTTTCCCGAGCCTTCCGCCAAGGCGCTCTGCGACATCCTGTTCCGCAAGAGCCCGGGGACGACGACCGCGTTCGGCTCGATGGAGCAGTCGGGCCTCAAGGAAGCCGGCAACATTCTGGCGAGCGCGTATATGAACGCCCTGAGCGATTTCATGGGCATGATGCTGGTCCCGTCGGTGCCCAGCCTGGTCATCGACTTGAGCGCCGCCATCCTCACGACCGCCTATCTCAACTTCGGGCACGACCGCGACTACGTCTTCTGCGTCGAGACCGCGTTTCGGGTCGAGGGAGCGACGGAACCGCTGCGCGGGCACTTCCTTCTCCTTCCCGACATGCCCTCCCTCCGGGCAATCTTCGACGCCATCCGCCTTTCCTGAACGATGTCCGCAGCCGTGCTGTCGGAGCGCGAGCGGGATGTGCTCCGGTCCTTCGCCCGGCGGATCGATCCGGCTGATGCCGGCGCCCACAACAACCTCGGCGTTCTCTATTGGCAGAAAGGACTGGTCCCCGAAGCGATCGAGCAGTTCGGCCAGGCGCTGGCGCTGGATCCCCGCATGGAGGTGGCCCGGGCCAACCTCGAGATCGCCTACCGCGGGAGCGGGCACTACGACCGCGTGGTGGCCGAGCTGCAGGAGAAGCTGCGGCGGTCGCCGGGCGACCGGGATGCGCGCTGGGAGCTGGGCCGGGCCTACACGGCGCTCGGGCACCACGCCGAGGCCGCGAGTGAGTTCGAGACCCTCCTCGCCTGGCACCCGAACGATCCCGGCGCGCTGATCCAGATCGGGCTCGCCGAGCGGTCCCGCGGCCGGCTCGAGGTGGCGGCCGAGTGGTTCTCCCTCGCGTGCGAGCGCGACCCGCAAAGCTCGGTCGCGCTCTTCCATCTGGGTGAGACGCTGTACAATCGCGGGCTCAATGACCAGGCCCTCCTCGCGCTCCGCGCGGCGATCGAGCGCAACCCCGACAACGCCGAGGCGCACTACCTCCTTGCGTTCCTGTACGGCGACCTCGGCCGGCAGGACGAGGCGCGGGCCGCGACGAAGCGCGCCATCGCGCTCAATCCCGCGCTCTCCCGCGCCCAGGCCAACCTCGCCCTCGAGCGGGTGGCCGCTCGGGACGAGCGGGAGCGATCCGCGGCGCGGGAGGCCATGCGGCCCCGGGTGGTCGAGGGCGGGGCCCTGGCGCACTTCAACCTGGGCCTCGCGTTCCGCCAGCGAGGTTTCTTCGTCGAGGCGCTGCGGGAATACCGCATGGGGCTCGACGCCGGGGAAGACCGCCGCCTCAACCTCCAGGCGATGGCGGAGGTCCACCTCCTGCGCCGGGATCTGCCGGCCGCGCTCGAGCTCTACGACGGACTGGTGCGGGACTATCCCGACTCGCCGAAGCTCTGGAACGAGCGCGGCGTGACGCTCCACCAATCCGGCTGGCGGGACTCGGCGTCGGAGTCCTACGAGCGCGCGGTGGCGCTGGACGCCGCCTACGGGCTGGCCTGGAACAATCTCGGCGTCCTGCGGGCGCATCAGGGCCGGGTGGACCAGGCGGCCGAGGCGCTCGAGCGGGCGCTTGCGTCGCCGGGCGCCCCGCCAGCGGCGCGGCTCAATCTCGGGCTGCTCCATCTGCAGCGGCGCCGGCTCGAGCCCGCGCTCGAAGCGTACCGCGAGGCGCTTGGCCAGGCGCCCCAGAGCGCCGCGGGGTGGAACGGCGTCGGACTCGTGCTGATGGAGCTCAAGCGGTGGGGGGAGGCTCGCACGGCCCTGAGCCGCGCCGTGGAGGCGGACCCCGGCTTTGCCGCCGCGCACTACAATCTCAGCTTCTCGCTGAGCCAGCTGGGCGACTTCGATGGCGCCCTTCGCGCCACGAAGCGCGCGCTCGAGCTCGATCCGTTCTACGTGCCGCAGAAGTACGCCCTCACCATCGATCTCCAATTCGAGGACCCGACCATCGCCGTCCCCCCCGAGCTCGCGGCGGATGTCGCGGGCGGCGATCTGGGGACCGAGTTCGCCTTCGATCCGTCCACGCTGGACCGGCTGTTCCGCGAGCTCGCCCCGGCGCCGGAGGCGCCGGCCGCGAAGACGGCGGACCCGCTGGCGCTCGCGCGCGACTACATCAGCAAGGGGATGCTGGAGCGTGCCGCGGCCGAGCTGAGCCGGGCGCGGGCGCGGGGGGCGGCGCCGGCCGCGGCAACGGCCCTCCTCGGCGATCTGTTCGCGCGGCGCGGGCTGCACGGCGAGGCCCTGGAGCGATACCGTGAGGCCCGGGCGATCGATTCGGATAGCGTGGACGCTGCGGCCGGCGAGATCCGCGCGCTACTGGCTCTCGGCCGGACCCCGGAAGCCGCACCGCTCTCCGAGGCATTGGCCCGGCGGGCGTCGGACGCGGTCGAGGCGCACGTGCTGCGGGCGCGGGTCCGGCTGGAGGTCGGTGACGCGGTCGGGGCGCTCGACTCCGCCCGCGCGGCGCAGACCCTCGCTCCCGGGCGGGCCGACCTTCTACACCTCCAGGCCCGCATCGCGGTGCGGCTGGGCGACCGTCACGCCGCGCACGCTGCCTATCGCGAGGCTTTGCGGCTCGACGGGTCCATGGCGCAGGTCTGGTATGAGCTGGGCCAGCTGGAGGAGCTGGGGACCCGGCTCGACGCCGCGCGGGCGGCCTACGAGCGCGCGCTGGAGGTGTTGCCCACCTTCACGACCGCGGCGCTGGCACTCGCGAGCCTGATCCAGAAGACCGAGTCGGCAGGGGCCGCGGTGAACCTGCTGGTGCAGGTGCTCGAGACCGATCCGTACGAGCTCGAGGCCCTGGCCGCGCTCGGCCGCGTGCTGCTGGACGACGGCCG
>OEKQ01000441.1_pt1 | contig 15873 bp, 11 predicted proteins | sample 1503141 | NCBI WGS metagenome assembly OEKQ01 (sample SAMEA104379568, study PRJEB20068) | metagenome | isolation source: 1998
CACCCGCGAGCGCATCCGCCAGCTCCGCGACCGGGCGCTGCTCAGGCTCCGCGAGGGTGAGACCGGCGACCGGCTGCGGGATCTCGTTGCCTAACACCCGGCCGAGGATCTCGGAACCAAGAAGCCCTCCGATCATCGGAGGGCTTCGGGTTAACCGCCCTTAGACTTTCAGCCCTCCCCGCAGGAACTGCCGCAGTACCCGCTGCAGAATTCCCCCGTGGCGGTAGTACTCCAGCTCCACCGGTGAATTGAGCCGCACCACCGCGGGGAAGGTCGTCTTCTTCCCCGACTCGTCCGTCGCGGCCACCTGCACGCGGCCGCCGGGCGCGAGCCCGGTCGCGATCCCGCTGATGTCGAACGTCTCCCGCCCGGTGAGGCCGAGGGTCTTCCGGTCGGTCGCCGGCTCGTAGGCGAGCGGGAGCACGCCCATGCCCACCAGGTTGCTCCGGTGGATCCGCTCGTAGCTCTCGGCGATCACGGCCTTCACCCCCAGGAGCGCGGGGCCCTTGGCGGCCCAGTCCCGGCTCGAGCCGGTGCCGTACTCCTTACCCGTCAGGATGACCAGCGGGGTGCCTGACGCGATGTAGCGCATCGCGGCGTCGTAGATCGAGATCACCTCGCCGCTCGGGAAGTGCAGGGTCCAGTTCCCTTCCTTGTCCGGGACGAGCGCGTTCTTGATCCGCACGTTCCCGAACGTCCCCCGCATCATCACCTCGTGGTTCCCTCGCCGGGCCCCGAACGTGTTCCAGTCGGGCTGCTCCACGCCGTGCTCCCGCAGGTACCGGGCGGCCGGCCCGTTCTTGGGGATAGCGCCGGCGGGTGAGATGTGGTCGGTCGTGACCGAATCACCCAGCTCGGCCAGCACCCGCGCGCCGCGGATGTCCTTGAGCGCGGGTGGCTCCGCCGGGAGATCCTGGAAGAACGGCGGCTCCTGCACGTAGGTGCTCTTCGGGTCCCAGGCGTATCGGTTGCCGGCGGGCACGGGCAACGCCTGCCAGACCCGGTCGCCCTCGAAGACGGACGCGTAACGCTCGCGGAACAGCTGCGGCTTGAGCGACGCGGCCATGGCGGCGGCGATCTCCTGAGGGCTGGGCCAGATGTCTCGGAGGAAGACCGGCCGGCCGTCCTTGTCCGTGCCGAGGGGCTCGCGGTCGAGATCGATGTCCACCCGCCCGGCCAACGCGAACGCCACGACCAGGACCGGCGACGCGAGATAATTGGCCCGGACCTGGGGATGGACGCGCGCCTCGAAGTTCCGGTTGCCGGAGAGGACGGCGGCGGTCACGAGCGCGTGCTCGTCGATCGCCTGGGCGATCGGCTCGGGCAGCGGGCCGGAGTTGCCGATGCAGGTCGTGCAGCCGTAGCCGACGACGTTGAAGCGGAGCTGCTCGAGGTAGGGCAGGAGGCCCGAGCCCTTGAGGTAGTCGGTCACCACCCGCGAGCCCGGCGCCAGGCTCGTCTTGACCCAGGGCCGCGTGGTCAGCCCCTTCTCGACCGCCTTCCTGGCCAGGAGCCCGGCCCCGATCATCACGGAGGGATTCGAGGTGTTGGTGCAGCTGGTGATCGCGGCGATGACCACGGACCCGTCGTGCAGCTCGCAGGGCTCGCCGTTCACCGTCGTCTGCGCCACCGGTGGGCTGTCCGCCACGGCGATGGTGCCGCCGCCACCCTCGTTCACCCAGCGCGAATAGTTCGCCTGCGCGACCTCGTGCCGCGGGGTCGGCGCGGCGGGCGTGAGCAGGTCGGGGAGCGAGACCTGAAAGTTCCGCTTGAGGTCGGCGAGGGGCACGAGGTCCTGCGGGCGCCTGGGCCCGGCGAGAGCCGGGACGATCGTCGAGAGATCCAGCACGAGCGTGTCGGTGTAGACCGGGTCCGGCGTTGCGTCCGTGCGGAAGAGACCCTGCTCCTTGCAATACCGCTCGACCCGCTCGACCACGGCCGGATCGCGGCCGGTGCGTTCCAGGTAGCGGACCGTCTCCGCGTCCACCGGGAAAAATCCCATGGTGGCCCCGTACTCCGGTGCCATGTTGGCGATCGTCGCGCGGTCGGCGAGCCCCAGCGACGACAGCCCGGGCCCGTAGAACTCGACGAATTTGTCGACCACGCCTTTCTTGCGCAGCATCTGCGTGGCGGTGAGCACCAGATCGGTGGCGGTGGTGCCGAGCGGGAGCTCGCCGGTCAGCTTCATCCCGATCACATCGGGGATCAGCATGAAATACGGCTGACCCAACATCACGGCTTCGGCCTCGATCCCGCCCACGCCCCAGCCGAGGACCCCTAGCCCGTTGATCATCGTGGTGTGGGAGTCGGTGCCGACCAGCGTATCCGGGTAGGCCGTGAGCTCGCCCTCCTGCGGGCGGAGCTGCACCACGGGCGCCAGATACTCGAGATTGACCTGATGAACGATCCCCGTGCCCGGCGGGACCACGCTGAAATTCCGGAAGGCGCGTTGGGCGAACTTGAGCAGCTGGTACCGCTCGCGGTTGCGCTCGAACTCGAGGTCCACGTTCCGCTGGAACGCGTCCCCGGTGCCGTAGTAGTCCACCTGCACCGAGTGGTCGATCACCAGGTCGCAGGGGACCACCGGGTTGATCAGGTCGGGATCGCCGTTCATCCGCGCCATCGCATCGCGCATGGCCACCAGGTCCACCACGCATGGCACGCCCGTGAAATCCTGGAGGACCACACGTGCGGGCATGAAGGGGATCTCAGCCCGCGCGCCGCCCGAGGAGGTCCATCCGGCGAGCGCGCGGACGTGCGCCTCGGACACGAGCCCGCGCCCGGCGTGCCGGAGCGCATTCTCCAGGAGCACGCGGATCGAGAACGGGAGGTGGTCGAGGTCGGCGAGCCCTTGCCGGCCCAGCTGGGGAAGGCGGTATATGACGGCGGTGTCGGTGCCCAGCCGGAGGGTGCCGCGAGTGCCGAAGGGATTGGGAGCGGTCATGGAGTCGGGTTGAGTGATCGGATCGGGAATGTAATAGGCCGACCCCTGATAGGTTACGTCCATGCCGCTTCCTCCGATTCCGCACGCCATCGCGCGGGAGGCCGATGGGGTCCGCATCGAATGGGACACCGCCGGCCACGCGTGGTTGTACCCCGCGCGCATGCTTCGGCTCGCCTGTCCCTGCGCCGCCTGCGTCGAGGAGATGACCGGCCGCCGCATGCTCGAGCCCGGCGCGATCCCCGCCGGCATCCGGCCCGAGGCGCTGGCCCTGGTGGGCGCGTATGGGCTCCGGATCCGCTGGAGCGACGGACACGACACCGGCATCTACACGTTCGAGCTCCTCCGGGCGCTCTGCGGCTGCCCGCGCTGTCGTCCCCCCTCCGCCGGGGCTGGTGAAGGCTCGCCCCCCTGAGTATCCTAGGCCGCTCCCCCTGACAGCTTTCTTCGCACGAGGTCGACGGTGATCGTTGGCCGGCGCTACTGGATTCTGATTTGGTACGGGATCCTGCTGGTTGGCATCCTCGGGCAGGTGGCCTCGGTGCATTGGGGCCGTCGCACCCGATGGAAGAACGTGGACGAGGTGTTACGGGCGACGGGCACCATCCTGGTCTCCATCGGCATGCTGGTGCTGCTGTATCCGCTTCCCTGGGCCTATGCCGGCGGGCTCGGCGAGGCGTTGCTCGCCATCGCCCTGGTGGCGTTCGTGGTGGCGTTCATACTGGGACGCCAAGCGGAGCAGGAACGGCAACAGCGCAAGTCGGGGGAGGTCGCGCCGCCCCGGGAATAGGGCCGCTCTTGCGCGGGCAGGGCGGGCCCGCCACTGTACCAATGGGCCGCGGGGTCGCGGCGTCCGGGGCGTTCGGCCCGGCCGCCCCTCGGCGCCCTCCGCCGGGGCGGTGCCGCTCCTTCCGGTGAATCGGGAGGGAAGAGCATGGCTCGGTCAGAGCTTTCCACGGGTGACGAGGGCACCTTCGCCGGCGCGATCGGCGCGGTGTGCGTCGCCCTCTGGTTCTTCGTCATCGATCTCATTCAGGGTCATCCGCTCCGGACGCCCAGCGTGCTGGGCCAGGTGCTGCTGTTCGGGCGCGAGCATCCCGATCTGGGCCACGTCGAGTTCAGCGCGGTGGTCGCGTACACCGCCGTCCACTTCGCGCTCTTCCTCGCCTTCGGGATCGGAATTGTCGCCCTGACGCGCTGGGCTGCCCGGGACGCGGTCGTCCGCTACGCCGTCCTCCAGGTGTTTCTCGTGTTCGAGGTCTTCTTCTACGGGCTGCTCTCCCTGGTGTCGGAGACGACGCGGGAGCTGTTCCCGTTCTGGACCGTCCTCGGCGCCAACACCCTGGCCGCGGCGGCGATGGGATTGTACCTCTGGCGCCGGCACCCGGAGTTTCGCCAGCTGCTGCGCGAAACGCCGTTGGGCGCAGCGCCCAGATGAGGTGACGGGTGAGACGTAAGAGGTGAGAGGACGAGGTCCTCTCACCTCACACCTCTCACCTCACACCTCTCATCTCTCACTTCTTACTTCTCCCTTCTCACCGGTTTACCTTCCTCCCCGTCTCTCTGCCGGTCGGGGCCCGTGGGTCGTTTCCGCACCGTCCTTCCCTGTCTCGTCTGCCCCGTTCTCGCCGTCACTCCGCTCGTCGCGCAGCTCGAGCCACCGTCCACAGGCGGCATCGTCGCGCTCGAGCATGAGCTCAGGCTTCTGGGCCACTACAAGCGCGTCCTCGTCATCGGCGCGCACCCCGACGACGAGGATACCGAGCTCCTCACGGTGCTCGTGCGGGGAGAGGGCGTGGAGTCGGCGTACCTGTCGCTCAACCGCGGTGAGGGCGGACAGAACGTCATCGGCCCGGAGCTGGGCGAGGCGCTTGGCTTGCTCCGGACGGAAGAGCTGCTCGCCGCGCGGCGGCTGGACGGCGCGCGCCAGTTCTTCACGCGGGCCTACGACTTCGGGTTCTCCAAGACGCAGGACGAGACGTGGACCCACTGGCCGCGGGACTCCGTGCTCAAGGACGTCGTGCGGATCATGCGTCGTTTCAGGCCCCAGGTCGTCGTGTCGATCTTCAGCGGGACCCCGCGGGACGGCCACGGCCAGCACCAGGCTGCCGGGTGGGCCGCCCAGGAGGCCTTCCGGATCGCCGGCGACGCCACCCGCTTCCCCGAGCTCGCCGGGGAAGGGCTCAAGCCGTGGACCCCGCTCAAGCTCTATCGCAGCACCCGGTTCGACAGCGCGGCGACCACCCTGGTGCTCGAGGGCGGCGTCCTCGATCCCACCGTCGGGAAGTCGTATCACCAGATCGCCATGGCAGGACGCAGCCTGCACCGCTCACAGGACATGGGGCAGCTCCAGCGGATCGGTCCTTCGGTCGTGCGCTTGCGGCTGGTCGAGGACCGCACCGGTCGCGGGGGCGATGGGCTGTGGGCCGGGATCGACACCACGCTCGCCGGTATGGCGGCGGTCGCCGGCCCGGGGAGCGGAGCACCCGCTCTCTGGGATTCGCTGGCGGCGGCCATCGACGGATATCGCCGGGCCCACGAACCGCCGCTGACGGCGACCCTCGACCGGTTCGCGGCCGCGCTGCCGCAAACCGGAGGCGACAGCGCCGTCCGCGTGGGCGTGGCGACCGCGGAGCAATGGGACCAGCTCACCCGCCTCCAGCGGGCGATCCAGCTCACCTCCGGCGTCGTCTGCGATGCCGTGGCCGATGACCAGCGCGTGGTCCCGGGCCAGGTGCTGCACGTGGCCACCGCCTGCTGGAATGCAGGCCCGCGCTCGGTGTCGGTTCCCCTCGTCGTGCTTCGGGGAAACGGCTCGTGGCCCTGGCTCCGGCTGACGCAGGAGGGCGGCGCGATCGAGGCCGGAGCGGTCGCGAACTGGACCTTCGACGTGCCCATCCCCGATTCGGCGACGCCGACCCGCCCGTACTTTCTCCGACGGCCGCGCGAGGGCGATCTCTACGTCTGGCCGGCCGGCCCAGCCGAGGAGCTGGGCGCGCCGTTCGAGGATCCGCTCATCACGGCCGAGTTCGGGGCCGACATCGAGCCCCGCGAGGTATCGTTCCGCTACCGCGACCAGACCGCCGGCGAGGTGCGTCGACCGCTGACGGTCGTGCCGCGCGTCGACGTGAAGCTCGACCCGGACACGCTCTTCTGGCCGACGGCGAATCGGCCAGCCCGCCGGTTCACCGTGAAGCTGAGCCACGGCGGTCGCGACACGACGACCGGCCTGGTCCGGCTGGTCGGGCCCGACGGTTGGGCCACGGGCAAGCCGCAGGCGTTCGCCCTCGGTCGCGAAGACGAGGTCCGCTCATTCGTGTTCGACGTGCGGCCCCCGGTCGCGGCGCCGGCGGGAAGCGTGACGATCCGGGCCGAGGCTGAAGACAGGGCGGGGCGGCGGTACGACACGGGCGTGTTCGTCGTGGACTATCCGCACATCCGGCCGAGGGCGTTCACTCGGCCGGCGGCCGCGAGCGTGCGGGTCGGGCCGTTGGGTCTGCCCCGGCTCGCGCGCATCGGCTACGTGCGAGGAGCGGCCGACCGGGTGCCCGAAGCCCTGAAGAGCGTCGGGCTGCCGGTGATGCTGGTCGACGGTGCGACGCTGGAGCGGGGTGACCTGTCGCGGTACGACGCCCTCGTGATCGGCAGCCGCGCCTACGAGACCGAGCCGGCGCTGGCCGGCCACAACGCGCGCCTCCTCGACTATGCCCGTCGGGGCGGCCTGGTCCTCGTCCAGTACCAGCAGTACGAATTCTTCTCCCGCGGCTATGCGCCGTTCCCGATGACCGTAGGCGGCCAACCGCTGCGGCTCGAAGTCGTCGCCCGGGGCGGAGGTGCCGCCGGCGCGACGGCGCCGGCAACGCGCGCGGCGGCACCGGTCAGTCATGATCGGGTCACCGATGAGACGGCGCCGGTACGCCTGCTCATGCCCGCGCATCCGGTCTTCCGGGTGCCGAACCGCATCGGACCCGGGGACTGGGCGGGCTGGGTGCAGGAGCGGGGGCTCTACTTCGCGCACACCTGGGACCGCGCGTACCTCCCTCTGCTCGAGACGCACGACCCCGGCGAGGGGCCGCTCGAGGGAGGCCTGCTCGTCGCGCGGGTCGGCAAGGGAACGTACGTCTATACCGGCCTGAGCTTCTTCCGCCAGCTGCCGGCCGGCGTCCCGGGCGCCTACCGGCTGTTCGCCAACCTCCTCGCGCTCGCCGCGTCTCCGGCGCGTTGACCCGATCCGCCGCGCGGGCGCTGCTGGCGGGTGCCCTGGGCCTCGCGCTCACAGCCTGCGCCGGGGATCGGAGCCGCGCGCCCCTCCTGCTGTATTCTCCCCACGGCCGGGACCAGCTCGCACTGCTCGAGCGCGAATTCGAGCGGCGCCGCCCGGACATAGACGTCCGCTGGCTGGACATGGGCAGCCAGGAAATCCTCGACCGCCTTCGCTTCGAACGGGTCAATCCCCAAGCGGACGTGTGGTTCGGCGGGCCTACGACGCTGTTCGACCGCGGCGTGGACGATTCCCTGCTGGCCCCCTACCGCCCTTCCTGGGCGAGTCACGTCGGCCCCGACGGCGTGGGTCCGGACGACCTCTACTTCCCCGTGTACCGCACGCCCGCGGTGATTGCGTTCAACAGCCGGGCGGTCACTCGCGCGGAGGCGCCCCAGGACTGGGACGACGTCCTCGGTCCCCGATGGCGCGACCAGGTCCTCATCCGCGACCCCATGGCCAGCGGAACGATGCGCGCCATCTGGGGGTTGATTCTCGAACGGAGCATCCGCGCCACCGGTGACACCGCCGCGGGCATGGCCTGGCTCCGCCGGCTGGACGCGCAGACCCGCGCCTACACGCTGAATCCGGCCGTGCTGGACGCCAAGCTCGCCCGGCAGGAGGGGCTGGTGACGCTGTGGGACCTGCCGGACATCCTCATCAGCCGATCGAAGGGCATGCCCTTCGACTACGTGTTTCCCCGGAGCGGAACGGTGGTCATCGACGATGCCATCGCCCTCGTCCGGGGGAGCCGGCACCCGGACGCCGCCAAGGCCTTCATCGATTTCGTGGGAAGCGCCGACGGCCAGCTCCTGGCCGCGAGGGCGGTGTACCGGTTGCCGGCGCGCCGGGATCTGCCGCGAGACTCCGTGCCCGCATGGGTCGCGGAGGTCGAGCGCGCGATGGTCGTGGCCGACGTGGACTGGGGTCTGTTGGCCCGGGAGGGATCGGCCTGGATGAGCTATTGGGACCGACACGTGCGCGGCAGCGGCCGCCGCTGATGCCCTTCCTCCGCGTGGACGGGCTGGCGAAGCGGTTCGGCGCCGCGGCTGCGGTGGACGGCGTCTCGCTCGCCATCGAGCGGGGCGAAGTGCTGGCGTTGCTGGGGCCGAGCGGAAGCGGCAAGACCACGACGCTGCGGTTGCTCGCCGGGTTCGAGACCCCCGACGCCGGGCGGGTGATCGTCGACGATCTGGACGTCACCCGGGCGCCGCCGGTCACCCGGCGGTTCGGGATGGTGTTCCAGCACTACGCGCTCTTTCCCCACCTCGACGTGCGAGGCAACGTCGGCTTCGGGCTCGAGTCCGTCGACGTGACCGGCGCGGAGCTCGAGCGCCGCGTGGCGGCCGCCCTGGAGCTCGTGGATCTGGCTGGGTTCGAGCGCCGGCGCATCGCGCAGCTTTCCGGAGGCCAGCAGCAGCGGGTGGCCCTCGCGCGGGCGCTCGCCCCCGAGCCGAGAGTCCTGCTGCTGGACGAGCCGCTCTCCAACCTCGATCCAGCCCTTCGCGAGCGCACGCGGCGCGAGCTCCACGATCTCATACATCGGATCGGGATCACGACCGTGCTCGTCACCCACGAGCAGGAGGAGGCCTTCGACCTCGGCGACCGGGTGGCGGTGCTCCGGAGCGGCCGGCTGGAGCAGGTGGGCACGCCGGACGAGCTGTATGGTGCGCCGGCCAACCCGTTCGTCGCGGGGTTCGTGGGGCGAGCCTCCACGATGGAGGGCATGGTGGTGGCCGTGCTCGAGGGAGGCACCCGGGTGCTGGTCGAGGGAATCGAGTGGGGCGTCCCGGCGGACGCCGGAGTGCAGAAGGGGCTCGTCCCGGGTCAACCGGCCCGGGTGCTCCTGCGGCCGGAGGCTCTCTGGATGGCGCAACCGCAGCCGGGGACCCTGGGCGCGGTGGTAGAAGCCCGCCGGTTCGCCGGCGCCACCTCACTCTTCCTCGTGCGCACCGACGGCGGCACCCTGCTCGAGGTGAGCGGGGCGGGCCGACCGGTCGCGGTCGGCCATCGCGTCGGCCTGGTTCCGAGCCGGCGGGCGGGGGGCGGGATCCATCTCTTCCCGGTGGAGCCGTGAGCGTGGCCGCGGCGGGTGTGCGCGCCACGAGACCGGGCCGGCTCGTTGCCGCGGTGCTGCTGCTCGCGCTCGGGTGGCTCGTCGTTTATCCGCTCGGTCTCGTGCTGCTCGAGTCTGTGCACTCGGCGGGAACCTGGACCGCGGCGTACTTGCGCCAATTCGCCGCGCGCTCCAGCGAATGGCACGCGTTGTGGGGCAGCCTCTGGATCTCGGTCGCGAGCGTCGGCCTCGCCGGGCTCGTCGGGATCCCCCTCGCCGTGCTGGTGACGCGCTACGAGTTTCCGGGCCGGCGGCTTCTGGCCGGTGTCATCGCGCTGCCCGTGGTGCTGCCGCCGCTGGTGGGGGTCATCGCGTTTCTCTTCCTCTACGGCGAGTCCGGCTTCATTGCGCGCGCGGTGCAGTCGCTCCTCGCGCTCGACGAGGCGCCCTGGCGGCTCGAGGGCGCGGGAGCGATCCTGCTCGTCCACGCGTACTCGATGTACGTGTATTTCTATCTCTTCACCCGCGCCGCCTTGCTGTCGCTCGACGGCTCGATGCTGGAGGCCGCGGCGAGTCTCGGCGCAGGCCGGTGGCGCACGGTCCGCCGCGTGGTGTTCCCCGCGCTCCGCCCCGCGCTCGCGGGCGGCGCGCTGCTCACCTTCATGGCCGCGCTGGCCTCGTTCAGCGCCCCGTATGTGTTCGGGGGCGGGTTCCGGGTGATGACGACCCAGATCGTTTCCACCCGCCTCAACGGCGAGACCGCGCTTGCCATGGTCGAGACCGTGTCGCTCACCGCGCTCGCGCTCCTGGCGCTCGTGATCTTCCGCGGTGCGGAGCGGGAGGTGGGCGGGAGCAAGGGGACCCCGCCGGCGCCCGTCCGCCTCGCGAGCCCGTGGCTGCGCCGCGGGCTCGCGGCCCTTTCCTGGAGCCTCGGGGCCGTGCTGCTCCTCCCCCACCTCACCCTCCTGGTCGTTTCCTTCGTGCCCGTGGGCACGTGGACGACCGAGGCTATACCTCCGGCCTGGACCCTCGGCAACTACGCCACGCTGGTCCGGGACCCGGTGCGGCTGCGACCGCTGGTCAACAGTCTGTGGCTCGCCACGACCGCCACGGTCGCGTCCGTCGCGATCTCCGTCCTCGCCGGGGCCCTGATCGTCCGCCGGCGGGTGCCGGGGCGCCGTCTGCTCGAAGGGCTGCTGGCGCTGCCCTGGGCCGTTCCGGGGACGGTCTTCGCCATCGCGCTGGCGACCGCGTTCAGCGTGCACGCGCCATGGAGCGGGCGGATCATCCTCGTGGGCACGGTTTGGATCCTTCCGCTCGCCTATCTCGTACGGAATTTGCCCCTGACCAGCCGCGCCACCCTGGCCGGCTTCCGCGCGCTCGATCCGTCGCTCGACGAGGCGGCCGCCTCGCTGGGTGCCGGCCGCTGGCGAACGCTCCGGACCGTGACCGTGCCCCTGCTCCGACCCTCGCTCGTCGCGGGCGCCACGCTCGCTTTCGTGACCGCCTTGGGAGACTTCGTGACGTCGATCGTGCTCTACACCTACGACACCCGGCCGATCTCGCTCGAGATCCTCGCCAGCCTGCGTCAGGCCGACGTGGGCGTGGCGGCCGCCTACGGGGTCGTGCTCATGGCCGTCAGCGCCCTCGTCTTCGCGCTTGGCGCGGGCCGCGGCGGGAGCGGGATCGCATGACCGCGCCGGCCTCCGGTAATCACCAGCTGCGCCGCCTCGGCGTCCTGATCGCGATCGCGTTCGTGGACATGGTCGGGTTCATGCTGGTGCTGCCGCTCCTCCCGTTCTACGCGCTCCAGATGCACGCGACGCCGTTTCAGATCGGCGTCATCTATTCGGCTTTCTCGATCGCGCAGATCATGTCCGCGCCGGTCTGGGGCCGGGTGTCCGATCGGTACGGTCGCCGGCCCGCGCTGCTCATCGGACTGCTGGCTTCGGCGGCGGCCTACGTCGTCTTCGGCTTCGCCGACTCGCTCTGGCTGCTGTTCGCGTCGCGCTTCGTGCAGGGCGCCGGGGGCGGGACCACCGGGGTGGCCCAGGCGTACGTCGCGGATACGGTCGAGCCCTCGCAGCGCGCCCGAGCCCTCGGCTGGCTCTCCTCCGCGACGGCGGCCGCGATGGTCCTGGGGCCGCTCATCGGGACGTTGGGCGGTCGGCTGGGCAAGCACGCCCCCGGGCTGATCGCCGCAGGCCTCTGCCTGGCGAACGCCCTCTTCGCGTTCTACTGGCTCCCCGAGTCACGACGAAAGGACGGGTCTGGGGCGCACGCCGCCGTGCTGAAGCCGCTGTGGCAGCCGGGGTGGCAGGCCATCCGCCACCCGACGCGTCCGGTGGCGCGGCTGCTGTGGATCTATGGGGTGGGCATGCTCGCGTTCAGTTCCCTCACCGCCGTCCTCCCGCTGTATCTCAACGCCGAGTTTCACATCACCGAAAGGACGTTCGGGTACTTTCTCACGTACTTCGGCGTGCTGTCGATCATCATGCGGGTAATCCTGCTCGGGCCCATCGTCGAGCGGGTCGGCGAGCTGTGGACGATGCGTCTCGGCTGTCTCTGCCTCATTGTCGGCTGCGCGGCCTACCCGCTGGTTCCCGATCTCTGGACACTCGCCGCCCTGGCGATGCCGCTGGTCCCGATCGGGACGGCCCTGTTGTTTCCCTCGACGACGTCGCTGCTCTCGGGACGTACGCCGAAGAACGAGCTGGGCACCGTCATGGGGGTGGCCCAGACATTCGCGGGGCTGGCGCGGGTGGCGGCGCCGCTCATGGCCACGTTCGCATTTCAGCATTTGGGGCACCCCGCTCCATTCTTCATCGCCGCGGGGATCGTCGCGCTCGTCGGGCTTCTGGCCTTCCGCGTCGAGGTGCAGCCGCCTACCCTCAACACAGCGCCGGCCGCGGCGCGGGCACCCGAGACCACCGCGTAAACCGAGGAGGCGCCATGAGCGCGGAGGAGCGGCTCGACCGGCTGGAGCAGCGGCTGGAGGTGCTCGAGACCCTCATGCGCGACGTGCTCCGGGCCCGCGGGGCACCGGCGCCTCCGGCATCGGCCACCGCGCCTGCCTCCCCCGCGCGACCCGCACCCTCGCCACCGGCCGCGGCTGCCTCGCCGGAGCCACAGGCGACGGAGCCTCGCCCCGCCCCTGCGCCACGACCCGCTCCCCCGGTCGTCTCCGCACCGGCGCCCCGGCGCGCCCCGACCGGCCTTCCCACGGAGGCGTGGATCGGGCAGCGGGGGCTCCTCGCCGTCGGCGTCCTCGCCCTTATCCTGGCCGCCGGCTACCTCCTCAAGCTCTCCTTCGAGCGCGGCTGGATCACGGAGGCCGGGCGCTGCATCGGCGGCGTGCTCGCCGGCGTCGCGGTGGGCGGTCTGGGTTGGCGGCTGCTCGGGAAGTACCGGACCTACGGAGCTGCGCTCATCGGGTGCGGCGCGGGCATCGTTTACCTCGCCGTCTGGGCGGCCGCCAAGCTCTATGGGCTCATGCCGCCCCCGACCGGCATCGCGGGGCTCGCGCTCGTCTCGCTCGCGCTGGCCACGATCGCCTACGCGATCGGGGTCCAGGCCCTGGGGACCACCGCGGCGCTTGGGGCGTTCGTCGCGCCCGTCCTCCTCGGCCAGCGCCCGGCGAACGCCGACGCATTGCTCATCTACCTCGGCGCGATGGCGCTCACGCTGGGGTGGGTGGCCGCCCACAGGCGTTGGCGCGTCACCGCGGCGGTCGTGGCGCTGGGGTTCTTCACGCTCGGCTGGTCCGGCGCCGGCGACTCCCGCCATCCCCTCGGCGCGTTGCTCTACGTCGTGGCCGGGGGGGCGGGCGGGATGTACCTCGGGCTGCGCGAGGCTTGGTTCGAGACGCGCTTCCTCGCGTTCTGGGGTGGCTGGGCCCTGCTCGCGACGGTGAGTCCGAAGCTGGACCCGCGCTGGCCGACGTTCCTGGCCGGCGTGCTCCTGGCCGCGCCCGTCTGGTGGCAGGCGCTGCGCCGGCCGGTCTGGCGACCACTCCGCCTCTTCGACCAGGCCGCTGAAGGGTGGTCGCTCGGCGAGGCGCTCTATTTCGTCGCGACACCGTGGCTGCTTGGCTGGGCGGTCCGCACGCTGGCGCCGGAGGTTTTCGCCGCCTACCCCGGTCTCGACGCGTTCGCGGTCGCCGTGCCCTACCTCGCCGTGGGGTACACGGGGCTGCGCCCGCCGTTCGCATTCGTGGGAGCGACGGCCGCCGCCGCGGCCGTGCTTATGCGGTGGCCCGGCGTCGAGGCGCCGGCCATCCTGCTCGGCCTGACCGTCCTCTGGGCGGCGCTCGATCATCCGCTCGGACGGTCCGACGGGCGGTGGTACGCCCTGGGCACCGCGGCCGCCGCGCTGGTCCGTCTTCTCGGCGATGATCTGGGCCGTCGGGGCTTCGAGGATGCCGCGTTCACCGGGCGGTGGGCGCTCGTCCTCTGGCTCCTTATCGGCGTCACGGTGGTGCTCGCCGCGCGGCTGTGGAAACGCGAGCCCGCGACCCCGGTCTCGCAGCCCGTGCCGGCCGGTCTCTGGCTGCTCGCGGGGCTGCTCACGCTCTTCGGGGTCACGGGCGAGATCCGACGCTTCTTCCGTCTCCGCGAGGCGTCGCTGGAGACCGCGCAGCTCGCGAGCGGACTCGCGGTGAGTGCCTGGTGGCTCGCGTTCGCAGGCGTGCTCGTGACCGTCGGTCTCCGCCGCCGGATCCGTACTGTGCGCCTCGGCGGCCTGGCCGTCGCGGGCCTCGCCGTGCTCAAGGTGCTGATCTTCGACCTGTCGTCGCTCGACGCGCTCTATCGCGTCGGCTCGGTCTTTATCCTTGGGCTCGTCTCGTTGCTGCTCGCCTATCTCTACCATCGCCAGGCCCGAGGCACGGCGGGCGGCTGATCCCGGCTTGAATTGTCGTCCGGGTGTCGCCATCATGACGGATTCCGCGATCCGAGGAACGCCGTGACGGTCTCCGCCTTGCCATCGTCTCCCGCCGCCTTCGCCAACGCGACGTGGGACGACATCGTGCCCTACTACGACGAGCTGGCCGAGCGACCGTTGGGGCCCGGGACCATGGACGCGTGGCTCCACGACTGGTCGACCCTCGAGGCGCTTCTGACCGAGGCCGCCGCGCTCGCCATGATCGGCTACACGATCGATACGGGGAACGCGGAGCAGGAAGCGGCCCATCTCCGGTTCTCCACCGAGATTCTGCCACGGGCGGAGGAGAAGAGCGTCGCGCTGGCCAAGCGCCTCGTCGCGTCGGGATACACGCGGCCGGACCTCGCGACCACCATCCAGCGGTTCCGCACCTCGATCGAGATCTTCCGCGAGGCCAACGTCGCGCTCTTTGCGGAGGCGGAGCAGCACTGCGCCACGTATCAGCGTATTACCGGCTCGATGACGGCGGAGTGGGACGGCGAGCAGCGGCCCCTCCCTCAGCTGTTGCCCTTCCTCAAGAGCCCCGATCGGGCCGTCCGGGAGCGCGCGTGGCGCGCCAGCACCGCGCCGTACCTGGCAGAGCGCGGTGCGATGGCCGTCCTGTTCGACGCGATGTACGCGCTGCGCCAGCAGGCGGCCCGAAACGCCGGCTTCGCGAATTTCCGCGACTACATCTTTCCGGCCAAGTTCCGGTTCGACTACACCCCCGGCGACTGCGAGCGCTTTCACGACGCGGTCGAGCGCACCGTGGTGCCCGCGGTGGAGCGACTGCTGGATCATCGGCGGCGCCGGCTGGGGCTCCACGCCCTTCGCCCCTGGGACCTCCAGGTGGATCCCTACCGGGATCAGCTCTTGCGCCCGTTCTGCACCGCGGAAGAGCTGGTCGCCAAGGCGCGCGCGGTCTTCGCCCGCGTGTCGCCCGAGCTGGGCGCCGAGTTCCAGACGATGATCGACGGCCGGCTGCTCGACCTGGAAAGTCGGAAGGGCAAGGCGCCCGGCGGCTACTGCGAGACACTCCAGCACCAAGGTCGGCCGTTCATTTTCATGAATGCCGTGGGGCTGGTGGACGACGTCAACACGCTGCTGCACGAAGCCGGGCACGCGTTCCACGCGTTCGCCGCCCACCCCCAGCCGTTCATCTGGCAGCGCCATCCGGGCTCCGAGGCGGCGGAGCTGGCCTCCATGTCCATGGAGCTCCTCGCCGCGCCGCATCTCGCGGGTCCGGCCGGGTTCTTCACCGACGAGGAGGGGCGCTCGGCCGCCCTTGAGCACCTGGAGGACATCCTCATCGCGCTGGCGCACATCGCCTCGGTGGACGCATTCCAGCACTGGATCTACGTGAGCGGCGAGGGTGAGGACGCGGACGCGCGCGACCGGGCCTGGCTTCGGATCAGGTCCCGGTTCGAGCGGGGTGTGGATTGGTCCGGGCTGGACCCCGAGCGCATCGCACGCTGGTACCGGCAGCTCCACGTCTTTCTCTACCCGTTCTACTACATCGAGTACGGCATCGCCCAGCTGGGTGCGCTCCAGGTCTGGCGGAACAGCCTCGCGGATGCGGGGATGGCGGTCATCCGCTACCGCGAGGCACTTGCCCTCGGCGCCACACGGCCGCTGCCGGAGATCTATCGCACGGCCGGGGCGGCCCTTTCGTTCGACGCCGGGCTTATGGCGGAC